>ERZ791601.3-NODE-3-length-313543-cov-13.466704_pt1 | contig 313543 bp, 288 predicted proteins | sample MGYA00509967_ERZ791601 | MGnify/ENA primary metagenome ERZ791601 (study PRJEB30046, sample SAMN00791930) | human gut metagenome | study: EMG produced TPA metagenomics assembly of the A metagenome-wide association study of gut microbiota in type 2...
TTAAGCTTTCTTTTTCCCCCGGTAGAACCGGGGGTTTTCAACTGTTGCGAAACAAAAAGTCCACCGTAATTCTATCAAAATTACGGTGGACTTATGGCAAATGACTCTAATTTTGATAGAAACCGTGTAAGGGGGTGCAACTACGGTTTAGAGGGGGTGCAGTTCTCGATTTAGGGGGGGCGCAGCACCATCTTGAAACGGTATTTTCACCTGAAAAATTGCGGCAAAACGGAAGTTATCTATTTTAATATTCCAAGCGCAACAAAAACCATAACGAAGGCGCTCAATCGCCGTAGTTATTATAGCACAAAACAAAAGATATATCATTTCTTTTCCTGCTTTTGCGGGTACAATTGTTTTAAAGCATTTCCGTTTTCTATGACCTGCGCTTCCGTCAGCGGATAGAAAAAGAACGGTATCACTCCGAGCAGACAGCTTATGGCAGGTACAATCGTTATGGCAAAGTATGCGCCCTGTTTCATTGCCTGTGTAACGACGGCACCCTCCTCATACTTGACTGCCAGCATTACCAGCATGAACGCAAGCGTGGAAAGGGCGTTCATAAGCTTTCCGGAAAATGTCAGTGAGCTGAAGCATACGCCCTCGTTGCGTTCACCTGTTTTTACCTGAACATAATCTACCGAATCGGCAATCATGGCGGTTTGCAGCACCATAAATATACCCAATGAAAAGCCTGTTAAGAAAATGACGCCGACTATTATATTAAATTCTGTCAGCGGAATAAAATACATTGCCGTATAAACGACAGCTGAAAAAAAAGAAGAATATATCATCAGCTTCTTTTTGCTTATTTTTTTCAATACCAACGGACAAAGCACTGTTGCGATAATCATTGAAATCAACACCGCAGCGCCAATATAAACAAATTTATCCTCGCTGCCGAAGCTGATAAGGGCAACCGTTGCGCCGCTTACCTGTATGAGCGTTCTGCCAAAGCCCAGTACGCTTCCCAAAAGTATTATTAGTAAAGGTTTGTTTGCTTTCAGCGCAGCATAAATATCCTTGAAGGAGGCGTTTTCGTTTGTGTTTACATTACGCTCATTTGTTCCGAAGAAGGCAAGCGAAAACAGACTCATTCCTATTGATACAACAACCACGGACGCAATCACCCACCCCTGTTTGGTGGTTTTATCCCCTTTGCTGAACCAGCCGGCAATGTTCGCACCGAGCAAAGTGATAACGCCCAAGCCCACGTTGCCGAAGCTGCGGGCAATCGAAATCAGCTTTGTCCGTTCGTTGGTATCCGAAGTCATCGCTCCGGACAGCCCCCAGTACGGCACGTCACACACCGTATAAGCCGCGTCCCACAAAATGTATGCTATACCGAACATTGCAAGCTTTGCGCCCTGACTCCAGTCCTGAGGTATTCCGAAGAGCATTACCGTCAAAATTGATACGGGAAGAATGCTTATCAAAATAAACGGACGCAGTTTCCCTCTGTTTTTGAACTGAATTTTGTCTATCAGCAGACCCATTATCGGGTCGTTGACGGCGTCCCAGACCTTAGCCGCGATAAGAATCACCGTCAGAATCGACAGGCTTTTAAGGGTAAATCCCATATAACCGTAAATGACCGTCATCAGAAAAGTGTTTACAAAAGTGATGGTCAGATTCTGTCCGAGTCCTGCCAGACCGTAACTGATTTTTTCTTTAATTGTCAATTTATTGTAGTCCATATTTACCCCCTGTTAATTATTATATTTATCGGAGCTTCCGCCGATTGAGACAAGGCAAAAACCTGCCTTTTTAATTCGTTTGCTTTATTACGATTGTCTTAATTTCAAACGGCTTGAATTCCAATGCCGAAAGATCTGCTTCCCGTATCGGGATTTCCTTCATATCCGCCTCAAATGCTTTGCCTTTTACGGCGATTGACAAGGATGCGGTGCGTTTTAATCCGCTGTCCTCGTACAGGCGCAATACAATGCCGTTTCCGTCCTCGGCAGGCTTTATTGTTTCTATGACAATATGCTCGTCCGAGGAAGTAATTTGCGGAGCAATTTCAACATCGGATTCTGTAATAAATAAGGGATTGTTGTAAAAATAGGCAACGCTTTGTGTATTTGCCTGATTATAATCTCCGGCGTGAGGATAGAGAGCATATTTTATTGTATGTACGCCCTTGTCGGCAGCGGGATCGGGCCATACTGCGGAGCGAAGCAGATTAAGTGACAAAAGCCCGTCTTTGACTCGCCAGCCGTACTTTCCCGTCGTGAGAACCGAAACACCTGCGTCGCCGTCCGTAACGTCCACCCATTTGTGAGCGCAGATTTCAAATTGCGCCCATTCGGTTTTCGTTTGAGTGCGTGTGCTGCGTTTTATATTACCCATTTGTATATCGCAGGTAACTTCGTCCGCATACACCGACGGGCGGAAATCCGCACGGAGCATTTTATGCGTTTCCCTCCAGTCAACCTCGGTTGTAAATTCCACGATAGGACTGCCGACGGTGAGAACGACCTTTTGTATAATCCTTGATTTTCCGTATGTGTATACGTTTTCTCGTGTTACCGAAGCGTCCGACAGAATTACGGAGTGACTCGCAAGCTTAAATTCCGCAGGCTTTTTCTTCGTATAATTGACAGATATATCCCAAGCGTTATAGAACAGACGTTTATCCCTGTATACATTGAGCTTGTTGAGGTACTCTCCCGCAAACTCTCTGTCACTGCGCTTATCGACAAGACTTTTTATATTGCCGTTTTTGTTGAAGGTAAGACGGAACAGATCGCTTTCGATATGTTCATCGTCATATGACAGCGGCGATTTTTGCGGCACGGAATATTCCGTCAGCTTTCGGGAGGAATACGGTTCAATGTCGGCGGTATACCACTTGTCTTTGTAATAAACCGTACCCTTATACCTTGCGGACGTAAGGTTGATTGCCGTAGCACCCGAAGATTTTCCCGCAGAGAGAAATCCGACCGCTTCGCCGAGCAAAGCATCAAGCTCTTCAAGCATGGCTTCGTAACGGGCAGTGCTTTCCTTGTAAACACGTCCTATCGAGGAACCGGGAATTATATCGTGAAACTGATAGAGAAGAACCTCCTTCCAGATTGCTTCAAGTCTTTCTTTAGGATATTTATACCCTTTTTCCCGTGCCACAGTTGCAAGAAATTCAACATTATGCAGCGCGAACTCAATTCTTCGGTTATAGTATTTGTTCTTTGACTGAGTAGTGTATGTCCCCTGATGTTTTTCGAGATATAATTCTCCCTTGTATCTTGCAAGACTGTCTTTTTGCTCCGCAAGTATGTCAAGATAGTCAACGGCACGGCTCATTACGACCTTGGGAATGCCTTTCATACCTCCGCATCGCCGAACAGCCTCGATATGACCCTCTCCCGGCCCTCCTCCGCCGTCGCCTATTCCGTAAAGCATTGCGAAAGACTTTATCTTATCATGTTCGGGGAAGCTCACGGCAGCCCTTTGCAGACTCCACGCATTTCCGAGACTGTTGTATGTTTCATCGGGAGGAATGTGAACTATAACCTCGGAATCGTCAATGCCCTCCCAAACAAACGCCTTATGAGGAAACTTGTTATGTTCATTCCAGCTTAATTTTATGGTTTCTAAATAATCCATACCGCATTTCCGAATTATTTGAGGAAGATTTCCGCTGAACCCGAATACATCGGGTAGCCAGCACATACGCACCTCGCAGCCGAATTTCTCTTTCCAGTATTTCTGTCCGTACAGACATTGCCTGATAAGGCTTTCTCCGCTCGGAATATTGGTATCGCATTCGACCCACATTCCTCCCTGAAGCTCAAGCTGTCCGTGTCGGAATGCCGCACGAAGCTCTTCAAACAAAGCCGGGAAGCTGTCCTCGATCCACGCAAATTGCTGCGGCTGACTTGCGCCGAAAATATAATCCGGATAACGCTCAATGTTTCTCAGCTGATTGGCAAAGGTACGCTGTGCCTTACGCTTGCTCTCCCTCATCGGCCAAAGCCACGCAAGGTCAAGGTGTGCGTGTCCGGTGGCGTAAACGACATACGGGCTTTCATCTCCCGTTTCGCATTCGTCCGAATATACTTTTTTTGCGTTTTCGTAATCACCGCTTAACGCAAAAGATAAAAATCTGCCGAGTGAACGTGAAACGGATTTACGCTTATTGTCGTCAAAACGCAGCAGCGACTGTTGGTACAATAAGGACACGGCGTCATAATACGCACTTTTTGCCTCCTCATCAACTATGACAATATCCGCCCGTTTGAATCTTGCTGCGGTAAACGGAGAACCGGGAAAACAGTTATTTCCGCAATCTGCCCAAATCTCGATTTTTTCTCCTCCGTCTGCGACAGACTTCAATTCGTAAAAATGCTTTCCCGCATTCGGCTGTTCAAACTCAACAAAATCGTGTGCCCCTGTCAAACCGCTTCTCGGAGAACCGTTTTCGTCATATATGCACCCCTCTGCGCCCACGTCGAGCAGCAGTCCGACTTTTTTGCCTTTTGCGCATTCGGGGATTTCACCGCTGAACCGAAACCATGCGCAGCCGTAGTTTTCACGGCTCCAAACCCTTCCCGCACCGATTCTGCGGTATTCGAGGTTCCGACCGTCTTTTCGGCTCACAGGCTCTGCGGACGAAGCGTATTCGGCAGTCAAAGAGCCGACCTTCGTATAAACCCTGCGCTTTAGCTTGATAAAGCCTTTGCTGAAACACGATTTTGTTAAAAATTTTGCTATACAAAGCGTTTTGTTCATTTTAACGCCTCCTCGCATACGCTGTAAAAATTTTGCATAACATAACAAGTTCTTTTATTTGTTAAAAGGCGGAGTCGCTTTTGACGCTGAGGCATACCGGACATATTACCTCAAAAAATGCTCTGTGGCGGATTATTTTGCAACCTGTTCGTTCGGCTGTTTCCTCGTCGAGATATGCTTTATAAGGGTAAGGCGCATCAACAACCTTTTTGCATTCGACGCAGAACATATGATAGTGCAAATCGGTACGAAAATCATATCTGTCCGCACCCGGAACACGCACATGACAAATTTCACCGTCCTCCGACAGGCAGTTCAAATTGCGATAAACCGTTCCGTGGCTGATATTGGGATTTTTTTGATGTACATCCTCATAAATCTGCTCGGCGGTCGGATGGTCATGTCTTGACTGCACTGCCTCAAGCACTAATCGGCGCTGTTTTGTTTCTCTTCTGGTAATCATTCGGGTTTCATCTCCGTTTTGTAACTATATATGACACATCCTGCCCATGCGGGACTGCATTCTTTGATCGGGCAGGCATAGTCCTCCGGAAACATGCCGTCCCATAGACATGACCGTACACCTCGTAAACATGACATTTTTCGTGCAAAAAGGTTTTTAAACTACGGCTTCCAAACGGAGGCGTTCGTAAAGCTTCGATAGTCCCTCTGCCTCGACAATTTCGGCGGATTTCACATATATACGCTCACTCATAGTTTTCGTTCTCTGCGGCGGAAAGAAGGTTTTTTCTCGAGTCTCCGATACCGCAAAGCTCTTTGAACCAAAGCTTTGCGTGTGCTCGCATACTTTATTTTCGTGTTCATGCTTGCAACCTTTTTTCTTGAAGTTATTAGGAGGAGTTCCTGATAATATTATATAAGTAATTCTCAGTTGCGTCAAGCGTAACGATTTAACAAAAGAAGAATCCGACTTCTTACCCTGCGATAATATGACAAAGTAGTGTTCATATTCAAAGACGGCTCAAAGGTAGAATGGAAAATCGAAAAGTAAAAAAGTCCGCAGGGTGTAACGGAAAACGCTCCGTCCAGCTTGCGGACTTTCTCTTTATTCGCGGTAGGATAAACCTTAGTACGATAGGTATACTTTTGTGCGAAATGTCTTTTGATAATTCGGCCGTTACATTTTTGCCGACAGCGGAAATATATCTTGCACCGCAATTTTCAAGCGGTACTTTTTCGAGACTTTACGCAGAGCATAAAAGTCGGGAAATCTCTTGATACAATGGCTTTTAGGGCATAAAATAAGAACCTCACGGAAGACAGTTTTCTATCAACCGTAAGGTTCTTATATGGCGGAGAGCAAGGGATTCGAACCCTCGAAACGCTTTTGACGTTTACACGATTTCCAATCGTGCTCCTTCGACCAGCTCGGACAACTCTCCGTGTCTGCAATCAAATGCTCGTCTATTATATATGACTGCGCTTAAAAAATCAAGTCTTTTTTTAAAAATCCCGAACTTTTTATCTGCAATTTCTCGGCACTCGGAATATACGGGTTTTTGAGTGAAATCAATATAATGTATATTTCAAAAGTTGCCTGTTTTTTTACTTTGCTGTATTGCACCCGGAGACAAGATATAATATAATAAATATGATTATATAAAGGGAATGAAGGGATATAATGAGAAAGACAAAGATAGTATGCACAATAGGTCCTGCCAGCAGCGACCCGAAAATATTCACCGAAATGTGCAAGGCGGGTCTCAACGTTGCGAGGCTCAACTTCTCCCACGGCACTCATCCGGAGCATCTCGAAAAGCTCAATATGATAAAGAAAGTGCGCGAAGAACTCAATCTCCCGATTGCGATAATGCTCGACACAAAGGGTCCCGAGTACAGAATCAAAACCTTTGAACATGGAAAGATATTTCTTCAGGACGGCGACGAGTTTTCGTTCACAACCGAGGATATTGTGGGCAATCAAAGCCGCGTCAGCGTGACCTATGCGGGACTCGTCAACGATATCTCTATAGGCGACCGCATTTTGGTAAACAACGGGCTTGTAATTTTTGAAGTCATCGGTAAAACCGACACAGATGTAAGGTGCAGGGTCATCACCGGCGGCGAGCTTTCAAACAGAAAGAGTATGAGCTTTCCCAATAAAGTGCTCAATCAGGTATACCTAAGCGAGCAGGACAAGGAGGATCTGCTGTTCGGTATTCAGAATAACGTCGACTATATCGCGGCGTCTTTTGTTTCGCGCAGGCAGGATCTCGTTGATCTCAAGGCATTTCTCCGCGAGAACGGCGGCGACGGCATAGACATAATCGCCAAAATAGAGAACCGCACCGGCATAGATAACATAGAGGAAATCTGCGAAGAGTGCGACGGAATAATGATAGGCCGCGGCGATCTCGGCGTTGAAGTCCCCTTCACCGAGCTCCCCGCACTTCAAAAATATATAATCACTAAATGCCGTCTGCTCGGCAAGCGCGTTATCACTGCAACGGAGATGCTCGAATCTATGATAACCAATCCGCGCCCGACCAGGGCGGAGATCTCGGATGTCGCAAATGCGGTCTATGACGGCACGAGCGCGGTTATGCTCTCGGGTGAATCGGCGGCGGGCAAATACCCCGTCGAGACCGTTCGCACGATGGCCGAGATAGTTGAGGAGACCGAGAAGCACATACACTATGCAAAGCGTTTCCGCAACAACGATTTCAAGATAAAGAACCGCGTCGACGCTATTTCCCACGCAACCTGCGGAATGGCTATTGACATAGACGCAAAAGCTATTGTTGTAGCATCTATCTCCGGCATGACGGTTCGCATGGTATCGCGTTTCAGAGCGCCGACGGACATAATCGGTATGGCGACGAACAGGGCTGTGTGGTACAAGCTCGCGCTCTCCTGGGGCGTTATGCCCGTGCTCAGCGAGAAATTCAATTCGACCGACGTTCTTTTCTATCATGCGCAGAAGGTCGCAAAGGACGCGCTCAATCTCGAGCCGGGCGACAATATCGTAATGACATGCGGCGCGATAAACGGAAAATCCGGCAACACAAATCTTATAAAAATAGAGACAATCGAATAAAAAAGAGTCCTCCCCTGCCGATTCGGCAAGGGAGATTTTTTCTCGAAAAAAGCACCCGCACATAAAAAGTACGGGTGCTCTGTCATTTTTAGAAATCCGCAGAACCTGTTGTTCTCGGGAACGGAAGCACGTCGCGGATATTGGAGATACCGGTGAGATACATAACCAGTCTCTCAAAGCCGAGGCCGAAGCCGCTGTGCTTAACGCCGCCGTAACGGCGAAGGTCAAGATACCACCAATAATCCTTGGGGTCGAGTCCGAGTTCTTCAATGCGCTCTGTAAGCACATCGAGTCTCTCCTCACGCTGGCTGCCGCCGATTATCTCGCCTATGCCCATAACGAGCAGGTCAACTGCGGCAACGGTCTTTCCGTCATCGTTAAGGCGCATATAGAATGCCTTAATCTCCTTGGGATAGTCGGTGACGAATACAGGGCGCTTAAAGATGCGCTCGGTCAGGCAACGCTCGTGCTCCGTCTGAAGGTCGCAGCCCCAATAAACTTTGTAGTCAAACTCGTCGTTGTATTTCTCAAGCTCCTTGACGGCATCGGTATAGGTGACGCGCGCGAAATCCGAGCTGACAACGGAATTAAGCCTCTCGAGCAGTCCCTTATCAACAAACTTGTTGAGGAACTCAAGCTCCGACTTGCAGTTCTCCATAACATAGGAGATGACATACTTTATCATGGCCTCCGCAAGCTCCATGTCGTCATTAAGGTCGGCAAAGGCTATCTCGGGTTCAATCATCCAGAACTCCGCAGCGTGGCGCTGAGTGTAGGACTTCTCGGCTCTGAAGGTGGGGCCGAAGGTATATATCTTACCGAAAGCAAGAGCCATCGCCTCGCCCTCAAGCTGGCCGGAAACGGTCAGATAAGCGGGCTTCTCGAAGAAATCCTGCTTGAAATCGACGGTTCCGTCCTCGTTCTTGGGCGAGTTTGCGATATCAAGAGTCGTTACCTTGAACATCTCACCCGCGCCCTCGCAGTCGCTGCAGGAGATGAGCGGTGTGTGAGCATAGATAAAGCCTCGCTCATTGAAGAACTTATGAATAGCGTAAGCGGCGGTCGAGCGAACGCGGAAGGCCGCGGAATAAATATTCGCTCTCGGGCGCAGATGCGCTATCGTTCTCATATATTCGAGCGTATGACGCTTTTTCTGGAGAGGATAATCGGGAGTTGACTGACCCTCGACCTCGATTGAAGAAGCATTGAGCTCGAACGGCTGATTCGCCTGGGGAGTCAGAATAAATGTACCCGTGACTCTGACTGCCGCGCCGACATTCAGCTTGACTATATCCTTGTAGTTTTCTACCTTTACGCTCTCGAAAACAACCTGCAGGCTCTTGAATGAGCTGCCGTCGTTAATCTCCATAAAGCCTATCGCCTTTGAGTCACGGAGGGTCTTAATCCATCCGCAGACCGTTATCTCCTTGCCGCCGAGCTCCTCATATGAGCTGAACAGCTTTGAAATTTCAAGTCTATCCATTTGTATGTCTCCTTTGCTTATGACTCATAATTATAAATGATATCAAAAGCGGAATTGAAAATCAATAGCGAAGGCTCTATTTATTCAAAATTTTCCGGCGCGGGGTCGGGTTCTATGTCTATGGGGGCAACCGTTCCCCTGTCTTTATTGATATTATAGACAAATTGCGTGACAACAACGGTCAACGCTACGCCGACGGTCATAACTATGAGATACATATTTTTGATGTTCAAAGCGGTCTGAGCCGTCTGATTCGCGCCGAGGGACTCAACATATCCGCACACCGCGAGCAGTCCCGCCGAGAGTGCCGAGCCGAGACCCTGGGCAAGCTTGCGGAAGAACGAAAACAGCGCATAGAGCGAGCCCTCGTCACGGCTGCCCGTCTTTTCATACTGATAGTCGATACAGTCAACGACCATTGCCCAAAGGATTATAGTGAACACTGCGTTACTCGTATAGAGCAGCATGAGCACGCCCATATAGATTATCAGCGAGCTTGTCGCCGTGGGATCCATGGGGATAAAGCACGAGATTATACCCGCCACAAGGCTTATCGATGAGGCTATGACCACAAGCTTCTTCTTGCCGATTTTCTTCGTTATTTTGCCTATAAAGGGCATAAGAACAACGAGCGGCAGATAGGGTACTATATTTGCAGCCGCGAGTATCTTCGTGTTGTGAAAATAAGACTGGAATATTATGACATTGACAGTGCTCATGGACATAAAGCAGATAACCTGAGCAAACGAAACGGCGGTTATAGCAAGCAGAGGTCTGTTTGTAAAGAAGCCCTTTATGGCCTTGAGATAGCTCATCTTATCGGTCTTGTCATGCGCTTCAGCGGCAACACGCTCGGTCACGAGCAGGCGCACAAGCATAAAGCCGACAAAGCCTATCGCCGAGCATACAAGTGCGACATAGACCATTCTTGAGCCGATGAGATTGTGATCCTTGTCATAGACTATAAGCGGCAGAAGCATTGTAAGCACCTGCGCGAGTCCCGCGCCTATCGATCTGAAGGTCGAGAGATTAGTGCGCTTTGAGGGGTCGTTTGTTATGCACGAATGGAGCGCGCCGTAGGGCACATTTGCCATTGTGTAGGCAACCGACCAAATGCAGTAGATGGCAAGGCAATAAATGACCTTGAAGATATAGCTCATGGAGGCTATCGGCATAAAAGAAAGCGTAGTGAAGATTATCAGAGAGCTTCCGCCTATGGTTATCCACGGCATGAACTTGCTGCCCTTGCCTATGCTGACATTGTCCACCATGCCGCCTATCAGCGGGTCGTTTATAGCGTCCCATACTTTTCCGACTATGATTATCCAAGCCCAATCTTTGAGTTCCAGCCCGACATACTGGGTATAGAACAGCATGAGATAGTTTGTTATCAGCGCAAAGCTCATATTGCAGCCGAAATCGCCCATCGCATAGCCGAAATAATCCCGCATACCGAACGGTCTCGTCTTGTTTTGTGCAGCCATAATATAAATTTCCTTTCGTAAGTTATATTTTTTAGTTAATTATAATATAGCGTCTATATTAAATCAATATTTAAAATGTATTTTACCGTGAAGTTTTGAAAAAATACCGCGGCAGGCATTGACTTTTAAACTGCGGCATAGTAGAATTATTGACTGTTAAAGGCTATGAAGAGGAAAATTAGGTTTTTATGCCGGCAGAGAGATGAGACGGTTGGTGCAAGTCTCAGCGGCAGAATCTCCGAACCCGCCTCGGAGCCGCAGCGTCAAATGCGCTGACGCATTCCGGCGTTATCGGAAAGACGGCTTTCGTCGCTTTGAGAGCGGACTTTTTGTCCGAACTTGGGTGGTACCGCAGACTTTATGGTTTGTCCCAGGCTTTTCAGCCCGGGGCTTATTTTTTTGAAAGGATGAAAAAAGATGAAACTTGACAAGCTTGTCGGCGAAAGATTCAAGGAGAAGCCCTCCGACTGCGTTATTGACAGCCACGCGCTGATGCTGCGCGGCGGCTATATGAAGAACGTGGCCAACGGCATATATTCTCAGTTCCTCCCCCTGCGCCGCATAACGAAGAAAATCGAGAATATTATCCGCGAGGAAATGGACAATATCGGCGGCCAGGAGGTTCTGTTCCCGGTAGCTCTCCCCGCTTCGCTCTGGGATGAGTCGGGCAGATACGAGAGCGTCGGCAGCGAGCTTCTTCGCTTCACCGACCGCAACAACGCGCGCATGGTGCTCGGCATGACCCACGAGGAGGCCGCGGTTCAGCTTGTACGCGACTACGCCAACAGCTACACAAAGTATCCCTTTATGATATATCAGATTCAGACCAAGTTCCGCGACGAGGGTCGTCCGCGCGGCGGTCTCATCCGCGTTCGTGAGTTCACCATGAAGGACGCCTATTCCTTCCATACCTCGCAGGAGGATCTTGAGAGCTACTATCAGGAGTGCTATGACGCCTATAACCGCATTTTTGCGCGTGCGGGCATTCCCGAGGTAATAACCGTCAAGTCCGATTCCGGCATGATGGGCGGCAGCATATCTCACGAATATATGCTCCTGACTCCCGTGGGCGAGGATTCCATAGCCGTCTGCTCCGAGTGCGACTACCGCGCAAACATGGAGGCGGCGCAGAGCATTGTGGAAAATGCGGCAGACGATACTCTCAACGAGCTCAGGAAAGAATACACGCCCAATATACACACCATCGAAGAGGTCTGCGAATTCCTGCACACCCCTCTTGAGAAATCCTGCAAGGCGGTCGTGTATCAGAAGAACGCGACGGACGAATATGTTGTTATCTTTGTCCGCGGCGACCTCGATATAAACGAGACGAAGCTCACCAACCTCTTAGGTGAGGCGGTTCATCCCGCAGTTATCACCGATGAGAGCGGACTTCATGCCGGCTTCATAGGCCCCGTCGGTCTGCCCGAGAACGTAACGGTTCTCTTCGACAATTCGCTCAAGGGCGCCACCAACCTCGCTTGCGGCGCTAACGAGGACGACCACCACTATACCGGTCTCAACATCCCGCGCGATGTGGGCGAGGTCGAGTATAACGACCTTGCAAAGATAGTTGACGGCGGAATCTGCCCGCAGTGCGGCAAGCACACGATAAATATATCGCGCGGCATCGAGGTCGGCAATATCTTCCAGCTCGGCACAAAATACACGAAGTCTATGCATATGACCTATCTCGACAAGGACGGCAACGAGCAGTATCCGATAATGGGCTGCTACGGTATCGGCGTAGGCAGACTTGCGGCCTCCGTGTGCGAGGTTCGCCACGATAATTACGGTCCCATTTGGCCGATAACGATAGCTCCGTGGCAGGTTCATCTGTGCTGCCTGAGATCTGACGACGCAGACGCAAAGGCTCTTGCCGACAAGCTCTATGACGAGATGCAGAAGGACGGAATCGAGGTTATTTACGACGACAGAAACGTGCGCCCCGGCGTTATGTTCTCCGACGCAGACCTGCTCGGCTGCCCGGTCAGAGTTGTTGTCAGCCCGAGAAACCTTGCCGAGGGCTGCTGCGAGGTCATGACCCGCACGAAGAGCATCAACGAAAAGGTTGCCGTTGATGACGTTATCCCGCAGGTCAAAAAGATGATAAAGGATATGTTTGACGAGCTGAATAAGTAAGATAAAATGAAGCAAATCCCCGGAAGCCGTTGTGGTTTCCGGGGATTGTTCATATCAACTATTTAAATTTACTGAGCAACCTCCAGGAGCTTTTGGCTGACTCTGCCCTGAACTCTGATATAATACGCCGTTTCGGCAGCGTTCAAATCCTCGTCTTCCCATTCGGCAAAACTTGCAGCCATCTCGGTATATTTATTGATATATTTTCCATAGTCTGCAATCATTTGCGGGTCTGTTCCGTCAGATTTTTCATACTTCTTCATAAATGCGACATATTCATCTATAAAGGCTTCATAGCTGTCCATCGCTGCCTTAAATTCTTTTCCCAAACCGACTGATTTATCTTTTGCGGTCGTTTTGTCTTTATTGCTCGCTTTTGCCGGCGCGGTGGTATTAGCAGCCTGCGCATCTTTGTTTGAATCTCCGCTCGGAGCATCCATATCGATACTCATAATATTATAGCCTTCATATTTCAGAGAAACAGTATAACCCTGTTTGTTCTTCGCGTTATAATAATCATCGCCTTTACTGTAATCCACATTGAAGCCTGCATCCGAACATTTCTTTACATATTCCACATAATCTTTCGGAGAAGTGTTGGCGACATAGAGGAAAAAGCCGTCGTCATATTCGGACGAGAATTTGCCCTGATTCGACTTAGGCCTCGGGAGCATTTTGCCCAAAGAACTCGAAGGCCACTGTATTTCGGTAAATTTCATCGGTGCTTCCAATTCGATTGACATTTTCTTGTCGTACCAATTTACATCCAATTTATATCCATCAGAATTATATGCTCTATAATTGCTCGAACTTGAATCGGGATCTACAGTAAATCCAAGATTTTCGCACTGAGAAACATAGTTTTTGTATTCATCCTCTGAGGTCTTATAAAAACTAACCGATATTCTGTCTTCTGAATTAGAATAAATTTTTCCGACTTTCGATTCGGGAGCAGGCAGCATATCGTGCATTTCTATTTTAGACCAATCAATTTTTTCGCCTCTGTCTTTGCTCAAAACATTCATCGCCACAACAATCACAGCAACCGCTATTATTGCATAAAACCACCATCTTTTATAAATCGGCTTCTTATTTTTGGACTTCCGCTTATGTTTTGTCTTCTTGTCTTTTTCGGGCTGTTCTGCGATTTGCGGGGTTGTATTCTCCGCAAAAGCCGAAGTTCCGCACTCGGTACAAAACTTGCCTTCAAATTCGGTTCCGCATTTTTTACATTTCATTTGTTTCTCTCCTTGCATTTCAAATTTGCTGCATTAATCGTCTTAAGCAGTACTTCAATTTAATTATAGTCATATTTATGACTATTGTCAACAAAATAATCATAAAGTATGATGTTTTTGGTGATAGAATGATTAAATATGACCCGTTTTGGGAAACAATGCGCAAGCGAGGAGAAAGCACATACACCTTGATAAACAAGCACAATATAAGCAGTGCGACTATAAACCGCATAAGGCACGGTCAGGGCATTACTACGCAGAAGATAGACGACCTGTGTAAAATACTGCATTGCAGAGTTGAAGACATAATAGTTTTTGAAGACGAAAAATAAATAATCAGACCCTCCGTTTTTGCGGAGGGTCTGCTGTTCATATTCTGGGATCAGAACGCAAAATATTTCTTACGCATCTTTTTCATTCTGCCGTTCATTACACTAAGGGTATTTACCGCAGCCTGCTTTTCGTCCTCGGTTCCGTATATCGCCTGTTTCATAAGTCTGCCCTCTTCAAAGCAGGCATCGTCATGGATGGGAAAATAATTCTTGAGCAGGAAGCATCCGTAGCGGACATATCTCATCTCGCCGACAAGTCTGAATTCCTTGCTTATCGTGTCAACGGCAACGCTCCTGAAGCTCTTTATCGACTCAATAAGCGCTTTTCTCTCGTTCTCGGGCGAGAATACTATTGTTGAGCAGACATATGCACCTCTGTTTTCGGGAGTGCAGGAGTGGCTGTCGGTGCTGCCGACAACGGGATATCTGTATCCGCGGGCTCTGTCCTCATAATATCTCACGGTCTGATAGCCGTTCTGCTCGAAATAGACCTCGCCGCCGAGGACTTCAAAAGCGTCGAAAATCTTATTTTCAACGAGCCAGTCGTTGAGGGCGTCGGACACATGAAATGCCTCGCCTGTTATCCAAGTCGGATGCGGGAATATTCCGAGTCCCCCGGCCTTTCTTATCTCGTCGTAAATCCACTTGAGCACCGCCGCCGTCATAGCGTCGACATTGTCTGGCACCTTTATCTCCTTGGCAAGCGCGGTCATTTTGGCGGCAAACTCCTTGCGGGTCATGACATCGGGGCAGTCGTCCCTTATTGCACGAACCTTTTTGTCCTTGCCGACTTCCTCTACCGCTACATCCTCGACAAGCGCGTTAATGCTGTATTCGCCGCCGAAATTAATCGTATGCGGATCGACCTTAAAGCCGTTTATCGACGGGAGATGCACCTCCTCGCCGGGCACGAGATTGAACTCGGTCGGGATATTTTTAAATGCCTCTATAGCTCTGAGCGACGGATAATAGCGGTGGTGGTCGGTTATTGCAAGAAAATCATAGCCGCGGGAGCGATAGGTTGCGGCAACATTCTCGGGGTCATGCGCTCCGTCGGAAAAATTCGTGTGCATATGCAGGTCGCCCATAAACGGATAAACTCCGACAAGGTCGTCGGAGACGGCATAAACGCAGAACGTAAAGCGCTTCTTGTCCCCGTCGGGAGTCTCGCCCTCAACGCGGATACGGTACTCGCCCTCATTAGGAAAGCGCATTTTAATATCAAGGCCATTCTCCGAGTTTGCGGTAACGTCAATTTCTTTTCTGAATGCGGAAGCCGGAGCATCCTCTATATCTCCCCCGTTGAGCCATGTCACAACAGCCTCACGCACACTGCCCGCCGGAAAAAAGTTTCTGCCGCCGAACGGTCGAATATGAACAGTGCTTTCCTTGCCGGCCTTTATAACCTTCGGGAACACATCATAAGTCCAAAGCTCACTTCTTCTGACAAAATCTGCCATTTCATCTTCTCCTTTGCGGAAAAATTTCATCAACTCATAATAGCATAAAGCAGCCGAAAAAACAATCAAAAGAACAGAAAATATTAAAAGGGTCTGTCACATCCGAACAGACCCTTTTCTTTAATATCCGCTGTCGTCGTAGACATAGCCCTTCGATTCGAAATACGAAAGCGATTCGTTGCCGTCCTTAATTGTGAATACATATGTGCAGTCGCCCGCAAAATATATATTTTCCGCCCCGAAAAGCGAGGTCAGATACCGTATATTATCGCAGAACCTGGTCATTACGGTAAATCTGCCCTGTGGCGCCAAGAGCTTCTCGGCTCGGATGTTGGCATAGATGCTTCTGTCATCGTTTATCAGATGGTGCGCGCCCTGCAGATACTTGCAAGAGAGCAGATTCTTTCCGTAGAGTGCTATAAGCGCCTCGCCGTTGGATTCCTCCGCATCGCCGAGAAAAATCACGGACGCGTCGTCGAATATTATCTGAAACACGGTGGTGGTCTCGTTCATGCCGCGATATGCGCCGCCGTCCCTTGCCCGGATAGACAGCGGGAGTATATCCTCGTGTGTTGTAAGCACCTCAAGATACGAGTCCGGAAAATGTACCGTCTGCCCCGTGTGCAGCTTCAGATATTTTGCGTTAGGCGCATATTTCTTGAGTCTCTCGCGGAGCCTGTCCGTACAGCCGCTGCTATAATCCAAAAGCGTTCTTGACGGGAAGTTGAACATAACCCTCTCGACGCAGAGAACGTCCTTCTCGCGCTTGAGCAGCTTCGTAAACACATCCATATGGTCATCGTGGTTATGGGTGCAGATCCATGCGGCAACGCGGATTTTCCCGCCCTTTTCGGTATTTGTCAGATCCTCAAGGCGGCGCATAAACTCGTCGCAGGCCTCCTCTGTCGCCTGTTCTATCTCGCCGCCGTCTATTATTATAACCGAGTTGTCGCGCAGTCTCAGCACATAGAGCATTCCGCAGTCGCAGCTGTGATAGCGAACCATCAAGCCGTATTTTAGCGAAAACTGCATGAGCGCCGTATCTCCGCGCACATCCGGCTCGTTGTCGTTCATCTCGGAAAGCGGACAGCTTGCGTTATCGATTATCACCCTTGCTTGCTCCGCTTCGCGGGTAAAATAGGTGTATATGATTCTGTTTTCTTCGGCAAACTCCGAAAAGATATTGCCGTTTATTTCGCGGTGAAACGTCTCCTTTCGACCCGTGTCTGCGAGCGCCGAAAGAAAATCGCGAAACATTTTCGGCGTAACGCCGTCCAAAACGACCATATACGAGTCGTCCGCGCCGCCGCTGACGCTGTCCTCAAGCTCAAGTCCCGCGCCGCAGTTTATCGGCTCGCCCGTCTTTGTCCCGAATGCCGCAACACCGAGGGCTTCAAAAAAATCACTGAAGTTCACATCTTATCCTCCTCATTATAAATTTGTCCGCTAACAATTATATATTCAGCGGCGCGCAGTGTCAACATTATTGAAAAAAAGTCCGAAACTACTGTAAAAACATAAAAAGATATGATACTATAATGGCGTACCGTATTCGGCTGCAATGCCGAAAAAATATTAATCCGGAGGCGAAATAAAAATGCTGAAAGTCGCACTTGTCGGCGTAGGCGGAATAAGCGGAGCGCACATTCCCGCGTGGGAGAGCATGGACGACGCCGAGCTTGTCGCCATATGCGACATCCGTCCCGAGAGGATGGAGAAATATCCCGACAAACGCCGCTACACCGATTTTGACGAAATGCTCGAAAATGAGAATGTAGATATTCTCGATATCTGCCTGCCTACGTTCCTGCACGCGGACTTTGCCGTTAAGGCGATGGAAAAGGGCATCAACGTCATATGCGAAAAACCGATTTCACTGAACCGCGAGGATGTTCATAGAGTTTATTCGACGGCAAAGAAGAACAACGTCTGCTTCATGGTGGCGCAGGTTCTGAGATTCTGGCCGGAATACGAGGTTGTAAAAAACATATATGACAGCGACAAATACGGCAAGCTGCTCTCCGCGTCAATGCACAGGCTCAGCGGGATACCCAAGTGGAGCTGGGACGATTGGATGAGAGACGAGAAGCGCAGCGGTCTCGTGCCGTTCGATCTGCATATACACGACCTCGACTTCATTGTATATGCATTCGGAAAGCCCGAAAAATGCACTGCAAGGAGAGTAAAACGACCCGAGCAGGACTACATAGCCGCAACATATGATTTCGGCGATTTCCGCATCTCTACAGAAGCCGCATGGTTTGCGGGATGCTATCCGTTTTCCGCGCGATTTCTCTTCCAGTTTGAGGGCGCGGTTGTGACCTGGGAAAACGATGAGATGACCGTATATGAGGCAGATGACACCAAGTTCTGCCCGATTTCGCAGGACGGCGGAGACACCGGAGACATAGGACTGCCAAAAAGCAACGCCTATGCAAACGAGATACGCTATTTTGCCGACTGCGTAAAGAACGGCGTTTTCCCGGACAAAGTTAAGCCCGAGGAGCTTGAAACCGTTATTGACCTGCTAAAATCCCTGTAATATCAAAAGCCGCCGGATAAAACCGACGGCTTTTCAGTGTGTTATTTTTGTTCTGTAAACCGCTATATTCCCGTTGTCGTTCTGTGTCTTTGCAGGCGGCGCGGGAATATTTTTATTCCGCCGGCTGTTTATTTGCGAATCTGCGGGACGGACGGTAGATGAGAAGCGCTATGAATATCAGCAGCGCCGTCGCGGAGAGGCTTATGGGATATGCCGTCATTATAGTCTCGAAATTGTGATGTTTCGGGAACACCAATTCTATCCACGCTATTCTTATTCCGCAGACTCCGACCATTGTAAGCACTGCGGGAACCAACGAAACGCCGAAGCCGCGCAGATAACCGGACATTATCTCATATAGCATACTGAAAGTATATGCCGCGAAAACTATCGTCAGGCGCGTATAGCCTATCTCGATAACCTGCGGGTCACTGTTGAATATAGCGAGCAGGAATCTGCCGAGAAGCAGCACAATGCCTATCGCCGCGCCGGAGGCTATCGTATCTTCTATCAGTGTCAGCCACAGGGTGCGCTTGCAGCGTTTTATCTGACCCGCGCCGTAGTTTTGACCGACAAAAGTCGTGCACGCCTGGCTGAACGAGTTCAGCACGTCATATGCAATGACCTCAATATTAAACGCCGCGCTCGACGCCGCTATAACAACCGTTCCGAGGCTGTTTATTGCGGACTGGATGACAATATTCGAAATCGAGAACACCGCGCTCTGAATACCTGCCGGGAGCCCTATTTTCATTATCACTCTGAAGCTGTTCCAGCTGAAGCGCATCTTTTTGGGCTCGATTTTTATGTACTTATCCGACTTTACAAGACGCACAAAAAGGATAATAGAGCTGACCGCATTGGAGATAACCGTCGCCGTCGCAACACCGCTGACGGTCATTTTGAGCACTATAACAAAGAAGAGATTGAGCACAACATTCAGAACTCCGGATACGGCGAGCGCTATGAGCGGTACCTTTGTATCGCCCACGCTCCTGAAAATCGCCGCTTCGAAGTTATAGAGCAATATCACCGGCAGTCCGATGAGGTATATTCTGAAATATATGATTGCAAGCGGCAAAACGTCCTCGGGGACATTCAGGGAGCTTAGCATCTTTCCGACAAACAGCTCGGCTATCACGGCGACTACCGTTCCGCCGACGAGAGCGAATATAACGGAGGTCTGCACCGCGCGCTGAACCGAATCCTTGTTGTTTCTGCCCATAGCGTTTGCGATAACAACATTCGCGCCGAGAGAGATTCCGATAAGGAAATTCACTATAAGGCCTATAACAGGGCCGTTGGCGCCGACAGCGGCGACCGCTGCCGTGCTCTTGTCGCCCGCAAAATTTCCGACTACGGCAAGGTCGGAAGCATTGAAAAGCTGCTCCAATATCGCCGTTGCCGCAACCGGGAGCGCAAACAGCGGAAGCTTGCTCCAGATAGGGCCGTTTAGCATATCGATTTTATTTGCGCCTGAACGTCTCATTTCATTCCCCGCTTTCCGTTGTGAAATTTAACTTTGCAAAATAAAATCGACAAACCTCTGATGAGATTTGTCGATTGGTGCGGATAACAGGAGTTGAACCTGCACCGAGTTGCCCCGACTAGAACCTGAATCTAGCGCGTCTGCCAATTCCGCCATATCCGCATTTATACTTCCGATTTTTACACGGCGGAAGCTGCCGAGGGTGAGGCTTAACACCTTAATCACCGATAAGTTTGGCGGGCACCCTAAGGAACCCGCCATGGTGCGAGAGACGGGACTTGAACCCGTACGGGATTACCACACGCCCCTCAAACGTGCGCGTCTGCCGATTCCGCCACTCTCGCAGGTCTGTTCTGAACCGTTTCTCTGTTCCCTCAGAACGCTGATTATTATAGCAAAAGCGGTCTGTTATGTCAAGCCTTTTTTCAAAGTTTTTTAAATATTTTTAGCCGCTTCAAAATGCCCGATTATTCACCCTCGAGCGCCGTTATTTTGTCGGCTGCGGCTTTAAACACGGGAGCGCAATCGGACGCGCCGCCGCTTCCGCGCTCCTTGAAAACAGTTATGACATAACGGGGATTTTCCGCCGGAAACCAGCCTGAAAACCACGTGTTATAAAGCTCCTCGCCGCGCTCGAATTTCCCGGTCTGCGCGGTTGCGGTCTTGCCGGCGGCGGTGGTGTTTTGGGGCTTTGCTCCCCTGCCGTTGCCGTTCTCGACCGCGCTCCTGAGGTACTTCGACAGTAACAATGCGGTGTCGCCGCTTATAACATACTCGCCCGCACGGTTCTCATGCTCAAAAACGGTCTGTGACCCGTCTGTTGCCTTTTCTACAAGATACGGCATACAATACGCTCCGCCGTTTGCTATGCACGACATATAAGCACAGACTGTGAGAGGCGACGCGGTGAGTGAGCCCTGACCGAACGCGAGATTGGCGACGGCCGCTTTGGAATCGAGCTCGGAAGCATTCGGCAGATATCCCGATGCGGAGCTCATTCCCTCACACAGGCTTATAGGCTTTCCGAAGCCTAAATTCGAGAGCGTGGATATCATTTTTTCCCGGTCAAGCTTTTGAGCCAAGTGGATAAAATAGGCGTTGCACGAGCGTTCGAGTGCGCCGCACATATCTATAACGCCGTGCGCCTTATGCTCATAGCATCCGAACTCAACGCCGCCTATCTCCGTTACGCCCGTGCAATCGTATTTTATTGACGGGGAAATCCCCTGCTCGAGCGCTGCGGCGGCAACGGCGGGCTTGAACACCGAGCCAACGGCGAATGCGCACAGAGCGCGGTTGATAAACGGAGAATTGCTGTCCGAGAGGCTCTTCGCGGGGTTATTGGAATCGAATACCGGGCGGCTCGCACAAGCTCTTACGGCGCCTGTTTTCGGGTCAAGGACGACAACCGCACCGATATCCACTCCGCACTCGTCCATGCAGTCTTCGACTATCTGCTGAATCTCAAGGTCAAGCGTCAAATATACGCCCGATTTGCCGTATTTTCCGTCGGTTCGTGCGGTTATTTCGGCGCCCGATATAACGCGCCCGTAGGCGTCAACGGGAAAGACCGCACTGACGGTCTGACGATTATTTTTAAATATGCTCTCGAACGCTTTCTCTATCCCGCAGACACCGTTTCCGTCCGAGTCAGTATAGCCGACTATATGCGCCGCAGGCTGGCGCGGAGAATACCTTCTGCCGACGCCGATTATTTTCACATCCTCGCTTGAATTTGCACCCGAGGGCACAGCAACGGCAACAGGGCGGCCTTTTGAGAGCTTTTCGCGCACAAGTTCAAGCTCATCGCCGCCGAGCATAGTCCGAAGCTCGGACAGCGCCGCGGCGGTAGGTCTTGCGGCTGCAAAATATTCGGTATAACCGTTTGTTATGAGCCGCCCCTTGCAGTCGTATATAGGCGCACCTAAGTCGGACAGCTCAATGCTGCGGGTGTTTTTCACCGCGTCTGCGGCGGTATCGAGTCCTGTTGACACGCTTATCAGGCGGAGACAGATTACACCCATCAGCAGACAGAACACAAAAAATATAACGACTGCGCGTCTTGGCATAGTATCATCTCCGAGGGTTGATAAAATTATCATTGACCGTTTTCTGCGATAAAATGCAGACGCGCAGTTTAACTGTTCGGTTTTATTTTCCGTCCGTGCTGCGGCGGATAAATGCGCCGGCGGGAACATTGGCATCGCAGTCAAAGGTGAACTCCGCCATGGGATTCGGAGCATTGTCAACACTCTCACCCAGAGCATTTTTGAGGTTTTTGACGACGACAACGGTCGGGGCTTTTCCCCTGTTCATTATCTCGAGCTCGTCGCCCTCGAAGAATCTGTTTCTCTGGCTGACGGTCAGAGTCCCGTTCTCGCTCTTCAAGGCTATCGCCGCCACTTCCCAACTGCGGATGTAGCCGCCCTTATAATATATCTGAGCATCGTCGCGCGGCGAGCCGAAGAAAAATCCCGTGCAGTAGTCGCGGTGGCTTATTCTGTATACCTCGTCGAGAATCCACTGTGCGGGCTTGAAATCTCCCGACGGTGCGGCGAGATATGCGTCAACCGCGCTCCTGTAAGCGTTCGTGACAACTGCCGTGTAATATTCGGTCTTTGCTCTGCCCTCGATTTTGAAGCTCGAAACACCCGCTTTAATAAGTTCAGGGATATGCTCAATCATACACATATCCTTTGAGTTCATTATATAAGTTCCGCTCTGCGTCTCCTCGACGGGGAAATATTCATTCGGGCGGGTGCTCTCCATGAGGCTGTATTCCCAGCGGCAGGGCTGGGAGCATTCGCCCTTGTTCGAATGTCTGTCTGTAAGGTAATTCGAGAGCAGGCAACGCCCGGAATACGAGACGCACATAGCGCCGTGAACAAAGCACTCGAGCTCCATTTTCTCAGGCATACCCGCTCGGAGATCCGCGAGCTCCTCAAGAGTAAGCTCGCGCGCCGAAACAATTCTTTCCGCGCCGAGATCAAAGAGCATACGCGCACTCTCTGCGTTTGCGACGCCGGTCTGCGTCGAGATGTGTATCGGAATATCGGGCGCATATTTTTTCGCGTAAGAGAGCACTCCGAGGTCGGTTATTATGAGCGCATCGACCCCCGCGGCGCGGGCGCTTTCAAGAAAAGGCGGGAGCTCCTTCAGCTGGGCGGTATTCGGGATAATATTGCAGGTAAGGTAGACCTTGACGCCGTTTTCATGGGCGAACGCCACGGCTTTTGACAGCTCGTCATCAGAAAAATTCTTCGGCGCGGCACGCATTCCAAAGCGCGTTCCGCCCATATAAACCGCGTCCGCGCCGTAATACACGGCGGCTTTCAGGCGTTCCGCGTCCCCTGCGGGCGCGAGAACCTCCGGTCTTATTATATCCATTGCCGAACTCCTTTTCATAGCTAAGGGAGCAAGCGTTTTCAGCCTGCTCCCCGTGATTCAGTTCTGGCTGAAAGCCTTGAGCACATTGGCGTCGTGCTCGCTCTTTGTTTTCGCCATATAGATATTCCCGAACTTGTCGTGGCAGAAATAATAGTATCTGGTATTCGACGAATAGAGCGCCGCCTTTATCGCCGCCGCACCGGGGTTGCAAATGGGTCCTGGCGGGAGTCCCTGAGCAGAATAGGTGTTATATGCATCGGCGTACTTGTTGACGAGATTGACGTCGGTTATGGGCGTGACATACTTCTTGATATAGTCCTTTGTAGAGTCACACTCGAGTCTGCCGGCAGTCTGAGACGGATTCTTCAGGCGGTTATGGATGACGGACGAAATAAGCTTCATCTGGCTGTCATCGGCGGCTTCGCGCTGGATTATCGAGGCTATGGTCAGTATCTCGTCGACCGAATAACCGAGCTCCTTTGCGCGCTTGTCGTAGTCCTCTGTCCAGACGTTCGAGAAAGCATCGAGGAATCTGCGTATTGCGATATTCGCGCTCTCTCCCTGGAAGAAATCATAGGTGGCCGGGAAGAGATAGCCCTCAAGTCGGTACGTTCTGTTTTCGCTGTTCTTTATCGATGAGAGGAACGAATAATCGAACTGCGAATCACTTATAGCCTTGATGAAATAAGATGCGGTGCACACGCCGTACTCTTCGAGTCTTGCGGCTATCTGCGGAATCGACCAGCCCTCGGGGAAGAGAAGCGTCACCGTATTCGGCCCCGCCTGAACTGCACGGCATTCATAGAGCATTCCCTCAACGCCCATGCTCGGCTGCAGGTAATAGATACCGCTTATATATTCGGGCTCCGGAGGTCCGGCAAAGAGAACCTTTATCTTATATCCGAGCCTCTGTGCCTTATTGAGTCCGCTCTTCATACCCGTGCCCTTTGCGGCGGCGGACAGCTTGTAGAACATCTTGCAGAAGGTCTTGTTTTTAATAAGCCCGTTATCGTCAAGAATATCGATTATCTGATTAGTTGTAGCGTCCTGCGGGATATTCACGGTCACGATATCGTTGCCGCGGCTTATCGCCAAGACATCGTTTATGCACGAAATGGCTATAAAAGAAAGCACGGCGGATATGGCGACTATAACAAGTATAAACGCGGTCAAAACAAGCGCGTCTGCGGTTTTATCGGTCTTAGTCTTTGCTTTGGTCTTTGCGGACGCAGCGACATTAGGCGCTTTTGACTCATTGGAGCGCTTCCATGCGGGACGGCTCGAGAAATAGACCTCGCCCTTATAGGCAGGCACATCGTCCTGCGGCTGAACGGCGGTATTATCGTCCTCATCGATATGGACAACAAAATTTTTAACTTTTTCGCGTCTGTCCGGCGTTTCGGGCGTACCGCCTTTATCGTCGTTATAAAATTTCAGCGTTTTTTTCATATGTAGCTCCTCTCAGCCGTTTGAAATTACCCTTTTTTCCGTTACTACGACATCGGCGCACCTGTCAAATCTTCCTCGCGGAAGCCTGTCGGTGATACAGCATTCGTAGCATATCCCAACCGTGTCCCCTTTGAAGCGGGACAGGAATCTGTCATAATAACCCTTGCCGAAGCCCAGTCGATAACCCTGCTCATCGAAGGTAAGCGCCGGGATTATACAGAGCCCCTTGCTCATGTCAACAAGCTTCTCGCATTTCGACTTTATCGGCTCGGGTATCCCGTAGGCGCCCTGCTGCAGGTCGTCAAACGAGGTTATATAATAAAACTCCATCTCGTGAAGTCCCGGAATGCAGCGCGGAACCGCGACCTTTTTTGACCGCTTGAGCGCATCCTCGATAAGGGCTCGTGTATCGACCTCTATACCTGCGGAAACATAGGTCAGAAGTGTTTCGCAGTCTCTGTACCGCCAGAGGTTCGTCAGACGGTTGAAGATACGCATATCGAGACTTTTCTTCTCCTCCTCGGTAAACTGCGAGCGGAGAAGCTTGCATTTGCTCCGAAGAGCCGCCTTTTCTTCGCGTATATCTTTCAGGAGCATTGAAGCGACTCCTCGATTTTCTTCGCCTTCGCTTTGCCGACAAACACAGAGGCTATTGCAAGCCCGAATTTCACGGCGCTGCCCATACCCTTGGCGGTTATTATATTGCCGTGCGAAACAACAAACGAGTCTGAGAGCTCAGCGCCTTCAAGCTCGCTTTCAAATCCGGGGAAGCAAACCGCCTTTTTGCCCTTGAGCATACCCTTGTGACCAAGTATGGACGGGGCGGCGCAAATGGCGCAAAGAAGCTTTCCGTTTTCAAAAGCGTAGTCAATAAAAGCGTTGACCTTATCGGATCTTTCGAGATTCAGCGTACCGGGCATTCCACCGGGAAGAATGACGGCCTCGATATCCTCTCCGGGAGTCAAATCGCCGTCTGTCGCGTCGCACACGGTGCTTATACCGTGCGCTCCGGTTATGACATCTGAACCGACACCGACAATTTTCACATTGAGATCGGCTCTGCGCAGAACATCTACCGTCGCAAGAGCCTCGACCTCTTCAAAGCCGTTTGCAAGAAAAATGTATATCATATCTTTTCCCTCCGTTTAACCGAGAGTAAGTCCCATATAGGCGTTTTTTATATCTTTAAGTGCCGACTCCGAATCCGCGTTGAGCGGCAGGAGCATGGCGTTATTGCGAGTCGTGAACGAGTCCGCGGAGAGCGGAAAATCAAGCGGAAGTCTGAACAAAAAGCTGTCGCAATCGCTTGCGCGGAGCAGCGCATATGCGAGCACGGGAACGCATCCGCGCCTTGCGGCGCACTCCCTTATCACGGCCGTGCCGTCCTCTTCGTCAAAGAGAGCGTAGGCGGAGCATCTGCCCGACGAGGACACGGCGACGCTTTTACAGCCCGCGTTGGCGTTTTCGTCTATCGCGTATTGCAGAGCATCTATATCCCACACAAAACAGTCGATGCCGCAGAGACAGGCGTTGCGGACAGTCTGCATACCGTCGGAGGTAAGCTTCACTATTTGAGCGCCGCTGTCCGCGATAAGCTCAAGGTGGCGGCGGTCAACAGTCATCAGCTTTTCTTCAAAAGCCGAACGGTAGCCGAAACGGGAATAGTAATCAAAGAGGCTGTCCTCGGCGGGAACGAGACAAATATAATCGAGTCCCAAATCGCGGCAAAGCGACTCGGCGGCGCGAAGAAGCTCACCCATGCAGCCGCGAGAGCGAAAATCCGGATGAGTGCAGGCGGCATAGAGATACGCCGATTCAAATGCCTCGCCCGCTATTCTCACCTTGCCGTCAAGCAGATAGAGCACCGAGCAAATTCTGCCGTCCTCTCGCCCGACAAGCGTACGCTCCGGCACAAAGCGAGCGCGCATAAACGCGGAGATATACTCCCCGTCGTCGCCGAAGCAGGTGCGCCACAGGGCAATAAGTTCGCCTATATCCTCTTTTGTAGAAGCTGATACTGTCATTTCTTGACCCTTGCCATATATTTTTCAAGGAGAATGTCCGGATAATAGGAGAGCTTTGCTTTGCGCAACCCCTCCGAGCCCGTATCATCCTCGCGGTTGACATATTTATACTGCGAGAGCGCATTCGCGGCAAACTCGCGGTTTATCATCGGATAAGCTCCGCGCACATCCGCATAGGCTTTTTCAATATGGGTGCAGAACATCTCGGGGTTCATCTCTTCCCCGAAAGTGAACGCGACAACCTCGCCGTTCGCTCTGAGCAATCCCCCGACAAAGCCGAGCTCAAAATAGTTTTTAAAGCTGATATTTATCGCGTCGAGCTCGTCATCCATCGCCTCGGGGTCTTTTTCTCTGTTTCTGCGCTCCCACTCGGCGTTCATCGCTATGCATTCGTCAAGGTTGTCCGCGGTTATGGGCTCATAGCTCCACTCGTTGTCGCGGACAAATGCGGCGATATGATTTCTCTTGCCGTGGAACTTCTTTCCGGGCAGATTAATAAGATTTTCGGTAAGATATATATAGTCGTAGCTGTCTCTGAGCGGTTCAAACTCAAACTTTCCGGGGAACATCGCTTCGACTTTTTTCACGCACTCGTTGTTGAGTCCGAACATCTCAAGGTTGAACCCGCTTTTCAAAGAGTCCTCTTCAATGAGTTCTATGGCCTTTTTGAGGTCTCCCGAGCCGACGGGGATACCGTAAGTCAGTCTTTTCACGCCGTCGCCGTCATCGTCATCGGAGCCGTTTTTTGAAAAAAGAAAGCCGTCATGAAGCGCTATTCTTATATTATAAACATGCTGCCAAATAAATATATCGCCGAAGCTGTAGTCGCAGCCGAAGCGTTTTGCGCGGCTGATAATGGGCGCCACCCATTTTCTGTCCTCGGTCACCGGAGGGCGGAAATCCAACATAAATAACAATCTCCCTGTTTCCAGTCTGCCATAAGCAAACTTCCCGAATTTAGGATTCAGATAATTATAACAAAATCATACACTTTTTTCAAGAGCCCGAAAGACCAAACCGAAAGCCGCCAAAGAGCTTTTTTAGTGCGAAACGCAGATAACGGGGATATTCTTGACCGCGCGGGCTGATTTATACCGAAGCAAACGCAAAAGGGAGCGCACCGAAAGAGGTACGCTCCCCGTATATCAAACCGCGGACGGAGCGAGCAACAGAGGCTCCGGCTGCACGCCCGAGAGTGCGGTAACGGCTGCATCGTAAGTTTTTGAGAAATCCGCAACTATGGAATTGGGCTTTTTTATATGATCGTCCTGGCGCATCGGAACAAAGAATATGTGCTTTGTGTTCAGCAGTCTTCCTATATTGGCGGCGGCCGCGCCGAGGGCATCATTGGTTGAAACGGCTATCAGCACCGCGCCTCCGTTTCTGATATGCGCTTTTGCCGCGAGCGTTACAGGAGTATCGGTTATTCCGTTGGCGAGCTTCGCCAAGGTGTTTCCGGTGCAGGGCTCGATAATAAGGATATCTATCATTCTCTTGGGGCCTATCGGCTCTGCGTCTCTTATCGTATGGATAACGGGTCTGCCGCAGATATCTTCGATTTCGGCAACAATATCGGCCGCCTTGCCGAAGCGCGTATCTGTCGAATATGCATTTTCTGACATTATCGGAAAAATGTCTGCTCCGAGTGCTTTCAGCTCCCGCATTTGGATTAATGCTTTTGACAGGGTGCAAAATGACCCGCAAAGGGCAAAGCCCACGCGCAACTGATCCATCAACTCCCCTCCTTTATAATATTGAATATGGCATCGGCTATTATTTCCCCCGCCGTTTTCGGTGCGGTCTTTCCGGGCAGAGAGCCGGGCACCTCAACATTGAGGCCGAGCTCTCTCGCACAGGCGAAATCGGTGCCGTAAGGGGCAGAGGCGATATCTATAACAAGACAGTCTCGGCGAAGAGCGGAAAGTATTTTACAGTCAAGAACGAGGCTCGGTACGGTGTTGACGAGCAAATCAAGCTTCGGAGCCGTCTTCATAAGCTCAGAGACAGGCACGGCGCCGAGCCCGCGAGTTCTCGCCCACGCGAGGTCGCTGCATTTTCTCGCCGCGACGGTCACGTGAGCGCCGAGAGCCGCAAGCATATCGGCAAGCACCTTTGCCGTTCTGCCGTAGCCCGTGACGGCGCACTGCGCACCGTGTACGGTTATCTTCATATTTTCCATGGCTATTTTTATAACGCCCTGCGCCGTCGGCACGGCGTTGTTGACCGCCAATTCCTCGCGCTCAAAGTAATCGAAAACGCGGATACCCTTTTTGAAAAAGCTCGATTTCAAAGCGCCGTCCATCATCCCCGCAAAAACGGTCTGACCGCGCTCGAGAGTGTCGGAAAGCCCGTTCAGGGTCAAGGGACTCGAATTGAGATGAACTCCGTCTCGGCTGACGGGCAGAGGCAGAATGACCGCATCGGCGCGAGCCGCCGCAGAATCTATGCTTTTCTCCCCCGTCGGACAAATATTTTCAAAGCCTGCGGGCGGCGAAGATGCAAATATTTCCACATCGAACCCTTTTTCGGCAAGGCTCTGAGAGGTGTAGAGCATACGCTCGTCTCCGCCTACGGTCAGAAGTTTTTTGATATTCATCATACGCTTTCCCCCTTTGCCTCATCTCCAGTATATGAACCGCCGCTCGGCTCGGTCATAGCTTTGTAACAAAATATTTATAAAAATATATTATATTTTTCTTGCGGATGTATTATAATACAAGCCGAGCATTTATAATTTATATGTATATTATGAAGCGTATTCTGATTTCGGTTCGTTTTTGAATATGCAAAAGATTCGGAGGCTTGTTAGTTATGAAGGAAATTGACGAAGTTCTCAAAAAGGTGAAACGAGTTCATTTTATAGGCATAGGCGGCTCGGGAATGTGCCCGCTTGTTGAGATACTTCATTCAAAGGGCTACGAAATAACCGGTTCGGACAACAACGAGAGCGATACGCTCAACCGCGTCCGCGCTCTCGGCATACCCGTCACTCTCGGCCAGAGAGCCGAGAACATCGAGGGCGCACAGATGATAGTTTATACCGCCGCTCTGCTCCCCGACAATCCGGAGCTCTGCGCGGCAAAGGCATCGGGAATACCGACGTTCGAACGCAAGGAGCTGCTCGGCGCGATAACGAGAATGTTTGACGACTGCATCTGCGTCTGCGGCACTCACGGAAAAACTACGACAACATCCATGCTCACCCAGATATTTATTCAGGCGGGCGAGGATCCGTCGGCGGTCATAGGCGGCAAGCTTCCGCTCACGGGCACAAACGGGCTTGTCGGCAAGAGCGAGCATATGCTCTGCGAGGCTTGCGAATTTGTCGACACCTTCCTCTCGCTTTCCCCCGACGTGTGCGTTCTGCTCAACATTGACGAGGATCATCTCGACTATTTCAAAACTCTCGATAACCTCATTGCATCTTTCACGAAGTTTGCCTCTATGACCCGCAAGGAGGTCATATATAACGGCGACGACGTCAACACGCTGCGCGCGATTGCCGGAGTTAAAGACAAGAAGCTCATCACCTTCGGTCTTGAAGAGGGCAACGATTTCAGAGCTGAAAACATCGTGCTCGAGCATGAGTTTGCAAGCTTTGACATAATAAAATACGGCGAGAATGTCGGCAGAATAAGTCTGGGCATCCCCGGCGAGCACAATGTATATAACGCTCTCGCCGCTATTGCCGCTGCGGACAACGCGGGAATACCTATGGATAAGATAATCGCGTGCGCAGAAAGCTTCCACGGCGCGGGCAGGCGCTTTGAAATTCTCAAGAGAATAGACGGCATAACGATAGCGGACGACTACGCCCACCATCCCAGAGAGCTCGAGGCGACGCTCACAACAGCCATGGGCATGGGCTTCAACAGAGTTTGGGCGGTGTTCCAGCCGTTCACATATTCACGCACGGCTATGCTCTTTGACGATTTCTGCCGAGTGCTCAGCATACCCGACAAAACCGTTCTGACCGAGATAATGGGCTCACGCGAGAGAAACACTTATAATATCTACTCCTCGCAGCTCGCCGAAAAGATTCCCGGCTGCGTATGGTTCAGCACATTCGAAGAGGTCGCCGACTACGTTGTTAAAAACGTCGAAAAGGGCGATTTGGTTATAACGCTCGGCTGCGGCGACGTATACAAAGCCGCGAAGCTGATGATAAAGAAACTCGAAAAGCAGGGATAACATGGAGTCTTTGTTCAAAAGGCTGAAAGAAGTATATGCGCGGACATATTCGCTTGACCCGGAGAGCGACGCGGATTTTTTCGACTGCGTAAAAGATATATATTTTTCGCGCGAGGTGCAGAGCCTGAAAAAATATCCTCAGCACGACAAGATGGATAGGCTTCAGCACATAACGAGCGTAGCATATCTTACGTTCCGCGTTTGCAGACATTTCGGGCTCGATTACCGCAGGGCGGCTCGAGCCGCGACTATGCACGACCTTTTCTACTACGATTGGCACGAGAACGATTGGAGCCACCGTCCGCACGGTTACAGGCATCCGAGGTTCGCCGCCGAAAACGCAAAATTACTGTGCGGCGGTCTTGATAAGAAAAGCGAAATGATGATACTCCGTCACATGTGGCCGCTGACGCCCATACCGCCGTCGAGCCGCGAGGGAATAGTCCTCTCGCTCGCAGATAAATACTGCGCTTCAAGGGAGATGAAGATAGCCAAGCAGAACGCGAAGAGCTGATTTCATCGTGAAGAGTTGAACCGAACAATGAAACAGAGGGAAACTTTATGAAAATTTTTATGACGATAGTAATATATGTGCTGTATTTCTTCTTTTACAGTGCAGTCGGCTGGCTCGGCGAATCGATCTACTGCTCGGTAGGCGCGCGCAAATGGGTCAACCGAGGCTTCCTTAAAGGTCCGATGTGCCCGATATACGGCACGGGCGCACTCGCAATGGCAATAACCTTGACGCCGGTCAAGAATCTCGATCTCAGAGTTCCGCTGTTCGGTCACAGCGTATTGATAACTCCCCTGCTCGTCTTTATTGCGGGCATGGTGGTTTGCGATATAGTCGAATTTATCACGAGCGTGCTTATGGAAAAGCTCTTCCACGCGAGATGGTGGGACTACTCCAACAAAAAATTCAACATTCAGGGGCGCATCTGCCTCGGGCACACGTTCTACTGGGGCATAGCCTCGCTGCTCTTCCTTTATCTCGTGCACCCGATAGTTGTATATTGTTTCTCACAACTGCTCGATTCGGCCGCGATAGCTATCTTTGCCTGCGTGCTTGCGGTGTTTCTTGTTGACCTCGTGTTCGCCGTATACAGAGCGCTCGACGTTAGAAAGGTCATGGATAAAATCAAGGGATTTTCCGATACTTTGAGCAATTTTGCCGAAACCGTAAAGAACGGCGTTTCCGACAAGGTTCCGTCGCTCGACGAGACAAGAGCAAAGCTTGAAAACTTCAAGAGAGACGCCACGGCGCAGCTCAAAGAGGCGTTCCACTCTCTGCCGATATCCGGGGAGAAAACCGGCGATGAGAAATCGGAGAAAGCCGAAAGCGGCAAAAAGAAGAAGCATACGCTTAACCGCCACTTCATAAACTCCCCGAACCTCCTGCCCTATGCTCAAAAGCAGATAAAGAGGCTTGAAGAGATGTACGACGAAATCAGAAGGGCGTTTTATGACGACGATGACGACGACCTTTACTGATAAACAAAATAACAGCCGCAAAAGAGCGTCTCGGTCAAGATAAATCCCTTCCCGGGGCGCCGCTTTTGCGGCTTTTTTAAGCTTATGCTATATGTTAATTTTGAGGATTAGGCTTATTTTTCGCCCCGGCTCTTTGCCGCAGCCTTTTTCATCATCGCTTTCTTATAGAGAGCGAGCAGTCCGCTGCAGCCGAGGTTGAGGAAGATGCTTCCGAGAAGAAGCGAAAGAAGATATACGGGAAGCTTTTCAACCGCCGCTTTAGCGTTTATAAGCGAGATAATGAAATAGCAGAATCCGACGTTGTTGAAGAAAACGGGAAGATAGGGATTAAGCAGAATCAACGCGGCAATGCAAACCGTGAGCGGAATCATTACAGCTGCAAGATGGGGAACTCCGCTTTTCACGAGCAGAACATCAACGGTAACGAGGCCGGCTGCAAGAAGAAGTCCGACGGCTCCGCCTATAAGCGTGTGCCAGAAACGGGCTTTATAGGTAAGCTCCTCCTGCATGAAGAAAATTGTTACGCTGATGAAGAAAGCCCAGTTTGCAATCGGCATATCGTGCCAAGCGCCGTGAACAGCCTGATAGATAAAGTTCCAAAGAATGATCCATGCGAAAACGATAAGCAGGCCTTTCATCTTTCCCTTGGGCGGTTTTGCGAAGAATTTCAGATCGTGTAGTTTTTCCATAAAAGTCTCCTTTATTTTGGTTTTTTCAACGCAGTGTTGCCCGTGTATGGTATCATAGCGCCCTGCGTCCGTCAACATTTCTAAAACACATTTTATAATGCTAAATGTTTTGTTAGATATATAATATAACCGTTGATAACCGGTGATTTCAACGCATTATATATTTTGGGCAAATTGCAATATACACCACAAGCTCGCCCTGATAAATCAAATATGGTTTTATATAGCAAAAAGCCGCCGCAAACCGAAGCTTGCGGCGGCAACTCTGTTCATTTGATTATTTTTCCCAAAAGAAGCTGACAGCTGCGCCGTCAATCCAATATTTTTCGCCGAGGACATAGCCGTTATCCTCGAGCGCGCCGGCCAAAGCCTTTGCCATCTCCGTACTCTTACAGGTGATGGACGCTTTCATATCGAAATCTGCGGCAGAGGTCGCTGTCAGCGGAGCAAAGCCCGTCAGCCACCAATGGCTCTCATCCTCACGATGGAAGAACAGTTCGCCTTTTTTGTAGAGGTCAAACGACATCTTAAGACAGTCCTCATCGGAAGCGCAGGAATAAAACTCAACGGGGTTATCGGGAGATTTTGTGTAAACACCTATCTCCGCTCCGCTTGTAATACCGTACTGACCCTTCCAGACCTGAATCATCCAATTCTTGCCCTCGTAATCGAACTTGTAGCGCTGCGTATCATAGAACATCATGGTTATCGGAGCGCAGACATCATATATCTCGCAGAAGCCGAAATTTCTCTGCCAGGGATACTTGGGATTATAGAAAATGCCCTGCTTGGAGTCGAAATCAAAGCCGATATACAGGAGCCCGTGTCCGTCAACTCCGTAAAGAAGCCCGGTATTCGGGTCATAAGCGATACCCGCACCGAGATTTTTGACATCCGAAACCGTATCTTCGGGCAGGTCTTCTACGGGGATATAAAGAACTTCGCCCTCGCCTACAGCGAGCTTATCGTCGGCAATCTTCTTTTCGGCTATCTCCGTAAGCTTTTTTGTGTCCTCTTCCGAAAGCTGCCTTACATTGTCGGCAGTTTTTTCAACATCCTGCGGTGCAATAGACTCCGTTACCTGCTTCATTGAGGTAACATTCGGTGCAGCCGCCGGCGCGTTCACACTCTGCCTGACTCTGACAACAGTCGTCTTGTTCTCGGGCTTTGCGTCCATAACCCGGCGGGTCACGCCCGCCTTGACACTGTCCTCGGCTTTAGAATCACCGAATTTGGCGGCGGTAAAAGCAAAAACCTGAACAGCAAGCACAAGAGCGAGCATTGCCGAGAGAACGGCAATGCTCTTTTTTTTCGATCTCATAAAATTTGCCTCCGTTTCTTTTGTGCTGGCACAAGCGTATTATTGCACATTCACAAACAAAAGTCAACGAATTGTTTAGAATTTGTTTATGAATATTTCCGCACACAAAATTTTGCGCAGACAATATGCACTTGTGCGGACTACAAAAATTATTATTATACAAACGAAGGCAATTTTATTCTTGAATTTATAATTTTTACAAATTACATACTTCTGAGTGCATCTATCGGCTGCATCTTTGCGGCTCTGCGCGCGGGATATATGCCGAAGAATACGCCGATTGCGGTCGAGAAGCCGACTGCGATAACTATTGTCGAGAACTTCATTTCAATCGGTATATTCATATAGCTCGCAACCGCAAACGCTCCGACAGAGCCCAAAATCAGTCCTATCAATCCGCCGAGCAGACACAAGATTACCGACTCGGTCAAAAACTGGAACAGGATTGTTGACGTCTTTGCGCCGAGCGCCTTTCTTATACCGATTTCGCGCGTTCGTTCCGTAACGGTGACAAGCATTATATTCATAACGCCTATTCCGCCGACGAGCAGCGATATCGCGCTGACCGCAGCGATGAAGGTAGTGAACACGTTGATAACGGTATCGAGCAGGTCGATATAAGTTGCCATATTTATCAGCGAGTATGCGTTCTTTCCGAAGTTGCCGTGGCGGGTATAGAGCAGGTTCATTGCGGCGCTGCCCGCAGCGTCAAGCTCGGAGTCTGACTTCGCCATAATATAGCACATCTCATATCTGCCGACAGAGTTGCCGTTGAGCGCGTCGGCAAGGGTTGCGGGAATTATTATACTGCAGCCCGTCTGAGCGTTGCTCATATAAGATGACATCGTATCGGACATATTGGCGCTCGAGAGCATTGAGGCGTCTATTATTCCGATAACCTTTATCTGAACCGTCTGGTCGCCGACGGTAAAGCTCAGCTTCTCGCCTACCGGGGTGGAATAACCGAACAACAGCTTTGCGCTGATGGAATCGAGCACGGCAACACGCGCGCCGGTATCGTATTCCTCCTCGTTAAAGAAGCGTCCGCTCAGCATTCCGGAGGTCATCATATTGCCGAGGTCGGCATTGCCGGCTATTGCAAGGCCGAGGCTCTCGTTATGCTTCGTGGTAACGTTTCCGACAGACATTGTGACCTGCGAGACATAAGCGACGCTGTCGAGATTCTTGATAGCCTTTATATCCTCGTCGGTTATATAATCGGAGGCATTGGTCTCCTTGCTGTTTATCGAGATATTGATAACGCTCGAGCCCATATTTTTTATCATGCCGACGATATAATCACGTCCGCCGTTGCCCAGTGTTATTATTGCAATAACCGCCGCGACGCCGATAATTATGCCGAGCATAGTCAAAAGCGAACGCATGAGGTTTGTCTTAATCGAAAATATCGCTATTTTGATGTTTTCTTTTATATTCATCTCTGACCTCCGGCATTACTTTGACGCTACGATTTTAACCTTGTCGCCGTCGGCAAGAGTTGTTCCGGTCGGCACGGTAGTTATGACCGTATCCCCCTCTTCGCAGCCGGAAACTATCTCATAGCGCGTATCATCGGAAAGACCGAGCTCGACCTTTGAGAACTTGATTCTCTTAGTCTTGGAATTGTAGATATACACATATGTTCCGTTGCTGTCGTTCTTGACCGCTTCGCTGGGGACGATGAGTACATTGTCTTTTGAATCGACATCTATGGAGACATCGACATCAAGTCCGATTATAACGCTCGAGGTCGGCTTTTCGATAGTAACCTTGGCGTCAACGCCGTTTGCAGAGCCCGAACCGATGAGCGAGGATATATTGACACCGCTCGACTGAGTCGCAACGGGGCTGATATAAGTTACCACGCCGTCAACGACCGTGTCGTCCGCTGCCGTGACACGGCACGGCATATCGAGGCTGACCTTGAAAATATCGGCTTTTCCGAGGACAAAATCAACCACAAACGGATAATATTCAACCGTTATGCCGCTTTGGGTCTGACCGAGCAGAGCGTTCACTATATCCGACACATTCGTATTGCCGCTTGCAAGGTCGATTATCGAAGATATGTCGATGTTGGCTGTAGCGGCCGAACGGCAGGTCTCTCCGGGAGTTATATTCACTTCGCTGACGATACCGTCATATTCGGCTATCCAGCCTTTTTTAAGCGAAGCGAGAGAGGCGGTAAGAGAATCCAGTTCTTTCTTCGTGGCCTCCATAATGGTCTTGTAGGTGCTCTGGGTTATCCCGCCGGACTGGGCTTCGAGAGTAACTTTTTTAAGCTCAAGCTGCATTTTCTCCATTTGGAGAGCGGAGACTCCGGAGCCGAAGAGATTGGAATTGCCGCTGTTGAGCAGTTCGTCGAGCTTTTTGAGCGCCGCGTTTATATCCTCCATGCCGAGAGCCTTTGATATAAGCTCCCAAAGCTTATTTGACGCTTCGCTGTCGGTCTTATCCTGATTGTTTTTATCAGAGCCGTTGTTCTTGTTCTGCTCCTTCTCCTGCTTTTCGAGCTCCTTGTCTATCTCGGCAAGACGGGCGTTAATCTCCTTGAGCTGAGCGGAAGAGGTTACGGCGGTATTCTTGGCGTTTTTATAATTTTCAACCGCAGTCAGATATGCCTGCTGCTTATCTGCAAGGACGGAGTTGAGCGATGAGGTGTCAAAGGTTGCAAGCACGTCGCCCTTCTTTACATATTCGCCGACCTTGACATTGACCGTCAAAACCTTTGTGCCGTCTATCGGAATAAAGTTCCCCTTCTGCGAAGATGACACCTTGCCGGACATATCAAGAGTCTGAGTTATAGAGCCCCTTGTGACCTTCGCTGCCGAAACCTGCGGAAGCGGGTCGGGCTTAAAGAACATATAGAGCACGCCGGCAATAATCGCGGCGCACAGAATCACAAGGATTGAAACGAGCACTTTTCTTTTTGTTGACCACTTTTTAGTTTCCATGCGTATCCTCCGTCTCAAGTATATTAGGGAAGCGCTAAATCACATACATAATAGTAGGATTATACAGACAAAATATAAACCTGTTACTGTATAATTTGTGAATATTTTTTTAACTTTAATAAGTATAAACTTTTTTTAACGTTTTTTCAAGAACCCAGCGATGTTTAGGTCTCCGGAAAGCAAATTTTACATATAAATATATGGCATCCGAAAGACTTTCGGCGGTTCCTAAAAAAGCAGCGATATCGGAGGGATGAAAATGAAAAAAGCAGCGGCGCTTTTTTTAGCCGTTTTCACGCTTCTGTTCGGTGCGTGCTCGGTTCAAAGATACTCCGACGCGGCGATGTTCTGCAGGCGGTTCAACAGCGAATATAAAAATTCACTGCTCGATATCGAAGATGCTTGCGTGACGGAGGCGGACGGGTGCTCCGTCTTTCGCCTCATGCCGGAGGAAAGCATATTAATCTCGCTGTTCACGGATAGCGACGGAGTTAAAATAAAGCGAATAAGCATAACCGCACACGGAAGTGTCGGAGATATGCAAAAAGGGTTATTCGGACGGTTTCTGGCGCTCTGCAAATGCGCCGTGCCCGCCTATTCAAACAGCAGCGATACATATGCCGACATCGCCGCAAGGCTCAATATACCCAAAGCCGACAAATACGCGACCGCCGTGACTCAATACACACAGGGCGACTCGGTAAGCTACTCCTATTCGGCGGATTCCGCAGGCGCGTTCTTTTGCATGGAAAACAAAAGTCTGTGCCGGGAAAGCGAAGAGCGCCTGACTCTCCGCAACGACGGCACAGACCTGAAAAGCTGACTTGCGGTCTTATTCTTTTATTATCTTATATGCAATATCCGGCGTGTCGCTGATAATTGCATCGGCGCCGATATCGTTGAGACGCGCTATCTCTTCGGGGTCATTTATCGTCCAGTACTGCACGGCGATATTATAGCGGTGAGCGTAATCTACTATTTTCTTCGTTCCGAGACGGACGACACCGTACTGATTGGCGGGAATCTGGAGCGCGCTGTATTTAATCGAATCCTCATCGAGGTTGAGATTGAGAAGCGCCGCGCCGTAGAACTTGAGCACTTCGGATACACCCGCGGAGCGGAGCATATCGGGGTGCTTTTCATCGACATATTCGGTAACCTCGCCCTTGAAGGTGCCGAAGATAACGCGGTCGAGAAGTCCGCGCTCTTTAATCACATCATAGAGGATATCGACGCCGCGCATACCGTCCTCGCCGCCGTCCTTTATCTCGATTATATAACTGTATTTTCCGTGGGATTCGAGCTTGTCGAGCACATCCTCGAGCAGCACCGCGCGCAGGTCATCGGGAATCTTATCGCCGCGCAATCCCCTGTACGGATAACTGCCGTCAGCAGTCTGGAAGTTTTCGCCGAAGTTGAGCTCACGCAGCTCGGCATATGTGTGGTCGATGGGCTTGACATCCTCGTAGCCGAAGTGTTCAACGGCATTTGTGGTTCTGTCAAGAGTATCGTCATGCAGAAGTATCAATTTGTTGTCCTTGGTTATATGCAGGTCAAACTCAAAGATATCGGTGTTGAAATCCTCGCTCTCCATGCACGATTTGAACGCAAGCATGGTGTTTTCGGGCATTATTCCGCCGCCCGAGCGGTGCGCCGAAATGAGCGCGGTGTCCGCAGTGATATAGGCGTTTGTTTCCCCGCTGTAAAGCATCGTCTCGGGTGTCCACGCCATGAGAGAGGCGTACACCGCGACAAACACGGCAATAACGGCCAAAACGGCGCCCAAAACCTTTAATGCTGTTTTCTTTCCCGTTCTCTTTCCTTTTTTCTTATTTTCTGACATTTTAGTTCTCCTTTGCGGCAAAGCAGCCGCCTGCTGTGATTATGTATAAAAACATAACACAACAGGCGCCAAAATGCAATAAATTTTACAAACTTTCTTCAATTATTTTACTCTTTCATGTTTCTGTACTTCTCGCGGGTAGCAAGTCCGCCGCGGATATGGCGTTGAGCTTTGTTTATATCGAGTATCTCGCGCACCTCGCTGTAAAGTCCGGGATTGAGAGTGCGCAGTCGACGCGCGACATCCATATGTACGGTTGACTTTGAAACCCCGAACTGTTTTGCCGCTGCCCTGACAGTTGTTTTGTTTTCAACTATATACTCCGCAAGCTCGACGGCCCTCTCCTCTACTATTCCTTTCAAAACGAACCCTCCCGTTTTTCATTCTCGCTAATAGATATGCAAAACGGGAGGGCTTTATTCACTTGAAGACAGCTTGTTTTAAAGAATAAGCACAAAGGTGCCGGCGGTTATCAGCGCGCCGCCGAGAACGGTAGTCCAGGTCACCTTTTCGTGCAGTATAACAAATGCGAGCACGATGCTTATAACGACGCTGAATTTGTCTATCGGCACAACCTTTGACGCTTCGCCGAGCTGGAGGGCATGATAATAGAACAGCCACGAAAGCCCCGTTGCAACGCCCGAGAGGATAAGGAAAATCCAGCTGCGTGTGCCTATGCTGCTGATTCCGTGATGTGCGCCTGTGGCGAAAACTATGCCCCACGCGAGCACGAGCACGACTGCGGTTCTTATCGCCGTGGCAAGATTGGAGTTGACCCCCTCTATGCCTATTTTAGCGAGAATCGATGTCAGCGCGGCAAACACCGCGGAAAGCAACGCGAAAGTTACCCACATAAACGCTCCTCCCTTTTTACCGGACTTTTTTTCCAAGGCATATCACCTCTTTGCAGCCGTCAAAAGGCGGTCACCGTATTTTATTTATATTCTCGTGTCGAGAAGATCCGTGTATTTTTCCTTGAACTCCATGAAAGTGCCGTCCTCAAGGCTTTGGCGTATCTTCTCCATGAGGGTATTATAGAACCAGAGATTGTGCATGACGCAAAGGCGCATGGCGAGCATTTCGCCGGACTTGAACAGATGTCTGATATAAGCTCTCGAATGTCTGCGGCAAGTCGGACAGGAGCACTTGGGGTCTATCGGGCGCAGGTCGCGCTCATACTTTGCGTTATTGAGATTGATTATGCCGCCCATGGTGAAAAGATGTCCGTGACGTGCGTTGCGGCTGGGCATGACGCAGTCAAAAAGGTCGACTCCGCGAGAAACACCCTCGAGGATATTTCCGGGAGTGCCGACTCCCATGAGATAGCGCGGCTTATCGGCGGGCATATACGGCTCAACTGCCGAAATTATGCGGTACATATCCTCCTTCGGCTCGCCGACGGCAAGACCGCCTATCGCGTAGCCGTCAAGATTGAGCTCGGCTATACGCTTCATATGCTCTATACGCAGGTCATCAAAGGTGCAGCCCTGATTTATGCCGAAGAGCAGCTGATCTTTATTTATCGTATCGGGCAGAGAATTGAGGCGATCCATCTCCGCCTTGCAGCGCTCAAGCCAACGCGCCGTGCGTGCGCAGGACTGCTCGGAATACTCATATTTCGCGGGATTTTCAACGCACTCGTCAAAGGCCATGGCGATAGTCGAGCCGAGGTTCGACTGTATTCTCATGCTCTCCTCGGGACCCATAAAAATCTTGCGTCCGTCGATATGCGAGGAAAAATAGACACCCTCCTCTTTTATCTTGCGGAGCTTTGCGAGCGAAAAGACCTGGAATCCGCCGCTGTCCGTGAGTATGGGCCCGTCCCATCCCGTAAACTTGTGCAGTCCGCCGAACTCCTTTACAAGCTCGTCGCCCGGGCGCAGATGCAGATGATATGTGTTGCAAAGCTGAACCTGGCAGTGGATATCCTTGAGGTCATACGACGAGACCGCGCCTTTTATCGCGCCGCAGGTTGCGACATTCATAAAAGCCGGAGTCTGCACGGTTCCGTGGACAGTTTCAAACACGCCGCGGCGGGCTGTTCCCTCTTTTTTTATAACAGTAAACTTCATCTTTTTTCCTTTCGGTCGGTGTTTATTCAATGAGCATGGCATCGCCAAAACTGAAAAATCTATATTTTTCCTGAACCGCAATTTTGTACGCATTCATCGTGTTTTCATATCCGCAGAAAGCGGAGACGAGCATTATAAGCGTGCTCTCGGGAAGATGGAAATTCGTTATAAGCGCGTCGATGCACTTATAACGGTATCCGGGATAGATGAATATATCCGTCCAGTCGTCGTCGGCGCGTATCTCGCCGCACTTCGTTGCAACGCTTTCGAGCGTGCGGCAGCAGGTAGTTCCGACGGCGAAAACGCGGCCGCCGTTTTTCTTTGTATCGTTTATGAGCTTCGCCGTAGCCTCGGGCAGCATATAGTGCTCGGAGTGCATATGGTGATCCTCGACATTTTCCGCCTTAACGGGTCTGAATGTTCCGAGACCGACATGAAGGGTGACGAATCCGACACCCACACCCTTTTCGCGCAGGGAATCAAGAAGCTCGGGCGTGAAATGCAGTCCGGCGGTCGGGGCGGCGGCACTGCCGCGCTCACGGGCATAGATCGTCTGGTATCTGTCGTTGTCTTTGAGCTTTTCGGTGATGTAATGCGGCAGAGGCATCTCTCCTATCTTATCGAGCAGCTCGAAGAACACGCCGTCATATGTAAACTTTGCAAGGCGGTTGCCGTCCGGCAGAACGTCAACAATCTCGGCGAAGAGCATATCATGGAAAGTGAACCTGTGACCCTTTCGCGCTTTTTTGCCCGGACCCGTAATAACCTCCCAGACATCGTCGCCCTTATTGTTGAGAAGCAGAAACTCTACAACGGAGCCCGTGTCTACCCTCGTGCCGTAGAGACGTGCGGGAAGCACCTTGGTATCGTTGAGAATGAGGCAGTCGCCCGGCTCTATATACTGCACGATATTGCGGAATATATCGTGTTTTACCGCGCCTGTCTTTTTATCGAGCACCATAAGTCTCGAGCTGTCGCGCGGCTCGGCGGGGTGCTGTGCTATGAGCTCCTGCGGCAGATCGTAAAAAAAATCGCTTTTTTTCATTATTTTCCTCAGCTTTCGCGTCCTGAGACTAAAAAAATATTTGACTTGTAATATCCGTTAGTGGTATCATTTTAATGTTATATCCCGACGGAGTTTTTTCAAGGCTAAGCACTATTATATTGCAAAATCTCTGTCAATACAACCACTTTTTCAATCAAAAACGTTTTTCGGAGGAACTTTATCATGAAGCATTTTAAAGTAGGTATTATAGGCGCAACAGGTATGGTCGGTCAGAGGTTCGCCACCCTGCTTGAGAATCATCCGTGGTTCGAGGTCTGCGCGCTCGCCGCGAGCTCACGCTCGGCGGGCAAGACATACGAGGAGGCTCTCGGAACCAAATGGTGCATGAAAAGCCCCATCCCCGAAAAGTTCAGAAATATGACGGTTTTGGACGCCGAGGCAGATGTTGAAAAAATCGCGGCGGCTGTCGATTTCGTTTTCTGTGCGGTCAACATGAACAAGGATGAGATAAAGGCGCTCGAGCTCAAATACGCGAAGGCGGAGTGCCCCGTTGTTTCGAACAACAGCGCAAACCGCTTCACGACCGATGTTCCGATGATAATCCCCGAGCTCAACCCCGATCACGCCGACATAATCAAGGCGCAGAGAGAGAGGCTCGGCACAAAGCGCGGATTCATCTCCGTCAAATCGAATTGCTCGCTCCAGAGCTATGTTCCTGCGCTGTTCCCGCTTTCCGAGTTCGGAGTCAAGGATGTTCTCGTCTGCACCTATCAGGCTATCTCCGGCGCGGGCAAGACCTTTGAAACATGGCCCGAGATGATAGACAACGTCATCCCCTACATCGGCGGCGAGGAGGAGAAATCCGAGAGAGAGCCGCTCAAAATCTGGGGCAAGATAGAGGGCGGCGAAATAGTTCCCGCAAACAGCCCGAATTTCACCGCACAGTGTCTGCGCGTCCCCGTATCGGACGGTCACATGGCGGCGGTTTTCGTAAGATTCGAAAACAAGCCCGAAAAAGAACAGATACTTAAAATCTGGAAGGATTTCAAGGGATATCCTCAGCAGGTCGGACTGCCCAGCGCACCCAAGCAGTTCCTCAACTATTTTGAAGATGACAATATGCCTCAGACTCGCCTCAACAGAGAGCTTGAGGGCGGCATGGCGATATCGGTCGGCCGTCTGCGCGAGGATACTCAGTACGATTACAAATTTGTCTGCCTTTCACACAATACTCTCAGAGGCGCCGCCGGCGGAGCCGTGCTCATGGCGGAGCTGCTTTGCGAAAAGGGATATATGGACAGATAATATAAACGCCGTCCGGCTGTCTGTCCGGGCGGCTTCCGTTTTTATAAGGAGGCCGGCTTTATGAAGGAAGCTGTTTTCACAGGGGCGGCAGTGGCGCTTGTCACACCGTTTCATAAAGACGGAAGTGTAAACTACGGAAAACTGGAAGAGCTTATAGATTATCAGATAGAAAACTCCACGGATGCCATAGTTGTATGTGCAACGACCGGAGAGAGTCCGACATTGAGCTACGAAGAGCACGAGCAAATCGTGCGGTGTTGTGTTGAATATGCGGCGGGAAGAGTGCCGATAATTGCGGGCACGGGCAGCAATGACACAAAAAATGCTTTGAAGCTGTCAAACGACGCGGAAAGAGCCGGCGCAGACGCGCTGTTAATGGTGACTCCGTACTACAATAAGACGTCGCAGGCGGGGCTGATAAAGCACTTTAATTTCATTGCGGACAGAGTAAGCACGCCGATAATCCTCTACAATGTGCCGAGCCGCACGGGGCTTAATATAAAACCGGAGACCTATTTTGAACTTTCAAAGCATAAGAATATAGTGGCGGCAAAGGAAGCGAACGGCGACATTTCCGCGCTCGCGCAGACTGTAAAGCTCTGCGGCGACGAGCTCATTGTCTACAGCGGAAACGATGACCAGATAACGGCGTTTATGTCGCTGGGCGCAAAGGGCGTTATCTCTGTGCTCTCCAATATAGCGCCGAAGGCGGTGCACGATACGGTCGATATGTATCTTAAGGGAAACGCAGAAAAAAGTGCGGAGCTTCAGCTGAAGTATTTGAACCTTTGCAACAGCCTGTTCGCCGATGTGAATCCCATCCCCGTAAAAGAAGCGATGAATATGCTGGGCATGGATGTCGGTGTGTGCAGGCTTCCGCTGACGGAGATATGTCCCTCGGCAAGAGAGAGGCTCAAAAGAAGTCTCTCGGAGCTTAAAATGATATAGCATGAAAGGCGCGGCGAAAACACCGCAGGGCGAACGAATGCTTAATATTATGCTCAGCGGCTGCTGCGGAAGCATGGGCAAAACCGTCACCGCTTTTGCAGAAGGCCGAGACGATGTCAGAATAGTTGCGGGAATCGACAGAGAGGCGTACAAAAACGGATATCCCGCATTTGTCTCGCCGTTCAGCTTCAACGGCAAGGCGGACGTCATAATCGATTTTTCTTCCCCCTCCGCCGTTCCGGGTCTGCTCGAATATGCGGTTGAATCAAAAACTCCCGCCGTCATTGCAACAACGGGACTCGGCGAAGCACATATTGCGCTTATATATGAAGCGGCAAAGAATATCCCTATATTTTTCAGCGCTAATATGTCGCTCGGTATAAATCTTCTCTGCGAGCTTGCCAAAACGGCGGCGAGAGTGTTGGGAAACACATACGACATAGAGATAATAGAGACTCACCACGCGCAGAAAGCGGACGCGCCGAGCGGGACGGCTCTCATGCTCGCAGACGTTATATCGTCGGAGCTCGAACACAAGCCGAGATACGAATACGACCGCCATTTGAGGCGTGAAAAACGCCCGCACGACGAGATAGGGATACACTCCGTGCGCGGCGGGACGGCAGTCGGCGAGCACGAAATAATATTCGCGGGCTGCAACGAGACGATAACGCTCCGCCACTGCGCTCAAAGCAGAGAGCTGTTTGCGGCAGGAGCGGTCAACGCCGCAAAATTCATACAAAACAAAATGCCGGGGCTTTACGTCATGAGCGATATGCTGAAAGGAAAGGATGCGAAAAAATGAAGATAATCGAATCGATAAGCGTCAGCGAGGACATAACTTTATTTTCACTCAGCGACTTCCCCGCCGACATAAGCTTTGTCGCGGGCATATTCGACAAGATAGCCGAGACGGGAATTGATGTCGATATGATATCGCAGTTTCTGCCGAACGGCTCTCATTCGGGGCTTTCGTTCACCGTCAGCGACGACGATTTCGGCGGCGTGCTTGAGACTGCGACACAGCTGAGAGCCGTGAATCGCAAAATAAAAATAAGCGTCAGCTCCGGCAACTGCAAGATATCGATAAGCGGCGCCGATATGAAAGGTCGCCCGGGCGTTGCGGCGCGGGTATTCAAGGCGGCGGCGGACGCGGGAAGCGACATAAGGATGATAAACACGTCTGAGACGGACATATCTCTGCTGGTTGTCAAGGCCGACGTCGATGCGACGGTTGCGGCAATAAAAAAGGAGTTTGAATAAATCAAAAAGCCGCACCGTGCGATGCAGCTTTTCAGAATCTGTCGGTACAGAAATGTGCCGACTTTTTTATGCGGTTTTTTTCGTTTTTACACGAGCCGGCTTTTTCTTTGAGCCGTGAAGATTCTTCTCCGCCTTGCCGGTGAGCCTTATCTCCTCGGGGTCATCCTTTATCTTATCCATAACAACGAACAGAAGCGTCATCATGAGCAGATACGGAACAGGGCTGAAAAGTCCGGGGTTCACAAGCGACATCAGCTGCATTCCGACATATGCGATAAAGATAAACTTATTTGTCAGCGTATTGCGGCGCGCAAAATAGACGATTCGCGCAATGAACATATAGCCGTATGCCGCGATACCGACTATGCCGAAGCTGCCGATAACCTGGAACGGCGACGAATGATACCAGCAAAGCGCTCCCTTTGCGGAATGGTGGACGTCTCTGTTTCCGAAATAGCCGAGTCCCCTGCCGAAAAGCGGATTGGAACGGAAATCCTCGACGGCGCGGTGCATTAGCTTAACTCTTATCTCGTTATCGTCTATCTGGAGAAGCCTCAAAATCATATCGCGGAAGAAATAGATAAGATCCCAGAAGAACACGAAAAACAGAACTATTCCGACGGCGATTATGATTAAATTTTGTACTCTGTGGCGTTTGTCAAAGCACAGAAGCGCTATCATGCACATCAAAACCTCCGCGGTTCCGACTATTGCGCCGCCGCGCGAACCGGTTATCATCATACAGCCGTAGAACAGCATACCGACCCAGAACCAGCCGTGGTTGCTCTTTATCGAGCGCAGGAACGCAAACGGCAGAGCGAAAATTAAGAAGGTGGAGGCGTTATTTCGCCACTGGAAAGCCAAAAGTCCGTGAGTTGAAAGCACCTTTCCGAGATGCTCGCCGTAATATTCGAGAATCATGAAACAGCAAAACAGCCCCATGATTATCATTATCTTGGATATCTTGTCGGGCAGAGAATAGTTCTCGCGCCGCCTGATATGGGAGTTCATAAGATTATAAAACAGCAGCATACCGTAGCCGAGACCGAGGGTAAAGAATATCGGCATGAGGCTGAAATATTCCTTGGCGGTTATCTTGCCGAGACCTCCGAGCGTAACGGCGACAGTGACCGCAACCAGGGGCCAGAACAGCTCGCCGTGAGGCAGCTTTCGCTGATAATAATTGAAATGGAAGATTATGGCCGCAGCACCCGGGACAATAAGCCAAACCATTTTTATGAACTCGTCATAGGAATTATTGCACTTTATAAGGCAGAGGCAAAGCAGAAGAAACGGCTCGAGCGCAATTATTACATCCTCGCAAAAGACGAGGATTATGCAGATAATCGCAGCAAAAATCAGAAGGCCGGCAACCTCAACGCGCAGAACGGTTATAAAGCAGGCTATAAGGAAACAAATCCACATAAACCAATCCGTGGAGAGAAATTGTTCCGCTTTTTTTCTTACGCTTTCAAATTTCGCGTTTTTTGTCAAGTTCATACTCCTCATTTACTCCGATCGTTTAATTTATCTCGCACTCTATATCAAACGATTCGGTCATCAAAAATACTGCCGAAAGACGTTGGCGGCAGTTTTAATTCAGCAGTTAATTCTATCACAAACTCACAGAAAAAGCAAGAAATAACAGCTAATCGCACTTCAGCAGCTCCTGCGCAAGAGCGGTTGCGGCGTCATAGAGCTCGCTGCGGCATGAAATCAGCAGTTCGTCCATAGTGCGGGTCCCGTCAGACGAGACAAAAAGCTTCTTTATTCCGAGCTCGGCGGGGTCGGCATCGTTTGAAGCGCACCCGCAGACAGCATATACGGCGGCGCCTGATTTCGCGGCTCTTTTGCAGACTCCGCTCATTACCTTTCCGCGTATGCTTTGAGAGTCAAATCTCCCCTCGCCCGTCACGATAACGTCGGCGCTCTTTGCGAGCTCATCGAAGCCCGACTCATCCAATACTATATCTATGCCGCTTTTGAGCCGTGCATTCAAAAAAGCTGCCGCGCCCGCGCCTAAACCGCCTGCCGCGCCCGCGCCCGGAAGATTATCGGAATCGAAGCCGAGATCTCTCTTGAGTATCTTTGACATATGGCGAAGTCCGAGGTCGAGCGCTCTCACCTGCTCCGCATTCGCGCCCTTTTGCGGCGCAAAAACATATGCCGCGCCGTCTGCGCCGAAGAGCGGATTAGTTACATCACACGCGGCAGTCACGGGCACGCCGAACGGCTCTTTCGGAGAAGTTATGTGCTCGATATCCGCGAGTGTTCCTCCGACGGGCACGAAAGCATTTCCGTTTTTATCAAGAAATCCGAATCCGAGCTCCGACGCCATTCCCGCGCCGCAGTCGTTGGTTGCGCTGCCGCCGAGGCCGAGGATTATCCGCTTTGCGCCGCGCTGCTCGGCGTCGCGCATGAGCATACCTACGCCCGCCGTGGTTGTAACTGTCGGGTCGGCTCTATCGCCCGCGAGCGGAAGTCCCGCGCATGAGGCAGTTTCAATGACGGCTACGCCGTTTTCGAGCATATAATACTCCGCGCGCATGGGCGAGTTGAACGGGTCTTTTGACTCCGCCGATATCCACTCTCCGTCAATAAAATTCGCAAAACTCGAACAAAGCCCCTCGCCGCCATCGGCAGCGGGGAGCTTTATAACATTGCAGTCCGGTATTCTGTTTCTGAGCGCCGACTCTATAATGTCACAGACCTCCGAAGAAGTCAGCGTGCCTTTGAAAGAATCGGGAGACAGCAGAATATTCATATCATCAGTCTTTTGTAAGCATTCTTATGTATCTCTTGAAGAAAGATACGCCTTCGTCGAGAACCGCAACGGGGCAGCGCTCATCGGTAGCATGGGTGCAGAGAAGGAGCTTCGTGCGCACATGGAACGGAGCAAAGCGATAAATATTATCGCATATAGGCTCATAGAAGCAGGCATCGGTACCGCCCATGACAAGATAGGGCGCGACGATAACCTCGGGATCGGCTCTGACGCAGATTTCCTCGATAACCTTAAAGGATCTCGAATCTGTGGGCGAGAATTTGGACGCCTCTTTGCTCTTGAGGCACTTTATCTCAACATTCTTATTCTTTATGACCTTGCGCAGATGCTTCTCGACATCTTCTGTGGTCGTGCCGGGCATCATTCTGAAGTTTGCCGTAACAGACGCTTCCTGCGGAAGAACGTTGGCGGCAGGGCTGCCCTCGGCCATGGTGACGCCGGTAGTGGTTCTTATGAGCGCAGCCGTCGGCGGAATCTGCTCCATGATAAACTTCGCAAGGGGCTTAAGCAGCCAGAGGTTGCAGGCGACGACTCTGACGGGATATGTGGTTCTTCTGCCGAGATTGGAGAAGAGTTTGAGAACAAACGGCTCAAGCTTCGACTTGAACTGATGGTTTTCAACGTCTTTGACGACATCCGCTATTTTGCCTATGGCGCTGTGCTTCGGAGGCTGAGAAGAATGTCCGCCCTTAGCTCTGACGCTCATGGAGAAATCGGCATAGCCCTTTTCCGCGATGCCTACGCCCGCAAGATTGCCCTTGAGAACATGCTTGACGTTGACGGGCAGTATGGCTCCGCCCTCATCTATGACGCTGTCAAGATGGATTCCGCGGGACTTGAGTGTGTTCATAATGGCCTTTGCGCCGGCGCTTTCCGATGCAACGACTTCCTCGTTATGACCGAAGCAGAGATAGACGTCTCTCTCGGGCTCATAGCCCTCTTCAAGAAGCGCCTCGACGGCTTCCATAACGCAGATGAGGTGATTCTTCATATCCAGAGCACCTCTGCCCCAGATAAATTCGCCGTCGTTATATCCGCTGAACGGCTCATGAGTCCAGTCTCCCTCCGTGCCGGGCTCAATGGGAACAACATCCTGGTGGGAGAGCAGAGCGATAGGCTCAAGGTCGGGATTCTTACCCTTCCAGCGGTAGAGCAGGCTCGCCTCGGCGACATTCTCGCGCTCAAGGGTCTTATGTATCAGAGGATACGAATCCTCAAGATATTTGTGGAATTTTTCAAACTGCGACCAATCGATTTTCTCGTTCTCGGGATAAGAAATGGTCGGAATCTGAATAGCTCCGCTCAGATGCTTTGCCACACGCTCGACATCAACATGCTCATCCTCGAGGGGCTTTGTCTCCCTCTTTTTGGGGAGGAAGAACACGGCTCTGATAAGCGTAATGACAATGAAAATGCCGAGAGCTATCAGAATACCGTAAAGTATTTTGGGTCCCATTGTTTTTCTCCTTTCACGCCTCGCGGCGAAACAAATTGATATTCACTTTGACGATGTAAATCCTGACGTCAAATGCTAACATTATAATATCAGAAAAACCCTGTTCAGACAATAGCCGAACACAAAAAATCATCGCAAACGCGCAGATTTACATATCAAAGAGGCTTATCTGCGTGGTTTTCGGTATGTCCTCAAGCGCACCCGCCGCCTCAAGAGCTTCGATGACGGTCTTGGAAACGCTCGCGCGTCGGCGCAGATCTTCAACGGAAAGATACTTGCCCTCGCCGTCGTCACGCGCTGCGGCAAGCTGCTCCGCGGCAACGCCGCCGCACCCGCCGAGAGCGGAGAACGGGAGTCTTATTCTGCCGTCCTCAATGTGATACACCTTTGCGTCCGATTTATAGACATCGACGGGAAGGAACTTCACCCCTCGCGCCATCATCTCATTGACGACCTGAAGAGAGGTAAACATATTCTCCTCCTTGGCGGTGGCTTCCTTAATATTCATCTTTGACTTCAGGTATTTCATCTTGTTCTTGACGGCTTCCTGACCTGCCATAATGGACACCGTATCAAGATCCTCGCCGCGAACGGTCATATATGTCGCATAATACTCGACGGGATAGTAGAGCTTATACCACGCGAGACGCATAGCGGCGATAACATATGCCGCGGCGTGAGCCTTCGGGAACATATATTTTATTTTAAGACAGCTGTCGATATACCACTCGGGGACATTATTTTCACGCATCGCCGCCTTATGTTCGTCGGTGAGCAGCTTTTTAGCCTTACCCTTTCGGGTTATCTCCATTATCTTGAAGGCCATGCTCGGCTCGACACCCTTATGTATCAGATATGTCATGATGCTGTCTCGCGTTCCGATAACGTTTGAAATGGTGCAGGTGCCGCTGTCGATAAGATCCTTCGCGTTGCCGAGCCAGACATCTGTGCCGTGGGACAGACCCGATATCTGGAGCATATCGGAGAAGTTCTTGGGCTTTGAGTCGAGAAGCATCTGCCGCACGAACGGAGTTCCCAATTCGGGCAGAGAAAGTGTGCCCGTATTGCATTCGATATCCTCCTCCGTCACACCCATAGGCTCGGGAGAAAGGAGCATCTCATAGAGCTTCGGGTCGCAGACATCGGCATCCATGACGGAGGTTCCCGTCAAATCCTCAAGATGCTTATAGAATGTCGGCACATCGTGGCCGAGGATATCAAGCTTGAGTATCGTATCGTGAAGCGCATGGAAGTCGAAGTGCGTTGTTCTTGTGCCCTTGTCGGGGTCGTCCGCAGGATGCTGTATGGGCGTAAAGTCCTCAGCCTCCTTGTAGTCGGGCACAACGACCATTCCGCCGGGGTGCTGTCCCGTGGTGCGCTTTATTCCTACGCAGCCCTGAACAAGTCTGTCCTCCTCCGCGCGCTGAACGCTCATCCCCTTCTCGTCAAGCCATTTCTTGACGAAGCCGTAAGCCGTCTTGTCGGCAAGAGTGCCGATAGTGCCGGCCTTGAAAACGTTCTTTGCGCCGAAAAGAGTCTCCGTATATTTATGTGCCTGCGACTGGAAATCGCCCGAGAAGTTGAGGTCGATATCGGGCTGCTTATCGCCGTGGAAGCCGAGGAAGGTCTCGAACGGAATATCGTGTCCGTCGCGTATGAGCGGTTCGCCGCATATCTCGCAGTTTTTAGGCGGCAGGTCAAAACCCGAGCCTATCGAGCCGTCCATGAAGAAGGTGCTCTTCTTGCAGTGCTTGCACAGATAGTGCGGCATAAGCGGGTTGACCTCGGATATCTCTGCGGCGAAAGCGACGAAGGACGAGCCGACAGAGCCTCGCGAGCCGACATAATATCCGTGATCCATGGAGAATTTAACAAGTCGCTGGGCGATGATATAGAGCACGGCGTAACCGTGTTTGATAATGGAGCTCAGCTCCTTTTCAAGGCGCTTTTCGACATATTCCGGCAGAGGATCGCCATAGATATCTTTTATGTGCTTATAGCATATCTCGCGCAGCTCCTCATCCGAGCCTGGTATTCGCGGAGGATATGTGCCGTCAGGTATGGGCTGGATAACCTCACACATATCGGCTATTTTATTGGTGTTTTCAATAACAACCTCGCGGGCTGTCTCCTCGCCGAGATAGGCAAACTCATTGAGCATCTCCTGCGTCGTTCTGAAATAGAGCGGAGCCTGCTGCGCGGCATCGGCAAAGCCCTGGCCGGTCATGATAATCTCTCTGAAAACGCTGTCGCTCTCGTCCATAAAATGAACGTCGCAGGTGGCAACGGTGAGCTTTCCGAGTCTGTCGGCGGCGGCGATTATCTTCTTATTTATGTCCTCAAGCTCTCCCGTATCCCTGACTCTGCCCTCTCTTATAAGGAACGCGTTGTTGCCGTTGGGCTGTATCTCGAGATAGTCGTAGAACGAGGCGATTTCCAGAATTTCATCGTCGGATTTTCCGTCGAGCACGGCGCGGTAAACCTCTCCCTGCTCGCAGGCACTGCCGACAATTATACCCTCGCGGAACTCCTCGATTACCGAGCGCGGAACACCGGGCTTTCGGCTGAAATACTCGAGATTTGACTTCGTGATTATTTTATATAGATTTTTAAGTCCCACATAATTCTTTGCGATAAAAATTATATGGTTATACTTCTTTTTCTTCTCGGCGGGGTCTACAACACGGTCGTCGAAATAATAACCCTCCATGCCGTAGAGAATCTTTATTTTGCCCTTTGCCGCGGCGCAAGCCTCGGGAAACGCCTGAACAACGCCGTGGTCGGTTATGGCTATTGCCTTATGCCCCCATGCGATTGCGCGCTCAACGAGCTTCGTTGCGCTCGAGACGCCGTCCATGGCGGACATAGTAGTATGCAGATGAAGCTCGACGCGCTTCTCGGGCGCTTCGTCCTTCTTTTCTATAAGGTCTATAGTAGTTACGGCGCGCGCATTTATGCAGTCGCACTTCATATAAGAGTCGTAATTGACAACGCCTCTGACCATAACGGCGACGCCGTCTTTGATATTTTTCAGCAGGCTTTCGCAATTTTCGGCAAGCTCGAAAATCTTGACGGAATAGGAGCTTGTCTTGTCGGTGATGCAGAAATTTATTATCTTTCGTTTTCCGTCACGGGTATCGCGCGACTCAAAAGAAAACACAGTACCCCATACGACGACCGAGCCCGAATCGGAGGCTACGTCCGAAAGAGAAATGGGCTTTGTCTTTATTACGGAGCCGTAAATCGGAACGGAATATTTAGTCGAAAACGGATATTCGTCGTAGGTTCTTGTTAAGTTGGTAAGGTCCTTTTCCCGAGAAACCTTATCGGCGAACGCACTGCGTATGCCGCTGTCCAGCTCCTCCTGATACTGCTGCACCTCGCCGTCGTCAACGGGAGCGCCGCTGTCGGTGAACTCGACTCCCACATCCTCGCCGAAGCGTTCAAATATCATCTGCGCAAAGCGCTTTGATGCGCCGAGGTTATTTATAACATCCGCGCCGCTCTTGAGCTGCACGGAGACCGTGTCGCCGAGCATGAAGCACTGCGCATCGTTAAGGAATCCGTTTGCGGCGGGAAACTCTCTGCGCAGAGAAAGGAGCAGCTTTGCAAGCCCCGTTTCGCTCATCGGCTCTTTCGAAGCTTCCTCGGGCTTTTCCTCCGTCACAGAGCAGTTTATCATCGCGGCGTTGAGAGTGAACGCTTTTATGAGCGAGGTCTCAACGGCTCTCAGCAAAAGCTCTCCCGGGGCCGCTGCCGCCGAACAAAGTAATTCAAGCTCCCTGCGCTCGACATTCAGCCTGATATCATCAAGCTGAACATCTGCAAGCTCAGAGAGCAATTCGGAATCGTCAATATATTCTTCTATAAAATCAACTAACTTTTTGTCGGACATCTTTGTCTCCATTAAAGTTTATCAATCTCTTCCATGAGACTGTCAAGCACCTCTGACTCAGGCACTTTCTTGATTATTTTCCCCTTTTTGAATATCAGAGCGCATCCGTCTCCGCCGGCTATGCCGATATCCGCCTCTCTCGCCTCGCCGGGTCCGTTGACGGCGCAGCCCATGACCGCAACCTTCAGCGGCTTATTGCAGGAAGCGAGTCGCTCCTCGACCGCGTTTGCAAGGGAGATGAGGTCTATTTTGGTTCTGCCGCAGGTCGGGCAGGAAACTATCTGGACGCAGTCCTTTTTGGCGCCCGTTGCGCGCAGGATATCATAGCCCGCCGCGACCTCCTTGACCGGGTCGTCGGTCATCGAGACGCGGATAGTGTCGCCGATTCCGTGCAAAAGCAGAGACCCTATACCTACGCTCGACTTGACAAGGCTCATCTTCCATGTGCCCGCCTCGGTTATGCCGACATGGAGCGGATAATCGCAAATCTTTGAGATAAGCTCGTATGCCTCAACCGTCATCGGAACATCGGAGGACTTGAGCGATATAACAACATTGTCAAAATCGCACTCCTCAAGCATACGCACATGGCTCATCGCGCTGTCCACGAGCGCCTGAGCGGTGGGAGCGCCGTATTTTGCGAGAATATCCTTCTCGATAGAGCCGCTGTTGACGCCGACTCTTATCGGAATGCCGTTGTTGGCGCAGGCGTCGGCAACCGCCTTGACCCTGTCTTTGGAGCCGATGTTGCCGGGATTTATGCGTATTTTATCTATGCCCGCAGCTATGCTTTCAAGCGCGAGTCTGTAATCGAAATGTATATCCGCGACTATAGGAACCTTTACCGCCTCTTTGAGAGCCGGGATAAGCTTCACTGCATCCATATCGGGTATTGCGGCGCGGATTATCTGACATCCGGCCTTTTCAAGGGCTTTCGCCTGCTTTACGCTGCCCTCGATATCGTGCGCGGGAATATTGAGCATGGACTGAACGGCTATCGGAGAATTGCCGCCGACAGTCAAATCGCCTATTCTGACCTCTTTGCTTTTTCTGCGTTCAAATGCCATAATTCTAACCTCTTATCAAACTGACGATATCCTTAAACGAGATAACTGCCATAAACACGAGCAACAGTATCATGCCGACCGCGTGAACCCACTTTTCAAATTTCTGCGGGATAGGTCTGCGGATGATAAGCTCGATAAACATAAAGAACAGTCTGCCGCCGTCAAGCGCCGGAACGGGCAAAAGATTAAACAGACCGATATTTATAGCTATCAGCGCCATAATTGTCAAAAGCGGAGTCCAATCCATCGAGGACGACGAGGCGGACGCCGCATCCGCGACATAGTTTATAACGCCTATCGGCCCCGAGACCTCGCTTAGTCCGTATCGCCCGGTTATCAGGTCAAACAGGCTTATCCAGACCATGCGGCCTATTGATATACTCTCAAGAAAAGCGTTCTTTGTGACACTCAAAAATGTCGGTTTAACTCCGACGATAACAAAATCGTAGTGAATGCTTATCAGATTCTCCTGACCCTCTATGGGGCTGGTTTGAAACTTAACATCCTTGAGCTCGACTTTTTTTCCGTCTCTTTTGACGACAAAATCCATAACGCCGTCATCGTCGCGCATCATGAGAAACGTTATATCATATTGGGAATAGACTCGCTTGCCGTTTATTTTGACTATCTTATCCCCCGCCTCAAGTCCGCTCGCGGCGCTCGTCGCGTTGTCATAGAAGGAGCGTATCTGAGTGGTGCCGATAAGATCGGACTGACAGAGCATAATCGCAACGATTATAACGCCCATGATAAGATTGACCGTCGCTCCGGCGACAACGACTATCATTCGCTGCCACAGGGGCTTGTTGTTGAAGGCATGCTGATCCTCGCTGTCCTCGTCCTCGCCCTCCATGCTGACGTATCCGCCTATCGGCAGGATTCTCACGGCATAGTTTGTATCGCCCTTCTTCTTTTTGAAGATGGCGGGACCCATGCCGATAGAGAACTCGTTGACCTTGACCTTGAAAAGCTTTGCAAAAAGGAAATGACCGAGCTCATGGAACATTATTACGATGCCGAAGAAAAGTATGGCCACAAGAAACGGCCAGACCTTGCTCCAAACTGTCGAAAACGACAGCGCGGTGTTTAAAAACATATAAAATATCCTTTCGACCCGTGAAAATATCAGCAGCCGAACATCTCATGCACTTTTTCCCTTGCGCGGGAATCGGCGAGGAGAATGTTTTCAAGGCTGTCGCACGGTGAAAATTCGGTTGAATCGAGCACACCCGACACTGCGTCGGCGATATCGAGGAACTTTATCTTTCCCTCTCTGAACAGCTTATTGGCTGCCTCATTGGCACCGTTCGCCGCGGCGGGATAGACACCGCCCTTTGTTATCGCCTGCCTGCAAAGATTGATGCAGGAAAAAGTATCATAGTCGGGCTGCTCAAAGGTGAGCGTTTTCCACTCCTCGAGTCGGAGCTGTTTTGCGGGGCTCTCATAGCGCTCCGGATAAGTCAGAGCATACTGTATCGGCACGCGCATATCGGGCACGCCGAGCTGAGCTATGACGGAGTTATCGACATATTCGACGAGCGAATGAACCACGCTCTGGCGGTGGACGAGAATATCTATCTTGTCGGCAGGCATATCGAAAAGCCACGCCGCTTCGATAAGCTCAAGTCCCTTGTTCATCATTGTAGCAGAGTCAATGGTAATTTTTGCGCCCATACTCCAATTGGGGTGCTTGAGCGCCTGTTCAACTGTGACGCCCTCGAGGTCGGCACGCGTTCTGCCGAAGAACGGGCCGCCCGAAGCGGTCAGAATAAGGCGCTTGACGCTCTTTTTTCCGGGGCTTCCCTGAAGGGACTGGAATATTGCGGAATGCTCGCTGTCCACAGGGAGAATGGAGACTCCTTTCTCCTTGGCGCGAGAGGTCACAAGCTCGCCGCCGGCGACAAGCGTCTCTTTGTTGGCGAGAGCTATGTCGTTACCCGCTTCGATTGCGGCAAGAGTCGGCTTGAGGCCCGCTATGCCGACGATGCTGTTGAGTACCTTATCGGCGTTGAGCTGCGCCGCGGCGCATATGCCCTCTTCGCCGCCGAGCACCCTCGTGGAGGTATCGGCAACTTTTGTTCTGAGCTCCGCCGCCCTGCTCTCATCGGCAACAGCCGCTATTTCGGGCTTGAACTCCCGTATCTGCTCTTCGAGCAGGTCGATATTCGAATTTGAAGTCAGAGCTCTGACCGTAAAATTACGAAGTCTTGCGACATCGAGCGCCTGAGTGCCTATGGAGCCGGTTGAGCCGAGAATGACCATGCTTTTCATATAATCACGCTCCGAGACTGATTACCAGTGAAATCAAGGCATAGAGAGTCGGCATAACGAAGCTGTAGCTGTCGAATCTGTCCATAATTCCGCCGTGACCGGGGAAGATGGTTCCGAAATCCTTCGCGCCGAAGTTTCTCTTTATAACGGAGGCCGACAGGTCGCCGCCTATGCTTATGGCGGAGAGGAACATCGAGGTTCCGGGAATCATCCACCACTTTAGTGTGTCGTTCTTGAAGAAGAAATAATCAAAAATAAAGAAGAATGCAAGATTAAACAGCATAGTTATAACTACGCCGCCGACTGCGCCCTCAACACTCTTTTTGGGGCTGATGTTCGGAGCGAGCTTGTGCTTTCCGAACTTGCTGCCGACAAAATACGCAAACGTGTCGTTGAGCCATGCGGACAGCAGCGCCGTAAAGATAATAAAGAATACCTGCGACTGCTGGAACAGATCGGGACGGCTCAGGCAGAGATCTCTGATAAGAATTATGGTAGTCATGACATACGGCACGATAACGCCGCAGAACATAGACATGACAACGTCTTCAAATTTAGTCTTTGCATAGTTGCCGAGCATGATGAACATCATAAGTATGACATAGACTATCGCAACGATATATGTCGGGAAAGGCAGCTTCTCAAAGAGCTTGTATTCAAGAGCAACGGGCATAAAAGCGGCGACAATCATGTTGATTATCATCAGAAGCTTATTTTTAATCTTCGCAACGTGCTGTATCTCGTAGGACGCTATAAACGACACAGCTGCCAAAACTATGCCCAAAACAGGGGTGAACATAAGGGAAAGGACCGTAATTCCGAAAAGAGCGGCTAAAAGTCCGGTAATAACGCGCTGTTTCATCTTTCTTTCATCTCACAATCAAAGTATTTTCAGACTCCTCCGAAGCGTCTGCTGCGGTGTGCGTACTCCTCAAGAGCGGCGTCAAAGTCCTGCTCGGTATAGTCGGGCCAGAGGATATCGGAATAGATAAATTCCGAATACGCAGCCTGCCAGATGAGGAAATTTGAAAGTCTAAATTCTCCGCTGGGGCGGATTATAAGATCCGGGTCGGGCTGACCCGCCGTATAGAGATTGTCCGATATATCCTGCTCGGTAAGACTGTCGGGCGTGCGCTCCCCTCTCGCACACTGCTCGGCAAGACGCTTGCAGGCAGACAGTATCTCATTTCTGCCGCCGTAGTTTATCGCGATGTTTACGGTCGTTCTGGTTTTGTCGGCAGAGCCGCGTTCAAGCTCATCGACAAGCTCGAGAATATCGTCCGCCAAACCCTCGCGCTCTCCTATATATCTTATTCTCAAACCCTTCCGAGCATTCTCCTGCTCGCGCTCCTCGGCCTCGCGCAGGTAATCTCTGAAAAGGTTCATTATGCCGCTGACTTCCTCTGGCGGTCTGCGCCAGTTTTCCGTGGAAAAGGCGTAGAACGTCACGTAGCGTATCCCTATATCTGCGGCATATTCGCATATTCTTTTGAACACCTTCGCGCCCTGCTTGTGACCCTCGCTGCGCGGAAGCCCGCGCTGCTTGGCCCAGCGGCCGTTGCCGTCCATAATTATGGCAACATGCTGCGGAAGATGCTCGTTATCCGGTGTCTTTGTCATGGCAAAAATCCTTTTGTATTTTAGGCAAAAAGGCGTGACCGCCCAAAGCGCCCAGCCTTTTTGCCGAATAAAATCCGAAGCAAATCAGATTTCCATTATTTCCTTTTCTTTTTCTGCGGCAACACTGTCCGCTTCCTTGACGAACTTGTCGGTGATATCCTGTATCTCTTTCTCGCCGAACTTGAGATCGTCCTCGGTTATTTCGCTGTTCTTCTGCATCTTCTTGAGCTTTTCCATGCAGTCTCTGCGGATAGAGCGAACGGCAACCTTGCAGTCCTCCGCCAGCTTCTTGACATCCTTGACTATTTCGCGGCGCTTATCCTCGGTCAGGGGCGGGAAAGTAAGTCTTATCACCTTTCCGTCGTTCTGCGGGTTAATTCCGAGATCGGAGGTCTGGATAGCCTTCTCGATGGGATGCAGAGTAGAAACGTCCCAGGGCTGAATGCAGAGGATTCTCGCCTCAACTACGGAGATAGCCGCAAGCTGATTTATCGGGGTGGCAGTGCCGTAATAATCAACAGTTATCCTATCGAGAACCGCCGCGGTAGCTCTGTTTGCTCTTATCGTACCGTACTCGCCCTTGAGCGAGGCGATGCTCTTGGTCATTTTATCGCGTGCTGTTTGAAATACTGTTTCCATAATTTCAATCCTTTCTTGAAGAGAAGATCATATTTTTATCGGCCTTTCACCGATTATTTTACAACTGTTCCTACATTCTCGCCCTTTATCGCCTTTACGATATTCTGCGGGTCGTCAAGATTAAAGACGAGAATCGGTATGGAATTGTCTCTGCAGAGAGAGGCTGCGGTTCCGTCCATAACTCTGAGGTCGTGGCTGAGGATTTCGTCAAATGAAAGAGTATCATACTTCTTCGCGTCCTCGAACTTGTTGGGATCCTTGTCATAAACGCCGTCGACATTTGTCGCCTTGAACATGATATCGGCATCTATCTCGAGAGCGCGCAGGGCTGCTGCCGTGTCGGTGGTAAAGAACGGGTTGCCCGTGCCGCAGCCGAAGATAACGACTCTGCCCTTTTCCAAATGGCGCACTGCCCTGTTGCGGATATAGGGCTCGGCTATCTGCTGCATGGCAATAGCGGTCTGCACTCTGACGGGCACCTTGAGATGCTCAAGCGCATCGGCGAGGGCGAGGGAGTTCATGACGGTGGCGAGCATACCTATATGGTCGGCTCTGGTTCTGTCCATATCTCCGCTCGAGCGTCCGCGCCAGAAATTTCCGCCGCCGACAACAAGACCGACCTCAACGCCCATATCGACGCATTCCTTGACTGCGGAACAGATATTGAGAACGGTATCGTAATCAATGCCCATGCCCTTTCCGCCGGCGAGCACCTCGCCGCTTATTTTCAGAAGTATACGTTTATACGCAAGCTCCATATTTGTGCCTCCATTCAAAAAAACATATTTTTCCGCTACTATTTTACTTTATTTTACGCAAGCTGTAAAGACAAAAAGGCAAATTCACAGCAATTTAACAAAAAAAGAACACGGGAGACAAAATTCGCTTTGTTCTCCCGTGTTTTTCGCTTTATTTACCGTCTGTCGAGCGCTGCCTGCGCCTCGGAAGTGAGCTTTGAGGTCTGGCGCTGAGCCATGACGAGATTATAATAAACCCCGCGCTTTTTGAGAAGCTCCGCGTGCGTGCCCACCTCGGCTATTCTGCCGTTTTCAAGGACGACAAGCCTATCCGCATGGCGCAGAGTCGAGAGCCTGTGGGCAATGGCTATTGTAGTCCTGTTTTCGGTGAGTCTGCCGAGCGCCTGCTGAATATAGCTCTCGGTCTCGGGGTCGAGCGCACTCGTCGCCTCGTCGAGAATGAGTATCTTCGGGTCTCGCAGTATCGCTCGGGCTATCGCCACGCGCTGGCGCTCTCCGCCCGAAAGATTGTAGCCGTTTTCGCCGACGACTGTATTATATCCGTCCTTGAGCTCCATTATGAAGCCGTGGGCATTTGCCGCCTTTGCGGCCGCGAACACCTCCTCGGGCGACGCGTCCGACTTTGCATAGGAGATGTTGTCATAGATAGTGCCGGAGAAAAGATAAGTCTCCTGGAACACAACGCCTATATTCTCGCGCAGGTAATACTGGTCATAGTCGCGGATATCCCTGCCGTCTATTTTGAGCGTTCCGCCGTCAACGTCGTAGAGGCGCATGACGAGGTTTATCATCGTGGACTTGCCCGCTCCCGAATGACCGACGAGGCCTATCATCTCGCCGGGATTTATCTTCAGATCTATATCCCTGAGCACCGGCTCGTAGCTCTTATACCCGAAGTCGACGGAGTCAAACTCCACCTCGCCCGTTATAGGATATTTCCCGGCATTTTTCGAATTGCCGACCTGCGGCTTTTCATCGAGAACCTCATATATTTTTATAAGGCTCGTTGTTACCTCCGCTATCCAGCGCGGCATATTTGCAAGCCAGTCGAGCGGCTTATAGATATAGGAGAGCAAGAGCACAAAGCTCCAAAGCTCGCCTGCGGTCATCGTGCCGTTTATAACCATTCTGCCGCCGAAATAGAGCACAAGGAAGTTTCCCGAGTTCATAAGGAAGCCTATGACAGGGAAGATAACCGCCCACGTCCTCTCGTTTTTGACGGAGATATCCGCAAGATCCTTGCTCACGGACGAGAACTTTGCAACCTCGCGCTTTTCGCTGCCGAAGGTTTTGACAACTCGGATACCCCTGATTATATCGTGGAGAATCGAATTTGCGCGGCTGTCATACCGCCACTGTTTATCATAACGCAAATGGATGTATCGCTTGAAGCTGTTGAGCGTGATAATGCAAAACGGCGCGGGTATGATTGCAAGCAAGGTCAAAAGCGGACTCATGCGCAGCATAAATATTCCGACTACAACGAAAAGTATAAGCTGCTCGAGCGCATAGCGTCCTTTATCGACAAAGAAATTCTGAACGGTGTTTGTGTCGCGCGTGACGCGTTTTATCAAGTCGCCCGCTGTTTTTCGGGACATGGACGAGACGGACATACGCTGAACTCTGTCATAGACAACGGAGCGCAGATATTTTGAAAATCCGAGTCCGACGCTGTTTGCTGTGCGCCCCGAAAATATCTGAAAGATGTTTTCAAGCAGATAAGTAAGCGCCATGGCAATGCCGATAAATATAATATTTTGATTTACGGAGAGTCCGTCGGAGGAAAATGCGGACGAGAAGCCGTCAACGAGCTTCCCCTGAAGCACGGGCTGCACTGCCGACATAAGATTTGCAAAAGTGACGAGCACGCTTGACAAAAGGAGCTTTGGAATAAACTGCCGGAGCATTTTAAAAGTCCTTCGCCATATGTAGCTCTTATCGACACAGAACATACAGACGTCCGTGCCCTTGGGATAGCGCCTGCCGCAGACGGGGCATTTGTCGGCGCTGTCCGCTATCTGCTCGGGCTCCTCGCCTGTTTTTATCCTGTGATTCACAGCCTTGCAGAATTCGCCTATATCCTCGGCGGCGCTCATCGAGAAGCGGCAGACGATGATATTCTCGGCGCCGTCGTAATCCGAGCCGCTTTTCTCCGCAAACGGGGAAATTTCAAGGCTTCCGCAACCGACATCGGTATACTGCACAAGCTCGCCTATATTTTTAAGCGAGCGAGAAAACACCTCTTTGCCGTCTTCGAGCGCGTAAACTGCGCCGTCTTTATACCGCAGAACACCGCGGCACGGCTTTGAATTTAAATCAAGGTCATATTTTACCTCGGTCATGGTTTTTAACCGCACGGCGCGCAGCCGCTCCTTTCTTTAAGATTTCGACAAACTCAATACAAGAACGGCTCTATCTTCCTGCGCATTCTCGGCTTGAGGGCGTTGATATCGGGAATAATGAACCGGTTGCCGTCGGAGTCGTTGAACATAACGGAACCCGAATCGAGCATTTTGACATTGCGGCTGATATCTTTTACGCCGAAGGTCTTTTTGAAGCCGTCTATCGATACGTCAAAGTAAAACGAGCCCATCTTCTCTTCTATCGAATATATCTGCGATATTTCGGGGCAATAGTAGCGCGCCGCAAGGTCTTTTTCGATTATCTCCCTACTTTCGCTCGGGAAATCGGCGGCGTTCTTTATTATGCCTATCTCGTTTTTGTCCATATCGCTGACGCTGATATACTCGAACGGTCTGTGCAGAGGCAAGGTTCGGAGAAGCCGCACGCGGCGGTAGTCTTTGTCCTCGGTTTTCAGGGCTGCAAAGCCGTTCGGATTCAGATAGAATTTGCACTTTTCGGGGTCAAGGAAGTTAATTGACATAGTATTGAGCTCTCCCATTTTAACCCTCCTCAATCGATTATGCCGACAGCCTTGAGAGCCTCGGCCTGTATTTTATATAGCTTATAGAATTCGCCGCGCTTTTTGAGAAGCTCGGCATAATTGCCGCATTCAACAACCTCGCCCTCGCTTATAACTGCGAGCATATCGGCGTCGCGCAGGGTCGAGAGGCGGTGCGCAATAGCAACCGTAGTTCTGCCCTGCATGAGCTTGGTAAGAGAATACTGGATATTGCGCTCGGTCTCTGTATCCATGGCCGCGGTAGCCTCATCGAGGATGAGTATGCGCGGATTTTGGATTATCGTTCTGGCTATTGATATTCTCTGCCGTTCGCCGCCCGAGAGGTCATGACCGCCCGCTCCGACGCGCGTCTCATAGGCATCGGGCAGTTTCATAATAAAATCGTGCGCGCTTGCGGCCTTTGCTGCGGCGATTATCTCTTCCATTGCGGCATCCGGCTTCGCGTAGCGGATATTGTCGGCTATTGTGCCTATAAACAGATAGATGTCCTGCGACACGAGCCCGACATTCCTTCTGATAATGTCAAGCGGCAGGTCGCGCACATCGACTCCGTCGATTTTGACGCACCCTGCTTTAGGGTCATAGAGACGCGCTATCAAATTGGCTATTGTCGTTTTGCCCGCTCCGGTCTTGCCGACTATTCCGAGCATCTGACCTGCGTTCACCTTGAGGTCAAGATTCTTTATTACGGGACGCGCGGGCTCATATTCAAATTCGAGCCTTGAAATCTCGATATCTCCGCGCACCTCGCCTATATCTATCGGATGTTCTTTTTCGACTATCTCGGGCTGCGCGTTCACTATTTCGAACACGCGCTGAGCCGAATCCACGCACCGCGCCCACCAGTTGGAGACCCACGACAGAAAGTCGATGGGGCCGACGAGCATGGTGAGATATATCGTAAAATTAAGGAGCGTGCCGACGGTCATTTCACCTTTCGCAACCATGAGTCCGCCGCAGGTCAGCATGAACACGGCGAGAACCGAGAGCGCTACGGTCAACAGCGGAAAAAGCGTAGCTTCCGAATTGTTGAACTTCAAATCCGCATCATAGAGGTCGCCGCTGACCTTATCAAAGCGGTCGAGCTCCTCATCCTCTTTCGAGAAAGCCTTTATTATACGCTGACCGTTGATATTGTCGCTGACCATTGAGGTGAGTCTCGCGTTGCGCGCCCAGCTCCTGTGATGCAGTATTCTGAAAAATTTGCTGCCGAAGATGAGCAGTATAAGAAATATCGGAGCCGCAGCGCAGCAGAGAAGCGCCAGCTTCCACGACATAACGAACATGATTATCAGAACGCCGACAACGGTTATAACATTCGTTATGACATAGGGCAGTCCGTCGACAAAAAACCAATAGATATTATTGGAATCCCTTGTCACGCGCTCCATGAGCGAACCCGTCTGTTTGGACGAATAAAAGCTGACGGACAGGCGCTGCATGGCGGCGAATATCTTGACCTTTATATCATATATGACGCGCGGCATTATGCTGCCCATAAGGAACTGGAACGACACCGTCATCAAAAGTCCCAGCAGCTTCATGCCGACAGCCGCACCTATTAAGTAGCCGAGCGTAACAAACAGCTGCTGCGCGGGAGTTGAACCGACATTGCTCAAAACATTGTCGAAGAGCGCCTTTGTGCTTATCTGCGGCATTGCCATATTAATTGCCGTGCTTATAAGTATCGCCGCAACAATTAGCGTCATTTGAAGCTTATAGCCGCCGAAAAACGAGAACAGGCGCTTGACCGTCGATTCGTTTTTGTCACACTTGGGGCAGGAATTGCGCCCGGGCGGATAAGGTCTTTTGCACTTAGGGCAGACTCCGCCGTCCTTACTGTCTCCGTCATTCTTTAATATCGGATTTCCGCTTTTTAAGCTGTTAAACGCCTTGCAGAACTCATCGTAAGCGCCGAGAAAGTTGAGGCTGAATTTTATCAGTCCTATGTCGTCGCCGTCCTTTTCGGCTATGAGACGAGCCGTGGAAACATACTGCTCGCATTTTAGCGAATCAAAATCGGAGAGCGGATAGGAGCGAATCTCTCTGAGCTCGTATTCCGCTTTGATTTTCTTGTTTCCGCGTTTTTTTGCTGCTTTTTCGTCCCCGAGGATGAAATATATACCCTCGCTGTCAAGAGCCGTCCACGCAGTAAGATAGCAGCCGTCGAAATCCATATCGCTTTCAACAACTTTTATAAATCCGTCTGTCGCAAGCCCGTTGCTTTCGACTGCCGCCTTCACATCGTCGGGCAGTCGGTCGAAGCGTTTATGCTTCGGCGGCTCATATTTGCCGAGCATACGGCGCAATATTCTTTTTATTTTTCTTTTGAAGCTATTCATAGTCACTCCGAAAAAAGAATCAGGGTCTGCTCAAATCGAACATCAGTCGATATAATCGAGTATCATCGGCTGCGCCGCAGGCTTCTGTGCGCCTATAGAGACGGCCGAGAGATAGCGGGTCTCCGCGCCGTCAAGGCGGCTTTTGTCATTAGAGAAAAGCGTTGCGAGCAGTTCTCCGCGCTTTACAAAATCGCCTGTTTTGGCGGATATCACAATACCCGCCGCAGGGTCTATATTGTCCTCTTTCTTCTCTCTGCCAGCTCCGAGCAAAACGGCGGTCAGGCCTATATTCTCGGAATCCATATGAGTTATATATCCGTCCGCGGGCGCATACACCTCGCGGGAGAAAGAGGCTTTTTTGAATTTTGAGGTGTTCTCTATATACGAGACGTCGCCGCCCTGCGACTTAACCATCATTTCAAAGCGTCTGAGAGCTTCTCCGCTGCTGACGGCCTCGTCAACGAGCTCGGCGCATTTCTCTCTGTCTCCTATGCCTGCAAGCATAAGCATTCTGCACGAGAGCTCGCGGCAGACAGTCCAAAGGTCGCCGGAAGTATTGCCTTTAAGTATATCGACAGACTCGATAACCTCGAGCGAATTGCCGACCGCTTTTCCGAGCGGGGCGTCCATATTTGTTATTAAAGCGGCGGTCTTAACTCCCGCTCCCCTGCCGATATCGACCATTGTTCGCGCAAGCAGACGGGAATCGTCAAGGGTTTTCATAAACGAACCGCTCCCCGTTTTTACGTCGAGGAGAATGCAGTCCGAGCCGTCGGCAAGCTTCTTGCTCATTATGCTCGAGGCTATGAGCGGTATGCTGTCAACTGTGGCGGTGACGTCGCGCAGAGCGTACAGTTTTTTGTCCGCAGGGCACATATTTCCGCTCTGACCCGTGACGCTCAAGCCGCATGATTCAACGGTTTCACGCATTTTCTGCGGGGATATCGAGGTTTGGAAACCCGGAATAGCTTCGAGCTTGTCGACCGTTCCGCCTGTGTGCCCGAGTCCCCTGCCGGACATCTTTGCCACCTTGACACCGCACGCCGCGACTATCGGAGCCACTATGAGCGTGGTTTTGTCGCCGACGCCGCCCGTAGAATGCTTATCGACCTTGACGCCGCTTATTCCGCTCAAATCGGCCTTATCGCCCGAATCGCGCATGGCGAGCGTGAGAGCCACCGTCTCGGCCTTGGTCATTCCGCGGAAAAACACCGCCATGGCGAACGCCGAGAGCTGATAGTCCGGCACCTCCTCGGAGACACAGCCGTTTATTATATAAGATATTTCTTCGGCGGTCAGCTCGCCGCCGTCGCGCTTTTTGCGAATAAGTTCGGGCATATACATAAAAGCTCACCTCAGTTAGTGGAAAGAATTACACAGTTGAGCGAGAAAAGCGAGGACAGCTCACTCTCATCGCCGAGGACTGTACTTTTTGCGTCATCGGCCGTGACCAGCGACGATATCATTGTCGGATCGGCCTTGATACGCGCTACTATAGCATCGTAATCCGACTGGGTGAACTGAGTGAATGCCGAACGCGAAAGATCAAGCCGCACACCGTCGTCGGCTATGCCGAATTTCACGGAGCGTCCGCCGCTGAAACTGCCGTTTTTCACCGACTCGAGAGCCCTGTAAACGCTCATGGAGACCGACTTTTCCGCAGTTGTCAAAACAGCGTCCGACACATAGGATTTATCGGTATCGGCGCCTATGACCCAGCTGCCTATGTTGCGTTCAGCCGCACTCGCAACAGCGGCAAATACTTTCGTGCCGCAGGCAAAAATCGCCTGCGTGCCGGTAGAATACCAGAGCTTTGCGCGCGCTTCGGCGTCGAGCTCGGTTTCGTCGGTCTTGAGGAATCTCACCTTTATATCGACCGACACGGCTCCGAGGTTCATATCCTCTGCGGCGCGCTCCGCGCCCTGTATAAAGCCGAAGCAGTAATTGACATAATTATCCGACGGATAACTGCCCTGAAATCCGAGGCGCTGAAAGCCGTTAAAAACAGAGGCGTATCCCGCAAGATATCCCGCGTCGAGAGTGGAATAGCTGACGGCGAGCACATTGTCGGGCAAGTCCTTCTCCGTGCTGTCGACAATTATAAACTTTACATCCTCCCAACGCTCGGCCGCTCTTACTACGGCGTCGCGGAACTCGTCTCCGTGGCAGACCACCGCCTTTGCGCCGTGCTTTATCGCTTTTCTTATAGCTCTGAAGAAGTAAGTCGTGCCGCGCTGAGACGGTCTGTAATATTTGCAGCTGACTCCGTAATCGGCGGCGTAGCTTTTTACGCCGTCCCAAACCACGGAATTATACGACCTATCATATATATCGCCGACATCGGTAATGAACACCGCTTCGTATTTTTCGTGTTTTGCGCAGGCGCAGAGACTAAAAAGCATCGCCAATACGCAAAGCGCCGCTGTTATACGCCGAAAATTTTTCAAGGCTGATTCTCCTGTTTTAAATTTGCCGGTCCGAATGAGCCGGGCAAAAGTTCTTTGAGCTTAAACGAACGCAGTCCGTTTTCCGTGTTGCAGATTATTTCAAAAGTTTCCGTATTGCAGAATTCCGCCATGACCTGACGGCATACGCCGCAGGGAGTGCAAAATTCAACACCGTCTTTTCCTCCGGCAACGGCTATTGCGCAAAAGTCGCGTTCTCCGCTTGAAACGGCTTTGAAAAAGGCCGTGCGCTCGGCGCAGACTGTCGGAGTATACGCGGCATTTTCGATATTGCAGCCCGTATATACCGTACCGTCGGAGCAGAGAAGCGCCGCGCCGACGCTGTATCCGGAATAGGGAGAATACGAATTTGCGCGCGCGTCTGAAGCTTGAGAAAACAGCGCATTACGCTCATTGTCGGTCATACGTCCGACACCTCCCGCAGAAAGCTCTCTCCGCTTTTAAGCGCGGGCAAGCCGAAGCAATCGAGCACAAAAGCGGAAATATCGGCAAAGGTCGGGCGGGTTCCGATATTAACCCCCGCTTTAACCTTATCGCCGTAAACTATTATAGGGATATATTCGCGCGAATGGTCGGTGCTTGCGGTCGAGGGATCGCAGCCGTGGTCGGCGGTTATTATGAGCACATCGTCGGGACGCATATTTTCAAGGAATTTTCCGAGACGGCAGTCAAACTCCGTCAGCGCTTTCGCGTAGCCGTCAACATCGTTCCTGTGCCCGTAGAGCATATCGAAATCGACGAGATTGACAAAGCAGAGCCCGTCGAAATCCTCATTTTGAAGCTCGAGGGTTTTCTCCATGCCGTCGGCGTTGTCTTTGTTTATCCCCCTGTGGTCCGTGATGCCGCGGGAGGCAAAGATATCGTTTATCTTGCCAACCGATATTACATCGAAGCCTGAATTTTTCAGCCTGTCGAGCATCGTCTCTCCGGTCGGTTCAAGCGAGAAATCATGTCTGCCCGAGGTTCTGTAAAAGTTCGGATATTCGCCCTTAAACGGACGGGCTATGACCCTGCCTACGGCGAGCTCGTCTTTGAGCATACCGCGCGCCTTGCGGCAGATACCGTAAAGCTCTTCGAGCGGGACTATATCCTCGTGGGCGGCGACTTGAAATACGCTGTCCGCCGAAGTATAGACTATGAGATCGCCCGTCTCCATATGCTGCCTGCCGTAGTCGAGAATGACCTGCGTGCCGGAATACGGCTTATTGCAGAGCACTCCGCGCCCCGTCAGGTGCGAAAACTCGTCTATCGCATACTGCGGAAATCCGTTCGGGAATGTAGGCATGGGCTTTTCCGAGACTATTCCCGCAATCTCCCAGTGACCCGTCGTCGTGTCCTTTCCCGCCGAACGCTCGACAGCTCTGCCGAATGCGCCGCGCGGAGACGCGACCGCACCCTTGGGCGATACCCCGTCGATATTGAAAAGTCCGAGGGACTTCATATTCGGCACATCGAAGCATTCCGAGCGGCTGACCGCGCCAAAGGTATCGCTTCCGCAGTCATTGTATTTCGCGGCATCGGGAAGCTCGCCGACACCGAAGGAATCGAGGACTATAAGAAAAACTCGCTTTGTTTTCAAGGGTATCACCCCGTTTAAAGAGTATTGAGGGCTATCTCTATCATTTCGTTGAAGCTCTGCTCGCGCTCTGCGGGCGAGCATTCTCCGCTCTCCTTGTTCATGGGCAGGTCGGATATGGTGCAGATGCACAGCGCGTTTTTGCCGGAGCGTGCGGCGTTCATATAGAGCGCTGCCGCCTCCATCTCAACGGCTAAAACGCCCATTTTCTGCCACAGCTCAAAGCTCGGGATATCCTCATAGAAGGTATCGGACGAGACTATATTGCCGACTACGGGCTCCTTGCCCGTTTTTCTCGCGGCGGCCACCGCCTTTTCGAGCAGGGAGAACGACGCTATCGGCGAAAATACGCCGGGCAGACCGTACTGGTGGGCAAAATTCGAGTTTGTGCACGCGCCCGCTCCTATGACCACGTCGCGTAGCTTCAGAGAGGGAGCTATGCCGCCCGCCGAGCCTACGCGGATAATATTGTCCACATCGTAGAAATTGAAAAGCTCATAGGAGTAAATGCCCATCGACGGCATACCCATACCGGAAGCCATAACCGAGACGGGCTTGCCGTGATATGTTCCGGTATAGCCCTGAATGCCTCTGACATTGTTTACGAGGCGGGCGTCGTCGAGAAAAGTTTCGGCGATATACTTTGCTCTTAAAGGATCGCCGGGCATGATGACTGTTTTGGCGAAGTCGCCTTTGTTCGCGGTATTGTGTGCTGTTGACATATTGACTCTCCTTTCAATATCCGGACGCATCAAGACCCTTGGCGAGCTTGACAATTCTGCTCGTGCCGAGCCTGTCGCAGCCGAGGGATATGAATCTCTCGGCGTCGTCAAGGCTGCTGATGCCGCCTGCGGCTTTCATTTTTACGTTGCTTCCTATATGCTCCGAAAAGAGCTTTATATCATCGAAAGTTGCGCCGCCCGTCGAGAAGCCGGTCGAAGTCTTTATATAGTCGGCGCCGGAGCGCGTGACTATATCGCACATTGTTATCTTCTCGTTATCGGTAAGCAGGCAGGTTTCGATAATGACCTTCAGGATTTTTCCCTCGCACGCGGCGCGAACCGCCTTTATCTCATTTTCGACATAGACGGTATTGCCGGACTTGAGCTCGCCGACATTTATAACCATATCTATCTCATCCGCGCCGTTTTCCACTGCGTCCTTTGTCTCAAAGGCCTTGACGGCGGTAGTGTTATAGCCGTTGGGGAAGCCTATAACGGTGCATATTTTCACCTTGTCTCCGACATAGTCCTTCGCTCTTTTGACAAACGCGGGCGGGATACACGCGCTCGCCGTGCCGAACTTCTCGGCGTCGATGAGTATCTGCTCGATATCGCTCCAGCCGGCGGTTACTCCGAGCAGGGTGTGATCGACCTTTTTAAGAATTTCTCTGATGTCCATTTTCCGTTCCTCCGTTGTGTTTTCTGCGGTAAAAGCAAAGCGCGGGGCTTTGTCAAAAATCCGTACAAATCATATGATGTACAGAGGGATTCCTCATAAAAAGCAAGCTAAAGGAGTAATGTTTTGATATGAATTATAACACCCGAAGCGTCGGGGGCTGCTCCTGCCCCATGCGCGAGGCGGCGACTCCGTTTCCGGAGGAATACAGTGTCGCCATGGCATATGTTCCCATGCAGACGGATATAAGCGTATACGACGAGATGAAAGCCTTTGAAGTCGGCACGCTGTTTCCCGTTCTCAACAAGCCGTTCAACCCTGCGAGGTGTTTGAGATGACTAAGCGCGAGACCATGCTCAGGCGGTTGAGCGCCGCCCAATTCACGCAGTGGGAGCTGCATCTCTATCTCGACACTCACCCGTCCGATCTCCAGGCGCTTGCACTGTTTAAAAAGTGCGACGCGCGTTACAGGGCATTAAAAAGCGAATATGAATCTCAATTCGGCTCGCTCACGGCGCTCGATGCAACGGGCGCCGAGTGGCTCAAGAACCCGTGGCCGTGGGATGAAGAGGAGTGTGGCTGCTGATGTTTGTATATGAAAAGAAGCTTCAATATCCCGTTAAAATAGCAAATCCGAACCCGAAATACGCGAAAATAATACTCGACCAATACGGCGGACCCGACGGAGAATTGGGCGCGTCGCTGCGCTATCTCAGTCAGCGCTTCACCATGCCCTACGCTCAGCTCAAGGGACTGCTCACCGATATCGGCACGGAGGAGCTCGGACACCTCGAAATGATAGGCGCGATAGTCCACCAGCTCACAAGAAATCTCACGCCGGAGGAGATAAAGAAGGGCGGATTTGAAGCATATTTCGTCACCCATACCGCGGGAGTATACCCCGCCGGGGCAAACGGTATGCCGTACAGCGCGGGATCCATGCAGTCAAAGGGCGACACAATAGCCGACCTTATGGAGGACATGGCTGCCGAGCAGAAGGCGCGGGTAACCTACGACAATATTCTGCGTCTTGTTGACGACCCGGATGTCCGCGACCCGATAAAATTCCTGCGCGAGCGCGAGGTAGTCCACTTCCAGCGCTTCGGTGAGGGGCTGCGCACCGTCACAGACAGGCTCAACTCGAAGAACTACTATTCGTTCAACCCGTCGTTTGACAAATGCTGAAGTTATAAACTCAAGGGAGCCTCAACGTTCAACGCGCCAAGGCTCCCTTAAAACTGCTTATTTTACGAAGCTTACGGCGACGTTTTCAAAAGTCTCCTCGCCCGCAAGGAAAGCGGAAAAATCGTTTTTTACCGTGAGTGTTCCGCCGCTCTTCATGGAATTGACAAGCTTGGCATACTCGCTCCCGGTGAGCTTTTCAAACTTTGAGGTTGCAAAAGGCAGACCGACGGCGTTATCGTCAACGCCGAGATTGGACATAAGTCCGCCGACGAGCACCCATTTGCCCGCATAGAAAGAGGTAAGCACCTTCTGCGCGGCGGCGCTCAGTCCTTTCATAGCCGAGGTTATGACCGTATCGGAGACGGAGGACTGATCGACATCAACGCCTATAGACTTGCCGTTATTGTCCGAGGCGGCCTCAAAGACGGAATCGCACATTTCTCCGCCGCAGGAAAACACGCACTGCGTGCCGGACTTGTACCATCCGTTGACCATTTTCTGAAGCTCGGGCGACGCAGAGAAGCTGTCTCCGTAGAGATAGCTGTACTTCATCTCGACGGAAGCGCCCGTTATCTCGGCAGCGTCGTTTGCGCCCTGCACAAAGCCGTAGCCGAATCTGTTGACGGACGGATTGTTGCCCGCTCCGCCGCCGACAAAGCCGAGCTTTGTATTACCCTCGGTAACGGCGGCATAGCCCGCAAGATAGCCGCACTGCTCCTACATGAAGGAGACTGCAGCGACATTCGAGAGAGTTTTTCCGTTGCCGTCCGTAAGCACATATCCGTCAACAAAGACAAACTTCGTATCGGGATTCTCCGCAGCGGCGCGCTTGAGAGCCTTTTCCTGCTCGTAGCCGGTGGCGACGATTATCTTTGCGCCGCCGCTTATAGCCTCAATGAAAGCATTGTATCTGTCGTCATCCGAGGCCTTATTGCCGTTTCTCGGCTGATAATATTTATATGATTTGCCGTTTTGATAGGCAAAGGTCTTTACTCCGTCCCATGTGCCTTGGTTGAAAGACTTATCCTTGAGCCTGCCGACATTTGTGACCATCGCTATCTCGTATTTTCCGTCTTTCGAGGTCATGGTGTCGGCTATTTCGTCTGCCGAAATTATTTGAGCATCGTCTCTGTCGTTCACAAGACCGGTTTTGTTGCATGCGGTAAGAGCGGCGCAGCCGAATATCATAAGCACCGCGAGAAGCACCGCAAGGGTCCTCTTCATGGTAAAACCTCCTATATATCTCCTATATATGACTCACGCGTCCGTTTCGACTGTTTATTATATCATCACTGCGGCTTTAAATCAACAAAGTTTTGTCAATTTTTTATACTCTATATGTAGTTATAACCGCAGAAGAAAAATATATTACTTTTTATAAATTGGGCAAAGTAATATATAAGAGATTGATTTTGGAGCGCACAGATGATATAATCAATAAAAATATCAAGCGAGGTCTTTATCAAATGCACCCTTTTGCCGCTTTTTGCAGACGCAATCTCAACGCGCTCGGACTCGAGCTTTACAGTCTCGCATATCCCCTGCTCCCGAAGGACAGGCGCGACTGGCTGTTTGAAAAAAATGTGAATATCGTTCCCGCCGAGACGGGCGTTAAAATAATCGAAAGAGACGGCGAGAGCGTAACTATCGGCAAGTTCAACAAGGACGGCACATATTCGGACAAGCCGTTTCGCATTCTCACCGCGACCGACCTCCACCTCGGCGACACCCCCTCTCTGCGCCGCAAAACGATGCAGATGCTTGCGAATCACATCTCCCAGGCAAAGCCCGACCTTGTGATATTCACGGGCGACGTTATACTTTCAAAATATCAGCAGCTTGACTCGGTTCAGTTTGCGCGGTTCATGGAAAAGACCGGGGTCTACTGGGCTATTGTGTTCGGCAATCACGAGGTACGCGAGGAAAAGGGCTTCTACAAGTGGCTTATGCTCGACTCCGTGAGACGCTATCCGCACTGCCTTGCGCTCCACGGAAACGACAGTCTCTACGGCTACGGCAACTACAGAATAGACATCAAAAACGGCGAAAATTCGCTGCTCCAGAGTCTCTATTTATTTGACTCGGGGCGCGATATACGTGAGAGATATTATAAAGATTACGGCGTACCCGAGGATATGAAGGGCTATGATTTCTTAAAGCCCGAGCAGATAGAGTGGTACAAAAACTGCGTGCGAAGCACAGAGGAAAAATACGGGAAAGCCAAGTCTATGATGTATTTCCACATTCCCCTGCCGGAGTTCGAGCACGTTATGAAGTTAGACGAGAACGGACAGTATATCCCGACGGGCGAGGCGAAGATTTTCTACGGAGGGATGTATGAATCCGTCGGCTGCTCGCCGTTCAACAGCGGAATGTTTGACGCCATATGCGAGCTCGGAAGCACGCAGGCTGTCTACTGCGGTCACGATCATATCAACGACTTCTGCGCAAACTACAAGGGAATATGCTTCATATACAGCCAATGCAGCGGATATGAGACCTACACCATGGGCACAAACTTCGGCTGGCCGGAGGAAAAATGGATGCAGGGTGTGACGGTGACGGAAATTCTCCGCGACGGCAGCATAACTGTCGGCAGACGCTTTAACCGCGACTATCTCAAGAGACCCGAGCAGTTCAACGCCGAAAAGCAGGCCTACGAAGAAAGCAGGAAAAAATAAAATGGCATCGAGCAAAGAATATCTCGACTATGTGCTCGAACAGCTGAGCGAGACAGGCGACGTGACAAGCCGCGCTATGATGGGCGAATACATACTGTATTTTCGCGGAAAAGTAATCGGCGGAATATATGACAACAGGCTTCTCGTAAAGCCCGTCAAAGCGGCACACAGGATGATGCCCGACGCTTCGGAGGAGCTGCCTTATGACGGCGCGAAGCCGATGCTATCGGTCGATAACATCGAGGACAAAGAATTTCTGAAAGATCTGTTTGAAGCGATATACGACGAGCTGCCGAGCCCTAAGAAAAAATAAGAAATGCTCCCGATTATTTTAAAAAACGGGAGCACTTTTTGTTTTTAATTCGGAGAGACGCAAATTACGCCTTTGACGGGACTGTGATATACTTATCGATAAAGCTCCTGACCTTAGCCTCGTATGCGGCAGAGTCGGTCGGGTAGCTCTCGGCGTGACCCGCGCCCTCGACAAGGAGTATATCTTTGTCGCTGCTGCACGCGTCATAGAGCTCGTTGACCATATAAGTCGGGACAAAATCGTCCTTTGTGCCGTGGATAAAGAGCATGGGAACCTGCGCGTGCTTGACGCTCTCGACCGAGTCAACCTTTTTGAAGTCGTATTTTGCAATGCGCTTATTGAAGAAGTTCGTACCGTCAAGCAGAGGCGAAGAAGGAACATGGGCGTTTTTGAGCTGATAATCGAACTCCGCCCACGGGCTTGTATAACCGCAGTCGGCAACGGTGAACTTTACGTTTTTCGGCAAATCGGGGTTGCCGCTCATCAAGGTGACGGTGGCGCAGCCCATAGACACGCCGTGCAGGATTATCTGAATATTGCTGCCGAAGGTATCGTTAATAAACCTGAGCCACTGCATACCGTCTCGAGACTCATGCGAGCCGAAGCCGATATATTTGCCCTCGCTCTCGCCGTGAGCCTGATGGTCGACAATAAAGACGTTAAATCCGAGGTCGTGATAGAACTTTGTCATGAGCCTGAACTCGCGCTTGCCCCAGCAGCGATAGCCGTGGCTTGCAAAGACATAGACGTCGGACGGCTTGTCCGCCTTCAGAAGATAACCCTTGAGCTTATTTCCGTCCGCATTGGTTATGGAGTAATTTTCAAAGGTCTGCTCATTGAGCCACTCCTCGCGGGGATCGGGAATGAACTTTTCGGGATTTGTCTCCATCATCTTCTTTTTTGCGTCGGCATCCATCTTCCCGGGTATTTTTGCTTTTCGAGCTATGACCTCATAAAAGACAACATAGCTTACTATGCCGAAAACTATTCCGGCAAACAGGAGAACGGACGCCGCAACTATCGCTGTTATCTCAACAGCATTCATTATTATCACCTTTTTTCGATATTTTTGCGTGCATATGCACAGCTTTAGTCCAACAATATTATAGCTATCTGTATGAAATAAGTAAAGAAAAACTTTTATTCTGAATAAGCATTGTTCCCGCCGTTTTTTGTGATAAACTTTGATTGTGTTTAAGGATAAAAGGAGGAGAATTATGACCAGATACGAAAGCGCAAGAGAGATATATGCTTCCCTCGGCGTTGACACCGAAAAAGCTATAGAAGCGCTCCGCAGCACGGCGGTTTCCGTCCACTGCTGGCAGGGCGACGACGTTACGGGCTTCGACTCGAAGCAGGCGCTCTCCGGCGGAATACAGACCACCGGCAACTACCCCGGAAAGGCGCGCACGCCCGAGGAGCTGATGCAGGACTTCGACTTCGCCGCAAGCCTCATGCCCGGCAGAAAGAAGCTCAATCTTCACGCGAGCTACGCCATATTCGAAGACGGCGAGTTCGCCGACCGCGACAAGATAGAGCCGCGCCACTTTGAAAAGTGGGTAAAGTTCGCAAAGGAACGCGGCATGGGGATAGACTTTAATCCCACCTTCTTCTCGCATCCCATGGTTAAAGACAATCTCACGCTCTCTTCGCCCGACGAAAATGTTCGCCGTTTCTGGATAGAGCACGGCAAGCGCTGCATAGAAATATCGGAATATTTCGCAAACGAGACGGGCGTCCCCTGCCTTATGAACATTTGGATTCCCGACGGATATAAGAATATCCCCGCGGACAGGCTCTCGCCGCGCAAGAGATTTAAGGCTTCTCTTGACGAAATACTCTCCGTACCTTATGATAAGTCAAAGGTTTTCGTCTGCCTTGAATCGAAGGTTTTCGGAATCGGGCTTGAGTCCTATACCGTCGGCTCTGCCGAGTTCTGCATGAACTATGTCGCCTCAAAGGGCATAACCCCCCTTATGGACAACGGCCACTATCACCCGACCGAAGTCGTATCGGATAAGATATCCTCCATGCTCCTTTTTAGCGACCGCATCGCCCTGCACGTCACGCGCGGCGTCAGATGGGATAGCGACCACGTTGTTATCCTCGACGACGAGACTAAAGAGATAGCGAAAGAGATAGTCCGAAACGGCGCACTCGGCAGAGTGTTCATAGCGACCGACTATTTCGACGCTTCTATAAACAGGATATCCGCATGGGTCACGGGAATAAGGAGCGTACACAAGGCTCTGCTTCTCGCTCTGCTTGAGCCGAACGAGAGGATGAAAGCGCTGCAGGACGAGAGCCGCTTCACGGAGCTCATGGTTTTGCAGGAGGACATGAAAACAGCGCCGTTCGGAGACATCTGGGACGAATATCTCAGGCGCGAAAATGTTCCCGGAGACTATATATCACCCATACTCGACTACGAAAAGAATACACTGGAGGCAAGAAAATGAAAGACATTCTGACTGCGCCCTTTGTGCAGGAAATGATGCAGACCACCGCCAATATGTACCGCCTCGGTTGGGACGAGAGAAACGGCGGAAACATAAGCTATATGCTCGACGAAAAGGAAGTCGGCGAATATCTCGACCTCGGCAAGGTCATCAAAACCATTCCGACCGGCTTTGACGCGAAGCCGCTTATCGGCAAGATATTCATTGTCACGGGAACGGGCAAATATTTCAAGAATGTTCGGTTCGACCCCGAAAACAATCTCGGCATCATAAGAATCGCCGAGGACGGCACTACCGCGGAGCTTCTCTGGGGCTACTCCGACGGCGGCAGATTCACAAGTGAGCTGCCCGCCCACCTGATGAGCCATATGGCGCGTCTCAGCGTTGAGCCGGAGAACAGAGTCGTCATGCACTGCCACCCGACAAATACGCTCGCCATGAACTACATCCACGAGCTCGACGAGAAAAAGATAACCCACACCCTTTGGGAGATGTGCACCGAGTGCATAGTGGTTTTCCCGGACGGCGTCGGCGTTCTGCCGTGGATGCTGTGCGGCACGAACAGCATAGGTGAAGCGACAGCCGAGAAGATGAAGGAGTTTCGCCTCGTCATCTGGGGAATGCACGGAATCTACGGCGCGGGCAAGACAATGGACGAGACCTTCGGTCTTATCGAGACGGTCGAAAAGGCCGCACAGATATATATGCTCACGGCGCATATGCCGAGGATCAACACGATAAAGGACAGCGAGATGCAGGAGCTCGCCGAGTTCTTCGGAGTCAAATACAGAAAAGATTTCCTGAATCTGTAAACAAACAGCAAGCCGCATCAGACAGTGCGGCTTGATTTTTTAGAGGTGTCAAATGGACAAAGCGATAAAAATTTTTCGCAATCCCCTCTTCATGATAATCGCAGGCGCGGTCTTCGGAATATTGGCAAAATACGGCGACATCGCCTATGCAAACAGCATATTTTCATTTTTCGGGCTGCTGACCTCCGGGTTTGCAATATGGCTCGTTATCGGAACGGCGATAATTTATATTTCAAGCAGCCGCAAACAGCTGTCCGTTCTCCTGTCGTCGTTCATGCTGCCGATGCTTTTGGCATACTATATTTTTTCCGTCCTTGCCGTAAAATACTTCAATATAAAAATCGCGCTGTTCTGGTGCGCGGCTTTTGCGTGTTCGCTCGCAATCGGAAACATCATTTTTCCGAAGCGGCACACCCGTCTGTTTGTGGCTCTGTTCATTCTCGCGTCGGCGGCTTTTATTACGGCAGACGCGATAATGATAAACGGAGTTAACATCCTGCTTATCCTTTGCGAGTCCGCACTCTGCATTGCCGCGGCAATATTAATAAGCAGGAAGATAAAGAGCAAAAGCTGACTTTCAAATAACCGAACGACCGTCGGAATTTCACCCGGCGGTCGTCTTGTTATTTTATCATCAGGTCGGCTATCGTTATGCCGTCGAAGAAGTCGTTGATGAGCTTATCGAGCTTTGTCCACATCGTGCGGGTACGGCACGAGCCTGCATTATCGCACGGGGCGCAGCCGCCCTCAACGCACGAGACGGGCGCAAGCGAGCCCTCGGTAAGCTTCAGAATCTCGCTGACTCTATATTCCTCCGGCTTTCTTTTCAGGCGGTATCCCCCGCCCTTTCCGTGCGCGCCCTCGACGAGCCCCGCTTTTGAGAGCGTTGTCATAATGCTCTCGAGATACTTGAGAGAGAGCTCCTCGCGCTCGGCTATCTCTTTTAACGGGATGAACGCGCCGTCCTTTTCGTTTTCCGCAAGATCCGCCATGACGCGCAGGGCATATCTGCCGCGGCTTGATACCATCATAGTTTTATACCATGCGGCAGCTGCAGCCGTCGCAGTCCCCGCACTCGGGGAACTTGCTGCGGTCATACTCGATGCCGTTCTTGTCATAATAGTCCTTAACCGCGGCTTTTATGGCTTCCTCGGCGAGCACGGAGCAGTGCAGCTTGTGTGCCGGGAGTCCGTCAAGCGCATCGACGACCTGCTTGTTGCTGACCGAAAGCGCCTCGTCAACGGTTTTGCCCTTTATAAGCTCGGTAGCCATGGAGGACGACGCAATGGCGCTCGCGCAGCCGAAGGTCTCAAACTTGACGTCGTTGATTTTTCCGTCCTTTATCTTGAGATAAATCTTCATGATATCGCCGCACTTAGCGTTGCCGACCTCGCCGACACCGTCCGCATCGGGAATCTCGCCGACGTTGCGCGGATTTTTGAAATGATCCATAACCTTATCGCTGTATAATGCCATTTTTTATTTCTCCTATCAGAAAGTGAATTTTCTCTCGCCGCTCAGGAGCTCTTTCCACACGGGCGAAAGCTCTCTGAGATATTTGACGACCTTCGTTGTCTCTTCGATTATATAATCGACCTCTTCCTGCGTGTTCTCCTCGCTGAGCGTCAGGCGCAGAGAGCCGTGGGCGACCTCATGCGGGCGGCCGATAGCGAGAAGCACGTGGCTCGGGTCAAGCGAGCCGGAGGTGCAGGCGGAGCCGGAGGATGCGCATATGCCCTTTGCGTCGAGCAGCAGAAGAAGCGATTCGCCCTCGATGCCCTCGAAGCATAAGCTGACGTTTCCGGGCAGCCTCCTTGTGCGGTCGCCGTTCAGTGCGCTGTGCGGTATCTTTTCAAGACCCGCTATAAGTCTGTCGCGCAGGGCGGAGACCTTTGCGGCATTGGCGTCGATATTGGCGTTAGCCTCTTTGAGAGCCGCAACCATGCCGACTATGCCGGGGATATTCTCCGTGCCCGCTCGCTTGCCGCGCTCCTGCGCGCCGCCCTCGATGATATTCGTAAGCCTTATCCCCCTGCGGGCATAGAGCAGTCCGACACCCTTTGGGCCGTGAAATTTATGAGCCGAAAGGGAGAGCATGTCGATGTTCTCTTCCTTGACATTGATGTGTATATGACCGACCGCCTGAACCGCGTCGGTATGGAAGATAACACCTTTCTCCCTGCACACCGCGCCTATCTCGGCGATGGGCTGAATGCTGCCTATCTCATTGTTGGCGTACATGACGGTCACGAGGCAAGTGTCCTCGCGGATAGCATCGGCGACCTGCCGAGCCGAGACCATGCCGTTTTCATGCACGTCCAGGAGTGTGACCTCGAAGCCTTCTTTTTCGAGCTTTTTGAGCGTATGCAGAACCGCGTGATGCTCAAATGCGGTTGAAATTATATGCTTTTTGCCCTTTCTTGCGCCGATTGCCGCCGCGGAGACAAGAGCCTGATTATCCGCCTCGCTGCCGCCGGAGGTAAAGGTTATCTCGCTCGGCTCGCATCCGAGCACCTCAGCCGCCTCCTCGCGCGCTTTTCTCAGCACGTCCGCCGCAGCCTGTCCGACGGAATGAAGGCTTGAAGGGTTGCCGTAAATCTTATCAAAATACGGCAGCATGGCATCTATCGCCGTGCGGCTCGTCTTTGTCGTGGCCGCGTTATCAACATAGATAGTGGTCATTTATATCAAAACTCCTCTCAATAATCAAGTATGTTCATCGGAAACGGTGTCATTCGACATTCCACCCGATTTCGCAACGATTATATACCTATTTACATACTATGTCAATAGGTAAATCAAAAAAAGATACAGAGCAGAGGATAATCCCCTGCTCTGCTGATATTTTTTTGATTATTCGGCTTTCTTTACGCCGCTCTCAAGAGCAGCGTCAGCCCACGAGGCTATATACTCCTCGACCTCGTCGCGGTTGGTCTCGTTGAGTATCTCATGCCTGCCGCCGTCAAAGAGCTTGAGGGTGACATCGTGGCCCGTCGCCTTGAGGTCGTCGGCAACCTGGGTCACACCCTTTGAATACTCGCCGACGGGATCCATCGAGCCTGAGACAACGAGAACCGGAAATTCGGTTGAGAGCTGCTCGTACCAATCCTTGCCGGAGACGGAGTTGAGAATTGAGAACAGATCCTTGTAGCCTGCCGCAGTGAAAAGGAATCCGCAGTATTTGTCGTCGATATACTTCTGAACCTCGGCCTCGTCTCTGGTGAGCCAATCGAAGTCGGTCTTGACATTGTCGAACTTCTTGTTGTAGTTGCCGAAAGCGAGGTTGTTTATAAACTCGCTTCTGTGACGGCTGCCACGGCTCTTGGCGACAAAGCCGGCAAGCTTTATGGCGATAGGCGCGGCGGGATTCTTTCCGCTTGTGCCGCAATAGATAGCCGCCTGAACGTCGTTATATTTTGCGGTATAGTTTCTCGCAATGAACGAACCCATGCTGTGGCCGAAGAATACGACGGGCTTGCCGGGATACTCCTCGCGGGCAATATCGGTAAGGGTGCGGCAGTCGATAACAAAATCTCTCCAGCCGTCCTTCTCGCCGAAATAGCCGAGATCGTCATCGGACTCAACCGATTTGCCGTGGCCGATATGATCCTGCGCAAAGACCGCATAGCCGTGCTCGCAGAGCCTCTTTGCAAAGCGGGCATAACGCTCGCCGTGCTCCGCCATACCGTGGGTTATCTGGAATATGGCCTTGACGCTGTCTTTGTCTGCGGGCGCCCAGCTGCGGGCGTAAACATCGCTGAGACCCGTCGCGGACTTGAACGAATATTCTTTTCTGACGATTTCCATAGTAAATTAAACCTCCGATTTTTCGGTGCTCTTTAATAATTAGACCAAAGCGGTCTTTCATACGGAGTATTATACCATATTATAAACAATTTGTAATCCTTTTGTAAGTAAATAAGCAAAAAGTCTACATATCTTACAAAATAAGCGGAGTTTGTTTGTACACTATATACAAGTACACGGCTGCTGCGGTTATCGCTGCGATTTTGACACCGATTTTACAAAAAACGGCTTTTTGATTTTACAACGCTTTCGTATGATGTAAGCGTAGGGTTTGCGCCCGACAAAAACACGATGTTAAGGAGAGAAAACTTATGAAAAAGATTATCTGCGTTTTGTCCGCCGCTCTCGCTGTGCTTCTCATATTCGCCGCCTGCTCAAAGGGCGGACAGGAGACGACCAAGACCGTATCGACCGACGGCTCCACCTCGATGGAGGAGGTTATCGGCGCACTCGGCGAGTCCTTTACGAAGAAGAACAACGACGGCACAAAGTTCACATACAACCCGACAGGCTCGGGCTCCGGCATAACCGCCGTACTTGAGGGACGCTGCGACATAGGACTTTCGAGCCGTGCGCTCAAGGATGAGGAAAAAGCAAAGGGACTCAAAGAGACCACCATCGCTCTTGACGGAATAGCGATTATCGTAAATCCCTCAAACGCCGTATCCGATCTCACCGTTGAACAGATAGCCAAGATATACACCGGCGAGATAACCAACTGGAAGGAGCTCGGCGGAAAAGACAGCGAAATCGTTCTTATAGGGCGCGAGGCGGGAAGCGGAACAAGAGACGGCTTCGAGTCGGCAACGGGCACAAAGGACAAGTGCAAATACCGCCAGCAGCTGACCTCGACCGGCGACGTTATCGCAACGGCAGCGCAGAACCCCAACGCCATAGGCTACGCTTCTCTCGCCGCCGTAAAGGACACCGTAAAGGCGCTCAAGGTAAACGGAGTTGCTCCGAGCGAGGCCACCGTCAAGGACGGCAGCTACAAAATTCAGCGTCCGTTCGTCTTCGTTACCAAGAACGGCACAGAGCTCTCACAGACGGCTCAGAAGTTTTTCGACTACGCAACCTCCAAGGAGGCCGCGGAGATAATCTCCAAGGCAGGCGCAGTACCCGCAGCGTAAAATCATACAGATGAAAAAAGAGGCAGTCTTACGGCCGCCTCTTTTATCCCTATCCGAGAGGCGAAAATATGAAAAACAAAGCAAGGAACAAAAAGAAGTTATTTGAATCAATCGTCCACGGTATATTCCTGATACTCGGGCTGATAACCGTCGGGTGCGTTCTGCTGATAACGGTATATCTTATTATATCCGGCATACCGGCGATAAAGAAAATCGGGCTTATCCCCTTCCTGTTCGGAAAAACGTGGGCCTCCACATCATCCGAGCCGTCGTTCGGCATACTGCCGTTTGTTCTGACGAGCGTTTACGGCACGGCCGGCGCAATCGTTTTGGGCGTGCCGATAGGCTTTCTTACGGCAGTGTACATCTCAAAATATGCGCCGAAAAAAATCGGCGCCGTCATGCAATCCGCCGTCAGTCTGCTTGCGGGTATTCCGTCCGTCGTTTACGGTCTTGTGGGTATGCTAGTTTTAGTCCCCGCGATACAGAAAATATTCTCTCTGCCGGACGGCGCGAGTCTGCTCGCCGCGATAATCGTGCTTGCGGTAATGATTCTGCCGTCGATAATAAAGGTGTCCGTCACCGCTTTGCAGGCGGTGCCCAAAGAGTATGAGGATGCATCGCTCGCTTTGGGCGCGACTCCGACGGAAACATATTTCAGGATGTCCGTGCCGGCGGCAAAAAGCGGAATAGCGGCCGCAGTCGTGCTCGGCGTCGGCAGAGCCATAGGCGAAGCGATGGCTGTTATGATGGTCTCGGGAAATGCTCCGAATATGCCGAGCCTTTTCGAAAGCGTCCGCTTTCTGACAACGGCGGTGGCAAGCGAGATGTCATATTCGAGCGGGTTGCAGCGTCAGGCGCTCTTTTCGATAGCGCTCGTTCTCTTCCTGTTTATCATGCTGATAAACGCCGTTCTCAACTTCTTTTTAAAGAAAGGCAGGGATGAATAGAGATGAAAAGCAAAAGTCGCACAAAGCGAAAAATATACTGCGCCGTAATGCAGACTCTCGTTCGCATCGCCTCTGTCGCGGTTTGTCTGCTCGTAATTTTCATGACGGGATATGTGCTGATAAAGGGCATTCCCAATATCTCATGGGAGCTTATATCCTCGTCCCCGAGCTACCTTTCCGACAGAGCAGGCATACTGCCCGACATACTTAACACACTCTATATAATTCTCGCCTCGCTCGTTATTATCCTGCCCCTGGGCGTCGGCGCGGCGATATATCTCAATGAATACGCGGCAAACAAAAAGGTCGTGGCGCTCATAGAGTACGCCGCTGAGACGCTCTCGGGCATTCCGTCGATTATTTACGGACTTGTCGGTATGCTTTTCTTCTGCCGGTTTTTAAAGATGAAAACCTCGCTTATCGCGGGCGCGCTGACGCTCGTTATTATGAACCTGCCCACCGTCATGCGTACTACACAGGAGAGCCTGAAAACCGTTCCGCAGAGCTACCGCGAGGGCGCGTTCGGCTTGGGCGCAGGAAAATGGAGAACCGTCCGAACCGTCGTCCTCCCCGACTGCATCGACGGCATAGTTACCGGGTGCATCCTCTCCGTCGGGCGCATTATCGGCGAATCGGCGGCTCTGCTGTTCACGGCGGGCTTCGCGCACACACTAAACGGCTTTTTCGACGGGCTCAAAAATTCGGGCGCAACGCTCACGGTTTCACTTTATGTCTACGCAAAGGAACAGGGCGAATTCGGCGTAGCCTTTGCAATAGCCGCAATACTCATAGCAATAACGGTGCTGATAAACCTATCCGCCTCGCTCGTCTCGCGCTGCTTTAAAAAGCGCAGGCAGATATGAGAAAGGAGAAAGAAATGGAAAATAACGGCATAATTTCGGTCGGCGGGCTCAATCTCCGGTACGGCGAGCATCAGGCTCTGAAGGACATAAACATAGAGATAGAACGCAACAGCATAACCGCGCTCATAGGCCCATCCGGCTGCGGCAAATCCACGTTTCTCAAAACGCTCGACAGAATGAACGACCTTATACCCGGAGTAAAAATAACCGGAGATGTCCGCTATAACGGAGACGATATCTTCTCCCCTTCAGTCGATGTCAGCGAATTGAGGCGGCAGATAGGCATGGTGTTTCAAAAGCCAAACCCGTTTCCCATGAGCATATACGACAACGTCGCCTACGGGCCGCGCACGCACGGCATCCGCTCGAAGGCGAAGCTCGACGAGACTGTTGAACGCTCTCTGCGCGGAGCGGCTATATGGGACGAGGTAAAGGATCGCCTTAAAAAGAATGCGCTCGGGCTTTCCGGCGGTCAGCAGCAGCGGCTTTGCATTGCGCGGGCGCTTGCGGTTGAGCCGGAGGTATTGCTCATGGACGAGCCCACGAGTGCGCTCGACCCGATATCCACCTCGAAAATCGAGGAGCTTGCCATAAATCTCAAAGAGAAATACACTATAATTATAGTGACCCACAATATGCAGCAGGCGGTCAGAATATCGGATAACACGGCATTTTTCCTGCTCGGCGAGCTGATAGAATACGGCGCGACGGAGGAGATATTCTCCCAGCCCAAGGATCGCCGCACCGAGGACTACATAACAGGGAGGTTCGGATAATGAGAAGCAGATTCGACGAACAGCTTGCGCTGCTCAACAAAGAAATGATAGAGATGGGCGCGCTTTGCGAAAAAGTGATATCCCTCGCCGTGGACGCTCTGGAAAACGGCGACTCGGAAGCCGCCTCGAAGGTCTCCCCTTTTGACAGCGAGATAGACGAGAAGGAGCGGACTATTGAGGCACTGTGTCTGAAGCTCCTGCTCCAGCAGCAGCCCGTGGCACGCGATTTGCGGCAGATATCCGCCGCGCTCAAGATGATAACGGACATGGAGCGCATAGGCGATCAGGCCGAGGATATAGCGGAAATAATCACTTTTCTCGGCGGCAGAGGCGACGAGAGCGACGGACTTCTTGAAAATATGGCGCATTCCGTTATAAAAATGGTAACACAAAGTATTGATGCATATGTAAAATGTGATACAATATTAGCAATGGATGTCATAAATCAGGATGACACTGTGGACGCATATTTTGACGAGGTCAAGAAAAAGCTCATATCGAGAATTGCAAACGACCCGTCGGACGGCGAATACATACTCGACCTGCTTATGATAGCCAAATATTTTGAACGCATAGGCGACCACGCGACTAACCTTGCCGAATGGGTCATCTTTTCGGTGACGGGAGAGCACAAGGAGGATTGACTATGATCTGGTGCGTTGAGGACGACGCGAGTATCCGCGACATTGAAGTTTATGCACTGCAATCAACGGGACTTGAGGCCAAGGGCTTCGAGGACGGCAGCTCTTTCTGGGAGGCGCTCGGCAGCGAGGATAAGCCGGAGCTTGCGGTTATTGACGTCATGCTGCCAGGCATAAGCGGCATAGAGCTTTTACGCAGGATGAAGGAGTCACCGGAGCTCTGCGACATTCCGGTGGTTATGGCGACCGCCAAGGACACGGAATATGACAAGATAACCGGACTCGACCTCGGCGCCGACTACTACCTGACTAAGCCGTTCGGCGTCATGGAGCTTGTCTCCTGCGTCAAGGCGGTGCTCCGCCGCTGCAAGCCTAAAGCGAAGGAGCGCATCCTTAAAACGGACGGGCTCGAGGTGAATCTTGATGAGCACACGGTCACGGGAGACGGTCAAAATATAGTTCTGACCTACAAGGAATTTGAGCTTCTCAAGCTGTTTCTTTCAAATCCGGGCACGGCGTTCACGCGCGACCGGCTCATGGAGGAGGTTTGGGGCACGGACTACTGCGGCGAGACGCGCACCGTCGATATGCACATACGCACGCTTAGACAGAAGCTCGGCAGATTCGGCGAAATGATAAAAACCGTTCGCGGAGTCGGCTATCGCATGGAGGCCGACAAATGACAAAACGGATTTTCAAATCGATTTTCTTGGCGGCATTCTGCGTGCTTTTGGCGTCGCTCGTCATTATCACGGGCTGCCTTTACGAATACTACAGCAAGACATTTGAAAATCAGATGAGAGACGAGCTTGACCTCGCCGCCGCGGCTGTGGACATCAGCGGAAGCGGATATCTGAAAGCCATAGCGCCGAGCGGATACCGCCTGTCGCTGATAGACAAAAACGGCAAGGTGCTTTACGACACCGTGCAGGACGCGGACACGCTTGCAAACCACGCGGACAGGGATGAAGTAAAGCAGGCTCTCGAAAACGGAGCCGGAAGCAGCACCCGCTACTCCTCCACCCTGCTTAAAAAGACAACATATATTGCAAAAAAGCTCGGCAACGGCAATGTTCTGAGAATATCGTCGAGCCGCGCGACAGTCGGAATGCTCGTATTTGAAGCGATGCAGCCGATACTTATAGTGATAGTCGCGGCGCTTATAATTTCGGCGGTTATCGCGTCCCGGCTCTCAAAGAGAATTGTCGAGCCGCTAAACTCGCTCGACCTTGAGCATCCACTTGAGAACAACACATATGACGAGTTGGCTCCCCTGCTCGGCAGAATAAACCGTCAGCACGAACAGATAAACGACCAGCTCGGCGCGCTTCGCAAAAAGACGGACGAATTTGAGCAGATAACTGATAACATGAAGGAAGGGCTTGTGCTCCTCGACAACGACGGAAAGATACTGAGCATAAATCCCGCCGCGTGCAGGCTGTTTGAAACAACTCGTGACTGCATCGGCAGCGACTTCCTGTCAATAGACCGAAGCCTCGAAATATCCTCCGCAATAAAACTCGCCGACGAGAGCGGACACAGCGAGACGCGCGAAAAATACGGAGACAGGACATATCAGTTTGACGTCAGCCGCATAGAGTCGGACGGCGCTGCGCGGGGTTCGGTTATCCTTTTTTTTGACATGACCGAGCAGCAAAACTCCGAAAAGATTCGCCGCGAATTTACCGCGAATGTATCGCATGAGTTGAAAACTCCGCTCCAGGGAATAATCGGAAGCGCGGAGCTCATAGAAAACGGAATGGTCAGGGACGAGGATATGCCGCGCTTCGTCGGGCACATACGCTCGGAGGCGCAGCGGCTTGTCAGCCTGATAAACGACATAATCAGGCTCTCTCAGCTCGACGAGGGCGATGAGATGCCGCGCGAAAATGTCGGGCTTCTCTCGCTGTCGCAGGAAATCTCCGAGGATCTCGGAGCCGCGGCAAAGAAGAAAAACGTCACCCTGAACGTCGGCGGGCGAGAAGCTTACGTTTTCGGAGTGCCGAGACTTCTGTATGAAATCGTATATAATCTCTGCGACAACGCGATAAAATACAACCGCGAGGGCGGGCGCGTCGACATAAGCGTGGAGAATGAAAACGGCTCGGCGGTGCTCACGGTTTCGGACACGGGCATCGGCATAGCGCCGAAGCATCAGGCGAGAATTTTCGAGCGGTTCTACCGAGTTGACAAGAGCCACTCGAAGGCTACGGGCGGAACGGGACTCGGGCTGTCGATAGTCAAGCACGCGGTGCTCTGTCACAGCGGTACGCTCTCGCTCGAAAGCGAAGAGAATAAGGGCACGCGCATAACGGTAACGCTGCCGCTGAGCAAATAAAAAAAACGGACTGCCGCATTCAAAAGAGAATGGACAGTCCGTTTGAATTTAGGTTATATATTTTTCTCATGCAATTCAGAGAGGCGTTCCGCCTTTTTTCTGACTCTTCTGCGGCGGTCGAAGCAATAAACAAGCGCGCCGAGCGACACTACGTCAATAACAACAACCATGTCGAAGAATATGCCGAGCACAACCATTGCCGCAAACGCGATAATCGCCAGAACCCTCTTGTTGCCCTTGAATGCGGTTTTGATAGCCTTGAAGCGAACCTTCTTCCATGCGGTGCAGATAATTATAACGGCGAGAGTCGCAGTGGGCACGCGCATTATAACGGGATGAGCGACTACGGAAAACAGGATCATTATAACGGCGGCAAAAATTCCCGTCATACGGGTCTCGCCCTCGGAGCTCTCGTCGCCCACGGTCATTCCGTCGCACATCGGGCAGATTATCGACCTGACGCCCTTAAACGCAAGCGAGCTGCGAACGGCCGAAACCCTGTTTTCTCTAAGCAGCGTGTCGGAGACAAGGACGACCACAAGCGCCCAAGCATATATGAACGACGGGAGCAGCTTTTCAGGAGTGACGTCAAAAATACTGATATCGCCGACGAGCATGAAGCTCGGCGAAGAGACAAATGCGCCGACTTCGTCTATGGCCGTGCGCTCCGCGACGGGATTGAGAATGAGGTTCAACACAGTAGTCAGCACGAGCGCCACGGCAGGCGCGGGAACTTTGCGGCTGAGCTTCTTGAATTTTATCGGGTAGGTTATCATTATGACGAGGGTTATCGTGCCGTAGAGCACGCCGCGCCAGTTGGAGTGGAAGCCGAACGAGCGATAAGCGGCAAGTGTCTCAAATGCGGAGCCCGACGGGACACCTATGCCGAAATAGTAATTCACCTGGGTTATACACAGCACGGCGGCAACAATAAAGGTCACCGCTCCGAGCGCCGCGGGAGGTATTTTGAAAAACGACTTGTTGAACTGTATCGTTGCGACAAACAGCAGGAGCATACCCGCGATAATACTCGAGAGCATGGCGCCGGGTACGCCTATCGTATTGGCGGCATATATAAGTATCGCAAAAACCTCGACATGGGGCGTGGGAATTCTGTTCCGGCTGCCCGAGCCTATAATGCAGGCTATTATCGCGCCGACAAGTCCCGCCGCCGCGCCGAACGGCGAATTGCTGCCGAAAGCGAGCGCGAGAGGAAAAATCCACCCGACCGCAGTCAGCGAGCCGAGGGCGTCCTTTTTCAGTTTCTGCAAATCATATTTTCCGTTCTTTTTCAAAAGGCCTCACTCCGTTCCTCCGATATTATATTATATCCCTCCGCTTTTTTCAAGACAGATTCAAAAGCCGGAGAAATTATCCTTATAATATTGATTTAACGCCCCGCAGGATATATAATAAAAAGAAAGGACAGGAGGAAAAGAACCATGATGAACATATGGCACGACATAGCTCCGGAGAGAATAAAGAGCGACGATTTTGTCGCCTGCATCGAGATATCCAAGGGCGGCAAGAACAAATACGAGATGGACAAGGAGACCGGTATGCTCAAGCTCGACCGCGTTCTCTACACCTCGACCCACTACCCCGCCAACTACGGCTTTATTCCGCGCACCTACGCCGATGACAACGACCCGCTTGACGTACTTGTTCTGTGCAGCGAGGAGATTCTGCCGATGACGCTCGTCAAGTGCTACCCGATAGGCGTTATCAAGATGATAGACAGCCAGTCGATAGACGAAAAGATAATCGCTATCCCCGACCGCGACCCGAACTACAACGTCTACAGAGACGTCAACAGCCTGCCGAGACATATTCTCGACGAGATAATGCACTTCTTCAGTGTATACAAGATGCTCGAGGGCAAGGAGACGATAGTCAAGGAGCTGTGCGGACGCGATACGGCGATAGAGATAACCGACAAGTGCATCAAGGCATATGATGAAAAGTTCGGAGACGAACAGAAATAAAGAATAAGATAAAAAATAGTATTTAAGTTTGTGGTATCCAAAAGCATTAAGTAATGAATTTTCTTGCTAATACTAGTTTTTTTAAACAAACAGGTAAATAAATCCAAAAGGGTATTTGATGTTTTGGTGCCCAAATAGTGCCCGAATTTCCTATGGCGATATAAAGCGATACAGACAGATATAAGGAATAGTATTATAATATGCGAGTGGGAACGGATTTGTTATTCTGTAAAAAGTGCGCAAATGCTAGATATATTCATATCCGAATGATATAATGTTTACACTGAAGGTGCTGATAAAACTTCATTTGATGAAGGGATGGGGGTAATGCCAGTAATTAAAGGTTTGGAAGGGACATTTGATACAGTTGCGACTATATATGAAAAACTTCGCCCGGGATATACAGATGAACTTTACAGGATGCTTTTTAAGTACATTGCCATCGATAATTCATCTCATGTTGTTGAGGTGGGGATCGGCGGAGGACAGGCAACCTTACCAATTCTAAAAACAGGATGTATCTTAACAGCGGTGGAATATGGACAGAAATTCTCAAAATTGTGTGAGAAAAAGTTTGAGGAATATAAAAATTTTTCAGTTATAACCGAGAAGTTTGAAAATGTTTCTTTCCCTAATTCTCAATATGACCTGGTTTACTCTGCGTCTGCGTTCCACTGGGTACCGGAAGATATTGGATATTCAAAAGTTTATGATATGTTGAAACATGGTGGAGCTTTTGCAAGATTTGCTAATCATCCGTATCGAGATAAGGGTAATCCTATCCTTTCAGCAGAAATTGATAAGCTATATTCCAGATATTATTGTGAATCCTATGGCAAAGATATTAAAGCTGAGACGGAATATAGTGAAGAACAGGCTATTCAGAGAGCTCAAATTGCAGAAAAGTACGGTTTTGTAGATATAAGACATGCTATGTTTTATAGGACAAGAACATTTTCGGCTAAGGAGTATATTGAATTACTGGGAACATATTTAGACCATATTGCAATTGAAGAAAAGATAAGAACAGAATTTTTTGCAAAAATAGAAGAAACAATAAATCAATATGGTGGGAAATTTACAATATATGACACCATTGATTTGCAACTTGCAAGAAAGCCTTAAAGCAATCTTAATTATGAATTGAATTGTTAGGTTTATCGGAATGATATTTCTTAATTTGATAAAAGATTTGGAATATTCCCAACAGGCAAAAATTTCTCTTATTATTGCAGATAGAAAAGGGGGATTTTTCGGAAAGGGTACCACTTTCCTATGCTTGCTACGGAACTTTTAACAAGGGAATGGAAGGGAAAAGGCACTCTAAACGAGCAGCATTTCTCTTTGAAATGTTACGTAGTTAAAGGGCATTTTTGAGGGAAGATATATAAATGTTCTGCTCCATTGATTTTCGTGTCCATAAAGCCTTGTTTACAAGGCCTATTACCCCTCTAATGCGTAACGTAAGAACGTAAAACAATGGAATTCTAAAATGCCTTTATGGGCATGACAATGCCGCTATGTAGTTATGTGTATCGTCTTATTCGTGGTGCTAAAATGGTGCCCAACTCTACAAAACTAACTTATACGGAGATATAAAGCGATAAACAGAAATATGCAAAAAATCCTTGATTTAAGCCATTTGCAAGCGTTTCTTATAAACACTTGCAAAGGCTTATAAGAGAATTCTTGTCTATAAATCAATAAAAAATCCCTGCGTTTTATCGCAGGGATTTCTTTTATACTGTTCAACTGTCAATCGGCTCGCGTAATGCTCTTTGTGGCGAAGCCGCTCACGCACCATTTTCCGTTCTCTTTCTTCACCACCACATGACCGCTCTGCTCCTTTAGGGCGGCGCCTTCTTCGAAAACAACCGTGTATTGGAACGACGCGGTATCACTTGTGGCTTTGTCTATGGGCGAAAGCTTTATGCTCTCTACCTTTGCAGGAGTTGCGCCGTAATACAGCGCGCACGCCGCTATCATGCCTTCGGTGCATTTATCGGTAACAGCACCGTCACACCGCTCGCGCATATATGTGTCAAAAGTCCTGTTGTCAATAGCTTCTCTGCGCCTTTGAATTTCCGCGTCATCCACGGTATACACGGCAGTCAGAACTTTCTCCGCCGTTCTCTCGGGGCGCGAATAATAATAGCCGAGACCCACGCACACGGCTATGACGGCAATGGCGAGGACGCATACGACGGCGATAATGATTTTTCGCTTTTTGTTCATGCAGATCACCTATTTGAAATTTTTTGTTCAACCGGCACGGAAAAATGCAGCTTTGCAATTTACTTGAACATCGGAATCACGCCTTTCTGTTTGATATGTGAGCCACGAACTCATTATGTCAAGCGACAATTGCCACTCAGAAACTTCTTGCAACTTTATATTATCAAAAATTCCGTCACATATAATTCCAAATAATAAATTTATTTATTTTTGTTTATTGTCACAAAGAGCCACTGTGTTTCTTGTGAATATTGCACAGCAGAAAAATCGCAGATATAAATGCAAAAAGCTGCCGGGGAAGCCGACAGCTCTTGTTGTTATATCAATATTTTAAAAAGTTATCTTGACATCGACAGTGCCGGAGACGGGCTTGATAACAAGCTTTGCCGCGCCGTTTTCGCCGACCGGCTCAAGCTCGTATTCACAGCCCTCAACGGTCTTTGCGGGCTTGTGTATGTAAATCTCGGACAGAGCGGCGCACTCGCCGTCGCCCTCGAAGCTGAGGTTGAACTCCTGAGTCGACCGGTCAAAGCCGTATGAGTTGAGCCTGCCGCCGACAGCCATGGGATAAGGACGGCTGAGAACTTTCATCAACGGGCTGTTGAACATATCGTCAACATAGTGCCAATAAGTGAAGCCCCACTTGTGCTGCTCGAAGAAGTTGACGAGGAACTCGATATGCGGGAGCCAATCCTCGCCCTCGCCGCCGAAGCCGCCCCACTCGCCTACAAGCACGGGTGCATCGAGTCTGTCCTGAGTTCTGACATGCTCCTCGAATATGGCTCTGACTCTATCGTTGCTCGCATACTTATACTGCGGGGTATCGACCATAAAATCATAGCCATGAGGAGTGAAGCAGAAATTCTTCTCGCGCTTGCCGTTGACCTCTATTGCGGGAGTCGAGCAAGGAATGCATGTATTCGACCAATAGCAGTTCTCCATGACGAGTATGCCCTTGTCAGTAACCTCGCGGATAGCGGTTGAAACTTTGTTGATAAACGGAGAATACTTCTCGATATCGAACTTTCTGACATATTCATATCCGGCCTTGCGCGTGACATCCTTGAGGACATCACCGGTTATCTGCTCGAGATATTTGACCTCGTCGCGTCTCTTCTTATTGAGGAAATCGCCGACGAGCTTGAAGCACTTTATGCGCTTATCACAGATAACCGTGCCGACTGCGGTCGAAACGAGCTTCTTGAAGAGCTTGCCGCCGTCCGAGCCGAGGAAGGGCTCGTTGAGCATATCAAAGCCGAAGAGCGCGGGATGATCCGCAAAGCGAGCCGCAACGTGCTGCCACATGGCCGCAAAGTAATCTATGAGTCCCTTGCCGTTATATTCGCGGTTATCCCAGAAATTATCGAATGCGCGCTGAGTTGCCTTGCCCCAGAAATAGCCTGCCGCCCAGACAAGCTTGGGCTCCTTGGGCTTATAGGGATCGGTTATCGTAGCCCAATCGGGTGCTCCGTCGCCGTAGCAGCGCGGGGAATAGAGATCCTGATGCATATCAAAGAGCACATAGACCCCGTGAGCGGCGCAGAGGTCGAATATGCGGTGCATATCATCGAGGTACTCGTCGTTGTATTTGCCGGGCTCGGGCTCGATCATGCTCCACGTTGTACCGAGGCGAATGAGATTGAGACCGCGGGCGGACATATCGCCGAGCAGCTTGTCGTCGATATTGAATTCGTACTTGTTGTCCTCGCTGTTTTTGCGCTTATCTACGATATTGACGCCGTAGAAGATACGCTCTCTGCCGTATTCATCGACAAAGCTTCTTTTTTCGGTAACGATACGCTCCATAATGCTCTCCTTAACTCATCAAAATTTAATTAATAACCTCTATTTAGTATATATAATATACCTTAATATAGCAAATATAGCAAGGCTTTTAAAGAAATTCGGCGTTTTGGTCAATGTTTGCGGATTTTTTTGTGGACAATGCCGCATCAGGCAGAGCTGTATTCTTTTTAAGATTTATAAACAATATATAAACTTGAAAGTATTTATTGTAAAATACGCTAAAAAATGCTATTATAAATTCACGGATAGTTCATTTTTCAGGAGGATAAGAAAATGAAAAAGCATACTTTTTCAAGAGTTTTAAGCATGGTTCTTTGCCTTGTGCTCGCACTAAGCGCAATCTGTCTGCCGGCATATGCCGAAAAAGGCGGAGAGACAGCCGAGAGGCGCGGCGCGATAACCGACGAAGATATGCTGCACACAAAGGGAAAGAAAATCTACAATAAGCGCGGCGAAGAGGTCATTCTCCGCGGAGTTAATCTCGGCACATGGCTCATCCAAGAGTCCTGGATGACCCCCATCGAGAACTCCGACGACAATATTTCGACCCTCAACACCCTCACGGAGCGTTTCGGCGTTGAGAAAGCGTATGAGCTCATCAACATCTACGAGGACAACTGGATAACCGAATACGACCTCGACAGAATAGTTGAGCTCGGTTTCAACTGCGTACGCGTTCCGTTCTGGTTCCGCAACTTCTACTATGATGACAAGGGCACAAAAATCCTTGACAAAAACGGCGAATGGGATTTCAGCCGTCTCGACTGGGTCGTTTCCGAATGCTCTAAGCGCGGTCTCTATGTTATTCTCGATCTCCACGGCGCACCCGGATATCAGAACAACAAGGATCACTGCGGCAAAATCGGCGACAGCGGTCTTTTCAAGCTGACTAAGCAGGCCGAGGAATGGAGAAAGCTCACAATTGAGCTTTGGGTCGCAATAGCCGAGCGCTTCAGCGGCAATCCCGCAGTTGCTATGTACGACCTGCTCAACGAGCCCAACTGCGACGTAAGCTCATATCTTCAGAAGAACAACCTCGTCACCATCTCCGTCTACAACCGCCTCTACAAGGCCATACGCGAGGTTGACAAGGATCACATAATGACCATGGAGGGCATCTGGAGACTTTACAATCTCCCCGCGCCGTGGTTCATCGGCTGGACTAACGTTGTATATCAGCTTCATTTCTATGACACAAGCAACTTCATGTACAGCCTTCTCGTCTTCTTTGCAAAGCTCTATCCCTACAATGTTCCGCTCTATGTCGGCGAGTTCAAGCCCATGGGCAGCGCCACATGGGATCACGTGCTCACGCTGTTCAACAGCTCAAACTTCAGCTGGACTATCTGGTCATATAAGGGCTGCGGCCACGGAGCAGACACCTCCGACTGGTATATCATCGGCAGCAAGCCGGGCTTCGAGCGCGCAGACATAAAGAACGACGATTTCGACACAATAGCCCGCAAATGGGGCGCGGCCGTCAGGAGTGAGGGCAACTACGTTGACACCGGTCTCTATGACATAGTCAAGGATTACATCTGATATCCGATATAACAGAATAATTACGGCAGCCGTTTCAAAAGCGATATAATCCCCTTAGAGTAGACACTTGAAAAAACAAAAAGTTTTCGAGACTACTTTAAGGGGGTTTTTTATGCCAAGAAAAGCGCGGAAGAACAAGAAATACAGTGCAGAGTTAAAAATCCAAGCGGTGGAAGAATATTTGTCCGGGAACGGCAGTCAACGGGAGATATGCAGAAAATACGGAATTTTAGCAAAAAGCACTCTCGAAGTATGGACAATGCGGTATAATGGTCATAGAGAATTTAAGGAGCGCAGTAGCGCCCAAGGAGAAATTTATATGGCTAAGGGAAGAAAAACAACGCAAGAAGAACGAGCAGAGATTGTTGCGTTCTGCATTGAACACAACAAGGATTATGGATTAACGGTAGAAACCTGCAACGTGTCGTATCAGCAGATCTATTCTTGGGTACGCAAGTATGAAGAAGGCGGAGTCGACAAACTCAAAGACAACCGCGGAAGAAGCAAACCGATAGAAGAAATGTCCGAGGTTGAAAAGCTTAAAGCCGAAATGAAGATACTTGAAGCAGAAAACAGACAACTTGCAATAGAGATTTCAAAGCATCTAAACTGCTATGAGGTGCAGCTTGTATCCAAATTAGAGTGATTTGCCATATCGAGTGTTTATAAGGTATTTGACTTTATGAACACTCGATTTTTTTGATACGGTTTTGTACATGGGCAGACAGTGCGTCTGCTCTGTTTTTAACATCTTTCGGCAAGCAGTTCTTGAATTCGGCTTTATTCCATGCTATACTAATAGTGACTAATCAATCAGTAAACAAAAAGAGGCGCAGTAAATGAAGGTAACAGAGCAGCAACACAATGAACGTAAACAAGAGATAATGGAAAAATGCTTTGAATGCTATGCGGAAAACGGCTTGACCGGCACAGGCATCAAAGCTTTGGCCGCGGCGTGCGGCTGTACAACGGGAAATCTTTACTCCTATTTCAGCAGTGTAGATGAATTGATTATTGAATCTACCGCCTACTGTATGTCAAAGGTCGAGGACGAATTCATGGAGATTGCTCCCACCGACCCGAAGGATGTGGCCAGATTTGTGAGAGAAGTCCCCTACTGGACCGCGAAGCGGCACGGCAAAAAATATCGGCTGATGTATCAGGTCTATACTCTTCCGAAATATATCGAGCACGGCAAGCGGTTCTTTGAGGGCGTGAATGAGCGCTATACCGAATACGCCAAGCAGCTTGAGCCGAAAATCGGTATCCCCTATATGGTCATCACCCCGCTGATTTTTATATTTGTCCGCGCCTGCGTGCACTATGCGATGTTCGAGGACGAATACTACTTAAAATCCCAGATGGAAATCTTAAAGCAGGGCGTTTCCATGTTTGCGGATAAATACAAATTAAAAGAAGCAGACAAAGCATAAACCCGTCAACCGCCGCCCATTAGCGGCATGGGCGTCGGTACAAAATCCGCCGTAACAACAATTTCGAACGGAGGAAAACATGATGAAAACAGGAAGAAAACTATTCGCAGGCGCTCTTTTGGTGCTTTACATCGTGCTTGCCGCAGGGTGTAACTCGGCAAAAACCAACACCGCCCTGCCGGAGGTTCGGAACAACGGCACTGCTATCCAGTGGAAATACAGTGACGAAACCGATTGGCGCGACCTTGTGGCTCTGTCCGAGTTGAGAGGTGCTGCCGGAGCAAACGGCAAGGACGGTGCTGACGGAATCAACGGTAAAAACGGTACCGACGGTAAAGACGGAGCAGCCGGAAAAGACGGCATCAACGGCAAAGACGGTATTAATGGCGCTGACGGAATTAACGGAAAAGACGGCGCAAACGGAAAAGACGGTGCTGACGGAATTAACGGTAAAGACGGTATCAACGGCGCTGACGGAACAAACGGAATCGACGGCAAGGACGGTATTAATGGTGCCGACGGTAAAGACGGCGCTGACGGCGCAAACGCCAAAAACATAGAGGTTCAAAGAGCCGAAACCCACATACAGTGGCGTTACGAGGGCGAAGATTGGCAGAACCTTGTTGCGATAGCCGATATCACAGGTCCTACCGGGCAGAAAGGCTCGGACGGAGCAAACGGAAAAACGCCTGAATTTCGCGTGAACGAAAACACCCTGCAATGGCGATATGTCGGCGATGAGATCTGGTTGAATCTATATGACCTTACCGCATTAAAAGGAGCTGACGGCCAAAACGGCAAGGACGGAATAAACGGCCAAGACGGTAAGGACGGCGCAGGCGGAAAAGACGGAAATACACCCTTCATCGGCGAAAACGGCAACTGGTGGATCGGAGAAATCGACACCGGCGTGAAGGCTGCGGGAATTGACGGCACAGACGGCAGAGACGGAGAAAAGGGCGACAAAGGCGACCCCGGCGAAAAAGGTGAAAAAGGCGATAAGGGCGACAAAGGCGACAAGGGCGACCCCGGTCAGAACGGCGGAAGCTCCGGGTATTTTTACGGCACGGGGTATGTACCGTCAACCCATCTTTCAGGCGGTGCAGTCCCCCTGTACTATCGGGAAATGCATAACCGCGGCGGGCTTATATCGTGCACCGAAACAACTCTCAGGCTGAAAAAAGGATATACCTACAATGTGTGTGTAAGCGGCATGGTTAATGCGATGACAAATGATAATAGCGGAAAGTATTCCGTTCGGATGACTGACGGTTACGATGATGACTATTGCAGATATATTACATTGATAGAACAAAGCGGCAGGGGATCAAATTCTCTCTGCTTCAACAGAATATATGACCTTACCGGCGCGAGAAACGATGTTGAACTCAAATTTTCGCTGGAGCAAGGTGATTACAAAACCTATCTGCTTTCATTCAGCGGCTCTGTTACAATAACCGCTCTTGACTGAGCCGATATACACGAAAATGGAGGTAACAAAAGAAGCAGACAAAGCATAGACCCGTCAACCGCCGCCCATTAGCGGCATGGGCATCGGTACAAAATCCGCCGTAATGATAATTTCGAACGGAGGAAAACATGATGAAAACAGGAAGAAAACTATTCGCAGGCGCTCTTTTGGTGCTTTACATCGTGCTTGCCGCAGGGTGTAACTCGGCAAAAACCAACACCGCCCTGCCGGAGGTTCGGAACAACGGCACTGCTATCCAGTGGAAATACAGTGACGAAACCGATTGGCGCGACCTTGTGGCTCTGTCCGAGTTGAGAGGTGCTGCCGGAGCAAACGGCAAGGACGGTGCTGACGGAATCAACGGTAAAAACGGTATCGACGGTAAAAACGGTATTAACGGTACTGACGGAAAAGACGGCGCAAACGGAATTAACGGAAAAGACGGCATCAACGGCAAGGACGGCGCTGACGGTATCGACGGCAAAGACGGCGCTGACGGCGCAAACGCCAAAAACATAGAGGTTCAAAGAGCCGAGACCCACATACAGTGGCGTTACGAGGGCGAAGATTGGCAGAACCTTGTTGCGATAGCCGATATCACAGGTCCTACCGGGCAGAAAGGCTCGGACGGAGCAAACGGAAAAACGCCTGAATTCCGTGTGAACGAAAACACCCTGCAATGGCGATATGTCAGCGATGAGATCTGGTTGAACATCTACGATCTTTCGGTTTTGAAAGGTCTTGACGGCAAGGACGGCGCTGACGGTAAGGACGGCGCAGGCGGAAAAGACGGAAATACACCCTTCATCGGCGAAAACGGCAACTGGTGGATCGGAGAAATCGACACCGGGGTGAAAGCTGCGGGAATTGACGGCGAAAAAGGCGAAAAAGGCGACAAGGGCGATAAGGGAGATAAAGGCGACAAGGGCGATGCCGGTCAGAACGGCGGAAGCTCCGGATATTTTTATGCAGAGGCAAACTCTCCGAGTGCCGTACTGAATAACAGTCGTGTCAATATTACTGTCTACGAAAAAATAAACAAGGGCGGCTTGATTTCATCCTACAGGAATAATATTACACTCAAAAAAGGACATATTTACAGTGTCAGCATAAGCGGTTCTCTCGAGGTTGGTTCAAACGAATCTAACAAAAGCGGCAATTACTCTATTCAGATGACAGACGGGTATGATGACAATCTGTGCAGGGAGCTTACGCGAATAAAAAGGGACGGGACAAAAATACCGTATACCAATGATCAACATTCCTTTAATTTCAGCAGAATGTATGATGCGTCAAATAAAGATATTACATTGCAGTTGAGGTTTGAAAATTCGGCATATAATACTTATCTCAATGGCTTCAGTGGTACTATTACCATAATCGCTCTTGACTGAGACGATATATACGAAAATGGAGGTAACATCCGCCGTAACAATATTATTTCGAACGGAGGAAAGCAGGAAGAGAACTATTCGCAGGTGCTCTTTTGGTGCTTTACATCGTGCTTGCCGCAGGATGTAAATTGGCAAAAACCAACGCCGCCCTGCCGGAGGTTCGAATCCCTCCCGACCGTTTGTACAATTTAACATTTTACATAAAAACCGCACCCCGTTTATCAGGCCGTTAAGCTTAATAAACGGGGCGCGATTCACATTTACGGGGAGATTACAGAAAAATCAGGTAAGGCTGATTTTATCTATTCGCTCGAGCTCATCGCTCGTGAACGATATGTTTTCGATAGCCTTTATATTATCGACTATCTGCGACGGCTTCGACGCGCCGACCAGAACGGAGCTGACAATGCCGTCTCTGAGCACCCATGCCAAAGCCATTTCCGCGAGAGTCTGGTTTCTCTCCTTTGCAATTTCCGAAAGCGCGCGAACTTTTTCAAGCTTTTCTTCGGTTATTGCGTCGGCGGACAGGAATCTGCCGTCCGTCATGACTCGGCTGTCGCCGGGAATGCCGTTTAAATATCTGTCGGTGAGCATACCCTGCGCGAGCGGACTGAAGGCTATAATGCCCTTGTTCAGCCGCGCGGCGGTGCTCTTGAGACCGTTTTGCTCAACGGTTCTGTCAAATATCGAATACCTGTTCTGATTTATCACGAACGGGCACTTGAGGTCGTCAAGAATTCCGCACGCCTTTTCAAGATTTTCGCCGTCGTAATTGGAGACTCCCGCATAGAGAGCTTTGCCGCTGTGAACGGCCTGCGCGAGTGCGCCCATTGTCTCCTCGAGCGGAGTCTCAGGGTCGAGGCAGTGATGATAAAAAATATCGACATACTCAAGTCCCATGCGTTTAAGGCTCTGATCAAGGCTCGCAAGAAGGTATTTGCGGCTTCCGTTGCGGCAGCCGTACGGTCCGGGCCACATGGCATAGCCCGCCTTGGTGCTGATTATCATTTCATCGCGGTAGGCTCCCATCTCCTGAGCAAGAATCCTGCCGAAATTCTCTTCGGCGCTGCCGGGCGCCGGACCGTAATTATTGGCTAAGTCGAAATGCGTAATGCCGTTGTCAAATGCAGTAAAGCACAGCTCTTTCATATTGGAAAACTGCGCGGTATCGCCGAAGTTATGCCAAAGTCCGAGGGAGACGGCGGGCAGCTTCAGTCCGCTTTTTCCCAAGCGGTTATACTGCATTTTCTCATATCTCTTTTCGTTTGCAAAATACATCTCAAATCTCCTATATATACCCTTGTTATTCCGCTTCGACCCAGCCCGAATAGAGTGTTATACTTTCGCTTATCGTGTCTTTACCGATATCGAACTTTCTTGTGCAGTCTTTGTCGATATACCAGCCTGTGAACACATAGCCCTCTTTGACGGGGTCATTTTCGACGCTAACCAATTGACCGTGCATAACCTTCTGATTTTCGATCTGCGAGCCGCCGTTCGTATCGAAGGTGACCGTAAACCCTGCATGGCTTATCGCAAAAACAACACAGGCAATAAGAACAACGATGCCTATCATTATGAGCTTGTCGACGGTTTTTACGGACATCTTGACGTTCCTGTAAAGTCCGCCCGGCTTTCTCTCTGTCGTAAGACCCATTGTGCTTTTTTCATTGTCCATGATGTTTCACTGCCTTTCGGTTCAGGTTTTGATTATCTGCGCGCAAGATATTTACGCATATCGATAGCGCAGGCAATGAGGATTATCATACCCTTGATGATGTAGAGCATATTTGCGGACACGGAGAGGAAATTAAGTCCCGCGAAAATTATCTGCAGGAGCAGAACGCCGACGACTATTCCGCTTATCTTTCCGGTACCGCCTACGAACGATACGCCTCCGATGACGCACGCCGCTATGGCGTCGCACTCGTAGTTAAGACCGGTGTTTGCCGAGCAGGAGGCAATTCTCGCGCCCTCGATGAAGCCCGTGATGCCGTACATAACGCCCGCAAGAACAAAGACGAGAATGATGGTCATGAACACGTTAACGCCGGAGACTCTCGCAGCCTCTTCGTTCGAGCCGACCGCAAACATATTCTTGCCGAACTTCGTTTTATTCCAAACGACCCACATGATAGCCGTCAGGATTATCGAATAGAGAACATACTTAGGAATCGCAACACCGTCTACAGAGAACAGCGTGCCCGTGATGAACTTCGTATAGGACTGGTCAAGACCGGAGAGGGTCTGTCCGTTGTTGCCGCCTATCATCAGGTACATGAGAACCGTACCGAAAACGATAAGCTGAGTCGAAAGGGTGACTATAAACGGATGGAGCTTAAACTTTGCGACGAAGAATCCGTTTACAAGGCCGACTACTGCACCTATTGCCATAACCGCGAGAAGAACAACGATAAGCGGCATGGTGTCAAGGTCTTTGAACATCTTGTTGGCATAGCCGCTCATCTGGAGCAGAGACGCAGCCACGCACGCCGTGAGTCCGACGCAGCGGCCTGCCGAAATATCGGTACCGGTCAGCACGATACAGCCCGCGATGCCGAGAGCGATGGGCAGCTTAGCCGCCGTTAGCGAGATTATATTTACTATAGATGAAATGCTCAGGAATGCCGGAACTTTTATGGCAATGAAAATCACGGAGATTGCGATTATAATAAACATTGCATTGTTGAACAAAAGATCCGTTATAAGTCTTTTTTTATCGCCGCGCTCCGCCGCTTTGAAATTTTCAATCCAAACGGAAATTCGCGAGCGCTTTGCTTTTTTTGCACCTGTTTCAGCCATGATGATTCCTCCTTAGACATATTTCGCCGCAAGGGTCATTATTTCTTCCTGGCTCGTCGTTTTGGCGTCTACCTCGCCCGCGAGCCTGCCGCCCGACATAACGAGTATCTTATCGCAAACGCCCAAAAGCTCTGCCATTTCGGAAGATACCATAATAACTGTTTTGCCCTTTTTGGCGAGGTCGAGAATAAGCTGATATATCTCGTATTTCGCGCCGACATCAATACCTCTTGTGGGCTCGTCAAGGAGGAGCACCGTGGGATCTGTCAAAAGCCACCTTGCAAAAATGACCTTCTGCTGATTGCCGCCCGAAAGAGATCTTATCTTCGTCTCCTGGTTGGGAGTCTTTATCTTCAGGGACTTTATATACTTGTCGGTAGTTACCTTCATTTTCTTTTTGCTGACGAACGGGCCTGCCATATATTTTTTCAGGCTTGCTACCGTCGCATTCTCTCTGACGTTGAGAATGCCGAAGATTCCCGTTGCGCGCCGCTCCTCGGTCAAAAGGGCGAAGCCGTTTCTTATCGACTCATGAGGAGTTTTGTTTTTCGTCTCCTTGCCGTCGAGATAAATTTTTCCGCCGCGGCGCGTCGTTATACCGAAAATCTGCTCGAGAAGCTCTGTTCTGCCCGAACCGTCAAGTCCGGCAACGCCGAGAATTTCTCCCTTACTTGCTTCAAAGGACACGTCTCTCAGATTCGTATATTCGCTGCTGAGATTTTCTACCTTCAAAAGCATGTCGCCTATCTCGTTATCCTTGGGAGGATATCTGTTTGTCAGCTCGCGGCCGACCATGAGCTTGATTATCTCGTTCATGGTAAGCTCGCTTGCGGGCTTTGTCGCAACCCATCTGCCGTCGCACATTATTGTGACCTCGTCGCTTATGCGCAGTATCTCCTCCATTTTATGGGAGATATAGACAATCGCGCAGCCGCGGTCGCGCAGCATATTGATTATGCGGAACAGGTGCTCCGCCTCTTCCTCTGTAAGCGACGACGTGGGCTCGTCAAAGACGATAATTTTTGAATTATAAGAAACCGCCTTCGCGATCTCGACCATCTGTCTCTGCGAAACCGGCATAGTGCTCATTATTGTTTTGGGATCGACATTTATTTCAAGCTCCTTGAATACCCGTGCCGTCTCTTCGTACATTTTCTTTTCGCTCGTAAACGGAACGAATTTTGAAACGGTCGGGAATCTGCCGAGCCACATATTGTCCATAACATTGCGTTTGAGAGCCTGATTAAGCTCCTGGTGAACCATCGCGACTCCGTTTTCAAGGGCTTCCCTGGAGTTCTTGTAGTTCACCTCTTGGCCGTCGACATATATATGCCCGCCGTCCTTGCTGTAAACGCCGAAAAGGCATTTCATAAGGGTTGATTTGCCCGCGCCGTTTTCGCCCATGAGCGCGTGCACCGTTCCCCTTTTGACCGTCAGCTGCGCATGATCAAGCGCCTTGACACCCGGGAACGACTTCTCTATATCCACCATTTTCAGCAATACGTCTTTATCGGAATCCGGCTTATTGATATTGGTCTGCATATGTTTCACTCCTCTTCATCCGAGTTTACGGTTGGGGCGGAGCGCCCCAACCGCAAATTGACAACGTCTTGATTATTTGCTCTCGGAAGTGTAGGTTGAATAAGGAATGTTGACCCTCCACTTGCCGACAGTGTTCGCTGCGTCGATGCCTTCAAGTGCGTTCGTGCCGTTGAGCAGGTTCTTCATAACGGTGGTTATAGCGGTTGCCATACCCTCTGCATCCTGCTTAATGGTGCCTGTCATCGAGCCGGAGTTGATAGCGGACTTCGCTGCGTCCGTAGCGTCAACGCCGAATACGGGGATGACGGTCTTGCCGTCCTTGTTATAGCCGGCGGTCTGGAGAGCGGAGATTGCGCCGAGCGCCATCTCGTCGTTGTTAGCGATAACAAGCTCTATCATGTTCTTGTTGGACTCGGTGTACTGCGCAAGAGCGGTGCTCATATAGTTCGTTGCGGCTGCGGAGGACCATGTGCCGTCCTGGTCAACAAGATACTTGTTCTTGTTCGCTGCGTCATAGAACTTGAGCTCGGGCTTGCCGGCAGCCTTGAGGACTGCGTTTGCATCTTCAACACCGTACTGAGTACGGGCGATAGCTTCCATGTTGCCTTCCTGACCCTTGAACATAACGTAGCTGATTACGCCGTCATTGTTGAGGTCAAGCTTGCCATAGTTTGCAAGGACATACTCGCCTATCATCTTGCCCTGCATATGGCCGGCCTGCTCATAGTCTGTGCCGACGAATACGCATTTATCATAGCTCTCGATAACCTTCTGATTGACAGAACGGTTGAAGAATATGACGGGAACGTTCTTCGCCTTGGCGAGGTTGATGATGTTCTGAGCTGCGTCGTCCGAGCCGGTATCAACAACGTTGACGATAAGCATCGAGCAGCCCTTTGCAAGAGCGGTCTGAACCTGCTCGGTCTGCGTGGTCTGGTTGCCGTTTGCGTCATAGTCGTTGAAGGTGTATCCGCCGTCGGTGAGGATCTTGTCCATTGCCGTGCGGACGGTGGAGATGTACGCGTCGCTGAACGAATAGTACAGAACGGAAATCTCACCCTTGTTCTTGTTCTTGTCGCCGGAATCGCCGGGCTTACAAGCGGCTAAGCCTAATACCATAATAACTGCCAATAAAACTGCTAACAACTTTTTCATAAGAGTACCTCCTTAAAAAATTTCTTACGTTATCAGCATCTTTATTATAGCTTTGCGGTTTCAAAAACAGAATGAGATTTTCTATCTAAAATGTATAAAATTTTACGCTTTTGTCGAACCAATATATAGACTTTGACGCTTTAACGAAAAAAACTGCCCGAACACCTTTCAACGTGTTCGGGCAGCTGTTTTATTTGTATTTGTCAAAGCCGAAGAGTATCTTCTGGACGTCCGCTGAAAACATATTGCTGCGGTCGACGACATAGACATCGGTTTTAATCTCGTGCTCGGTCTTCTTGCCCGAGAGTATGTTTGCCGCATTCATGACGGCGAGATAGCCCATGGAGAACGGGTTTTGGACAATGAGAGTATCAAGCTCGCCCGTCTCGAGCATTCCGACGCACTCCGTGTTGTTGTCGAAGCCTATGCCGCAGACGCTGTCCTTGACTCCGAGCTCCTTTATCGCCGTGCCCACGCCTAAAGTTGACCACTCGTTGAAGCCGACAAGAACATTTATCTCCGGATTTTCCTCGAGCAGCTTCCTTGCGCCCGCCGTCGCGCTTTGGGCGTTCGACGATATGCTTATCATGGCGACTATCCTTGCGTTTTTAATATTTTTTATGCCGTCCTTAAAGCCCTGCAAACGCTTGCTGCCGTTTTCGGTGTTCTCGCCGTAGTTGACTATTCCGATATTGATGCTTTCTTTGTCTCCGCAGAGCTTCTGCGCGACATCCGCCGTTTTTTGACCGGCAGAATAATTGTCGGTTGCTATATACAGCTCCTTTTCGGCTACGTCAACGTCGCTGTCAACGGTTATTATCTTTATACCCTTCTCCGCAGCCTTGCGAACGGCTGGAGCGTTTTTCTCAAAATCGATTGCAGAGAGGATGATCGCGCCGACATTGCGGTAAACGGCGTTTTCTATCATTTTATTTTGAGTCTCGTAATCCTCCTCGTTCTCCGGCCCCTCAAAGGTGATATCGATGTTAAACTCGGTCGCAGCCGAATACGCACCCTTTTTCACGTCGTTCCAGAAATCGGATTCGCTTCCCTTTATTATTATGGCAACTCTCGGATATTCGGGGGCAAAGCCGCTTCCGCTTTCGCAGCCGAACAACACGCAGAGCAAGAATGAGGCGAGCAGCATGAATGCGATACTTCTCTTAATATTCATTTTCCCGTCCTTTCTCGATCTTCGGAATCTTAATTTTAACCGTCGTGCCGACATCAAGCTCGCTTTCGATTGAAATTCCGTATTCATCGCCGAAATAGATTTTAAGCCTGTCGTTGACATTTTTAACGCCGATGCCCTTCGAGTCGCTCCTGTCTTTTTTCAGGATAGTCTCGCACTGCTCCTTTGTCATTCCGAGTCCGTTATCTGCGACGGTGATTATGATATCCTTGCCGTCGGCGCGAACGCAGATGCGTATCTCGCCCTCGTCAACCATTCTGTCGAGTCCGTGGTAAATGGCGTTCTCGATAAACGGCTGGATGGTTATCTTGTTGCACATATATCCGAGCAGACTCTCGTCTACATCGAACGAATAAGTAAACTGGTTTTTGTATCTGTAGCTCTGGATTATGAGGTAGCTCTCGGCATGGCGCAGCTCGTCGCTTATGGTGATAAACTCGTTGCCGTGGCTGATGCTTATTCTGAACAGCTTTGCAAGCGCGCCGACCATCTCGACCGCCTCTTTGCTGTTATCCTGTTCGCACATCCACTGGATGGAGTCGAGCGTATTATAGAGGAAATGCGGATTTATCTGAGCCTGGAGAGCCTTGAGCTCTGTTTTTCTGAGGACTATCTCCTCATTATGCACCTTTTCCATGAGTGACTGTATCATATGAACCATGTGCTCAAACGACGCGGAGAGGGTGCTGAATTCGACTACGTTCGCCTTATCGGCCTTATATTTATATGTTTCCGCCTGCATTTCAAAATTCTGCATGGATGAAACGAGACGTCTGACGGGTCTTGTAACCGTGCGCGAGAGCAGGAAATAAACCGTGACGGAGATAATAAGGCTGAACAGAAGCGCAAACGCCAAGCCGACCGCTATCTGCTTTTTGACGGACTGCGTCACCTCGTCCGTGAAGCTCACGCCGACTATCTTCCAGCTGCACGAATTGAGCGACGACACGGTATAGATATTGTCGCCTTCTCTGTGGATGCCATCGGTCATTTTTGAAACCGCGTCGGTATTCTCTTTTTTTATGCCGGAGAAGAGCATCTGCTGCTGCGGATGATAGACTATCCCGCCTTTTGAATCTACGATATAGCAGTAGCCCCTCTGTCCGATGCTTATTCTGTCGATATATTTCGCTATCGACATAAACTCGAAGTTGACGGCGACAAAGACCTGCTTTTGAAACAAATCGGAATACTTTTTCTTCGCTATGGTCACTACCCACGGATACTTGTTTTTATAGAGTGTATCGACATGGGGCTGAGTTATCAAATAGCCGTCCTTCAGATTCGGGAAAAGCGACTTGTCAAAGGACAGGTCGGTGGCGTTCTCCTTTGCGGTGTCGCCGCTGTCGTTCTCGGTTAAGAGAATGTTGCCGTGCGTATCGTAAACCGTCACGCAATATATATCGTCCTCGAGCCGCGCCGCGGTCGAGACTGCGTTTTTAAGCGATTGCAGACTGTCGCAGCTGTCAACCTCATTGCAGAGATTGTCGAGCTTATTTTTGATGGACGAGATATAATTGGAGACCGTGGCGTTCGTCTGGGACACTGACTGTTTGGACGCGACATATGCCGAGTTGAACATCGTTCTCTGATAAAACACGCCGAAAAGAAGCGTGGCGCCTACCGTTGAGAACAGCACGCCGAACACGACTACCGCAATTATAAGCGTTGACAGCTTTATTCTGGCATGTTTAAGCATCTCTTGCACCCAAATGTTCCTCTCTGTATTTGTTCGGCGAAACGCCGTAATACTTCTTGAAGCAGTAGCTGAAATAATGCTGGTCGCTGTAACCGCACTTCTGCGTTATCTCGAATATTTTCATCGAGGTGCAAAGGAGCAGGTCGCTCGCCGCCTTCATGCGCCTTTCGGTCACAAGCGTTACAAAATTCTTCGACTTTTTCTTTTTTATCAGAGCGCTCAGATAGTTCGGACTGACGCCCAGCCTGTCGCTCGCGTCCGTCAGCGACAGCTCCTCGTTCATATATTCCTCGTTGATTATTTGCAGCGCGTGGTCGCAGAGAGCCTCGCTCTCGTGCCTCTGCGAGCGGTAGATGATATCCCTTGCGTCAAGGCAGAGGGACACAAGCTCGTTTTTGTACTGCTCGTTAAAATCGAACGACAGGCGGGAGGTGAACGAGTTGTTGGCGGTAAAGAGCTCCGCGGCGGCGTTTCCGTCGGGCAGGACGCTCACGCACCTGTGCGCGGTGGCGAGAATCTGGATAATTATATAATCTATCCCCTCGCGCGTCTTGCCGGAGAGTATCTCGTCAAGAAACGAGGTTATCTCCTCCTTGCTTCCTATTTTCAAGAGCTGCTCGAGCTTGTTGACGGATTTTTCGGCGCTTTCAAACTCATAGGTGCTCTTGCGCTCCTGGTCGTTTATATAGCGGATGCTGCCCGTGCCGTCGGAGGTATAGCGCCGCGCGGTGATAGCCTGCGAGCAGGCGAGCGCCAAGAGAGACGGATTGCTCACGGTCTCGCTGATGCCGATAGTGCAGTTCTGATTCAAAAGCTTCTTCGCGCTCTGAACAAGCTCGATAACGGGAAGTCTCAGCTTTGTTGACATCTCCTCCGGATCGCTTGTTACAAGGGTGATGATTCTGCCGTTGACAAAAAAGCTCTCGCAAAGAGCATATTTATTGATAATGCTGTTGACAAAGTCTATATGGTGCTGCGCGGTGCAGGTCCCGCCCGCGCTCGTCTTGAACTTCGAGGCTACGACGCTGTAGCAGTCGCCGTCATTTTTGATTATGCCGAGCCTTTTCGCGTTTTCCGTCAGGTCGTCCGAGGCGTGGACATCCTCGCCCGTGCCGAGCAGGAGCGGGAGCAGAAATTCGGCCTTTTCAAGCCGCAGCGAGATATCCTCGCTCGACCCGCCGCTTTTGAGCAGGTCAAACTCCCTGTTCATCTCAGCTCCGATTTTTTCGAACTCATCGGTGAGCTCCGACGCGGAAACGGGCTTCAAAAGATATCTTATTACATTATATTTGAACGCCTCCTGAGCGTATTCAAAATCGTCGTACCCGCTCAGGATAACAAATTTAGTCGCCGGTCTTATTTCGCGGGCTTTTCTTGCAAGCTCAAGCCCGGTCATGAGCGGCATCTTGATATCCGTCAAAACCAAATCGGGCTCGAGCTTTTCGAGCTGGTCGAGCGCCTCTATTCCGTTTTCGGCGTCTCCGACGACCTCGAAGCCCGCTCTCTGCCAATCGACATTTCGTATAACCGCCTCTCTCTGGCGTATCTCATCGTCAACTACAAGCACGCTGTACATAATCATGACCTCGCATAAAATCATTTTTTCATGTATGCTAACTCTAAACACCCGTCGGATGCAATTCTTGATTTTATTATATAAAAATCTCCGAGCTTTATCAAGGATTATATTTCATTTTGCCGAGAGCGTTTCTTCTAAACTCAAATCAAGCAGATTTCCCGCTTGTTCTTTGCGTCTTTTTATAGACAAATCGCCATGTTTCGCGGTATAATATCAAATACGCCGCACACGGCAAAAACGCAGCATTGGAGCGCGGGCAATGGAAATATCGGCAGAACAGCTGAACAGACTGAAGGACGGAGAATATACCGTCTGCGACATAAGAAGCGAGACGGACAGAGCCTACGGGTTTATCCCCGGCTCCGTGCACATAACCGCCGAGGAGCTCTGCGAAAATCCGCCGACGGACAGAGACAAGAAGATAATAATCTACTGCGCGCACGGAATTTTCAGCATAGATGTTGCGGACAGGCTCTGCGAGCAGGGCTATGAGGCATACAGTCTCGAGGGCGGCTATCTCGCATGGATGCGCCTTGATATTAAGAATCGGCAGGACGGCGAGCTGTGCCAAAAGGTTGAGCAGAGTCTGAGAAAAAAGTTTCGCGTTTCGATAATGAGCCCGTTTACAAAGGCGCTCAAGCTCTACAAGCTCGTAAACGAGGGCGACAGAGTGGCGGTCTGCATCTCGGGCGGCAAGGACTCAATGCTCATGGCAAAGCTCTTTCAGGAGCTCAAGCGATACAGCAATGTTAATTTCGACGTCAAGTATCTCGTCATGGATCCCGGCTATAATCCCGAGAACCGCAGGATAATCGAGGACAACGCGCGGGCACTGAACATCCCGATAAACATATTCGAGTCGGACATATTCAAATCCGTCTACAATGTCAAAAAATCTCCCTGCTATCTCTGCGCGAGGATGAGACGCGGATATCTCTATAAATTCGCGCAGGAGCTCGGCTGCAACAAGATAGCGCTCGGCCACCACTACGACGATGTTATCGAGACTATCTTAATGGGTATGCTACATGGGGCGCAGATACAGACGATGATGCCCAAGCTGCACAGCACGAACTACCCCGGCATGGAGCTGATACGCCCGCTCTATCTTGTGCGCGAGGACGACATAAAGGCGTGGCGCGACTACAACGGGCTTCACTTTATTCAATGCGCCTGCAAATTTACCGACACCTGCACCACCTGCAACGACGGGCAGAATCACTCAAAGCGTCAGGAGACAAAGGAGCTCATCCGCGAGCTTAAAAGGAGCAATCCCGACGTTGAAAAGTGCATATTCAGCAGCGTTGAGAATGTCAACATCGACACGGTTCTCGCCTACAAAAAGGACGGGATAAAGCACAGCTTCCTTGATGATTACGACAGCAAATAAATTTTTCGCACGGCACTTGCAAGAAATAAAATAATGTGCTATTATAGATAGGATATAACAACGCACAGATGGAGAGAGTAGGCGCGCGGCGAACACCGCAGAGAGGGGTCACTTGGCTGGAATGATCCCGTGTCAGAGCACGCCGAAGTTCACTCCGGAGCGGCTCGGCTGAAGCTTCAGGTTGTAGGCTGAGACGGTTCACCGCCGTTACACGGTGCTGTCCGCCATCGCGCGGAACAGGCTGAGGCGTCCTCGGACGCGAATGCAGGGTGGTACCGCGAAGTTTCCTTCGTCCCTCAGTGGGACGGAGGATTTTTTATTTTGCCTCCCCTGCCGGCAGATATGAAGTAAATTATGCTTTTTGAAAGGATGAGAAGTATGAACGAAAACGCCGAAAAGCTCAAAGAATTATTCAGAAAGAAAGCCGCCGACGCGGACAAGGTCTCTGAGCTCGAGGAGCTGAGGATAGAATTTCTCGGCAAAAAGGGTCACATAGCAAATCTCATGAGCGAGCTTCGCGCCCTGCCCAACGATCAGAAAAAAGAGGCGGGGCAGAAGATAAACACAATAAAGCAGTTCATCGAGAGCTCCATGCAGGAGCGACTTCAGGAGCTCAAGGCTCTCGAGGAGCAGCGCCTTATCGACAGCGCGGAGGTCTACGACGAGTCCTTCCCCTGCGACACGAATCCCGGCTCTTACAGCCCGATAACCCTCGTTCAGCGCGAGGTTGACGAGATTTTCCTCAACATGGGCTTCTCCATAGAGGACTACTCCGAAATCACCGACGACTACAACTGCTTCGAGGCGCTCAACATTCCCAAGCATCATCCCGCGCGCGATATGCAGGACACCTATTATCTGAGCAACGGTCAGCTGCTCAAGACCCACACCTCCGCGGCGCAGAACACGATTCTTCGCAAATACGCCGCCGACCTTGAAAAGGGTATTCCGCTGCGCGCAATCTTCCCCGGACGCTGCTTCAGAAACGAGAAGATTGACGCCTGCCACGAGAACACCTTCTTCCAGATGGAGGGCATGATGGTCGACAGGGACATATCCATCTCGAACCTCATATATTTCATGAAAACCATGCTCTCCGAGGTCTTTCAGAAGGATGTCACGGTGCGCCTGCGCCCCGGCTTCTTCCCGTTCGTTGAGCCCGGCTTTGAGCTTGATATCCAGTGCCTTATCTGCGGCGGCGAGGGCTGCTCCTCCTGCAAGGATTCCGGCTGGCTTGAGCTTTGCCCCTGCGGCATGATACATCCGAACGTCCTCAAGGCGGGCGGAATTGACCCCGAAAAGTATTCGGGCTTCGCTTTCGGTCTCGGACTTACGCGCCTTGCGATGATGAAATACGGCGTAAAGGATATCCGCGTATTCAACAGCTGCAATCTCAAGTCGCTCTCGCAGTTCACCAATTCATCGTTCACCGTGCCCGACGGCACGAAGAAAGAGGAGGCTTAAAGTCATGCTTGTTTCAATAAACTGGATCAGGGATTATGTTGACCTTGACGGATGCGATATAAAAGAGCTCATCAACAAGTTCACCCTCGCTACGGCCGAGGTCGAGGACATATATTATATGGGCCGCGACGTGCAGAAGGTCGTTGTCGGCGAGATAAAGACGCTCGAAAATCACCCCGAGTCAAAGAAGCTTCACCTGCTCACCGTTGATATCGGCGACAGAGTCGTAAACTGCGTATGCGGCGCACCGAATGTCAAGGTCGGCCAGAAGGTCGCTTTTGCGACTGCGGGCGGCAGAGTCGTTGCGGGCGAAATAAGCAAAACTACCGTGGCCGGATACGAGTCCGAGGGTATGTGCTGCTCCGAAAAAGAGCTCGGAATAAGCGACGAGAACTCCGGAATAATGGAGCTCGACCCCGCATATAAGAACGGCACCGACATAAAGGAGCTGTTCCCGATAGACGACGTTGTCTTTGAGGTTGACAACAAGTCGCTCACAAACCGTCCCGACCTCTGGGGTCACTACGGAATCGCGCGCGAGTTCGCCGCCCTCACAGGCCGCGAGTTAAAGCCGCTCGACCTCGCCGAGCTTGACAGCGACAGCGAAGATATTATCCCCGTCACCGTCGGCGACACCGACCACGTGTACAGATACTCCTGCCTCAGGATGGCGAATATCACAAAGCACGTCAGCCCAATGGAGATAAGAATAAGGCTGTTCTACTGCGGCATGAGACCGATAAATCTGCTCGCAGACCTCACCAACTACATCATGCTTGAAATCGGTCAGCCGACCCACGCATTCGACGCCTCCAAGGTTGACAGCATAAAAGTTGACACACCCAAAGAGGAAATCGATTTCGTCACACTTGACGGCGCGGAGAGAAAAGCGGACACCAACACCCTGCTCATATATAACCGCGAAGAGCCAGTTGCGATAGCGGGCATCATGGGCGGACTCGACTCCGAGATAGTCGGCGACACGTCGAGCGTTGTGCTTGAGTCCGCGAACTTCGACGGCATCTGCGTTCGAAAGTCCTCCTCCCGCCTCGGTCTGCGCACCGACGCGAGCGCAAGATATGAGAAGATGCTCGACCCCGAGCTGACCGTTCTTGCGATAAAGCGCTTTGTAAAGCTCGTCAAGGATATAGACGGCGGCGCGGTCATCGACTCAAAGCTGACGGACGAATACGTTAAGAGATATCCTCAGATAACGCTCACATTCGACAAGGCGTATGTTGACAGATACACCGGAATCGAAATCAGCAACGAGCGCATTGTTCAGACTCTTACCCTGCTCGGCTTCGGCGTTGACGAGAAGGACGGCGTTTTCACCGTCACCGTCCCCTCCTGGAGAGCCACCAAGGATGTTACGATAAAGGCAGATATCATCGAAGAGATAACGAGAATCTACGGCTACGACAACTTCGAGATAACCACCACCCGCAGCCCCCTCAAGCCCGTACACAGCGCGCCCGAGAGGCTCATAGCCGACGAGATAAAGGACATTCTCGTCAAGAAATACTCCATGCATGAGGTCCACTCCTACATCTGGTGCGACAAGAAGAAATACAAGAAGCTCGGCATTGAGGTTGAGGACAATGTTAAGATACTCAACATCGAAAGCTCGGATAACGGCGTTCTGCGCGACTCCATGCTGCCCACCCTGCTTGTCGCGGCATATGAGAACAAGGATTTTGCGGACAGCTACGGCATATTCGAGATAGGCAGAGTTGTTGAGGGCACACTCGAAAACGGCTACTGCAACGAGCGCCGCCACCTCGGCGTTGTGCTGTTCTCGAAGTCGCAGAGCGAGCGCGACCTCTACTACAAGGCGGTCGAAGTCGTCAACTGCTTCTTTGAGCAGATAAAGCACTGCGCGCCGAAGTTCGCAAAGAAAGCGCCCACGCACGCCTGGCAGCATCCCAAGAACACCGCCGCCGTTCTTGCGGACGGCAATGAGGTCGGCTTTATCTGCGCTCTGTATCCGCAGAACTCCGCGAAGCTCGACAAGACGGGCTCGGCGGTCTGCATAGAGCTGGATATAGACAAGTTCAGCGATACTAAAGCATACGACATTGCGTTTAAGGAGCCCTCATCGAGGCAGTCCACCTACTACGACCTCTCGCTCGTGCTCAGAAAGGGCGTCACATACGACGAGCTTTCCGAGAACTGGAGGAGCATGAACATCGAGGAGCTCGAGAGCGTTAAGCTCATCGACACCTACGAGCTGCTCGGCACAAAGAGCATCACGCTTCGCTTCACCTTCTCCTCGCATGACCGCACGCTCGAAATGGAAGAGGTTCAGGGCTGGATAGACGAGATACTCCGCAGACTTTCCGCAATAGGCGTTTCGCTGAGAGTTTAAATTAATTTCAAAAATACCATTGTCTTGTTACAAGTTTTGGTATATAATAAAATTATGGAGGTGGTACTCATGGCCGACGAGACCATTCAGTTCTCGATAAAGAATGAAAATGACGAAGAAATGAAGAAGATACTCCTTGAGGTTTATAAAGCGCTCAACGAGAAGGGGTATAATTCGGTCAGCCAGATAGTTGGCTACATCCTTTCCGAGGATCCGACTTATATCACCACCCACAACAATGCCCGCAGCCTTGTCAGAAAGCTCGACAGAGACGAGCTGCTGCAGAGCATGGTTGAGGATTATCTCGGCATAAAGAAATAAGTGCAACTATAACCTGATTGGAGTGACATTGAGTGGCGGAGAACAAAAAGCTTCTCATGTACAAGGGCAAGCCCCTTGTCAGAAAAGACAACACGCTTTATTACGGATATATGGATGAGCCCTGCATAATCATGATGCAGATAACCTCGACTAAAGACGTAAACGGCGCGGAGCTCTCAGACAAAATACTCGTGCAGCTCGTCAGCACAGACGAAGATCTTCGTCCGCGAGACAGGATTCTCAAGAAAGCGGAGCGCAGAGGTCTGTACAGCGCGATAGACATCGGTTCGATATGGCTTGAGCGCGAGCTTCAGAAAAGAGCATAACGAAAGGCGGAGCACGGTTTTCGTGCCCCGCTTTTTGCTTTGGCAAAAACAAGTATACGCATTGGCAAGGTGGCCGAAAAGCAATAAAGCTAAGCTGCAAAAACAGCTTAGCTTTTATCATTGATTGCGCTATGTGCCGAATGCTATGCATATAAGGCACCCTTAAATCAACTTGTAAAATCAGAATTTAATCAGTTTCTTTTCCGATGAAGTTCTTTTCAATAAACCCTTTTGCCCGGTATCCTAACAAAAAGGTGTTTTCACCTGCTTTCATTTCCAGCATTAATTGTTGCCCGCACAGCTGTTTTGATAATGTTATCTCATGCTTCACGAAAGCATAGCAGCCTAAATCCCTTTCTCCGTGAAGAAATCCATGAATCAAATCGGCAGTGATGCGCAGCTCGTCGCCAACAACGAAAAGGCAAACATCATGATTTTGAAACTTTTTATCCGCAGCATCAAAACACTTGGTTATAATATATGGCTCCTGTAAACCATAATAATCCCGCAAGTGACCACAGGCTTTTGATAAGATTTCTTTTTTCTTTGCGGGGACATTGACCGATTCGGCTTTTTTCCATAACCCTTTGGTCAATTCGACGGTTAATACTCCGCAAATAACGAGAATGAAAAGACCGGCAATCAATTTTCCGGCACCAACAAGAAGGCGCCAAAACAAACCGTTCGGTTGCGGAATCAAGTTAAGCAGACATAAGCCCGCGGCAGCAGCAACAATGTAGATGAAGATCGAAACAGCCGTAATGATTTTTTGCCGCATTTTCTCTTTTCGGGAGATGCGTTTTTCGCAATTGTTTAAGGTTTTATATTGTTCTTTCAGATCATTGTTCAGATTTTCATTTGTATTCTCATACCTAAAATATCGCAATATTGCGTCCCCCTTTCTTCTTGCTGTTTGTGTGGCTGATTCAGCTAATACAAGTTTATCGTTTCGGTCCTGCTTTAGTTCCGTACAGAAACGAATTATGCAATAACAGGCACAGCAGTTAATACCGCTGTGCCTGTTACCTGTCTTATGGCACTCTCTGCATTTGCGGAAAGCTTGATTTTTCCGTTACTGGACTTTTTCGAGCCTGTAACTGACCGTATATCTGTTATGCACCCAGCAGTTGTTGCTGTCCTTGACATAGGCGCGGGCATATGCCGTACCGTGCGACCGGGTGGGGTCGGCATTGCTCAGGTCAACCTCCGCAAAGAGCTGCTCCGAGGATATCTTTTTGAGCTCCGATTCCGGACCGACAACCTCAACCGACGGTATCTTCGTCTGCGTCAAGACAGCTTTATAGCCTGTCGGGACATTTATAAACGAGACGTTATTGGCACTTACCGAGTTCTTTTCCGAGGTAACGCCGCTCATCTCAACAGTTACCTTTAGCTTCGTCTCCCCGCTCATTATCTTGACTCCGTTCAGGGTGGTCAAATCTATCGTTATCTCATTTTTGCCCGCGCCGAGCATATAGAAATCGATATCGGCCACTGACAGCTCAGTTAATGAGGCGAGCTTCGTCGCGTCCATGGTGAAATTGAGTCTTGCGGGGCTGCACGTAAACGCGGGAGGCTTACTCGCGTAGACTGCGGGTGCATTCTTGAAGGTGACCGTAGTCGGCAGCTCTGCGCGCTGATAAACCGGGAGGGTCATCGTGATATCGGCTATGCCGTCGTTGACGGTGATATACTGGAGCTTTCCGCCGTATTCGCTAAGCGGGATTATCTCGGCGTCGAGCGTCGTTGTTGCGCTGAGCTTTTTGTTAAGCGTGACGCGTGCGACTACCTTCTTTATCTTCACCATCTCGGTCACGGGACCAGAGAGCTTGACCGTGTTCGCCGAGAGCACCGGAGTTTCCGCTATTAGGCCGTTAGTTACATATGACGCTCCGTCATAGATAATATCCGTTTGGAGAGTGTATTCGCCCTCTTTATAATAATCGAAATACACATTAATCGAGTCCTGCGAGAGCGAGACTATCTCGTAGTTTGCCTTGTTCGGATCCTTCGGCGTCACCTCGAGCTTGAGCGTCTGGCTGCCCGTGGAGTCAACATAGTTCGTTTTTGCGACAACGGAGATATCGTCCTTTGTCAGCACGCTCTCGGCGACATCGTAGCGCTTGCCGTGAACCTTGACTTCAACGGTAAAATCCGTATTGCCGAACATCTGCAGACCGAGATTCGAGACATTGTTCGAAATCTCAATCTTCACGGGAACGTCCTTAACTATGCGGTCATCCTCGGGACTCGCCTGAATGGCGACGACTATCCAGATTATAACCGCCGCAATAATCGAGAGAGTCAAGACGAATCTGTTATCATATATGAGATTTTTGAGGCTTATCTTTTTCTTTTTCATTTCTTAAAACCTCCGAACAGCTTGCGTATGCCTTTGACGGCGGTTTTTTCCTCGTTGTCCGTGTCGCACAGGTAGCGGATAAGATGCTCGCGCAGGTCGGAATCGGTGAGGTTTCTTGTAAGCTGACCCTTGCAGGCTATGGAAATCGTTCCCGTCTCCTCGGAGGTTACGACTATCATAGCGTCGCCCTGCTCGCTCATGCCTATGGCGGCTCTGTGGCGGGTACCGAGCTGAGTGTCAAGATTTTCCTTTTGAGTCAACGGAAGAACGCAGCCCGCGGCCACTACCCTGCCGTCGCGGATAACCGCGGCTCCGTCATGCAGCGGCGCGCCGTTATAGAAAATATTGCCTATGAGCTCACGCGAGACTATCGCATCTACGGGCGTTCCGCTCTTTATGATATCGCCTAAAAGAGTGTCATGCTCAAAGACTATGAGCGAACCCGTCTTGCTCTCGCTCATAGTGTGGCACGCTTTGCAAACGGCATATATCGATTCCTTTATTCTCTGGTTGCGCTCCGACTCCTCGTCGCGCACGCCGAAGAGGTTGAGCTTCGTTATGCTTCGCCTGCCGACGGACTCGAGCATATGACGCAGTTCGGGCTGGAAGAGAATGACGAGGACAATAATTATCTCGCCGAAAACTTTTTTGAATATAAACTCGCTCGCCTGCATATCGAGCAGGTATATGACAAGATAAGCCACTCCGAAAAGCAAAAGACCTTTTGCAAGCTGAATGGCCTTTGTCTCACGGATAAGCTTGATAACACTGTAAAGAACGAACGCAACGAGACAGATATCCAGGAAGTCGGTGAAGGCGAAGTCTGAGAAAACGACCCTCAGCTGATCCCAGAGAGATGCGATCTTTTCAGTAAACATAGGCATACCTCTCTTCAATTCTTATAATAACATAAAACGCGTCCGAAATCAAATCACTTCTCAATAAGGCAGACAGCCGAGGCGCTTATGCCCTCGCGGCGTCCGGTAAAGCCGAGTCCCTCTTCGGTGGTCGCCTTGACGCTGACGCAGGAGAAGTCAAGCGAGCAGGCGTCGGCTATGTTGCGGCGCATTTCATCTATATACGGGCGCAGCTTGGGAGCTTGGGCGGCAACCGTGGAGTCGATATTGACTATGTGCCAGCCCCGAGCGCCGATAGCGCGCACGACCTCACGCAGAAGTTCAAGGCTGTCTGCGCCCTTGTATTTTTCGTCACTGTCCGGGAACAGGCAGCCTATATCCCCCATGGCCGCCGCGCCGAGCAGGGCGTCGCTTATGCTGTGGAGCAGAACATCGGCATCCGAATGGCCGAGCAGCCCCATGGTATGAGGTATATCAACGCCGCCGATTATGAGCTTTCGCCCCTCGACGAGCTTATGAACGTCATATCCGCTGCCTATTCTTATCATTTGTCATCATCTCCGCTGAGTGAAAAATTTTTTATACTTTCCTGAAATTCATCGTATGTCATGAAAATATTTATCATATCGACGAGAGCACCCGTAGAAAGACGTTCGGGAAGCGACAAGCTGCGCAGAAATCTTTTGCGCAGAGCCGCCGAGTCCGCTTTTCCGCTGAGCCCCGCTTCGTAGAGATCCGCCACGGTGACGGTGCGGCTCTTTTCCTGAGTTTTTTCGCAGGTGACTCCGGCTCGGCTGAGCGCTTCGAGCAGAGTTTCCGTATTAATACCCTCGACTCCCAATTTGCCCTCCTTCGAGGGCGCGTCCTTTCTGCGCTCTTTTCCGAACACATCGGGAATATAGGCGTGAATGACGCTGTCTTTAGGCACGCTGCCGCCGATAAACGAGCGTATCTTGAAGCCCGCCGAGTCGCTGTCGGTAAGTATAACTATGCCGCGCGTTTGGGCGAGTCGCTTTATGAGCCTCTGCTTATCTTTGTCTTTGAAAATGCCGAAGCCGTCTGTCTGAATTATGACGGTATCGAGGACTGTCGAAAGCTTTATTTTATCGTACTTTCCCTCGACGATAACCGCCTGCTTTATCTTTATCATTTTACTCCCTACACCGTCTGGCAGTTATTTTCCGGACTGTATCGCCACAAACAGCTTGACCAACAGCTCCTCCATAACTATCCTGTTATCAACCGCCGAGCTTTTAAGTAGCGTATCCGCTCTGTCCAGCTCGTCAAGGCACTGCCTGAGCGCACGGACGCTCAGCGCCGCCGCCTGGCGCGAAACCTTTGTCAATTTAAACTCGCGTCCGCGGTAATTTGAAAATATCTCCGCAGGCTGAGTGGCTCTGTAGCCCGCCGACACGCTCACCTTAACGCGATAGATATCGGCAAAGACGGATATCACCGCGCCCATTATCATCATGACGTCGGCTCTCTGGGCAAAGAGCATATTGAGCGTCTCATACGCCTTGTCGAAATTATCGGAGATTATATATTTTGTCAGGTCAAAGGCATTCGCCTCAATGGTTTTGACGCACATAAGGTCGATATCGGCGCGTGTTATCTCGCGCCCCTCGGCATAGGCCGAGAGCTTATCCGTCTCATTGAGCAGCGTCACCATATCATCTCCGACGCAGGAGACAAGATACTCTGCGTTCCTTTGGCTGAGCTCCGAACCGCGCTTCTGCGCCGCGCCGACAAGCAGCTTTGAAAGCTCATAGGCGGTCTTTTTGTTCAGCTCGACCGCGTTGCCGCACTTCGTAAAAAGCGCGACCGCCTTTTTTGCCTTTGCGGTCTTTTTCAGCGAATCCGCTTTGCCGACATAGAAAATCAGCGTGCAGTAGTCCGGAACATCGCCGACTATACTTTCGAGTTTGTCATAGGAATCCTCATCGAGCGAATCGACGGACATATCCTTGACGAACACACAGGTGCTGCCGCTCATCATCGGAAACGCCTCGACCGCCTGTTCTATATCCTCGAGGGCACACGACGCGCCGTCAAAAAAATGATAGTTAAAATCCGCGAAATCGGGGCTGACGGCCTTATCTCTGAGCTTCGAGGAATAAAATTCCTTGAGATAGCTCTCCGTTCCGAAGAACAGAAACGCTCCGCCGATATCGCCGCTTTTTATAAGCGCTTTCAACTCTTTTTCGCCGATAGAAGCCATTCAATCCACTCTTTCCGCAAATATTTTTCCCGACGGGAACACGGTGATTCTGATATTCCCCTGCCCTCCGGTCGCATATGCGTCTGCGCCCAAAGAGAGCAATTTGCCCATAACGGCGGGTGTTCTGTTTTCATCCGCCGAGAGCGCAGTAAGATTAAAATTTTCCGGGGAAACGCCCTGCGGCAGATTTTCCCGCAGGATGAGTATATCTCCTTTTATATTCGGCGCATAGGACGGTCTGAAAACAAAGACCGTATCCGCGCCTTTCGCTTTGAGCACCGCAATGCTCGTTTTGTCCGTTGTTTTATATTTCAGCTCCGCATTGCCGACACTTATCTCGGCGGCGGGTGCGAGAGCATAATTTTCTGTTTTTAGTATTTCTTCGAGGTTTGAGTCAAGCTCACCCGTGAGAATATAATCGGGAGAAAAGCTGTCTATCGCATCGAGAGCGAGCGAGCTTTCGCCCTTTGAGATGCGCGGAATGAGCAAAAAATCAAGCTTATCCGCGCCGACACTGTCCATTGCGGACTCAATATTCGAGAGGGCATAATAGCTGTCCCCTCCGCAGCCGAGCAGGGCGGTTTTGCCGCCGGAGCTGACAACTGCCGCCGAGCCGTTGCCGACATCCGCCACGGTTATAACCGTAGCCGTGCGCGAGATTGCATAAGAGCCTGCGCACACGCCAAAGAAGGTAAAGGCACATATCAGTGCCGCCGCACGCAGGGCGCTGCGCTTACGGAATCTGTAAATCAGCGCGACCGCCGCAAGGACGATAAGAACGAACACGAGCCACAGCGGGAAGAGAAACGACGTTGTGTTTAAAGACGAATGCGGAACCGCCGCGAGCGCTTTTGAAAGATTTATCAGAAAAGACGCACATACTCCGGTTATATCCGCAAGTCCCGCCGTAATCATGCGAAGAAACGAAAGCTTTGCCGTCAGGGCGGTAAGTCCCGCGAGTATCATGCAGGCGGATGCGGGGAGGTCGGCGATGATATTGGCGGGTATCGAAATCAAGGACACCTTGCCTAAATCAAGTATCATAACGGGCAGAGTGAACGCACAGGCTAAAACGGTGCTTCTGACCGAACCGAAAATAAACTCGCAACTACGCCTTGCATATTTATTTTTGACGTGCTCGATATACGGATTCAAAGGAAAGTCTATATTGCCGTAACCGACAATTATGCCGAGCGTCGAGAGAAAAGACAGCCGAAGTCCGAGACTCATCACGCAATACGGATTAATAAAGCAGAGTATAACAAGCGCGGCTCCGAGAGAATTGAGCGAATCCGACTGCCTGGAAATCAGCGTTCCGAGGAGCATGACGAGCATCATAAGCCCTGCGCGCATGACGGAATAAGTAAAGCCCGAGACCGCCATAAAAATAACGACAAACACGGCCGAGATAACCGCTCCTATCCTGTTCTTTAGCCTGAAAATATCGAAAATTTTCAGAATAAACAGGCACCAAACAGAGAGGTGCAGACCCGACACAGCGATAAGATGCGATATGCCGGCGGAGGAAAACGCGGCAGAGACACTCTTTGGAAGCTCCGACTTGTCGCCTATCAAAAGCGCGGTTGCAAGTGCGCCGCGCTCACCCGGAACAAGGCGCGAGACTGTATCTTTGATATAGGCGCGCAGCGAAAGGAAGTAATAGCCGGGTGGCCTGCTCTCCGGCCGGGATACGGTTATATCTCCCCTCGCGTATCCGCCCGTAAAGACATTTTCGGACAGGTAGTAATTCCTCGCGCTGCGGGTCTTGCCGAGGTCGTAGAGCTGAAGCTCGCCCTCGACTGTGTCATAGGGCTTAAAGCCGAGGCGCGTTTTTGAAGAGAGACGGATATTGAGCTTATATTCCTCGCCGTCTATCTCGGAGGTTTTTATCTGCGTATAGTATCTTTCGCCGCGGCGCTCCTCGAGCGAGACAACGCTCGCCTTGACGGTATGGGCGCTTTCGCAGAAGCGCTCCGACGCTTCAACGGGAACCGACGAAGCGGCAAAAGAAAGAAGAACCGCAACAGCCGCCGCAATACACGCGGTCGGGATAACAAAATCACGCCGAACACTCTCAAAGAACAGAGAAAAGACAAAGGCGGCAGCTGCTGCCGAAAGGATAACGACTGCCGCCTTCTGACCGAGTTCAAAAATAAGAGTCAGCGTAAAAAATATTGTGAAACCGATAACCGTGAAGGGGCGTGCCATTCTCAGTATCCGTTATTTGAAGAAAAGAGGAAGCTTCTCGAGGAACACGATATCGTCGCGCTCCGCAGCGTCGCCCTCTGCTAAAACCGCAGCCTTGGCGACTATGTTCGCCTCGAACTTTTCGGCGAGAGCTATAACCGCAGCCAGAGATTCGCCCGTGCTGATAACGTCGTCAACGATAAGCACCTTCTTGCCGCGAAGCTGGTCTCCGTCCTCTCTGCCGAGAAGAAGGGTCTGCTCTGCGTCGGTGGTTATCGAGCGCACATTAACGCTGACGGGGTCGGTCATATAGACCTTCGGCTTCTTGCGGGCGACAAAATATTTCTTTCCGCTCTGTCTGGACATCTCATAGGCAAGCGGAATGCTCTTTGCCTCGGGAGTGAGAATATAATCGAACTCCGGGCACTTCTTGAGCAGCTCCTCCGCCGCTCTTACGGTGATTTCGACATCGCCGAAAAGGATAAATGCCGCGATATCGAGCTTGTCGCTGACCGCACAGAGAGGAAGCTCTCTCTTTACGCCTGCGATCTCCATGGTGTAGGTTTTTGCCAAGATAAACATCTCCTGAAAATTAATATGTTCTTTATTAATCAGCCCGCCGGCCAGCCGAAATCTCTGCCGCCGAGCATATGAAAGTGCAGGTGCTTCACGGTCTGACCCGCGCATTCGCCGCAGTTATTCACTATCCTGAAGCCGTCCTTGAGGTCAAACTGCTTTGCTATCTTCGCCGCCGCCTCAAAAATCCTGGAGACTGCCGCGCTGTTTTCGTCGGTTATCTCCGCCGCGCTCTTTATATGCTGCTTCGGGATAATAAGTATATGAAACGGAGCCTGCGGCTCAAGGTCATAGAACGCGAGGACGCTGTCATCCTCGTAGACTTTTTTTGAGGGAATTTCGCCCCTTATTATTTTGCAAAAAATACAGTCATCCATTAAAAAAACCTCCGCACTGTAATTCGCCCGTCCCGCCGACCGCGAGGGTCGGCGGAGCTGCGATTTTATTTTAACATGGCGCCGACTATAGAGTCAACCGCCGCAAGAGCCTCGTCGGCCTTGGAGGCGTCCTTGGCGCCCGCCATTGCGCTGTCGGGCTTGCCGCCGCCGGAACCGCCCGCTATCTTGGCGGTCTCACGAACTATATTGCCGGCATGAGCGCCGAGCTTTATTGCATCCGCACCGCAGGCGCAGGCGAAGTTCAGAGTACCTTTCTCTTTATTGACACCCGCAAAGACCGCGACGATATCCGCGCCGTTGTCGCGCGCGGTGTCGCACATCGAGCGGAGCTCTCCGGGATTGGAGACCTCTACCTCGGCGGTAATGAGTCTTACGCCGCCGACCTGTCTTGCGCTGTCCATAAGGCTGCCCGCCTTGAGAGCGGATATCTCGCCGCGAAGCTCCGCAAGCTCTCTGTCCTTGGCCTTGACCTCGGCCGAGAGAGTCGCCGCACGCTTATCGAGCTCAGCGACGTTACCGAGCTTCATCGCCGCCGCTGCGGACTGCATGATGCGCTCGTCGTTTTCTATATGCTTGAGCACGCCGAAGCCCGTAACTGCCGTTATACGTCTGATGCCGGCGGCAACGGAGGACTCGGACACTATCTTGAACAGACCGAGCTTTGCGGTATTGTCCGCATGGGTGCCGCCGCACAGCTCAACAGAGAAATCGCCCGCGCTGACAACGCGCACGACGTCGCCGTACTTCTCGCCGAACAGCGCCATTGCGCCGAGCTTCTTGGCCTCTTCAATGGGCATCTCGCGTGTCTCAACAGGGATACCCTTGAGTATAGTCTCGTTCACCTCGCGCTCTATAGCCTTGAGCTCATCGCCCGTGAGCGCCGAAAAATGGGTGAAGTCAAAGCGCATTTCCTCGCTGTTGACAAGCTGTCCCGCCTGCTCAACGTGGCTGCCGAGGTGCTTTCTGAGGGCTGCCTGGAGCAGATGAGCCGCGGTGTGGTTGCGGCGGGTCGCTTCGCGCTTTTCAATATCTATCTGAGCGCAGACCTTATCGCCGAGAGCGATACTGTCTCCGCTTATGAATTTTGCGACATGGAGTATGACTCCGTCGGGGGTCTTGCCCGCAGCGGTGACCTCGAGCGCCGCGTTTTCGGTTCTGATAACGCCCGTGTCGCCCGCCTGTCCGCCGCTCTCGCCGTAGAACGGGGTCTTGTCGAGCACAACAACCACCTCAGAGTCCGCGGTTGCGAACTCGGCGCGCTCGCCGTTTGTGACTATCGCCTTTATCTCGGCGTCGCAGGAATAATCGGTATAGCCGACAAACTCGGTGGCTCCGATATCCTTGAACGAAACGTTGCTGTCCTTCCACGCCTGAGCTCCGGCATCCTTGCGCGCCGCACGCGCCGCCGCTCTGCTCTGAGCGTAGAGGCGGTCGTACTCGTCGATATCGACGCTCATGCCGCGCTCCTCGAGCAGCTCCTTTGTAAGGTCGATCGGGAATCCGAAGGTGTCCTGAAGCTTGAATGCATCGGCGCCGCTGAGCACCTTGGAATCGCTCCGGGCGATAATATTTTCGAGCAGGTTGAGACCTGTGTCGATTGTTTTATTGAAGCTCTCCTCCTCGGCCTTTATGACCTTTACGATAAGGTCATGCTTCTCGACGAGGTTCGGATATGCGTCAGCATTCTCCTTGATAACTGTCTCGCACACCTTATAGAGGAAGGTGCCGTCTATACCCAAGAGTCTGCCGTGGCGCGCCGCTCTTCTGAGCAGGCGGCGAAGGACATAGCCCCTGCCCTCGTTTGAGGGCATAACGCCGTCGCCTATCATGAACGTCGTGCTTCTGATATGGTCGGTAATAACACGCAGGGAGACGTCCTTCTTCTCGTCCTCATGATACTTGACGCCGGCTATCTCCATAATATGCTTCATGATGTTCTGAACCGTATCGACCTCAAAGAGGTTGTCCACGCCCTGCATTATGCAGGCAAGGCGCTCAAGACCCATACCGGTGTCGATATTGCAGCTCTTGAGGCGGGAATAGTTATTGTTTCCGTCATTGTCGAACTGAGTGAAAACGAGGTTCCAAAACTCAACATATCTGTCGCAGTCGCAGCCGACTCCGCAGGTCGGAGAGCCGCAGCCGTACTTCTCGCCGCGGTCGAAATATAGCTCCGAGCAGGGGCCGCAGGGACCTGCGCCGTGCTCCCAGAAGTTATCCTCTTTACCGAGACGAACCATATGGTCGGGCGCAATGCCGAGCTCCTTCGTCCAGATGTCGTACGCCTCGTCGTCCTCCTCATAGACGCTGATATATATCTTATCCGCGGGCATCTCGAGCACCTTGGTGCAGAACTCCCATGCCCAAGCGGTTGCCTCACGCTTGAAGTAATCGCCGAACGAGAAATTGCCGAGCATCTCAAAGAAAGTGCCATGGCGCGCGGTGATTCCGACGCGCTCGATGTCGGGCGTTCTGATGCACTTCTGGCAGGTTGTGACGCGCTTTCTCGGCGGGGTCAGCTCGCCCGTGAAGTATTTCTTGAGCGGCGCCATGCCGGCGTTGATGAGCAGCAGGCTCTTATCCCCCTGCGGCACGAGCGAAAAGCTCGGCAGGCGTAGATGACCCTTGCTCTCGAAAAAGCTCAGATACTTCTCTCTGAGTTCATTGAGTCCCGTCCATTCCATAATAACAACTCCTTGAAAAATAAAAATAGATGCCGTTCTGCCCGGGACGGCCGAAGCCGCGGTACCACCCGGATTGCACAAAACTGCACCCCTCTGCTGCCCTTAACGCAGGCTACGCCCGTTCAACGCGGGAGGCTCCGAGCCGGCTGCCGTACTTCCTGACACGGCGCACCTCACAGCGGCATAATGCCGGCGCGCCTCTCTGCGAGCGGAATAAACGGCTCTGCTCTTCACAGCCAAAAATATTTACTCAAATATTCTACTCTTAATTTTCCCCGATGTCAATGTTTTAGCCGTAAATCGCGGAGAAAATATCGGAAGCGGCGAATAAAAAATACCTGTCCGCGGGAGCTGTGTATCTGCGGACAGGTATTTTTCATATTGTAAATACTTATAATTCCGACTTATCCTTGACAGTTCTGCAATTCATTTCAAGTTCGTCAAATGCCGCTCTGTTATCCATGACAAGTTTTCCACACCGCAATTACATATATCTTTGTCTTTTTCTCAGACAAAGTAATTAATCCGAATCTAAAGGTTCACCCCAGTTTGCGTTTTTCTTTAAATTTGAAACAACAGATTTTTCAAAAGAATCAGAGGAATAACTTTGAGGATATATATACCTAAATGTGTTTTCACTTGTATTAACATCATAGATAATTACAGCATACTTATCTCTAATGTAAGCTCCAAATCCATTTTGTGCATCCACAGTCATTGTTATTACTGCTCGACCATATTCATCTTTATCAACAATTTCCACATCTGAAAATTGTGCAGTGGAAGGAGAACGAAGATTTTCACTAACCACCTGTTTAGCAGCCGCTATATAAAATCCGTCGCTTGTCGCTTCGTCAAATTTGACAATCCCAATAAATACTATGATAGTGGCAATAATTATTGGAATCGTAATATAAAGGAATCTTTTAAGTTTGGGTAGTTTTTGGAGGTTTTTATAGTTGCCAACGACCTCTTTTATTTTTTCGCCTCCAACTTGTTTTATACTTGATATTTGCTGAGATACATCTGCGTTGTTTGTTGCTGCGTGTGTTCCGTCGTTCACAGACGACATGTTTAAGTTATCTTCGGGAATCATCCGTATTATTTTTGCAACCCATTGGTCTACTATGTCTCCATCATATCCAAACGAAGGTGTCTTACCATCAAGAGTAGTTACTTCTAAACATCCAAACGATTTTCTAACTTTTTTAATTTTGTTTATTGGGTATGTGAATGTTCCCTGAGAACAGACAAACTCTAATCTATCGTTGTATAGATTAAGCGTTCCAGTCCTAAACCCATAGCCTGCCGTTGTTGTCAAAAGAATCTTTTCTGACGCAGTATGTTCTGCTTCTGCAGATCTGACAGCTTGTTCTTGCTCCTTAGAGGCGCAGTCCGGGCGTTCTTGAGTTTCATCGTTTTTAATTTCGGCATTTTCGGATTTATGTTCTTCTATAGTTTCAAATGAAGTTCGATTTTCTTCTGCTCGTTCTGATACTGCAGGTTTAACCTCTGATTCTATTTTTCCAACTGTCTTTCCGCAACCAGTACAGAACTTCGCATCTGCACTTAATTCCTGTCCGCAATTTTTACAATACACTTAATTTCCTCCTTATTTATTCATTGTTATTAAACCTACCACAGCCATTATATAACAACCTCAGGTTGTTGTCAATAACTAATAATAAGTTTTTTATTTTACTCCGAATCGTTGTTAAAATTATTATGGGTGATGCAAATGATAAAGAATCTCAAAAAACTCCGTAATTTTCACGGTATAAGCCAGCAACAACTTGCCAATGTTGTGGGGGTCAGCCAACAATCCATAAATAAATATGAAAATCAAAATGTAGAGCCCGATATATCAACGCTGATAAAGATAGCAGATTATTTTTCAACAACAGTGGACTATCTTGTCGGGCGAACGGAAAGCACGGACGGCGCAGAGAGCATTGTGCTGACGCATGACGAACATCTTGTTATATCCGGATATAGATTCTTGAATGATGAAGAAAAGCAGATAGTGAGATTGGTCATAAACAACCACCGCAATTGATTTGTAAAAAACAGCTATCCCCTCTCTGCCCGAAAGCAGCGAGGGGATAACAATTATATATCACAAAAGCGGAGAACCCTCTTGAGCTCTCCGCTTTGTTTTATTTATGTTACCCTACTTCTATCAATAATAGCGATATCCGGCGAGCTTCTGCGCAGCCTGAGCACGGGTTACGGATCTCTTTATAACCATAAACTTGTTCTCAAGGGCAAGATTGAACGACATCGAAACGGTCTTTACTACCCTCTTCAGGTTGAAATCGACCTTTGCGGAGAAGCGAATCATCGTAAGACCGAAATCGGCGATGCTTACTTCGCTGTCCGGCTCAAATTTGCCGTCGGACGCTTTGACTATTCCGTTGCCGACAGCCCACACTGCGGCTTTAAACGCAGGATCCGAGCTGTCGAGATCGGCAAAGGAAATGTTCTCGGTGTTGACCTCGGGCGAGCCGGCCATGCCGTAAAGAGCCTGAACAAGAGCCGACTTTGTCAGCGCGGAATCGGGGCTGAACTGCGTCTCGGAAGTGCCCGCCATGTAGCCTTTTCTGTACATAAACTCGATTGCATCGTAATATTCCGAATCGGACGCGACATCCGTAAACGGGAAGTTTGCATCGGGCAGAGCGTCAAGGATTCTGTCGGCGATATGTCTGTGGCCCGCTGCGTTCGGATGGTATGTGTCGCAGGTCGTGCCCGTTGTATCGACAAAGATATAGCCGTATTTCTCGGCGCCCTCTTTCATCGGCTTGTTCGCTATATCTACGACCATTTGTCCGAGATTGATGCTCTGGCTGTCATCCTTGCTCTCCTCGGTGTCTGTCGCTCCGTCGTCGCTCTTGACGCTCGTGTCGAACATTCCGATAACCAGAAGCTGAACATCGGGATTCAGAGCATATATATCCTCAATGACATGGTTCCAGTTCTCAAAGAAGTTTTCGAGCCCGTATTTAAGCGCACGCGGGAGAACTCTGATAAGCTCGGGCATTGCGTCGGTAATCTTAGCGAGCTCAACTATTTTGTCGAGCTTATCGTTGACTATGCCGTTCTCCTTGAGAAGATCGCGCAGAGCCTTGACATACTTGCTGCAAGTGCCCTCTTTTTCGAGAATGTCGGCGATTACCCATGTGAGATAAGTGCCGAAATCGTTTCCGCCGACACCGAGAGTAATAAGACCCGCCTGTGAAATTGCGCGGCGATACTCGGGAATCCTCGTCTTCATGACCTCGGGATCATGAGAATCGTGGAAGAGATAATCGTCTCCCGGATAATCGTCCTCGAGCATATAGCGGATATCTATCGTCCTGAATCCGGGGCAGGCCATCGGAACATAATTCACTCCGAGAGCATCGGCAACATACGCGCCGTATGAATTTTCAACGCGCTTGAACTCAGAATCCACATACACAAGGTCGTTGTGACCGCTGGCGACACTGTCGCCCAGAAGCACATATGTGCCGTAATCATAATACTTCTTTGCGTCTGCACTCTCGGTGCTGTCCGCGGCGAAGCAGACCGCGGAGCCGAAGGCCAATACGCATGTGAGAATCACTGCGACCGCCCTGCTTATAAACCTTTTCATTTTGATCCTCCTATCAAAATAGATAAAGCCGCACAGTCAAGAAACTGTACGACTTTAAAGTATCACAGATTTTTTTGAAAATCAATGTCCGAGGGTAAAAAAAGTAAATTATCCTAAATCAGTAGGCATTGTTTTTAAAAAGTGCGGTCATCCGCCAAATTTACAGGGCTTATTCATCGGCTTATTCCGATTATATGTTTCTCCGCTTCGACGCTGAGCGGCGTATAAGCGTTTATTTCTTTCGTTTGCAGGTCAAAAACAACGACCGCCTTATCTGCGCCGAGAAACATCTTCCCGTCGCTTACGAGCATATTAAAGACGAGCGGGAAATCGCAGTCGAACTCTGTTTTTAGCATATCCCCGTTTTCGGATATTTCGAGCAAGACCGATTTGGGATTTTCTCCGACGCAATCGGAAAGAAGAATATACGCCCGCTCGTCTGTCACATACCGCGCTTTAAAGCCCAAATTTTCATCGCTGGATATTTTATGATACTTGCAGTCGCGGTCAAAGGAATAAATCGTTGTGCTCGCCAAACCGAGGTGGCTCAGTGAATCGACAGCGTATACTCTGTCTCCGAGCTCAAAAACATCGCAAAAATTTCCGTTTATCTCCCCTCCCGGCGTTTCGAGCGCGCCGCCAAACTCGCCGTGGTTGCGGGACACGAAATTGCCGACGGAAGTCTCAAGCATGTATTCGTCGCTGTCAATGGGCGCATCTTCATCCGGAACAATTGCCTCTTCAAGACGGCAGATAATTTCGCCGTCCTTTTCCGCGACCCTTACAAATTCCGGAAAGAAATCATATCCCTCGACATAGAAATCCGGTCTGTATGTTTTAAGGAAATTTTTGATATAGTATCCGCCGCAGATGTGCGGATCGGTCCGGCGCAGTTCATCGAGCTTCTGCCACTGATTTTTAGTATTTTCGTTCATCGTTGACACCTCTGAAAGATATTACTGTTCTACGATATAATAATATCACAATGTGTGTACGATAAAACGGACAGGTAATTAAAATCCGCCGCTTGAAACAGAAAGGCAAACGGCGGATTATCTTTAAATTTTTCTAAGCGACACCACCGTCTCAACATGCCTTGGGACAATAGCGTGAATAAAAATGCCGTTATCAACGCTGTTGTCTCGACCCACCTCGTAAAGAATATGCCGTTGAACAACGCATAGCTATAGGTTTCTGCAACAAGAAAATCATTCATTTGATTGTTCACTAAGAAAACTCACAATCATAGTAATCAGTGAATTAAATGTCTCTTCGGCTTTTTTTGCGAATTGTTGGGCGGAAACGGACATTCGACTTTCACCCATTGGAAATGATATAAATTTCCCGTAATAGTCAACAAACAGATTGTAAAGATTCACTATCTGTTTTGCTTTTGAAGCATTTTCTACATTGGAAAACTGATTGAGCTCATAAAACAAATAGATTCTTTGCATACTATCTTGCAAGTTTCTTAACTCTTCATTAATCCTTTGTACATCACCTTTCCTTACAGCTTCTCTATAAGTAATCATATTTTGATATACGTTATAAAGTAATTCAAAAAAACCATTTGTTTTTATCGTTGTTTTTTTTGGCACTGAGACCAAAAGGCTCTCGATTTTATCTATTGATGTGTCAAAATACTCCGAATTTGCGGATACGCCTTGATAATACTCTATATCGTCGACAAATGGAAGGTTTGAGGGAAAAACAAATCCTCGTCCAAGAACAGGAACAATGTTTTTCCTGCTTTTTAGCGCATGTTCTATCTCTAACCTAACCCAATCTTTTGGATCTGAGCACCTATCCAACGCTTTTTCTGAAAGAACCAACAAAAAATCCTGACACTCTTCAATCACACTAAACAATTGCGTGTTAAACTTTCCACTGCGCAAAGATTCAACATCTAAAAAAACAGAGTAACCATCTTCTTTTAATCTGTATGCTAATAATTGCGCAAGGTTTTCTCCGGTAGCTCTGCGATAACTAACGAATACTTGATATTTCATAATATACCTCCATTATAATTTGTAATCATTCTAAGTTACAAAAGATGCCTATAATGCGTTCTATCCTTAAAAGCCTTTGCGTTGACTTCTTATATGTTGTTCCTTCTTCTATATCTGCGCTTTATCTCCGTTCTCTATGAGGAGCTTATTCATCTCCGAATCACTCTTTCTGCGAATTTTCCCTTGCTTTTACAGGTTTTTCGTCATTAATACTACCGTCTCCACATGATTCGTATGCGGGAACATATCGACGGGCTGAATCTTTTCGACTTTATAGCCGCGCTTTGTCAGAAAGCGCAGGTCGCGCTGCTGAGTTTCGGGGTTGCAGGAGATATAGACTATCTTTTTCGGCGCGAGGGTCACAAGCGACGACAGGAAGCACTCATCGCTTCCGGCGCGCGGAGGGTCCATAAAAACTATGTCCGCTTTCTCCCCGTCCCGCGCCATGCCGAGCATGAATTCGCCCGCATCGTCGCAGAAGAAGCGCACGTTCTTTATGCCGTTGCGCTTGGCATTAGATATTGCGTCGTGAACGGCGTCGCGATTGAGCTCAACGCCTATTACCTCGCCCGCCCGCTTCGACGCGACAAGTCCTATAGTGCCTATGCCGCAGTAGGCGTCGATGACCTTTTCGCGCCCGCTCATGTCGGCATATTCCATAGCGGTGTTATAGAGCACCTCGGTCTGCACCGGGTTTATCTGATAAAATGAGCGCGGAGATATCCTGAATGTAAGTCCGCAAAGCTCATCCTCGATTTTGCCCGTACCGTAGAGCACATTTTCGCGCTCACCGAGCACAAGGCTCGTCTGATAGGGGTTTATATTGTGGACTATTGTGGTTATGTCCGGATGCTCCTTGCGAAGCGCTTTTATAAAGTTGTTCTTCGCGGGAAAAATCGGCCCCGCCGTGACCAAAACGACCATTATCTGATTCGTCTTGAAGCCGCGCTTGACGAGAACATGGCGGAGCGTGCCGCTGCCGCTTCGCTCGTCATACGGCTGAATCTTAAAGCTTCTCAGCATATTGCGGACGGAGACGATTATCTCATCCGCTTTTCTGTCCTCCGTCAGGCATGAATCGACGCAGACTATACTGTGCGTGCCGGACTGATAGACTCCGGAAATTATCTTTCCGTTTCTCGCCGTGGCAAACGCCGCTTGAACCTTGTTGCGGTAATGATACGGCTCATCCATGCCGATTATCGGCTCGACACGTCCGAATCCGCCGAGCAGCCTTTCGGTCTTTCTCTGCTTGAAGCCGAGCTGCTCCGCGTAGCTCAGATTTTGAAGCTGGCATCCGCCGCATTTTTTATAGAGAGGACATTTCTTTTCTTCCGTCATGTTTTCTTCTTTCCGTTTGGGTATACGATATTTATTATTTTTATTTATTTGCCCTGCCAAGCCTTCTTCTCCGCCTTCTCTCTGTCTTTCTTTGCAACATCGTTGGTGTTCATCGAGTTGCGGAACACCACAAAGCGGTCAAACAGGAATTCGGTGACGAAGTTCGTCAGCATACAGATGACCTCGACGAGGTAGTTGTTCCATAAAAGGTCGGTTGTGGCGTACTTTGTAAACCAGGTTGAAAGCGGAGTAAATACGCAGTAATATGCCGCGACCTTGAGCATGGCTATCGGGACATTGTTAGCCGACTTGAAGGTGAACTTGCGGTTGAAGGTGAAGTTCCAAAGCACCGAGAGCACAAGTGAGATAAGATAGGCTACCCACTCCTTGAAATGGCAGACCTCAAAGAACAGAGTATAAGTCGTTATCTGAATGATTCCCGCAGACGCCGAGAAAAGAGCGAACTTTACGGTCTGGAGAATATTCTCTTTTGTGCTGAGCTTCTGAGTTTCAGCAACGTCCTGTTTTTCTTTCTTTTTGTCCGACATATTTGTCTCCCCTTTTATTTTTTACGAATTGCCCGCGTTTTTGAGCATCTCTTCCGCCGATTTCAGCTGAAGCTCCGTTACCTCAAGTCCGCCGGTTATCCGCGCTATCTCATGTATTCTGCCCTCGGTATCAAGGCATTCGACCTTTGTGTAGGTCTTGCCGTCCGAGACGGATTTGCTGATTTTCATATGACAGTCCGCCTGCGCCGCTATCTGCGCCGAATGGGTGACGCATATGACCTGCCTGCCGCGGGACACCTCCTTGAGCTTCATGGCGACCTTCTGCGCCGCCCTGCCGCTGAGTCCGGTGTCTATCTCGTCGAATATCATCGTGTCGAGCCCGTCTCTGCCCGCTATGACGCTCTTTATCGCGAGCATTATGCGCGACAGCTCGCCGCCCGAGGCTATTTTTGCAAGGGGCTTCAGCGTCTCGCCCGCGTTAGCGGAGATAAGAAACTCTATATTATCCGCGCCGTTTATTGTAAACGCAGTTTTTTCTCTGTTTACCTTGAAGCTGACCGACGGCATATCGAGAAACTCAAGCTGCTCGGTCACTCCGCGCTCAAACTCGCGCGCCGCCTTTTCACGCGCCGCCGTAAGCCTTTCGGCAAGGGCGCGAACCTCGGCCTTCGTTGAGCCGACAAGCGAATCGAGCTCCTTGACGCGCTCGTCGGAGAGCGCTATCTCGTTTCGCTCCTCGCGCGCGGAATCGAGGAATGAGAGCATATCCTCCTCCGTAGAGCCGTATTTTACGGAAAGGCGGAAAAGCTCATCGAGCCTTGCCTCTATCTCCTCGAGCTCGGAGGGGTCATATGAAAAATCCTCTATCGCCGAGCGAAGCTCCCCTGCGCAGTCCTCAAGCTCGTAGCCGACGGTGCGCAGCGTCTTTGCGGCGGGCTCGACATCCTTATAGAAGCGCGCCGCATCCTCTGCGTTGCCGGCGCAGTCGTCTATTGCGCTTATGACGCCGAAGCTGTCATCCGCGCCGCGGAGGATATCATATGCCGCGCGGAGCGAAGCGGTGACGCGCTCGCAGTTTTGCAGCAGCGTCTTTCGCTCGTTCAGCTCATCGCGCTCGCCCGGCTTTATATCCGCCTGCTCAAGCTCGGATATCTGATAATCGAGCAAGTCGAGACGGCGAAGCTTCTCCGACTCGTCCGTTCTGAGAGAGTCGCGCTCCCTGATATATGAACAGAGCTCTCTGAATTTTCCTCTGTATTCCTCAAGCAAATCGGCATCGTCCGCTATGCAGTCGATGAACTCGAAATGCTTTTCGGGCGCCATGAGCGCCTGATTGTCATGCTGACCGTGTATGTTTATCAGCTCATGCCCCGCCTGCCTCAACGCGGCGACATTAGTCGGCACACCGTTTATACGGCAGGTATTTTTGCCGTCCGAGCCGAGGGTGCGGCGAAGAAGTATATTCCCGTCCTCGTCGGGCTCGATATCGTATTCCGAGAGTCTCGCGGCGGTTGCTTTTGAAACGCCGGAGAACAGCGCCGTGACACTTGCGGACTGCGCTCCCGTTCTTATGAGCTCGCGCGAGGTACGTTCGCCGAGCACCGCGTTTATCGAATCGATTATAATCGACTTGCCCGCGCCGGTTTCGCCCGTAAGGACATTGAGCCCCGAATCAAATTCGATATCGGCGCTCTCAATTATTGCTATATTCTCTATTTTCAGACTGAGAAGCATAGCTCAAACCTCATTTTTCGATAAGTCGTTTTATGGAATCCTTCATCTGCGAAGCGTAGCTTTCGTTTCTGCAAAGGGCAAATATCGTGTCGTCGCCCGCAAGGGTGCCGACAAGCCCCTCCCAATGCATGGAATCGAACGCCGCGCACGCCGCCTGCGCCATGCCGGTATAGCAGCGAATGGCTATGATGTTGCCCGCAAAATCGGCGGAGACGACGGACTGGGCGAAGATGCTTTTGAACTTCGAAAGCAGCTCGTCGGACTCGGTCTTTGTGACCGCGTACTTATACTGACCGTTTGCACCCATGGTCTTGACAAGGCGCAGCTCCTTGATATCGCGCGAAACTGTCGCCTGAGTTGCGTCAAAGCCGCTGTCTCTGAGCTTTTGAAGAAGCTCGTCCTGGGTTGACAAGTCATATTTTTCAATTATTTCGAGTATCGCTTCCTGTCTTCTTTTTTTCAAAGTTCTACCTCCCGTTTGCCGTGAGAACTGCTGTTCCACTTCATCATTTTTCTGTTAAGTATATCTAAAAAGCTGTCATTTTTAAGTCTTATAAAATCGGCGGAGATGTCCGCTTTTTCGACGGTTATACTCCCCTGCGCCGACACGGTGAACGGCTCGTCGCCGTCGCACGAGACGCATATCGAACCCCCGTCGTCGGAATATATCCGCAGCACGGAGTCCTCGCCGAGAACGAGCGAACGGGTGAACACAGAATGCGAGCAAATGGGAGTCAGAATCATACACTCGAGCTTCGGGTCAACAACGGGTCCGCCCGCGGAGAGCGAATATGCGGTTGAGCCCGTCGGCGTTGAAACAATGAGCCCGTCTCCGAGATAGCGGTTGAAAAAGTTTCCGTTGAGGTCGACGTTTATCTCGGATATTTTGCTGAGCCTTGAGGGACGCATGACGGTGGAATCGTTCATATTGTAGCCGCTCTGCACGCGGTCTCCGTCCGTTGCGGTGGTTTTGAGCATCATGCGCTTATCCATGCTGTAGTCGCCGGTTATGAGCTTTTCGAGCAGGTCGAGCTCGTGTATCTCAAGACCCGCCATAAACGCAAGGCGACCGGCGTTGATACCCAAAACGGGCTTCGAATAAACCGCCGCCTTCTTTGCGGAGTGGATTATCGTGCCGTCTCCGCCCACGGTTATAACAGCCTCGCAGCTTTCGAGCAGCTCTTTTTCCGGCAAAAATACCGCCTTTGTGTCGGAGAAAACCTCCTTTGTGTCGAGCGGCAGAGAATATGCCGCACCGAGCTCGTCGAGCCGCCCGCAGATGAGCCTCGTCACCCCTGCGGCATTTCTGCGCGTTAAATTGGGAATTATCGCAAAAATCATAATTATTCTCCCGCCTTGAACCGTGCGTGCGCCGCGCCGACAACTCCCGCGATATCGGGCGCCGACGGTGCCTGCACTTCGGACTTTTTCAGATATACAAGGTATTCTATATTGCCCTCCGGTCCTTTGACCGGAGAAAAATCGAGAGCAGATACCGAAAATCCCGCCTGCACGGCATAAGAACAGACATTTTCGATAACTTTTATATGTATGCGCGAATCCTTGACCACGCCTTTCTTGCCGACATTTTCTCTCCCCGCTTCAAACTGGGGCTTTATCAGGCAGACGGCACTGCCGCCGTCTTTTATCAGCGGCGAAAGCGCGGGCAGGATGTGTTTCAAAGAAATAAAAGAGACGTCCGCGCTCGCAAAATCCGCGCGCTCGGGAATTTCTTTTTCGGTTATGTATCTGAAATTTGTCTTTTCGAGGTTGACGACGCGGGGATCGCGCTCCAGCACGGGCGAGAGCTGCCCGCTCCCCGAATCGACGGCGTAGACTTTTTTCGCGCCGTTTTGAAGCATACAGTCGGTAAAGCCGCCTGTCGAAGCGCCGATATCTATGCATAAATATCCGCTTAAATCGAGATTGAAAACCTCAACGGCCTTCTCGAGCTTCAGCCCTCCGCGGCTGACATAGCGCTCGGTCTCCCCTTTATATTCGATTATATCACAGGCATTTGCCAAAAGTCCAGCTTTAGAGATCACTTTGCCGTTTAAATATACATTGCCGCTTTTTATCATTTCCTTGGCTTTTTCACGCGACGGCGCGATGCCCATGGAGACCATAAGAGCGTCTATACGCTTTCTGTTTTCGTCCACTTTCAGTCCTCCGCGGAGGCGATAAACGAGAGAACGCCCTCCTCGTCAAAGCCGTATTCGTGCAGAAGAGACTCGACGGACGCCTGCTTGACGAAGCCGTTTTCAATGGCTCTTAAATGATATTTTCCGCCAAAGCCCGCCTTGGAGAGATCAAACAGGAAGCCCTCGCCCGCTCCGCCGCGGCGTATGCCCTCTTCGAAGAAATAAACATCCTTGCAGGTCTTTGCCGCCTCAACCGCGCCCTCGCAGACTGGGATTATGCGGTTAAGCTTTATGAGCTTCACGGATTCACCCGCATTCAGGAGCTTCTCATATGCGAATGCACAGGCCGAGAAGGTTCTGCCGTAAGTCACAATAGCTTTTTCGGCTTTCTCGTCGCCGAACACGTCAAAGTCCTCAAAGGTCGGCTTTATGCTCTCGGGAATGGCTCGCTGAGCGCCGCGCGGATATCTTACCGCGACGAGCTTGGATTCGGAATAGAGCGCCTGCTGCATGGCATGCTTCAATCCCTCATAGGACGAGGGAGAATAGACGGTTATATCGGGCACGCTCCTGAACATGGAGACATCGAAAACGCCCTGATGCGTCTCGCCGTCCTCGCCGACAAAGCCGGCGCGGTCAACGGCTATGACCATCTTCTGCTTTTGCAGCGCGGCGTCGTGCAGAAGCTGATCAAAGCAGCGCTGGAGGAAGGTAGAATAGACGGCGAAAACCGGGATAAACCCGCTCTTTGCAAGGCCGAGCGCAAACGCCACGGCGTGCTCCTCGGCGATGCCTATATCAAAGAATCTGTATTTATATTCATTTGAGAACCGCTCAAGCCCCGTGCCGATGGACATAGCCGCGGTTATGGCGCAGACGCGGTCATCGCAGGAGGCGAAGCGGCACATGATATCGCCGAAATGACTTGAAAAGCTGGTGCCAGTCGAGAGCGGTTCACCCGTATTGATATCGAACTTCGAGATTCCGTGGAACTGCTCGGGCGAACGCTCGGCAAAGTCGTAGCCCTTGCCCTTGAGCGTATTGACATGGAGAAGCACGGGCTTATCGTACTTCTTCGCCATTTCAAAAGCCTCACAGAGCTGCTGAATATTGTGTCCGTCGATAGGCCCGATATAGTGAAGTCCGAGATCCTCGAACCACGAGTCTGAATAGATAATGCGCTTCAACGCGCTCTTTATGTCAAACGCCGCGTCCGAGAGCTCGTTTCCTATAAGCGGGATATGCTTTAAGAGCTTTTCGGTGTGCGCCTTCATGCGGTAATACTCGGGCTTTGCTCTGACAACGGCGAGATAACGCGCCATAGAGCCGACATTCTCGGAGATGGACATCTCATTGTCGTTGAGCACGATTATTAATCTGTCGTGCGTTCTGCCCGCGTTATTAAGCGCCTCATAGAACATTCCGCCGGTCATCGAACCGTCTCCGACGACGGCGACAACGGTGTTCTTGCTGCCGCGCATGGTGTTCGCGGTAGACAGACCGAGGGCGCTTGATGCGGCGGTGCTGGAATGGCCGCTGTAAAACATATCGTGCTCGCTCTCCTCGGGGCGGCAGAAGCCCGAGAGCCCGCCCTCCTGACGCAGGGTGTGGAAGCGCTCGTATCTGCCTGTGAGCAGCTTGTGGGTATAGGCCTGATGGCCGACATCCCAGACAAACTTATCGCGCGGGGAATCAAACTCCTTATGCATGGCGAGCGTCAGCTCCACAACGCCGAGATTCGACGCGAGGTGGCCGCCGTTCTTCGACACGGTGTCGATAAGAACAGTGCGTATCTCGGCGGCAAGCTCGTTGAGCTGAGCGTAGCTCAGGTCTTTTATATCCGCCGGGGAATGTATATTTTTAAGGTACTTGTCAGTTGACATTTGACTTCAACCTTTCGCTTTAATCGAATTGACGGTCACTTATTTCTTGAAAGCAGCTTTTTTGAAAGCGACACAAGAAACTCAGACTCGCCGCCGAACACGCCGAGCGCGTCTATCGCTTTTCGGGTGAGCTCAGCGGCTATTTTCTTCGCCTCTTCGAGTCCGAGGAGCGAGACGTAGGTGTTTTTGCAGTTCTCTGCGTCACTGCCGACGGGCTTGCCGAGGGTCGCTTCATCGCTCGTCACGTCGAGAATATCATCGACTATCTGGAACGCTATGCCGAGATTTTCGGCATATACCCTTGCAGCCTCAAGCTTCTTGTCATCGGCTCCCGCCGCTATGCAGCCGAGCTGACAGGCGCATCTTATAAGCTCGCCTGTCTTGAGAATATCGACCGAGCGGAGGTCGTCGGCCGCAACCGTTTTATTTTCGTTTTCAAGGTCCTGAACCTGCCCCGCAATCATTCCGGCGCAGCCCGACGCTCGCGCAAGGAGCGAGACCGCCTTTGCAACGGCATCGGCGGGGATATCTTCGGCCTCGCCCGCAGACTGGAACGCAAAGGTCAAAAGAGAGTCGCCCGCAAGCAATGCGTTCGCCTCGCCGAACTTTATATGGCTCGACGGCTTTCCGCGGCGCATATCGTCATCGTCCATGCACGGCAGGTCGTCGTGGATGAGCGAGTAGGTGTGGATAAACTCGATGGCGCAGGCAAGGGGCAGAGCCGCTTCGACAGAGCCGCCGCACATTCTGCAAAATTCGAGTGTCAGCATCGGGCGTATGCGCTTGCCGCCGTTTTCGACGCTGTACCTCATCGCCTCGAGCATTTTTGCTTCGCCCGCGACGGACGGCTCAACCGAAAGGCGGGACATCAGCGCGTTGTTTATCATCAAAATATACTCGTCGGCGGTATATTTTTTACTCATCTTCATTCTCCTTTTCGAGCTCGGACAGCTCCTTTATCTTCGTCTGAGCCTTGTCTAAATACTCGTTGCAGAAAGAAACCAGCTTCGTCCCCTCCTCAAAGAGCTTCAGCGACTCGTCGAGAGACGCATCGCCGCGCTCGAGAGCCGAGACTATATCTTCGAGCCTCTTGACAGAATCCTCGTAGGTTTTCTTAGCCATTGTCTGTTCCTCCGTTTCTGACAGCTGAAGTGACGCGGGCGGTGAGCTTCAAATCCGCCGAGGTCACGGTTATATCGTCGCCCGCTTCGGGGACGTTCGTTTTTGAAATCAGCTTCCCGCCGCGCTCGACCGCCGCATATCCGCTCGAGAGTATCCTCAAGGGGCTTAACGCATCGAGTCTGCCCGCGAGCACGGACAAATTGAGCTTATCCCTATGCTGCACCCGCAGCGCTGCCGACTGCATATCGGAGAGCAGAGAATCGAGCGTCTGGCGCTGAGCGACTATCTGCTGCATAGGTCCGTATGCCGAGAGCTCTGCCGATATTCGCTTTATTTCATTGCAGCCGAACCGAATATACGAATCCAGCGCGGAGACGCAGCGCCTGCCGAGCTGATTGATATATGCGTGCTGCTCGGCTCTGTCGCTGACGGCGAGCTCCGCCGCCGCAGACGGGGTCGGAGCGCGCAAATCGGCCGCGAAATCGCAGATAGTGAAATCAGTCTCATGACCGACCGCGGAAATCACGGGGATATCGCTCGCCGCGACCGCGCGGGCAACCTTTTCTTCGTTGAAAGCCCACAGCTCCTCAACCGAGCCGCCGCCGCGCCCGACTATGAGCACATCGGCGTAATGCCCCGCATTGAAGCGCTTTATCGCGTCCGATATCTGACCCGCCGCCGACGCACCCTGAACCTGAACGGGGCAGATGATAATCTGCGTTGACGGGCTACGGCGCGTTATGACGTTTATTATATCCCTGACGGCGGCACCCGTGGGCGAGGTTATAATTCCTACACGACGTGGAAAGCGCGGTATCGGGCGCTTTCTCTCCTGAGAAAACAAGCCCTCAGCTTCGAGCTTTTTCTTGAGCTGCTCAAAGGCTATGCTCAGAGCGCCCGCTCCGTCGGGCTGCATATCCTCGATATAGAGCTGATACTGACCGTCGCGCTCAAAGACGCTGACATGACCCCTGGCGATAACCTTCATACCGTTTTCGGGCATGAAGCCGAGGCGCTCGTTGTCATACTTGAACATGACCGCGCGCACTGCCGCCTTCTCATCCTTGAGGGTCATATAAAAATGCCCTGTGCGGTAGTGATTTGTGAAATTCGATATCTCCCCGCTGACAAAAACAGAGCGCAGGTTATAGTCCGAATCCATGAGGGATTTTACATATCTGTTAAGTTGGCTTACTGTTACGCTGACGGTTTCAAGCATTTTTCCGCTCCCTGAGATAAGTCAGATACGCCGTTCCCGCGGCATTGTCCGCAGAGAATGCGGGCTCGGCAAAGTATGCGCCGAACTCCTCCGTAAACCTTCGGCGTATTATTGAATTGGACATCACGCCGCCGGCAAAGACCAGCGGAAGCCGTCCGTATTTTTTTAGGATATTCTCCGTCATTTTTTCGAGAGCCGCCGCCACGGAATCGAGGCAGAAGAGCGCGACATCGCACTTGCTCTCTCCGCTTTTTATCATATCGAGGCACTTGTTCTCTATGCCCGAGAGGCAGCAGTCTGTGCCCTTGACACAGGGCTTCGGCTTAAAAGTTTTTCGGCTTTCGAGCGCCGCTTTTTCAAGCTCGGCGCCCGCGGGGAAGCTCAGTCCCATGGCGACGCCCACTCTGTCAACGGCCTGTCCCGCGTTGAGGTCGAGCGTCCTGCCGACGATATCTATATGGAGCAGCTTTTCTTCGTCGGGGCGCACCAAGAGCGCCTCGGTAGTGCCGCCCGAGACATGGAAGGCTATGAACTCGCGCTCAAAAAGCTCCGTATGCCCGCTAGAATAGACCGCCGCCGCGACATGACCCGCCTGATGCGAGAACTCGCAGAGCGGTATATCAAGCGCCGCCGAGAGGCACTTTGCGGTATTGAGTCCGACGGTAAAGCACGGCATATATGAGCCCTCCGCGTCGCGCGGGGCATACGATGCGCCGATATAATCGGGTCTGCCGCACTCTGATATAACGCCGCTCACCACCCTGAAAAGCTGCTGAGTATGGTGAAACACGGCGTCGCTCTGGCGCAGCCCGCGCTCACCGCTTTTGACGGGCAGGAGCATCTTTTTTTGAAAAACACATCCGCTCACATCATCAAAGGCTGCGGCGGATGTAGTATAGTTACTTGTATCTATGCCGAGATAAACAGCCATGGCTTATTCCCCTTCCGGGACTTCCGCGCCGCTTCTGTCGGCAAGCTTTTCTTCGCGCACCACAGAGCCGAGAACACCGTTGACGAACGACGCATCCTCTGCCGTGGCGTATTTTTTGCACAGCTCGACAGCCTCGTTTATCGAGGCGCCCACCGGAACGGACGGTATGTACAAAAGCTCGCAGATGCTGAGTCTCAAGGCAGACAGCGCAACGCGGGATATTCTGTGCTTCTTCCAGTTCTTCGAATATTTCTCGATGATATCATCGATTGAAAACAGCTTGTCCCATGCGGTCTGGGCGAGCATGGACGCAAACTCGTCCGGCTCGATAAGCTCGTTTTCAAGGCTTATTGTTATAATATCGTCCATATCCGTCTCGGGATTAAAGGACTTTTCAAACAGCAGGGCAAACGCCTGCTCTCTCGACTGGCTTCTGGTCATAAACTTTTTCTGTACTCCCCTTAAAATTCCGCTCTCCCGCGGTCGGCATTATTCGGCATAAAAACCGAATCGAGCCCTCCCGCAAGAGAGGGCTTGAGAAAATCACTTTTCGCCTTCGGGCTTGATATCGATACCGGCTATCGAGACATTGACCTTCGAGACCATCTTTCCGGTCATGCTCTGCACGGCGTTCTTGACGTTCTTCTGAATCTCCGACGCGACTTTCGGAATCTTTGTTCCGGGCGTGATATTGACATGGATGTATATCTTCACGCCGTTATCCGACGGCAGGACGCGCACGGATTTTATCGCGTCTTCTCCGAATCTGAGAATCGAATGCACGTCGGGGGTTCTGGCGGCAAAGCTGCTCACGCCTTCAACATCCTTGGCGGCGTTGAGAGCTATTGCTGCGATAACATCCTCGGATATTACGAGGTTGCCGATATTGTCAACAGTTTTGTTTTCTTCCACAGGGCATTCCTCCTTCTGCCCTATATTATAACACAAACTTGAAAATTCTCAACTACTTAATTCAACAATTGTTATGTTTTCGGCCGAAAAACCTGTCTGTTTCAGAACGATTTCCTTTATTTGGAGAATAACCGTGTCATTTAAAGTGCCTTTTGCAACAATTACTTCAACGGTACCGTTGTTGATTATCACAACGCATTCGCTTCCGGTTTTCGCCTTTATCAGCGACTCGATATCGCCCTCGAGCTTCACGGCGTTCGAAAGAGCCTTGAGCGCGTCAGCCGCCTCCTTGACTGCTGCCGAGTCGGACGAGCTGTCCTTTATGACTTTATTGAGAATTTCGGCGGCCTCGTCATGGGCGGAGCTTCTCCTGAGCTTCGCAGAGGCAAAATAGTCGCCGCTTTTGCCGGACGCCGCCGCGCTTTCCGAAACGCCCGACGAGTTGACGAGCTTTGCGTCGCCCAAGTTTCCGCCCGTGTTTTCAACCTCCTCTACCGACGGGCGTGTGTTCGCGTTCTTCACCGACGGGCGGTTATAGTACCAGTTTATAAACACTGCCGAGCCGAGAGCAAGAACGAGCGCCGCGGCGATTATCTGCCTTTTCCTGACGACCATAGATATCAGTCCTTTCGGGTTTCTTTTATTTGAACGGCGCGGTTACGCCGACATTTTTGTGATATATACGCGCGACGCGCTGATATCGAGCACGGCGGTTATCGCCTGAGTTATCTCCTGCCGCACGGCATCCGAGCCGCCGCCCTCGCAGACGACCGCAACGCCGCGTATTTTGGGCTGGATGAGCTTTATGATCATCCCGCCCTCGTTCCCGTCCGTCTCTATGAGGACATACTCCTTTTCGTCTGAAAAGTTTTCTTTTTCTATCGCGGTGCCGCCCGAGGTGTCGCTTTTTATCTTCTCGTTTTTTGCGTAGACCTGCTCGGCGCCGCTGTCTAAGGTCACCATAACGCGGGTCTTGCCCGCTCCGTCTATCGATGAGACTATCTCCGTCAGCCGCTTTTCGATATCCTCGGCGTAGGTCTCCTGATTCTGCACCGCAGTGACGCTCTCTTTTTTCTCCGCTTTCTTTCCGTCGGACGGCCGAAACTCGGAGATAATGAGCAGCAGCACTCCGAGCACTCCGACCGCGCAGAGAACCGCCAGCTTCTTGTCGGAAGTGAACGCGGACTTCAGTTTTTCAAAGGTCTGTTTGATATCCATAACTTTCACTCCCGTTTCTTATGTCTATCACCGCGTCGCCCAGCAGCTTTTGCAGCCTCTCGACCGCCGCGTCGTTTATAACAGCTCCGCTCGGCAATATGATATTCGCCTTTTTTATAAATATGCCGCCGCTCTCGTCTATATCCGTCAAAAGATCGATTTCACAGTCGGGGCAGCCGCAGGACGAGAGTATTTCGAGCACACAGTCCTGCATCTGCTGCGCATAGGCGGCGGTAATACGGTAGTTCACCTCGTCGTTGAGCCCGCTCGGTATCAGCGCCTCGGTGTCGGACGAATCAAGAGAAAAATCCGTTTTTATCAGAGCGTTTGCAAGCGGGAAAACGAGGGCGCATATGACCGCAGCAGCTGCGACGCACCGCATTATTTTCTGCATATTCCCCTTTGGCACGAGCGCATATACGACCGACGAGAATATCGCCGCGGCGCACACGCCGAGCGCCCATTTTTTCAGTTCCTCCATGCTATGCACCCGCCTTCACCGAGATAACTATACCCGTCGATATAATAAAGAGAGCCGCCGTAAAAATTATCGCCGCGTTTATTACCGTCAAAGCGGACGAGAGCGTTTCGAGCACCTCGCCGGAAGCGTCGTCGCCCATGGACGAGGACAGCACGCCTAAAAGCTTCAAAAGCAGGATTCTCGCGGTAAGCTGCAGAATAACGGGCAGATCCATAAGCACAACGGCGATAACGCCGAACACACCGACAGTGCTTTTGAGCAGCGCCACGCTGCCGATTATCGAGGAATACGCATCGCTCAGAGCGCCGCCGACTATAGGCACGGCGGAGCTGAGCGCGAGCTTTATGCCCTTGGAGGTCAGCGTGTCCGCGCTCCCGGCGAGCAGACTCTTGAGTCCCAGAACCGCCGAAAACGCCGCCGCGGCAAAAGACAGAACGCCTATCGCAAGCTTTTTTATCATCTCGGCGAGCTTCGTGAGCTTTAACTCGGGGCTGAGCGACGCGGACACGCCGAAAGCCGAAAACGCGCCGCACAGAGGCATTATCACATTCCCCGCGGTCTGCGCCGCCGCCTGAGCCGCCGCCATGGCGAAGGAGCCGTAGGTCAGGGCGAGAGTGGGATTCCCGGCGGCCGTTATTATGCCCGCCAATACGGGAATGAGCGCGAGCATAAAATCGGAGGTGGCTTTGACTGCGCTCACCCCCTGAGAGATAACCCCCGCAGACGAGGCGAACACGGTTATCGCAACCGCGCAGCCTATGACCGTATTGAGAGGCTCGGAGAAGTTTTCGACGGCGGCAGTGCCCTTTATGAGTCCGACAAGAATGACAATACCTGCTATCAAAGCCATGTCCTTTATCGGCTTCGAAAAGCTTCCGCGCGCCATATCGCCGAGCATCGAAACGAGCTTTTTCGGCGAGGGCGAGAGCAGAGATTGCCAATCGGCAATGTCAATCCCCGCAGAATCAAGGCTGTCCTTTATATCATCCGGCAAGGTGTCGCCGAGCCTGTCTGCGCCGCTCGACTCATAAAAGGACGAGTAATCATCCGTCGTCTCCTCCCCTACGGCGAAGCACACGGCGGCATTCAAAAAGAGCAGAATGAGCAGAGCCGCAAATACTTTTAAGCTTCTCATAAACTTCCCTCAGATATTTATAAGTTCTTTTGCAAGTCCGACCGCCGACCTTATAAGCGGCAGGGCGAGCGCGATTATCGCCGCCTTTGCCGCAAGCTCGGACGCGCCCGCCACGGCGGAGTTTCCGTTATCGCGGCAGATATCGCCCGTAATCTGAGCCGCAACCGCAACGCCGAGCGCCTTTATCAGCACGGACACGCATTCATTGCCCGCAGAGCTCATATCGGCAAAAAAATCGAGCTGCGAGATTATATTTTGCAAAACGTGCACCGCATAAGCCGCTATCACCGCGACTGCCGCTATCTGGACTATCGGCGCATATTCGGGGCGGTGCTGCTTTATCACGGCGCATATAACGCACACCGTAACCGCGAGCGCGGCGGTTTTCAGTATCTCCGTCATATCAGCCTCCGAGCAGTCCGCTCACGGCATCGAGCAGCTGCGAAAGATACGGCAGGAGCATTATCAGCACGGCGGCGATACCCGCAAGCACGGTTATCAGCGCGTAGTCGTCGCGCCCCGCACGCGAGAGCACCTGACTCAGCACCGCCACGATTATACCGACCATTGCTATTTTTATAACTATTCCCGCTTCCATAGACGATGCACGGCGAACGCCGTTCCTTTCTTTTTTATACAGCTTTTATACAGCCGCTATCACGATGACCGCGCCCGCGAGCGCTCCGAGAGGCGGCAGAACCTTTGCGTATTTCTTTTTCTTCTCCCGCGCCCCTGACAGACGCAGTTCGAAGTCGGATATAAACATATCGCAGTTTGCAAGCTGACCCTCGAGCGCGGTAGTGCCGAGCGAACGTCCGAAGGAGACCAAACGCGAGACATCGGACGGGCCCAAGCCGACGGTATTTTCCCGCGCGGAAAGCGAATCGCTCCACGCCTGCGGAAACGGTTCGCTCAGGCAGAGCCGTTCGCACTCGGGGATAAACACAAGCTCTTTGAGCTCCGGAGTCGTCGAGAGTATCTCGAGGACATCCCCGACAGGACAGCAGCAGCATTCGAGCTGCGTTCTCACAATGCGCAGCATTACACATATTTTTTCAAGCAGGCTCACGCGAAGCGTCAGCATACGCGCCGCATATCCGCCCGCAAGACACAGCGCGACAGCCGTCAACAAGGCTCCCGTCATTCGCATAAGAACGCTCCTTCAGGTCATATATTTCCTCAATCTCGCCGGGGGCTTCGCCGAGCATGACGAGCTTTGAAAACACGCCGGACGAGATAAGCTCCGACACGGCGGGACGGCGGCGCAAGTCCTCGTTTTTGCCGACATGGACGCTGACAAGAAAGTTCACTCCGGAGCTCATTCCCTCCGAAATACGCTTCGCTTCGGACAGACTGCCTATCTCATCGCAAATAATCATCTGCGGTGAGAGCGTTCTCAGGGCGGTCAATATGCCGGCATCCTTGGGGTAGCCCGTCAACACATCGGAAAATCCGACGTCGCACTGCGGACAGCCGCCGCTTGAAGCGGCTATCTCTCCGCGCTCGTCAACGACAGCCACGCGAAAAAAATTGCCACCGGAGGGTCCCGAAAGCCTGCGTGCAAGGTCGCGCAGGAGCGTCGTCTTGCCCGAGAGCGGCGGTCCCGCGATAATCGCCGATACCGCGCCGTTATTAAAGAGCCGCGTATATATTTCATCCGCAGCGCCCCTCACCTCATGGGCTATGCGCAGGTTGACGGACGAGATATCGCGAAACGCCTTCACCGTACCGTTTTCGGCCATGACCGCCGTGCCGCAAACTCCCGCCCTGTGTCCGTGCGCAAGGCTTATAAAGCCGCTCGCCGCGGCAGCGGAGTTCGAGTGGACGGAATAGCCGCACATACGCGAGAAGCTCGCTTGAAGCTCCGCGTGGCTTGCCGTGAGCGCGCCCGGCGAATACACCTCCCCCGTTCTGCCGCTCCCGTAAACGAACAGAGAGCCGCCGCGCGTGACTATCACAACGGGTCTTGCCGAGCGCAGGCGTATCTCGTAAGCGCTCTCCTTGACGCGGGAATCCACCCCGACGAGAGCGGCCCGAAGCCGACTGTCGAGATAATTCGCCGCGCTGTCAAAAGAATCCGCCGCCTGCATAGCCTCGCCTCCGTTTCCCTAAATAATATGAAATCTTGTCCCCGGGTAGAACAGGAAAAAGGACATAAAAAAGCACCCCGCAAAAATGCGGAGTGCTTTAAAAGCTATTCTGTTATCTCACCTCGAGGATATTGCCCGAGCCGCTGAAAATATTGAAATACAGCATTTTCTCCTCGCCGTTTTCGATATATTTTATCTCGTAATTCCCCTCCTTGCGGCTGCCGATGCATTTGACGTCGAGGATTTTCGCGTCTGTGTCGTTGAAGGTCTCCCTGAGCACCTTCAGCTCCGCATCGCTGTATTCCTCGGCGTTGTCGGAGACGAAAAGTACGCGTCCGAAGAGGTTATTTATCTTGGCGAGCAGGAGCTTCTGCTCCCAGGTAAATTTAAGGTTATGGTCGCGCAGGAAGAAAACATCGGGGTCGTTGAGGAACGCCCTGCCGTTTAAATGGCGGCGGAACATACTGTTGTTTATAGCGTTCTGCGCGCTGGGCAGCTCGTTGTTTATCGACATGGAGTTATAGAACTTGCCGCCGTAAGTGAGATCGACATCGCAGCTTATTCTGCACGCATCGACAACACCGAATGCGGGGCCGAGCGGCACTCCGCAGCCGAGGATGATTTTATCCCCGATGCACTCGCGCAAAAAGTCCATAGCCTCGCACATGATAGCGCCGCGGGTCTTGTTGTTGCGCGGAGTTCTGCACTGGCTGTAAAGGAAGTCGAGCTTCACCATATCGTAGCCCCAATCGTTGAGCACGGTGTCAAAGACATTTTTAAGATGTTCCCGCACCTCGGGGTTATAGATATCGAGCGTATATGCGCCGCCCCAGCCGATGCAGCCTATCTGAGGCTTGCCTTCGGGAGTGCGGATAATCCAGTCGGGATGCTCCTTCAATATGCGCGATTTTCCGCGCTGAACATTGAAGGGCGCAAGCCAAATACCCGCAAGGTAGCCCTCTCTGTGAACAGCGTCGGCGACGGTCTTCATGCCGTTGGGGAAGTCCTTGCCGTTGTAGTCGAGCCAATCTCCGACAAAGGTCTCATAGCCGTCGTCTATCTGGAAGATATTGACGCTGTCATGCGCCCGCGAAAGTCCCTTGAGGTCGCGCAGGATTATTTTTTCGTCTATCTTCTGGAAGTAGTTATACCATGAGGTATAGCCGGTGAGCCTGTCGATGCGCTTCTTTTCGGGCAAACCCATGGCGGCGAAATATTTGTCGAACACCTCGTCATAGCTGCCGACAAAGCGGACAACGTCAAACATCTCGTAAGGCTCGCTCACGGTCAGCCCCTCGACATCCTTTTCCATGGAGAAGAAATGCTTATCCATATCGGAATAAAAAACAGTATATCCGTTTCTTTCGCTGAGCGAACCGAACAGCTCAAACTCATCCCCGCGGCGGAAATAGGTATATGTAAAGCTGTGAAAGAAGCCGGGGCGGGATTTGTAGCGGGTGAAGGCGTAGTCGCCGGAGGTTATCGCCATATCCTTTACGGTTTTAGTTATACCCGCAAGCGAGGTCACGCCGGGATAGATATCCTCCGAGGACATCTCGGCGGAAGTCGTCCACGACTGATAGCCGTTGACAAAGAATTTTTCGTTTTCCTCATACTCGTGCCAGAACTCAAGCGCGGCGGATATAAGCGTTATCGGGCGCGAGGGAATAAGAGTCAGCTTGACGCCGCTCTCGTCGTTGACGCAAATGACCGAGAAGTGCGGACCCGAAAAACCGACCGTCTCATAAACCGCGCCGGCGAGAGAATATTTTAGTTTCAATACGGGCTTGTTCATCCTGATTCCTCCATACGGTATTTCTCTTTAAGCTTAGTTTATCATTTTGAGACGAAAAAAACAATAGGAGTCATCTAAATTGCGGGTATAAAAAAAGCGCCGCACTTAAACCGTGCGGTGCCTATATGTTATCCCTTTCGGGCTTGTTGTCCAGTTCCTGCGGCTGAGAGCCGCCGCTTAGTTACGCAGCCTTTCTTGCTACGGAGCTAAGTGCGAGAAGCATGAAGAGCTTGTGAAGGCTAAACTTCTTCTCTTTCTCAATCTCACCAAACAGGTCCTGTTCCATCTTGTAATACTGCATGTTCATCATATCTGTCAGTCCTTTCATTTGGTATGCTTTCATTATACTCGCTTTACGCGATTTGTCAAGTGATTTTGCACAAACGAGTACACTCCGATTTGTGCAATTTCGCCAAAGGAGCGACTTTTTTCAATCTTGCCGGTTTAAATAATTGCATTTAACTGCGTTAAATTCTTGTGTGCAGATTGCACAAATCATGCGCGTTTGGTTGTGGATTATGACGAAAGCAGCGCAGATTTTTGGAACTTCCTACAAAACAGCCCTTAAAAGTTTGTGAGAAATGACAATAAAAATATTTAAAAAGAGCTTCCGACGTATGCCGAAAGCTCTTCTTTTCTGTTATTCCGAGGAAAAGGCTTAGATCTTGCCGGCCTTTTCGAGCTCTTTGTAGTTTCTTCTGATCTTGAGAGTGGTGGTCTTCGGGAACTCCTCGGTGCGGAAGTCGAGTCTGTCGATGTTCTTCCATCTGGGCATATCGCGGTTGAACTGGTTGACAGCGTCCTTGATGAGCTGATCCGCTTCCTTGCCGTAGTCCTCGTAGTAGGGATAAACCTCTGCGACGATCTTGTTGCCCTCCTGGCTGACAAGAATCTCATGGATGGCATGGCAGCGCTGAGAAAGCTTATCCTCAAGCTCCTCGGGGGATACGTTCTTACCGTTGTTGGTGATGATGAGGTTCTTCTTACGGCCGACGAAGAACAGGAAGCCGTCCTCATCGATTCTGCCGTAGTCGCCCGTCTTGAACCAGCCGTTGTCAAATGCCTCGGCAGTAGCCTCGGGATCCTTGTAGTAGCCTCTCATGACGTTGGAGCCGCGGACATATATCTCGCCGACGCCGTCCTCATCGGGATCGTTTATCTTTATCTCGTTGCACGGAAGCGGTCTGCCGACGCTGCCGGGCTTATGATTTTCCATGGTGTTGGTGGTAACTCCGGGCGAGCACTCGGTTATGCCGTAGCCGTTGAGAACCTGTATACCGAGGTCATAGAGACCCTGCTCATACTCGGGGTCAAGCGCAGCGCCGCCGACGACGATGAACTGAAGTCTTCCGCCGAGCTGCTCATGAACCTGAGCGAACAACTTGCGGCGGACGTCGATGCCGAACTTGAGAAGGAAGCGGCTTATCTTGATGCCCTTCTTGAGGACTTCCTCTCTGCCGGTCTTTCTCGCGGTCTTCCAGACGCGCTTATAGATAGTCTCGACAACCAGCGGAACTCCGGAGAAATTCTGAGGATGATGGGTCTGGAAATCCCTGACGAGGTTCTTTATATCCACGCAGATATAGCCGTAGGTGATGATGATGAACGCGGCAAAGATAGTCGCAACCCACGAGAAGGTGTGGTTAAGCGGCAGGAAGCCGACGGAGTTTCCGCCCTGGAAGCACTTGCAGGATGAGGTGACAACAGAAGCGAGGTTGCCGTGAGTGAGCATAACGCCCTTGCTCTTGCCGGTGGTGCCGGAGGTGAAAACGATGGTTGCGAGGTCATCGGGAGATACGACGACATCCTTATACTCGGTGTAGCCGTCCGCAAGGAGCTTCTCGCCCTCATCGATGTACTTCTGGAAATCGGGGATATAGAGATATGTATTCATGGGAGCGCCTATCTCTTTTATCTTCTCGACTGTCGGAGCATAGTACTCGGAATAGAAGATAGCCTTGCACTCACTCTCATTGAGCTGAACGGCAAGATCCTCTGCAGGAAGCTTGGGGTCAAGCGGAACGCTGACTATCTTTCCGAGAAGGTTCGCAAAAAACGCGATTATCCACTCATAGGAGTTCTCGCCAATAATGGCGACATTGCAGTCCTTGATGCCGTGGGCAAACATATATGTGCCCAGGCAGTTGATATCGTGCCAAACGTCGTTAAATGTTTTGGTGATGAACGGATTGTCCTTTGTGCCGTTCACGTTGTCATACATAAAGAGGGGCTGATCCTTTCCCTCGCCGACACCGTGGATGACAAGCTCCTTTATGGTCTTGACATCGGGCACATCATAGTATACGTCCTTGTACTTCTTTTTCATTTTTTTGATTCCTTCCCTCATATTTTATTTTCTCTGGTCTTGAACTCCGTACCCCTTACAGAGTTCTCTCAAAACATAATTTTATATGATTGCAGAGCATTCTTTTTTACTATAGCGAAATTAATAAATATTTGCATTAGTTTAGAAAAAGTTTATGATTTATGATTTATATTAAAAAGCCAAAAAGCCGGACGGATCAGCTTCACTGATCGCGTCCGGTCGATGCGTTTTGCACTTCTTCTTTTTTTGCTTTTTCTTTTGAGGATTTGCCGAGTTTTTTGTATGCAAAGAACTTGTTTGTCACAAAGTTAAACGGCGTTACTATAACCGCGACTATGCACGGGGCGATATACTCCGCGAGCTTTCTGTCGGTCATATCGACGCCCGACTGCCTTATGGCCTCGCCCAACGACCTTACGCCCTCCTCGAGGTTCAATACGTCAAGGAAGAGCCATGTGAGCAAGGTTGTCAAAAACAGTCCCGAGAAAGCATACACAACATAGAGTCTGAGCAGAACCTGCCAGCCCTTGACTCCTTCATCGCGTTCAAAGACAAGCCTGCTGTTAATCAGATATGACGAGAGCACACTGAGCACGAAACCCACAAGAGTCGCAAGCACATAGTGACCCCCGACAAAAACAACGGCGGCATACGCAACATAGTTGACTATCGCGTTTATACTGCCGACGACGATGAATTTCAGGTATTGAATGACTGCATTATTACTCTTTTTCTTCACCTTTCCGCCTCCCCTGCGAATATCAAGAAGATGATAACATATAAGTGCGGTCTTTTCAATATCAAAAAAACAGATTGGCTCTGAATCCCCTGCTGTTTTCATTCTCTATTGTTAAATCTTTCTTAAGTTCATAAAAGGAACAAAATACAATTATACTTATACTAAAATAACAGCATATTAAGGTGGGACAGGCTGCGAACAGACAGCCGCCGCCATGGGATGGAGATGCAAGGAAAATATGAAAATCAAACCGCTCAGCCGCCTTATGACCGACTTCGGCGGCTTCCTGGGTCTTGCGGAGCACGTCAAGCTCGGGATTTACGCAAAAAACGCCGTTAAGGTTCAGGAGCACATTGTCAAGAAGCTCATGCGCGACAACAAAAACACCGTATACGGCAAGGCGCACAATTTCAAGGACGTTCACTCCGTTGCGGACTATCAGGCAAAGGTTCCTCTCTCGCGCTACAAGGACTACGAGGAATATATCGACCGCATGGTTGAAACCGGCGAAAGAAATCTTATAACCAGATACCGCATACACAGATACGCCGAGTCCTCCGGCAGCATCGGCAAGCCGAAGCTCGTTCCCCTCGCCGCAAGGTCGCTGTGGAACTGCCAGTGCTTCAGCTTCTCGGCTCCCGTCGGCTGCGCCGTCAAGTGGTTCCACGCGCACGGCAAGCGTCTGCCTCCTCAGAAGGGTATGCTGACGCTCGAGATAACGCCCCACCGCCTTCCCAACGGAAAGACCTGCAGCTGCCTTTCCGGTATCCCGATGATGTACTTAAAGCCCATAGTCAGCTCCTTTGTCACCTCTCCCCCGGAGATAATGTTCCCGGAGGATCCGAGCAGAACGGATATGCAGTATTTCAAGCTGCGTTTCGCGCTGATGGACAGAGACGTGAGCTACCTGAGCACAATGATAATAACCGTTCTCGAGTCGATGATGCATTATCTTGAGGACAACTGGGAGATGCTCTGCGACGACATTGAGCACGGCACGATAAACGAGAGCATCGCGTGCCCGCCCCAGGTAAAAGAAAAGCTCATGAAGCGCATTAAGCCCATGCCCGGCCGCGCCGCCGAGCTTCGCAGCGAATTTGAAAAGGGCTTTGACACTCCGATAGTCCCCCGAATCTGGAAGAACTGCTGCTGGATGTTCGGCATGGGCGCAGGCTCGCTCGAGGTATACTCGAAGAAGCTGGGTCGTTACACGGGAAATCTCCCGATTCACAACATGGGCTACGGCGCATCCGAGGATCTTGTTGCAGTGCCGATAGCGCTCAACTCCAACGACTGCGTAATTCTTCCTCACAACGGCTTCTTTGAGTTCCTGCCCGTCGGCGCTCCCGAGGGCACCCGCCCGTTCACCATAAGCGAAGTAAAGCCCGGCGAGGAATACGAAATAATTATCACGAATCTCTCCGGCCTCTACCGTTACCGCATTGACGATGTCGTTGAAATCACCGGCTTCTATAAGCAGTCTCCGACGGTAATGTTCAAGTACAGACTCAACCAGGTGCTTAACATCGGCGGAGAAAAGACCGACCAGAGCATGGTTGACTGGGCGGTTGAGCAGATGTGCGACCGTTTCGGCACAGTCTCCGTCGGACACAGCGTTTATCCCGACACCGAGACGACTACTCCCGGCCACTATGTCCTCTTCGTTGAGACCGAGGACGAAATCGACCCCGCAAGACGTCAGGAGTTCGCGGCGGTATTTGACGAAAAGCTCAGCGATTCGAACCTCTTCATCAGCGATGCCTGGCACGAAAAGACCCTCAGCAAGACCGAGCTTCACTTCGTCAAGAAGGGCACTTATCACCAGTATCTTGAGATGAAGAAGAACGAGGGCGCGAACCTCAACCAGCTCAAGCCCGTTGTCCTGCTCAACACTCAGGACAAGCGCGACTTCTTCTGGAAAAACGTCACCGACTGACGGTAATTTAATAAAGAGCTTGCAGCCGCAACGGGTGAACTGTTGCGGCTGATTTTTTGTGCCGTATGGTGAGCGTCAAAGGGTCGTCGAGTCGCCGACCCCTACAAGCAAAGCTTTCCGCAATTTCCTTGTAGGGGCGAGCAAAAGCTGCCTCTACGGTGTACCTCTTACAACCGCTCTGCAAATCCCAATTGCAAAAAGCTTTTATCTTCCCCGGCGGGACGGTAATTTTGATAAGCATATAAAAATTCAAGGACCGCCGGAGCGATCCCTGATTTGATTTGATTTTATTTTTCTTTCAACAGCTTTGCGAGCTCGTCCATAAAGGTGTTGATATCCTTGAACTGCCTGTAGACGGAAGCGAAACGGACATAGGCTACTTCGTCAATACTCTTGAGCTTCTCCATCGCAAGCTCGCCTATATAAACGGTTGTCACCTCGCGGTCGAGCGAATTTTGAAGCACGGCCTCTATCTCGCTGACAGCCTTTTCGAGCTGTTCCATATAGACGGGGCGCTTTTCACACGCCTTGAGCATACTGTTGAAAAGCTTGTTTCTGTCAAAGACCTCACGCGATTTGTCCTTTTTGACAACGACTATCGGCACGGTTTCGATTATCTCATAAGTTGTGAAGCGCTTGCCGCAGCTCATACACTCGCGGCGGCGGCGGATTCTCTCGCCCTCGTCGGTGGGACGCGAGTCGATGACCTTGCTCTCTTCAAAACCACAGAACGGACACTTCAAAGCTATCACTCCCTGATAAACGTCTATAATATTTATCGCATAAAAACAGTCAAATGTCAAGCTTTTCAAGCCTGCGCATAGAATCCGTCAGCTGCTCCGTTCGCTCGAAGCCCGAGCGATAGAGCTCGATAACACAGTCGCCCGAATAACCGCTATTTTTCAAGAGCGAAAACAGCACGGCAAAATCAAAAGTTCCGTCAAACGGTGGGATACACTTGTGACTCTCATCGTGGTCGCTCAGATGTATGTGGCAGATATTATCGGAAAACTCTCTGAAAAATTCTATCGAATCTATCCCCGCAAGATACGCCTGCTTGATATCGAGCACCATGTGAAAATCGCTGCCGAGGCGGCTTTTGAGCTCGTTCATAAATTCAGGCGTCTGCCCGTTGTGATGGACGACATTCTCCTGTGCGAGGATTATCCCCTGCTCGCGCGCGTCCGAGACAAGCAGTCCGAGGCGTTCGGCGTATTCGTCCGTGCCGATATTCATCGGCAGCTTCGCGCCGTGGAGCACAACGACTTTTGCGCCTATCGCGGAGGCGGCGGCGTAGTATTTTTTATAAAACTCCCTGTAATCGTCGAAGCGCCGCACATACTGGCTGAATAAGATATAGCCCTCGGCAAACGAGGTAAAGGGATGCAGAGAGCGGATGCGTATGCCGTTGTCGGACGCTATCGAAGAGAGTCGGCGGAGGAAAACAGGCTCTAACTCCGACGGAGAATTGAAGAACACCTCGGTGACTTTCGCCCCGGTTTCGGCGACACAGCGCAAGGCCTCCTCTGTCGCCGCGGGATAGAAGCAGGCGGTTGATATTCCGACGGACATTCTTTTCCTCTCCCTTCCTGAAAAGTAAAAATCTTTGCATTGCGAAAACGCGCACTTCGAGTTAGAATCAGAGAAAACGGAGGTGCGCCATGCGCGGTATAAAAGAAAAAATAACTGAAAATTTAAGTTACATAAATCCCGTTTCACGAAAACTATTGCTCGGCGCGGTGATTATTTTCGAAGTTCTTTTCACCCTTGCCGTCTGCGCTCTGCTGCTCGCGGGACGCGGGCTCGATTATTGGCGCTGCATAGCTCTCGCAAAGGATGCGGCAGACTGCATACGGCCGAGCATGGGAGTCATGCTTTTCGGCTCGCTGATAATACAGGCTATTGATCCCGAAAGCGAAAAATAAGCAAAAAACGCTTTACATACGTATATAGTATCACAAAAAAACGCCGAATACAATTAATTTTGGCGCTTTTTAACCCATCTGCATATGGACATTTACCGAAAAAGTGTGCTATACTTTTAGGAGCGTTTTTTATTTTGCGCTGCGGAGGGAATATGACAAGGGACAAGCTCATAAAAAAAATTGCGACATGGATAATGATGACGATAATGCTGTCTGTCTTTTTGCTCGATGTAATCTGCGTTGCCATGTGCAACATCTATCAAAGCAGGGTTGAAATCAGCCCGGCGCAGTTTTCATCGGACGGCACTGCCGACAGGATACATTTTCTCAACACCAACAATTCCGACGCAATACTTATAGAATCAAACGGAAAGTTCGCGCTTATAGACTCCGGCGAGGGCGATTACAATCCGCGCAGAAAGTTAAGCTACGACGGCAGCGAGGAGGATGTTATAAAGTACCTCAAAAAGGCCGCCGGCGACTCCGAGGGCAAGGTAACGCTCGAGTTTGCGCTCGGTACGCACAACCACTACGACCATGTCGGCTCGTTCGAGGCCATTGCCAAGGACCCGGACATCACGGTAAAGACTTTCTATCTAAAGCCCGTAAATCACGAGATAGCCCACGAATACGAATACGGGGGCTGGGGCGTTGAAAAAACCTATGAGGACACCGTAAAGGCGTTCAAAAACAGAGGCACGGTTGTTACCTCCGACATACCGGACAAGCCGTTTAAATTCGGAGATTTCACGCTGACCTTCTACAACACGGCGCTCGATGACGAGCGGCTTCACGGGCAGGGCGAAAACGCCGAATCCGTCGGAACGATGGTCGAAAAGGGCAAAAAAAGCGCATTCCTCGCCGCGGACATAACGAGAACCACCGGACTCGAGGGCTTACTTCTACCGCAGCTTCATAAAGTGGATCTGCTCAAGGTCGGACACCACGGCTACTACGGCTCGACATCGCCCAAGTTTGCGAGAGGGCTCTCGCCCGAGATAGCGATAATCACAAACAGACTCGGGAAGATATATCCCGATATCAAATGGACGCTGACGATGGTGAGCCACAGCGCGATTTTCGCAACGGTTGACGAAAACGGAATTATAGCGGAGTTCACGGACGACGATGAAATCAAGCTTTCGAATCACGCGCAGGACTGAAAACATAAAAGCAGGAGCCGTTAGGTTCCTGCTTATTTTTTATGCGCCGATTCGCTTGATTTGACGCGCCGCGTCGATTGAATTGTTTTCGTCCATTTCGGGGAGCTGATTCCAATAGCGCTTTGGCATAAAGCTCATGCGGCAGCGGGGATTGTAACGAGCCTCTATGGCTACCGTGTCGTAAAAATGCTTCCACAGCGCGCGGAAATACAGCTCCTCGTCCCCCGCCCGCGGCTGCTCAAAGCCGTCGAGGTGGATAACCGTTTTCTCTCTGTTGTGCCAGACGAGCGCCTGCGAATGGGTCTTGTCATATATCAAAAACGATTCGTTCGGGTATCGGTCGCAAAAATGCGGCGCGAGCAAAGGCAGGACGGAATTTTTCGGCTCGATTACGGCAGTCAGGGTGTTATCCTCGCTTATGCTGAAGCGGACGAAGCCCGCATATTTATGGCTCTCCTGCTTGAGGGCGCGGACGGCTTTTGTCAGACGCGAAACAGTGCCGTCTGCGAGCATACGCAGAACGCCCGCGCCGTAGTACATCGCCATATGCACAAAATCGTTGATGAGCGTGCCCCTGTCCTCAAGACAAGTGAGATAGCCGAGGCGCACAGTGTTCCAGACATCCGCGCCTACTTTTTTGAGCCCGCGGCGCACTCTGTCCGCCTTTTGCGGGTCGGTGTCAACGGTTTTTGAAGAAAAGAGCGTCGGCACGAACTCATCCTCCGCGACTATAGAACACGGCAGCTCGCGGCTCTCGAAGCTCTCGAAAACGGCTGTCAAAAGCCCCTCGAACGAGCCGTCGTATACATATATTACATCTGACCGTGCAGACATTGTACTACATCCTCTCTTGTTATCATATTGTCGAACAGGCTCAGCTGCTCGCCCTGCACATTCGGCAGAAGCGACCGGCACCGCTCGGAAATAAGCGAGTTTAAAACTCTGTCGGGATTAACGTTGAGTCCCGCCGAATATTTGCCCTTGCAGGTTATGAAATATTGGGCGCGTTTGAGCACCACGCCGAGCTTTTTGAGATCCTCGAAGCTCAGCGGCGAGACGCGGCGGGCGGTCAAAATCCGCTGAACGCTCTTCACGCCGACGCCCGGTATTCTCAGCAGTTCTTCCCTTGTTGCGCGGTTTATTTCAAGCGGGAACAGCTCCATATGATTGAGCGCCCAATTGCATTTCGGGTCTACATAGGGGTTCAAAAACGGATGCTTTTCATCGAGCAATTCATTTGCGTCGAAGCCGTAAAAGCGCAGAAGCCAGTCGGCCTGATATAGCCTGTGCTCGCGCAGGAGCGGCGGCTCGGTCGTCTTTGCGGGCAGAAGCGGATTTTCGACTACGGGGATATAAGCCGAATAGAACACGCGCTTGAGCTCGTATTTCTTATAGAGTGCGGCGGAGAGCGACATTATTTTGTAATCGCTGTCGGGCGTTGCGCCGACTATGAGCTGAGTGCTCTGACCGCCGGAGGCGAAGCGCGGCGCGTGCTTATATTTGACAAGCTCCGCCGAGTTCTCCTTTATCTTATTTGTAATAAGCCCCATGGGGCGGAGTATAGACTCCTTTGTCTTATCGGGCGCGAGAAGCTGCAGACTGCTGTTTGACGGCAATTCTATATTGACGCTCATTCTGTCCGCGAGCATACCCAGACGGGTTATCAGCGCGTTGTCCGCGCCGGGGATGGCTTTTGCGTGAACATATCCGCCGAACCTGTATTCCTCGCGCAGGATGCGCAGCGTCTCTATCATGCGCTCGCAGGTATAATCCGGGCTGCCGACGACGGCGGACGAGAGAAAAAGTCCCTCGATATAATTGCGGCGGTAAAAATTTATCGTAAGCTCCGCAAGCTCGCGCGGGGTAAAGGTCGCGCGGCGCACGTCGTTCGAGACGCGGTTGACGCAGTATTTGCAGTCAAAGATGCAGGCGTTGCTCATGAGAACCTTCAGCAGGGATATGCATCTGCCGTCGGCAGCGAAGCTGTGGCATATGCCGCACGCGGCGGCGTTGCCTATCCCCTCGCCGCCCGAGGCGCGATCCGTTCCGCTGCTCGTGCAGGCGACGTCGTATTTCGCCGAATCGGAAAGTATCTCCAGCTTGTCAAACAGATCCACGCTCTCACCCGATTTCAAACATTTGTTCGTATGTATTATACTACAGAACATTTGTTTGTGTCAAGAGCTTAAATAAAAAATATCGGCCGTGCTTTATGTGCACAGCCGATAAGCTTTAAAGAATGATACAGATAAGACCGCTGCAGCCCTCGTTTATGACCTTTTCGAGCGTCTCCTGTAATTTCATGCGCGCCGCGGCGGGCATTCGGTAGAGCTTGTTATGCAGTCCCTCGTTGACAAGCTCATGCAGGGATTTTCCGAAGATATTCGACTCCCATATCTTTGTCGGGTCCTCCTCGAACTCCTTGAGCATATAGTTTACAAGCTCCTCGGACTGAGATTCAGAGCCAACTATCGGCGCGACCTCGGTCGTTATATTTGCCTTCATCATGTGTATCGACGGAGCGGAGGCACGCAGACGCACGCCGTATCTGCCGCCCTGACGCATTATCTCCGGCTCCTCGAGGCTCAGCTCATCGAGCGACGGCATGACTATTCCGTAGCCCGTCGCCTCGACCTCATCGAGCGCACCCTTGAGCCGCTCATATTCACGGCGCACAGCGGCAAGCTCGCGCATGCAGCTCATCAAATCCTGCTCATCAGAGATATCAAGCCCCGTCTCCTCGGCGAGTATCTTATAGAACAGACTTCCGTCTATCTGCGCCTCTATCCGTGCCGCACCGCAGGACAGATCCATCTTGGCTATCTTCGCGCCCGTCACATATTCGCAAGAGCAGATATCCTCGGCTAAGTGTTTTACATCGCGGAGAGTGCGGAGATTCTTCGCCGCCTCGCTCACCGCGCCGCAGAGCCCCGAGCGCAGCCAATGCTCGCGGCCGAGGGTCATCGCCCAGCCCGGCAGACCGACACTTACCTCCTTGACAGGGAACTCAAAGAGCACCTGCGTGAGTATCTCCTTTATCTCCCCCTCGTCTATCTCAAGGCAGTTGACGGGCATAACGGGCACGCCGTATTTATCGGTCAGCGAGGCCGCCATGCTTTTTGTCTCGTCGGTTTCGGGCTTTGTGCTGTTCAGCAGGACGATGAACGGCTTCTTGAGTCCCTTTAGTTCGGATATTACTCTGCCCTCCGCCTCCTCGTATTCGCTGCGCGGTATCTCGCTTATCGAGCCGTCGGTGGTGACGACAAGCCCTATCGTCGAATGCTCGCTGATAACCTTTTGCGTGCCTATCTCCGCCGCCATATTGAACGGTATCTCATGCTCAAACCACGGGGTCTTAACCATTCGAGGGCTCTCGCCCTCAATATATCCCAAAGAGCTCGGGACGATATAGCCCACGCAGTCGATGAGCCGCACGCGAAATGTCGCTTCGGACGGGAGCGAAATTTCGACGGCATTTTCCGGGATAAATTTCGGCTCGGTGGTCATTATAGTACGCCCGGCGGCGGACTGCGGAAGCTCATCGACTGCCCGCTCGCGCACGCTCTGAGCCTCGATATTAGGCAGCACAAGGGTGTCCATGAAGCGCTTTATAAATGTGGATTTTCCGGTTCTGACAGGGCCGACGACTCCGATATATATATCGCCCTGGGTACGCTTTGCTATATCGCTGTAAATATTTCTCTCCTGCACGGTTATCCCTCCTCATACTCCGGGTATCAGCAGCATACATTTCTGCGCCACCGTCTCGCCCGTTATTCCGTTTTCCTGCTCCACCGCTTCCACGGTAGTGTTATAACGCCTCGCTATATTCCAAATTTCCTCGCCCGCGTCGGCAAAATAGACGGTCAGCGCGGCGCCGCCCGCTTTTTTGCTTTCGGTGTCGGCGCACTCTATCGAGGTGACAGTCTTGCGGCGGACGCTGTCGAAGATGCAGCCGGAAATATGCATTTCGGCCCGCACCTCGGCGCTGCCCGAGGCGCACGCGGCGCTCGCGGCGGTTATCTCGATACACGGAGACAGACTGAGCTCTCCGCATTTTCTGACGGAGCGGCGGTATTCATAGCTCGCCTGCCGCTGAGCATAGCAGGGCTGCTCCTCGGCATCGGAATAGAGAAAGTGGAGCGTCAGCTCGCCCGAAATTATCACTCCGTCGGAGTCCTGCGATACGCTCTTTGAAAGGTCGGAGCACCAGAGGGCTAAAATCTGCTTTGCCTCCGGCAAATCCTGCGTGCTGCGGCAGGTAAAAGTATCGCTGAATCTGTCGGCAATAACGGAGAAATCTATATTGCGGCTCTTAGTCTCGAGGTTGCAGCAGACTGAATAGGCGTCGGTGACAACAGGCAAGCTCAGCTCTCTATAGGCCTTGACCCCCGCGCCAACGCGCACGCTGATATCAATAAGTCTGTTGTCACCCGCCTGATCCGCCTTCGGCAGAACCTCGAGAGAGGTGACGGGCAGCGACACGCAGCAGGTGCAGTCCTCGTCTATACCCTCAAGGTTGATTATCTGGCTTATCGGCATGGAGTGGCCGAAGCCGAATATTTCGCCGTTCTCGCCTCGGCAGACGGCGCTGACGGTAAGCTCGCCTTTTACAAGCAGCTTGTTGCTGATAACCTTTATCTCCTGCGCGAGCGCCGCCGCCTGTGCGCTGAGCACATTGGACACGGCGGGGTCACCATTTGGCAGGGGCACGGTCTCGCTCATGGGAAACGCAGTTTCCGTGCAGGCGATAAGGCTCGCTGTGCGGCTGTCGCAGCATCTGAGCTGTATCCCCGCGCCCTCGGCGCCTGTTATTATCTCCTCCTGCTTCACTCCCGATATGCAAAACGCCACGCTGACCACGGCATGAATATCGAGCCTTCGCGGACTGACGGCGCGGCAGTTTGCGTACTGGGTATAGGCCCGCACATTCACACAGCAGTTTTCGTCCGCACCCTTGAGCTCGGCATACTTCGAGAACGGGTAGGTCTGCTCAAAGCAGCAGACGTTTCCCTGCTCGTCGGTATAGATGACGCACACGCCCGCAGAGCCGTCCGCCGTCGCCCTGTCGCCTGCGGTCTGAACGGCGGTTATGCGCGGAGTGACAAGGCACTTGAGCACGCGCCTTATGTCCGGACAATAATCCGGCAGGGTTATATCGGCATCTATCGGCTGTTCCGCAGTGCAGGCACCGAGCGTCTCCTCGACGCCGACAGACTGCGTTATAACGTTGATTTGCATCGCATTCCTCTCCTTAACAGAAAATGTCAATGCATTTATATTCTCCCCGTGTCCCGCGTATGATAAAAACCTGCGGGACGTTTTTAAGCGCGTTTTAGCACTTGATATATTAGAGTGCTAATGATTTACAATTTGTTCACAATCCAATGTATTTTTTTTAACAAAGCGGGGATATTATATAATCAAACGAAGGGAGCAAGAGCCCCCGGAGAAGAAAGAGAGTGAGTCCGATGGAAATCGGAGAGCAGTCAGATAAATAAAACAAACACTTCATTATGAATATCAATACACAACAAACGGAGGAATCAATTATGTTTGAACTTACACCTTATGAACGCAGACATCAGCGTGCACTCTTTAATCCTTTCAGAGATATGGATAACTTCGAGAAGAGCTTCTGGGGCGACATGGCCGCAGCGGACTTCAAGACCGATATAAAGGACAACGGCAAGGAATATGTGCTCGAGGCGGATCTGCCCGGCTTCAAGAAAGAGGACATTCACGTCGATATCGAGGACGGCTACCTGACCATCAGCGCAGAGCGCAACAGCGAGAGCGAGAAGAAGGACGACAAGGGCAACTTCGTCCGCCGCGAGAGGTCTTACGGCTCGTTCAGCAGGAGCTTTGACGTATCGTCCGTCAAGACCGATGCTATCACCGGAGAATACAAGGACGGCGTTCTGACCCTGACAATGCCCAAGAAGGAAGAGAACGTGCCGACATCGAGAAGAATCGACATCGGCTGATACAAAGAAAGCGACCCCGGAGGGAATACTCTCCGGGGTCTTTGCGTATTTTTACGGCTTTTAAAAGTTATTTCATTCCGTGCTTTTTCTTGTAGCTCTCTATACATTTAAGCTCATTGAAATATATTTTTTCGCCCTTAACTTTCATAAAATGCTCATGCCCTTTGCCGAGCAGAAGGAGTATATCCCCTTTCCGCATATGGTCGAGGGCATATTCTATTGCCTCGGCTCGGTCGGTTATCTTGACATATTTGCCCGCTCCGCCGCCTTTTTCGACCCATCCGGCTATCTCGTCGATTATCGCGTCGGGGTCCTCAAAGTCCGGGTCGTCGCTTGTGATTATGATAAAATCGCACATCCTTGCGCTGACAAGACCGAGCTCCTGCCTGCGGACTGTTGCCTTGTTGCCCGTTGAGCCGAAAAGCGCAACAATACGGTTGGGCTTATAGTCGCGTACGGTCTCGATAACATTTTCCATGCTCAGACCGTTATGCGCATAGTCGATAATGACGCTGTAATCGTCGCTGACATGAACGAGCTGCATCCTGCCCTCTATACTGACGTGAGCAACCGCCTCGCGCATTTTTTCGACCGGCACGCCCATTTTGCGCAGAAGTGCGACGGAAGCCAAGACGTTGTAGACGCTGAAAAAGCCGGGCATACTGACCTGCGCGTGCCACGGGGCGTCGAATTTACTCTTGCAGTCGAACTCTATACCGAGAAAACCCGGGCGGCGCAGAGGATTTATATTCTCCGCATAGTAATCGCATTTTTCGTCGAGGCCGTAGCTTATCACCTCGCCCTTTGACGCGGCGGCGATATCGTCAAAAAACGCATCGTCCCGGTTGGCGACGGTGAAGCCGCTGTGAACATAGAGCTGCTTTTTCCAATAGGCGTATTCTTCAAAGGTCTTATGCTCTTTTCCGCCGATATGGTCGGGCGAAAGATTGGTGAATATTCCGGCATAGAATTCAATGCCGTAGACGCGACTCATCTTGAGTCCTATGGACGAGACCTCCATGCAGACCGCCTCGCAGCCGCCGTCCGCCATCTCGCGCAGAATCTTCTGAAGCTCATAGGATTCGGGGGTCGTGTTGACGGTCGGTATCTTTTTATCGCCGTAAAACGCGCCGACAGTGCCGATAACGCCCGTCTTTATGCCGCAGTTTTCGAGCGCGCTGCGCAGAATATAGGTTATGCTCGTCTTGCCCTTTGTGCCGGTTATGCCTATCATTTTAAGCTCGTCGGCAGGGTGACCGAAGAAGTTTATGCTCATCTGTGCGAGGTCGCGGCGGGTGTTTTCGCTCATCAGCACGATTGCGTCATCAGGCAAATCGAGCGCAGTCTCCGCCACAAATACGCGGCAGCCGAGGTCATATGCGTTTTTTGCGTATTTATGCCCGTCGTTCGTCTCACCCTTCATGCAGACGAACGCCGTACCCGGCTTCGCCTTGCGCGAATCGTAGACTATATCGCATATGTCCCTCTGCGGATAATCGCCCGCGACAGCAGTGCCCTCAAGCAGTTCTTTCAAATACATTGTATCTCTCCCGTGGTGTCTTATTTTTCAAACGGTCTTATCATAAAAGCCGAAGCGGAGCTTCTTTTCGTCTATAAGGCGAAGGTCGCGCTCGGGGTCGTTATGATAACGAGCCTCGCTGATACCCGTCATGCGCCAATCGAGGCTGACGACGGTATCCCTCAAGGGCTTCAGCTCGAAATCGTGCTTAGTATCCTCAAGCATCTGCGCCGTGAAATGCTGCGCGTTGAAGCTGAAATGCTCCATGCCGAACGGCTCAAAGCGCAGTCCCGCCGCATCGGACGCAACCTCGGCAAAGCGAGTGCCGTAATGCGCGCCGTTCTCCTGCGGGCGGATATAGTGCTCGAAATTGTCCGTCGCCGTCGTGCTCCAAAGCCCGAGGCGTTGGGATTTATACCTGTCAACATAGGCCTCTTTAGGCCCGTAGCCAAAGTAACGGACGCTCTCAAAAGCTTCGGGCATAAAGAGCCTGTAGCCGACCTTCGGCAGCACCGGGCATTTTTCTATCACATCGCCGTCAAACAGAAGCGTCACGCAGCCGTCGGGGGTAAATTTGTAATCAACTTTGGCGTGAATGACGGGCGGGCAGGACGGGCCGCCTATCGATATTTCGGTCTTTATGCACACGCCGCCGTCCGTATTCGAGACGAGGCAGGAGTAGGTCTTTTGCGCGGCATATTTGAAATTCTTGAGCCGCCACATATCGGACGAGCCCCTGTTATAGCAGGGCGAGCGCCAAATCTGAGGCTCAACGGGTGCGCTCAGCAGTTCTTTTTCGCCACAGACTATCGATGCTATGCGCCCGTAGGGCTTATCAAAAGTATAGACGATATTCCCCGCCTTAATAACCGCGAAGCGGTCGTTTTCGTCGAGCTCAACTCTGCCCGTCTTTGGTATATAGCGGGTATAGTCCTTGAGTATAAACTGCTCAAAGCCCGTTTCAAAGCCCTTTTCCGCCCAAGGGTAATCCTTTGTCGAGACGAAGCTCAGGGTCAGCAGACAGGACGGGAGCGAATCAACTTTTTCGGGATCGAAGAGCTTTATTGTCGTACTCCCCTGCGCGGGGGTCGAGAGAGCGTCGGTAATACCCTCCGAAACGGTTTTTCCGTCCTCGCTCAGCGTCCAGTGAATCGCCGTATCGTCGAGCGGAGTAAAGCGCCTGCGGCTCGTGACGGTCACGCTGCCGTCGCCGTTATAGACGGCCGAATACTGCTGATAGACGCGCTTCATATCGAAATATCCGGGGCGCGGGGTGCGGTCGGGATAGACGAGCCCGTCGATACAGCAAATGCCGCTGTTCGGGAAATCGCCGAAGTCGCCGCCATAAAAATATCGCGCACCGCCGTCTTTGTCCGGGACATTGACCGCATGGTCGCACCATTCCCAGATACAGCCGCCGAAATTGTTGTCATACTTTTCGACAAGCTCCCAGAACGGATAAACATCGCCCGTGCTCATCGAGCAGACATATTCGCACATATAAAAAGGCTTCGTATATTCTTTATTATTGAGATAGCTCTCTATATATTCCGTTCCCGCATACATACGGCTCTCGACATCCGAGATATCGGCAAAATTCTCTCCCTCGGGGACAGCCTTGAACTCAAGGTGGGAGTTCTCGTAATGTATCAGTGCACGGTCGTCGCGCGAGCGGATATACTGCGCCATGGCGCGGTGATTGACGCCCGCTCCCGACTCGTTGCCGAGCGACCAGAGCACAACGCAGCCGTGATTTTTGTCGCGCTCAAAGAGCCTCTTTGCCCTGTCGACATACGCCTCACGCCATTCGGGAGACGAGGAGAGCCGCGACCAGCGCATCCAATCCCATTCGCCCTCCCAATCGTAGCCCATTCCGTGGGTTTCAATATCCGCTTCGTCCGTCAGCATTATACCGTATCTGTCGCAAAGCTCAAGAAAGCGCGGGTCGTTCGGATAATGCGAGGTGCGTATCATATTGCAGTTGGCGCGCTTTATGAGCATGATATCCCCAAGCATATCATCGAGCGCGACGGTGTGACCCGTAACGGGGTGAGAGTCGTGACGGTTGATGCCGCGAGCCTTGACCGCCTTTCCGTTTAAAAGGCAGACTCCGTCCTTTATCTCGAAGCGACGCACCGCAAGGTCGAGCAGAACGACCTCGTCGCCGACACTGAGCCAAAGCTCATACAGGCGGGGCTCTTCGTCGTTCCAAAGCACGGGAGAGCTGATAATTATGCTCAGATTTTCGCCGCAGACACCCTTGGACACAACGGCTCCGTCCGGCGCGACAAGCTTATATCTCACATTGCAGGGCGTGCTGAGCTTCGCTTCCACAGCCAGCTCGGCGGAGGCGAGATCATCGGAGACACAGCTCCTTACAAATATATCGTCAAATCTCTCCCTGCCGCGTGCCAAAAGATAGACCTCGCGGAAAATGCCCGAAAATCTGAAGCAATCCTGATCCTCGAGATAAGTGCCGGGACACCACTTGACAACGAGCACGCAGAGGGTATTTTCGCCGCTTTCCGCAAACGCCGTAACATCGAACTCGCTCGTGCAGTGCGAGACCTCGCTGAAGCCGACGAACTTCCCGTTGAGCCAGACATAAAAGCACGAATCCACGCCCTCGAAATTCAAAAACAGATCGCGCGAGGCGAGTTTTTCATCGAGCGTAAATTTTCTGACATAGAGCCCGCAGGGATTCTCGTCCGGGACAAACGGCGGGTCGGTCGGGAAGGGATATTCGAGATTGCTGTAGAGCGGAACATCGTAGCCGCGGTCGACATAGGTCTGCCAGCTGCGCGGAACGGCGATTTTATCAAAACCGCCCTCACCGACATATTCGGGGGGCTCGCGCAGGACATCCTCAAAGCTTTTGAAAAAGCGGAAATCCCACTCGCCGCAGAGCGAAAGAAAATAATCGGACTGCCCGCGCTCGCGTGTGGCGGCGGTTTTCTCATCCGCAAAGGGAATAAAATAGGCGCGCGGCTCAAGGCAGTTGACATGAAGAGTTTCAAGCGATTTGTGATAAGCCGGTGTTCTCATCGGAGGCCTCCCGAAAAAAGATTTTTTACAACGATAATTTTAATGCTTAGCGCCCTTAAAGTCAATAAAAACAGGGCTGTTTGATTGACCGCGGAGAAAATTTCGGATATAATTGAAAAAAAGGGAAAGGGATCGCCTATGGATATTTTTGATTTGACTGTTATCGGCGGCGGACCTGCCGGATACAGTGCGGCGATAAAAGCCGCTCAAAGCGGACTCAAAACAGCGCTCATCGAAAAAAAGAAGCTCGGCGGAGTGTGTCTGAATTTAGGCTGTATACCGTCTAAGACCATGCTTTACTCGGCAAAGCTCTACAGACAGGCGCTCTCATCGGAAGGTTTCGGAGTGACCTGCGAAAATGTGAAGTTCGACCTCGGCGCGGCGCTCGCCCGAAAGGATGCCGCCGTAGGTCAGCTGCGGGAAGGTCTGGAGGAGCGTTTGAAATGCGCGGGAGTAAGCATAATAAAAGCCAAGGCCTATATAAAAGACAAGGCGGACGGGCTGTTTATAACCGCAGTCGGAGAGGAAGAAATATACTCAAAGTATCTTCTCGTCTGCACGGGCTCACGCCCGAACGGGCCTAAGGTTCCCGGCGCGGATATCATGGCGGCGGGCGAAGTCTACAGTCTCAAAAAAATTCCCGCAAGCGCCACCGTCATAGGCGGCGGGGCGGCGGGGCTCGAGGCCGCCGAATACCTGAACGCGCTCGGCTGCCGCGTGTCGGTAATCGAGCAGGCGGACAGGCTCGCTCCGACTATGGACAAAAATATCGGCTCATTTTTGCGGCGCAGTCTCAGAAAAAACGGAATAAATATCCTGACCTCTCACAAGGCGGTTTCGGCGGACGGCGGGCGCGTTGAATACACCGAAGCGCACGGCAAAACGGGAACCGTAAGCGCGGATATCATAATAAATGCGTCGGGCAGAACCGCGCGCTCGGACAGCTTGGGCATTGAGAACATCGGGCTCGAAAGCCTCGGCACGGACAGTCGGATGAGGACTGCCGTTCTCGGCGTTTTTGCCGCGGGAGACGTAAACGGAAAGGCCATGTCCGCTCACGCCGCATACCGTGAGGCGGAAGCGGCGATAAACAATATTCTCGGGAAAACGGACGAGGTAAACTATCTTGCGATACCGCAGGTCGTGTTCACCTTCTCCGAGGCGGCGTCCGTCGGCGATACGCTCGAGGGCGCACTCGAAAAGGGCATTGACGCCGTGTGCGCCGAGGTGCCTCTGCGCGCGAGCGGCAGATATTTTGCACAGGGCGGGCAGGACGGCTTTTGCAAAATAACAGCGGAAAAATCAAGCGGCAGGCTGCTCGGCGTTCACATAGCGGGCGGCGAGGCGTCGGAGCTTATCTGCGGCGCGGCGGCAATGATAGCAAAAAATATGGCTGTAGAAGAAATTAGAAACACGGCGTTCCCCCACCCCACGGTGAGCGAGGCAATAAGAGAGGCCGTTTTTCAGATAAGGAGCAATTGCGATGTATGACAAGCAGTTCAAATTCAACGAGGACGGAGAGTTTAGGATTCTGCTCTTCGGCGACCCGCACGAGAAGGACGACTTCGACTCAAAGGAGGGCAAGGCGAAGCGTGCGGACACGCTGAAATTCCACGAAACCGCATTCAAAGCCCTGAAGCCCGATCTTGCGGTATACATGGGCGACATATGCTCTATACCGAGCGGCGACGCGGACATGGAGCCGGTTGTGCGGCAGCTGAAGGGGCTTGTCGCGCCCGCCGTCGAGCGCGGGATACCGTTTGCTACCGTCATGGGCAACCACGACCACGACGCGCAGCGCGAGGAGGAGCTGACGGAAATTCTCGTCAACACCGAATACTGCGTGACCCGCCGAGGCGACAAGGATATCACGGGATATTCGAACTATTATATACCCATCTGCGGCAAGAGCGGAAAGCCGGAATTCAACCTCTGGTTCATGGACTCGAACAACACTTTTTATGACACGGATATCTCCGCCTACGATATTATTCACAGGGATCAGATAGACTGGTACGAGCAAACCTCGGCAAAATTGCGCAAGGAAAACAAGGGCGCTCCCCTGCCTGCTCTGCTGTTTCAGCATATCCCGGTTCTCGAGGAATATGAACTGATGAGAAAGGCGAAGCCGTGGGAGATGTGGAAAGCAGTGCGCGGCTACGGGCATCTCAGCAAGAACTGGTATGTTCTCAAGGACAAGGACAACGGCTATTTGGCGGAGGGGCCCTGCCCGCCGGACGTCAACAGCGGACAGTTTGAGAGCTGGAAGAAGATGGGCGACGTCAAGGGCGCATTCTTCGGCCACGACCACATGAACAATATCGCGGGCGAGGTTGACGGGATACTGCTCGCACAGTGCAAGACCTCGGGCTTTTGGGCATACACAGACGGCGGCAGACCGTCCGTCAGGCTTGTGACCGTTCACGAGGACGGAAGCTTTGAGACGAGCGTACACTCTTTTAAGGATTTCGCGCTCGAATGCACCTGCTTAGGGCCTATTAAAAAGCGTATAACCGACCGCCAGAGCGTCAACGCCACAATAGCCGCATACGCACTCGGCGTCGGAGCGATAACTGCGGCGGTGATGCTCGGAGCGGGAAAAGCCTGTCAGTCTTTCAAAAACAGGAGGAAATAAAATGGTAACACATATAGTATTTTGGGCGCTCAAGGACGAGGCCGAGGGACACGGCAAGAGAGAGAACGCAGAGCACATCAAAGAGCTGCTCGAAGCGCTCGTCGGCGTTGTTCCGGGGCTTATAAAGGCAGAGGTCGGAATAAACGAAAACGGCGGCAAATACGACGCTGCGCTCTTCTCGCAATTCGAGAGTTGGGACGCGCTGCACGCCTATGACAGCCACCCGGAGCACCTCAAGGTAAGAGCTTTCGTCAAGGCGGTTCGCCTCGAGCGCGAAAGCGTGGATTTTGAAAGCTGATTTTTATTTTTAACATTTAAGAGCCGATGCCCGAAAAGCCCGGCTCTTTTTCTTTTATGTGAATAAGCTGTTAATTTTGCTTTTTTTTGAGAATTTTGTTGTCATATATAGCTTTGTATGCTACACTGAAAGTGCAGAGAGAAGCACAACGGCAGTTATATCCAAAGCTCACTTCAGGCTCTTGAAATCGAGGTTTTCTTATGGATATCAACGACAATAAATTAAAGAAATTTTATACCGTATCTGCCGCCATAGGATATATTCTTTGCAGTTTGTACGCGTTCATATACTGTGCATCCTATGGGCTCGTCCGCCTGCACCTGCCGATTTCGTCGGAGTCGGTATTAAGCGGTGTGTTCGATGACTTTTTCTATTTCAGCGAAACGACTATTGGCGTTTTGTTAGTCTTCGGCATCGTATGCGTGGGGTCATATCTCGCGCTCCTGTTCATCGCGTTCGACAAAGGGCACCGCCCGCTGCCGTTCAGACTTTCAATCATAGCGTTTGCCGCGTTCGTCATGAGCTGCGCGGAATTCGGCAAGCCCGACACGGATTTGCGTATATTCTGCACCGTGCTGGCGACAATGTTCCTGCTCATAGGCATTTATACTGCTGTGCTTTGCGTGCGCAATGTGAAGAGATTAACGAAATAAAAGGAGGGGCTTCGATGAAAAAACTCGGAAAAGTTTTAACCGTGCTGCTGCCTGTCGTCGCTCTGTTTTTGGAGTCGCTGCCGTACGGTGCGGTTCTGATTTTCAAGGATTTCCCTGACAGGACAATACGAACGACTTACTCATATTTCAGCCCGACCCCTTGGGGCTACGCAAACTTTCCGCCCGGGATAACGGCGCTTCTCACCTGCGTTTTGCTGATGGCCGCAATCCTGGCGGCGGCAAAGGACAGCCGCAAGGCTCTGCTTCGGGTTTTCGGCATCTCTCTGGCGGCGGCCGTTATTTCGCCCATGCAGCTGTTATATAATATAAATAATTTCTCCGTCACGGGCTGCCTGATAACAGTCACGCTCGCCGCCGAATGTGTTCTGTCGGGAGTGCTCGCAAGGAGAAAGTAAGAAAAATACAGAGCCGACATCAAAAGATATCGGCTCTCTATGTTATTTATCTTTACTTTTTTCGCACTGCGAGCAGCAGCCGGAGCATCCGGAGCAGCCCGAGCATCCGCCGCGCTTTTTCTGCCTGCGTATTGAAATAATCGCAAGCACAACGAGCAGAACTATAACGGCTATTATAACAAAATCAACGGGTTTCATGCTATCAGGCTTCCTATCTGATAAACGCCGAACGCAACAAGCCACGCGACAACGCACTGGAGAATGACTATGCCTATCGTTGCAAGGGTCGAGTTCATCTCGCGCTTTATCGTGGCGACCGCGGCGACGCAGGGCGTATAGAGCAGAGTGAACGCGAGGAAGCTTGCGGCGGTCAGCGGAGTAAACAGCGACGAGAGCGCACCGCCGAGGCTCGATATGCTCGTATTGAGCAGGACGGACATCGTGGAGACGACCGCCTCCTTTGCGGTAAAGCCCGAGATAAGCGCGGTTGCGACGCGCCAATCCGCAAAGCCGAGGGGCTTGAATATCGGTGCTATAAAGCGGCCTATCGCGGCGAGCATACTGTCTGCGCTGTCCTCAACGGGGTTTATGCGCGTGTCGAAGCTCTGAAGGAACCATATGATAATCGTTGCGACAAATATGACTGTAAACGCGCGCTGGAGGAAGTCCTTTGCCTTTTCCCACAGCAGGAGCGCAACGCTCTTGGGCGACGGGATTCGGTAGTTCGGCAGCTCCATAACAAACGGCACGGGGTTGCCGCGGAAGGCGGTATTTTTGAGTATCAGCGCGAGCAGGACGCTGAGCACTATGCCCGAGAAATACAGGCATATCATAACGAGCGCACCGTTCCCCGGGAAAAATGCCGCCGCAAAGACCGAATATATCGGAATTTTCGCCGAGCAGCTCATATACGGGGTCAGCATTATCGTCATCTTGCGGTCGCGGTCGGACGAGACGGTGCGGGTCGCCATTATCGCGGGGACGGAGCAGCCGAAGCCGATGAGCATGGGGACAAAGCTGCGCCCCGACAGACCGATTTTCCTCAGCGGTCTGTCCATAACAAAGGCGATTCGCGCCATATAGCCCGTGTCCTCAAGTATGGACAGGAAGAAGAAAAGAGTCACGATTATCGGCAGGAACGACAGGACACTTCCGACACCCGCAAAAATTCCGTCGATAATAAGGCTGTGTATAACCGGGTTTATCCCGTAGGCAGTCAGACCCGAATCAACAAGTTCCGTGAGCTTGTCTATTCCGATGCTCAGCCAGTCGGAAAGGGCGGAGCCTATAACATTGAAGGTCAGCCAAAACACGAGACACATAACGCCTATGAACACGGGAATGGCGGTGTATTTGCCGGTCAGGACACGGTCGAGCTTCATGCTGCGGCGGTGTTCCTTGCTCTCGTGGCATTTAACGACCGAGCTCTCGACTACTTTTTCTATGAATTCGTAGCGCATTTCGGCGAGCGCGGCATTTCTGTCAAGCCCGGTATCGTTCTCCATCTCGACTATGCAGTGGTCGAGCAGATCGCGCTCGTTGCTGTCCAGTTCGAGCTTGTCCGCCATATCGTCGCCGCCCTCAATGAGCTTTGTCGCGCAGAAGCGGCACGGCAGGTCAAGGCGCGAGGAGTGGTCTTCGATAAGATGCACTATAGCGTGGATGCAGCGGTGGACGGGCGATCCGTCCGAACAGAAGTCCCAGACCTTCGGCAGCGTCTTGCTTTTTGCGACCTGCAAAGCCTGATCAACAAGCTCGGACACGCCCTCGCCCTTTGCCGCGCTTATCGGCACGACGGGAATACCGAGCGCGTCGCTCATCTTCTTGACATTTATCGTGCCGCCGTTCGAGCGCACCTCGTCCATCATGTTGAGCGCGAGCACCATAGGCACGCGCAACTCAAGTAATTGCAGAGTCAGATAGAGATTTCTCTCTATATTCGTGGCATCGACTATATTTATGATACCGTCGGGCTTTTGGTTGATTATAAAGTCGCGCGAAACTATTTCCTCCTGCGTATAGGGGCGCAGGGAGTATATTCCGGGCAGGTCGACAACAGAGCTGTCCTTTGCGCCTTTTATCGCGCCCATCTTCTGATCGACTGTGACGCCCGGAAAGTTTCCGACGTGCTGATTAGAGCCTGTCAGTGCGTTAAAGAGAGTTGTCTTTCCGCAGTTTTGATTACCTACGAGAGCAAATATCATTTTGCGTCCTCCTCGGCTCTGACTTCTATCTTTTTCGCGTCGTCAACGCGGAGTGTCAGCTCATAGCCGCGCACCATTATCTCTATCGGATCGCCCATCGGCGCGACCTTTTGAAGCGTCACACGGGTTCGCGGAATGAGCCCCATATCGAGCAATCTGCATCTGAGCGCGCCCTCGCCGCCTACGGCGGTTATGAGCGCGCTCTCCCCTGCTTTCATCTCATTAAGAGTCATATTATCCTCCCGAAAAGTAAGCCTTGCTTAATTTTAATTTTACACTTCAAGTAAACGCTTGTCAAGAAATCGAGACAGAAAGACGGCAAAAAATCCCGCCCCGCCGACGGTTCGCACAGTCGGCGGAGCGGGTTCATTCAATCGGAAGATTTTCTTTTTTGCTGCCGTTTTAAAGCAGGGCGCGGTTTACGCACGCTCGAGTATCATCGTGCCGAGGTTATAGAGAAGGCAGTCATCCGGCAGAAGTGAAATCTCTGCAAAGGAATCAACCTTTTCGCCCAACACCTCGCCTTGAATCCCGGTGTCATAGTAGAACTTTCCGTCTTCTTCCTTCCATACGGTACTCTCCAAAACCGCATATCCGTTTTCGCGGATGTCCGCGCCCTGTTTTTTCGCCTCTTCGCGCACCTCTTCGGGCACGAATAAGAGCGTATTGAGCGTTCCGTCCGGTGCAAATTCCATGATATATTTGCACATCTGGACGATTTCGGCATACATATCGTTATCGACCGGACTGTCTGCCGTAAAGACTTTCTCGCCGTCCGGGGTAACCAAATGCATTTCCCTGACTTTCCAAAGTCCGCAAATATCCATATTATTTCCCTCCTGTTATGCCCACGGGTCGGCTTCCTTCGGGGTGCGCACGCCTGTCAGCAAGTACTGCTCCCACAGGAACCACTTGCCGTCGGAGCCGCGCTGGCGCATCTTAATGGGACGGGGATCGTCCGCGCCGCCGCAGGGAATGAACAGCTTCATGTAGTCCTTCTCCTCGCCGGATACGTGATTGCTCTCAATGATGATTGTATAGGGCTGAGAGGGAGTGTAGTTATTGTCGGGCGTTGCGCCTACGAAGTAGGTGAACGGGAGATAGGTCTTGCCGTCGCGGAAGCGGTCGTTGAGGAAGGATATCTCCTGACCGTTGAGCGGACGGGGACCTCTGAGCCAGTTGAGCATCTCAAGGCCGATATTCTTATCCGCCGCATAGGCGCAGAGGGCAAGGACGGTCAGAGCCGCCGTCTTAAACGGTGTGTCAAGGCTCGCCTCGGGGAGCGCCTGCATTTCGGCAAGGCTCTCGGGCAGAGAAGCGAAGGTGAACTTCTCTCTCTTGTTGCCTATCGACTGTATGGCGGAAGTCGCCGCCTGCTGCGCTGTGCTCTTAAGCTTATCAAATATACTCATATAATCTCTCCTTTTTCAAATGCTATTGCTTCTTTTTCCTGAGGGAAACCGCCACTCCGGCTATTATGCCGCCTATTGCAAGGCAGGCTATCGCTATCAGGATAACCGCCTTCACTGAGAGTGTTTTCCCCGTGCTGTCCTGCTTCGCGGCCGTGGTGGACTCGACAGAGCCGGGCTCACCTATATCGGTTTCCATACCGACTGCGCTTTCGTCCGGCGCCTTAACGCTGTCCGGCTCGGAGGTCTTTTGAACCTCTGAGGTTTTATCCGCGCCCGGAGTCACCGGGGCGGGCTTCTGCGTCGGAGCAGGCTTCTGTGTTGCAGTCGGCTTCTGTGTCGGCGCGGCCTTTTCGACTACCGTGACGGAAATGACGCTCGAATACGCCTTACCGCCGAGCTTCGTCTCAACATAGCAGACATAGTAGCGCGTCCCGGCCTTTCCCGTGTCGCAGACGAGAATAGGATCTTCCTCCGGGTACCCCTCGTTCGCGCCTATGGCTACAATATCCTTGAGCTTGCCGGTAGTTGTTTCATACCATAAATATGACTTAACCTCGTCACCGTCCGATGCCTTGGCGTCGCAGTAGAGCTTGAGGACCTTGCCCTTTTCCACTCTGACCGACGCCGACACTTTAAGCTCCGGCGGGGACTTGCTTCCGCCGACGGAGATATAAGCCCTCGCCGAGGTCACGCTGCCGGTTTTGTTCGAGACGATACAGTAGATTTCCGCCCCGTCAAGGGCGCTCCCGATACCGTTGATAAAGAAAGTATTACCTTTATCGTTCGAGCCGTAGCCGCTTCCGACAACACCGTCCTGCCACGGATGACCCTCGGCAAAGGACTTGTTGGTGTCATATGTAACGCCCTTGTACACGATGAACCAATGGTAGGAAAGATTATCTCCCGCTGCCTCTACGCTCCAAGATGCCACACTGTTTTCCGGAAAGGTTCCGTTCTGCGGCTGACGGGTAATCACTATATTCCCCGCAGCAAGCGACGGGGTTAACGCAAATGTCGCTAAGATGAGAATGAACATTAAAACTGCTGTTGCTTTTTTCATAGACACCTCGCTTTCTTTGCGGCGGATCAGAACTTACCGCCTCCGCCGCCGTGTGTCTCTCCGGAGGAAGATGTATGCGTACTGCTTCCGCCGGAGCTGCCGCTGTCAGTATTCTTCGGTTTTGCCGTGCGCGTAACGGTATTGTACAGGAACGTATCCCTGCTCTCCGTTATATTAAGGCTGCCGCTCTTCATATAGTCGCCTGCCGCCGCCTGGAAGCGCACTGTCTTGAGCTGCGCTTTCATCCTGCCGACTATAAACATCGCAAGGCCGACGCCCACCAAAATCGAGATCAAAATCCAAATTATCGAAAGAGGTCCCTTGGGCAGATTGCTCTTGTCGTAGGGCTCTCCCTCTCTTGACTTTGTGATGAAATCATCGGAGAGCTCGGCAAAGGTGTTGAATGCGGCGGCATAGTTGCCGTCAGCCAAATCCTCTACCATCTGCTCACCGATATACTGGATTCCGGCATCCGTAAACGCGGTTATGCCGTAGCCGCAGGTGGATATCCACCAGTCGCGGTCCTCCATGCTGACGAGGAACAGCAGACCGTCTCTTTTTTCTCCGTAGCCGTATTTGCAATAATCATAGATATCGTCGGCATATTCCATGGGCTTTTTGCCGTCCAACGTATTGGTCGTCACGACTATTACATCCATTTTCTGACGTTCGCTGAGCTCGTCGAGCGTTTTTATAAGGGCTTCTCTCTCACTTTCCGAGAGGAGCTTCGCCATATCCTGAACGCGCTCGTATTCGCTTACAAAGCCGTCCGCATCCACCGCAAAAGCCGGGATAACCGTGCAGAAGCAGAGGACAAGGACAAATATCATCGCAAGTATTCTCTTTTTCATTGTTATCCCTCCTTTACAGTATTCCTGCAAAATGCAGAAGCCACGCAATGCCGCAGGCGGCAGCGCTGAGCGCCGCGGCAAGTCCCACCGTCCACTTTGTGGCGGCCGACTTATCAAGCGGAAGATTGCCGACGAATTTGCCGGTCTGTCCGTTCATGGCAAAGGTATATTTTTCTCCGTTCCAGGTTGTGTTCAGCAGCCACACGGGATAGAGCGCATATTTCGCCTTTCCGCCATGGAACTGCACCGAGCTGCTCTCGGCATTGACCGTTGCATAGCCCTGAACCGTCGAGGCAAAGGCATCCTCCGTGGAGTGCCTGACGCGCTGATTGGCGCGGTCGATGCTCTCCTCGGCGGTCACATCGTACTTATCCGCAAAATAGCCCGCAAGATAAGCCGTCTGGAAATCCAGAGCATCGGAATAATCGTAGGGCTCGACGGACTCCATGAGATCGTCCGGCATTTTGGATGAGCCGTCCACCGGGACATGCTCAAAGCCGACGCTTCCGCCGCGATGAATCATATAATAGCTCGTCTCGGTGTATCTGTAATCCTCGTCGCTCCATGTGCGAACCTTGGTTGCACGGTAACGCACCTGCGCGTCGACATCGGTATCAAAGAGCCAGAACGGGACATAGACGCCCTTTACCTCGTCGATATGATTCTGATCCTTGAAAATCTTGGGCAGAAGCTTCTTTCCGTTGAGGTGCTTCATCAGCCCCGCCTTTGCCGCCTTCTTATCGAGCTTGAACGGGATCACGATGTCGGGCTTGAGCAAGCCCGCGAACTGGTTCATCATGACTACCGGATTGCCGCAGAACGGGCAGGACGTTGCCGCCGTATTGGCATCGCCCACTATTTCTCCGCCGCAGGATTTGCATACATAAGAGCGTAACCCCTCAATCTCGCTCTCCTGCCACTCGCTGCCCGCGGAGGTCTCCCATTCCATATTGTCCGCCTGTTCGCCCTGAAGCTCGGCGTCATAGCTCTTGAGCGCATCCATTTCAAACTCAGTGTCGCAGAAAGGACACTTCATCTTCTGGAGCGTGCTGTCAAAAGCTATTGCGCCGCCGCAGCAGGGACATTTATATTCCTGCAAGGTTTGCATTAAAAAACTCCTCTCTTAAAGAACATTAACCGTCAAGCGTCTTTATGTTTTTACCGCCGCAAAAGCCGCATAGAATTTTCGGTACCGACATAAAGAAAAGTCGAACTAACGGTATTTTGTTTTTTGCCGTTTTCAAAAGCTGTTCATTGTATTTGCAGCTACGCAGGTCGGCGATACACACAAATGCACGGTTCTTTTGCCGAAGATAAATCTTACAGCCCACCTGCGTAAACGCCGTAAAACCGATATCCTCCGCCGCATTAATATCGGCTCCGAAGCCTTTAAGCTTCTTTTATCCGTCTTTTTCTCTCGGCACGAAGCAATGACCTGCCGGCCGTAAGCTCATCTCCCCTTTCCGTCAAGCCGTTTTTTCGGCAAGCTGATTTGTTTATTCGCTTTTTGCAGCGCCGCGAAAGGCTTGGATCAGGCGGGAACCGAGCCGCATTAAACCGTCGCCTTTCGGGACGCCGATTACCACTGCTTTATCAGGCGAGCGGCTTGCCGCATTCCGGGCAGAATTTGGGCATAGCCTGACCGGGCGCGGGCGACCAGCCGCAATTCGGGCAGCCGCTAACCGAAGCGGGCTTCAGAGAGCCGCAGTTTGCGCAGAATTTGCCTGTATTCTGTGCGCCGCAGGACGGGCACATCCAAGCTGCCGCTGCCGCCTGCTGCTGAGGCGCGGGGGATGCCGCATATCCGGGGGCGGGATTCGACGGTCTGTCGCCGCCGTATACCGTGCGGTTCATCATGCCGTCGCCGTCCCATGTACGGTAACGGTTATCACGGCGCAGAAGTATATCCTTGAGCTCGTTCATCTTGCGCTCATACTCGCGGTAGAGGTCGGTATACGGGCTGTCGGGGCGGCTGCCGTCGCTTATCTCAAGCTCGATACTGTCAAACCACGGGGAGTTCACGCGGATAACCACATCGAACTCATAGTCGCACTCATAGCGGGGCGGCTGATAGCTCTTTCTGTTTCCGTCGGAATCCTCGAAGAATATCTCTTCCCTGTTTTCTTTTATATTTGTGTCGACCGCAACAACCTGCGAAAGCTTAATGATATCGGGATTGGCGCTGCGCCAATTCGAGCTTCCCGTAACGATAAACGCCTCGGAGACAGTGCTGATATACACCTTTTTGCTTCCGTCGAACATCACGTCGGGGTTAAAATTTCTGACGAGCTTTTCGTTTTCCTCGCGGTAAGCAAGCTGACGCTTGATATCCTCGACCGTCGAGCGGCGGCGTTCGCTGAAGAACGGAGACAGCTTCGCGGCGCAGTTCTTGCAGAGATTGCCGTCTTCAAGCTTGCGGTTTCCGAGAAGTCCTATTTTCTCGCCGCAGATATCGCAATATTTCTTATCAAATAATCCCATAGTGTTTCCCTCCTGTTATTTTTTCGGTCGCAGTAACGACCAGTTTTGCGCTGTCAGCCTGCAAACCGTATCATAAGAACGATTTCAACAGCTCACACAGCTCTTTTTCACCCATGCCGTTATATTTCATCGAAATAACGCTGCCGTCGGACAGAAGCCGGCCTACGCAAAGCAGACTGTCCGCTTCGTCATACACATTCTCTCCCGCCTCTGTCCCCGGTTGAGGCTGTTAAGCACAGCGTCCTCTGGGATATGGGGCAGCTCGAAGATTTTCGGCGAAGCCTGCTTTTTCGCTAAGCGGCGGTGACACCGCACGCCTATGGCAACGCCCAATATGAGCGCCGAAAGCAGAATCAAAATTATGAGCAGCGCCTTCATCGGCTGTCTTATTTTTTATCGTTATCGTCAAATATATCTCCGCACTCGGGGCAGAACTTCGGAGGATTGGAGGGATCCTCGGGCTCCCAGCCGCACTTATCGCAGCGGTAGAGAGGAGCACCCTCGGGCTTTTTGGCTCCGCAGCTCTGGCAGAACTTGCCCTTATTGACGGCTCCGCACGAGCAGGTCCAGCCGTTTGCGTCAGCGGGCTTCGGGGAGCCGCACTCGGGGCAGAACTTGCCTGTCGCGGTAGCGCCGCACTGACATTTCCAAGCGCCTGCCGCCGGCTCGGGAGCGGGCTTCTTTCCGCCGCAGTTCGGGCAGAAGTTACCGGACACCATATTGCCGCACGAGCACTTCCAGCGCGCCATATTGGGGCCGTCCGTCGGCTGCTGCGCCGCCTGCTGCTGAGCCTGCTGCTGTTGCTGCTGACCCATGGCGAACAGGTTCTGAGCGTTCATGCCGCCGCCTGCGTTCATAGCCATGCCCATGCCCATAAAGCCGGTCATTGCGCCTGCCTGGTTGCCGGCCGCGGTCTTCATGGCGTCCGCCTGAGCGCCGACAAGGGTTGCCGCCGCCATGGTGGGATCGCGCATGATAGCTGCACGCTGAGCCTGCTTGATGAGCTCCGCATCCTCCTCGGGGAGGGTGACCGAGCCGAGGGCTATTGTGACGACCTTGAGTCCGCGCAGCTCGCTCCACTTTGCGGAGAGGGCGGCGTTCATAGCGGTTTCAAGCTCGGTGTTGTGAGCCACTATCTGATTGGGGCGAAGCTCAAGGTCGGAGAGCTGAGCAAAAGCGGGCTGAAGCGCGCTGATGAACTCTGTCTTGAGCTGATTGTCTATCTCTTCGCGGGTATAATCCTGCTCGACATTGCCGCAGACATTGGTATAGAAGAGCATGGGGTCGTCTATCTTATAGGAATATACGCCCGAGCAGCGGACTGCGACATCGATATCAAGGCCTATCTTCGAATCGACGACACGGAACGGAATCGGGTTCGGAGTGCCGAACTTGTTGTCCATCAATTCCTTGGTGTTGAAATAATAGACACGCTGATCCTTTCCGGTATCGCCGCCGTAGGTGAAACGCTTACCGATGGTCTGGAATGTCTTTTTAATGCTGTCACCGAGAGAGCCCGAGAATATCGAGGGCTCCGTGGAGGCGTCATATGTAAACTCGCCGGGCTCCGCGCAGAACTCGACTACCTTGCCCTGCTCGACTATCATCATGCACTGTCCGTCCGCAACGGCTATACCCGAGCCGTTTGTGATGATGTTGTCGCTGCCCTTTGTGTTTGACGATCTGCCGCTTACGCGCTTCTGTCCTTTGGTAACAAGAAGCTCCTTCGGCATTGCCTCGCAATAGAAAAATTCCTTCCACTGATCGGCAAGAACGCCGCCGACTGCGCCTGCACCGGCTTTAATAAGTCCCATAAATAAAAACTCCTTTACAATATTATTTTTATTATATTATTTCGCGGGGTGAGTCCCCTTTTTGACTGTTTATCCTACCGCTTCGTCAAAGAGCAGCGGCTCGCTCTTCAAAACATAATCGGTTTTTCCGTCGCGTCCGTCATAGGTGAGTACTTTTCTCGCGGCCATGCCGCCCTTTTCGGCTTCTATGGCGGCGGTGGGAACAGTCTCGGCAAGGCTGCCGTCGAACTCATACACCTCGCCCTTTTTGACCTTCACCGAGAAGAGGATACCGTCCGACTCCATCTCGTTATCGGCTTCGTTATACTTGAGCTTTACGAGCGTGACGATGACTCCGTCAACATTCGAGACAAAGCGTATCCTGTCGTTCGGATAAATCGCGCTCCCGGTCTTAAAAATCTGCACCGGGTCGCCGAGGGCCCTGTATGACGCGGAGCTTGAATCGGTATAGAGCGAGAGCTCAAACGCATCCTTCGTCACATCGTACTCCGTCATAACTTCCTCGGTAGTCTGCATATCCCCGTCGCTGGTCGTCTCATCGGTATTGCCCGTTTTACCGCAGGCAAAAAGGGTGAGGGCGAGGACAAGGACCAGAAGAACCGACAGGATTGCCGAAATGCTTTTCTTCATTTTCAAACCTCCGTTCACGGCAGCAAAGTCCAAAGGTCGGAAATTGCGTCATATTCATATACCACCCTGTCAAGGTGGTTAAAGCACACATTTATCTCGCGCACGAAGCTGTCTTCGCCGCTTGTGCCGAGGGCATAGATATTGTAGCGGATTCCGTCCTGCTCCATATACTCGCCCGTATCCAAAATCGCCATGCCGGAATCGACATATTCGGCGAAGCCCTTGCTGCATTCGCGCATCTGTTTGACCGCCTCATCCAAGGGTATGTCATACTTCTCGCCGCGCTTTATCTCCGTTCCCGAAATATTCGACGGAAGCGTCATTTTTTCGGAAGAGGTCGAGGATATCGCCGCTTCTGCGGTCGTGCCGTCCGACGTTTCGGGGGTCGGTTTTTTGTCCTTAGCGCAGCCTGCCGACAGCATAAGGGCAACCGCCGTCAACAGAACCGCTGCCGTTATCAGCATTCTTTTCACTGCGGGGTCAAGCCTCCTTTTCACGGGTTTCTTCTTTTTTGTCCGCCCTGCCGAAGCTCGACGACGAGGCGGAATAGGGATTCAGATTCTTTTTCGGCTCATCCCGCACACTCGCGCAGTCACCCGCCCAGCTGATGAGCAGAGTGCGCAGCAATATGATAAAAAACCATATTATGAGCAGCGAAGCGAACCACCATATGGAAATTTTAAGGATGAAATGGGCGGCAAGCAATATCCACGCGGGCACCGACCAGCCGAGGTTGAATACGAGGTTCATCAAAAAGCAGAGCATAAAGCCCCCGAAATCGCGTTTTCTCACGGTTTGTCTCCCCTTTCTTCAAATACATCCCAAATACTGCACATATATAATATCAAAAAAAATGTCCGAGCACACTACCCCCTCGGAGTAGTTTTGATTGAAGAATGCGAAAAGGCTCGGATATGCATTTTTACCGCACAACAAAAAGCCTGCGGTCGGAAGGGTCGGAGACAAGCTCCATATCGCTCAAATTTTCCTCAAGCACATCGAAGCATGAGGTGGCGACGGTCTTTGTCTTCCCGTTTTTTTCCGCTTCGGCTCGCGTTATGCCGAAGAATTTGTCCATATTCATCATATCGTATTCCTGGAGTCCTACGCTGACGAGCTGCTCTGGCTCGATCTCTTTTCCGTTGAGCTCAACATTGAGCAGTCTCTTCTCCGAGCGGGAATAGACGACCCTGAGTCCGTGCGAGAGCTGGTAGAACTCCGTTTTTCCGTCAAGCGCCTCGTCGCGCAGAATATACATGAGCACCGAGCGCAGCTGTTCTCCGGTCAGATATATGCGCTCTATTTCATTTTTATACGGGAATATCTCCGCCAAATCCTGAAGCTGGACTATAGGGCCTAACTGCTCGTTTCTGATACTGCCCGAGCCGAGCAGCATTATATCCAGACCGAGCGCATCCTTGAAAATATCGCTGAATATGCGCCCTATCTGCGTCTCTTCGTTGCGTTTGCGATGAAAATATTCCTCTTTGAAGCGGGTGACTACCCGACTGTATTTCACATCCGTCTGATTCTTATATTTTTCTATGACCCGCTCTAACTGAAGGTCACGCTCGCAGTTGTCCCCGTTTATCGGAACGAGCTGCCAGGTGTAGCTGTCTATGCAATTGCCGTCGGTATCGACCGTGATATCAAAGCGGCCTATCTGCGAGGTGCCGTTCGCAGCCTGAACTATCGGTATCCCGGCGACTACCGCGGGCTCGCTGAGCATTGTGTGGCTGTGGCCGCCGATTATAATATCGACTCCCCAGCGCGGGTCGAGATTCGCGGCAAGCTCCTTGTCCGCCTCAAAGCCGATATGGGTCAGGAGAACCGTAAAGTCTATATCGACGGACTGATAGCTGTTGCATATCTTTCCGACCTCTGCCGCCGCCTCATAGACATCGAGGAACGAGCCGATGAGCTTATCCTGCTTTGTTTGCGAGAGCACCTGCTCGGTAAGAAGTCCGATAAACAGCACCTTCATGCCGTCAATCCCGAGAATCTCGTGGGATTTGAAAAGGCGCGTGCCGTTATTTTTCAGATATATATTCGCATTGATTATCGGGAACTTTGCGCAGCGCTCTATAAATAAAAGATGCGCTATGCCGTAATCCACCTCGTGGTTGCCGAGGGTCACGACATCAGGCGCTAAAATATTCATTATTTCAACGGTCGACAGTCCCTTGTACTCGCTGTCTATGAGCGAGCCGCGGAACATATCGCCGGAGATTGAATAGACTACATTCCGCTCCTCTCGGCGCACCTTGCCGACATAGCCCGAGAGCATGGAGACCCCGCCGATAAGCCTGTCATCGACCTCCTTGGCCATAAAGTCGCCGTGCATATCGTTTGAATGAAGGAGCGTAAGCTTTTTCAGATGTTTCATTTTATTGCACACTCACCGAAATATTTCGCCGATTTGATTATAACAAAACAAAAAAGAATACGCACTACCCGAAACGGGTAGTATTGTCAATAGAGCGGATTTATCCACCCGTTTGATATCATGTAGAAAGCGAGATCGACCGACCTTGCGAAGCCTGTTTTTGCGAGCATATTCTTCTTGTGGTACTTCACTGTGTCCTCGCTGATATAGAGCTCGGCGGCAATCTCTTTGTTGGTCATATGCTTGCACATCAGGCGCAGTATCTCCATTTCGCGCTCCGTCAGCGGCGCTTCACCCTGCGGCATGGGGATGGTCTTCGGCTCGGGGAAGCACCCGCCGCCCGACATAACGTCGCGCGCGGTCTGCTCGAACTCGGAGAGGCTACGGCTCTTATATATGAATGCGTGGGCGCCCGCCTCCTTTGCGCGCGGGGCATAGGATATCTCGTCAAAGGCGGTCATAACTATCACTTTTATATCCGGGAAGGCGTCGCGCACCTCTTTTGTTGCGCGAAGTCCCGACGCGCCGCCCTCGGTGCAGACATCCATAAAGACTATATCCGGCGAGAGCTCGCCGCACATTCTCACTGCATGGTCGGCGCAGGAAATCCCGCCGACAACGCAGAAATCCCCGCTCTCGTTAAACAGGCGCTCAAGGGATTCGCGCATTGATTCGTGGTCATCGACAACCAGCACTTTTGTCACAGGGTTTCACCTCCGGGAATAAAGACTGAAAGGACAAATCGGGGCTTCGTTTCAACTCTCACGCTGCCGTCAAACAGCCCGACTTTTCTTCGTATCGAGCTGAGTCCGCCGCCCTCGATGGGCTCGGACTTAGGCGGAATACCGTTGTCGGTTATCCTCATGGAGAAATTGTCGCCGCTCTGTCCGAGAGATATGTATACCTCCGACGCGAGTCCGTGGCGCACGGAGTTTGTCACCGCCTCGGTTATTATATCCATACCGAGCCACGCAAGGCTCTCCTTTGCGGGCAGGTTTCCGTCTATAATAAGCGTCACGCCTATCTCCTGCATGAGTCGGCAGAGAGTCTCCGATCTGTCGGCGGCGGTAGTCACGGCCTCCCTGCCGCTGAGCTCCTCCGGCAGGTCATAGGCGAATCTGCGAATAAGCTCCTCATCGGGCTCCTCGCCCTCGCGCAGGCTGCGGAAAAGCAGGGCGAGGCGCTGACCCAAAATATCGTGGAAGCGGCTGCGGATTCTCAGCATCTCCTCCTCGCGGCAGAGAAAACGAACCTCGGATATCATCTCCTTGAGCTCGAGTCCTCTGCTCTGAAGCATGGCGCGCTGTGCGTTGAGCTCATTCGTGAGCATCCACTGCTCGGTAACATCCGCCGCCGAAAGCTGAACATAGCGTCTGTTTTTAATATATATATCGCATCTTGTGAAGAACCAGACCTTGCCGTCGGGCAGGATAAACACGGTTTTTCCGTCGATAACATTGGAGCTGCAGCTGTCCGAGACATCGCCCGAGAGCAGGCGTTCGTAGAACTTCTTTCCGTCCCTGTAAACCTCGCCGCAGAGCACCTGCATGAGCCTCTGCATACGTCCGTTTACAAGCAGTATATTTCCGTCCGGCTCGCAGAAAAGCAGACCCGAATGGAGCTCATCGAGCGCGAGCTTGACAGAATCGCGCGACAGCTCGTTTTTTATATCCCTGCGGCACACGCGCATAAGCAGCAGCGCGCGGGCAATCAGCAGAAACTCCGCCGCGCAGAAGATGACCGCCGCCGCTTTGTACGGCAGGAGGTCTATATACGGCAGGGAGACGGACGAGACGACCGCACAGAGCAGAACATCATAGACTCGGCTGACACAGGCTACGGCTATGCACGACGCGGCAACCGCCGCAAACACGCCGCATCTCATCACCTCATATTCGCTGCCCGCGGGCAGGAACATCCAAGCGTTCAGCTGAGCGCGCGCGACGATAATGAGCATAACCAAGCTTTGAGCCGTGACCGCTGTCTGAGAAATATATGCGGCCGTGCGTTTTCTGTCCCTGAACGTACTGCGCACCACCGTATAGACGAACGCAGCCGTCTGAAAGCCGACGCAGAAAACGGATATCATACATATGAGCACTCTGGCGGGCTCCGTGAGAGAGTATAAAAACATCAAGGCGCTTTCCCTCCCTTCGGCACGCGCAGACTGATGCCCGCAGTCTCGTCGAGGTCCTTTACCGACACTGTGCCGCCGACACCCTCGACTGCCTTTTTCAGTTCGTCGCTCATAAACTCTTCGCCGCCGTCAAAGGACGAGGGGAGCAGCTTCATCTCCGTCATGCCGTCTGTATCGGCAAGACGCTCGAGCAGCGTATTTTCTTCACCCGCGCACGAATCGAGCACGGAATAGAAGAAATCGTACATCACGCTGCCGCAGCGCGGAGACAGCGAGCCCTTTGCGGTGCAGACGGTGCTTATTCTGATATCGGCGTAGGACGCGAACTCGGAAAGCTCGTCGATATAGACGGCCAGCTCCTCCGCAGGCATATCCCCGCCCTCCTGCTCCTTGAAGAACAGGCTGCATCTGCGCTTTATGTAGCACATCAGCAGAGTTATTCGGGCGATGTCCCGCTGCTTGTTGTTCGAGCGTTCAAGCCCGTCTATCATATCGTTCATGCGCTCGAGGTGACGTTCCATCTCGGCGTTTAAAAGCTCCATGAGGCGCACGTTTTCCTCCGCCGCGGCGAGCCTGTACTTGCTTTCGCGCTCCGTGACAAGGAGCTTGTTTGCGGAGGTCAGCTTCAAGACGTTTTCGCGTATCTCCTGCTGCATATTGAGTATCTCGGCGATACTCTCCTGCCAAACTATCATGCCGCCCGGTATGCCGTCGGCGTAGAGCAGGGTGTCGCCGTGCAGAAGAAGAGGATGCTTTATATCGTCTCGGAGCTTTTCCCAATCCTCGCGCGATATCGCCCGAGCACCGGCAGAGCTGAGCTCGGCATTGCCCTCGGAGTCGATTATCTGCATTCTCAGGGGTGAATTGGAAAAGAGCACGGCATATTTTTGATTGACGGGCACAAGTCCCGTTCTCATCGCAAGCTCCGCAAACGCGAGCGCAAAGATGCACGAGACGGTTGTTATATCGCTGTCGCGCGCCACGGGAACGCCTGCGGCATATGCCGCGCAGTAAACGAAAAGAAGAACCTCGCTGAGTATCGGCAGAACGAGCCTCGAACGGTTGAAGCCGCGCATGGCCTTTCGCACCAAAATCGCGGTTGACAAAATCACCGCCGCGACGATAAAGGCAAAAATAAGATAATAGCCGAAGTTATATGTATAGCCTCCGCTGAAGGTTTTTATATCTTCAAATTTAAAAACCCAGCCGTGCAGGTCGTTTGTGAACACCGTCAAAAGCAAAACCGCATAGACGGCAAAGCCCGAGCAGACAAATATCTTGCGCTGCCGAACATTCCCGGAGGAATCGGTCATCAGAGACAGGATAAGCATAAGAAGCGGCAGACCCATCATAAAAACATAATAAGCATACCAGAGATAGCGCCCCATAACGGGGTTCCCGTCCGTCTGATATTTCAAAATACAGACGAGCATCCAGGCTATAACCATGCCACCGAGCGCGCGGACAAGCATTCTGATATCCTTGCGCTGGACTCTGCGCAGGGCAAAGCCCATCCAGATTATCGCCGTCATTATTACAGCCGCGCCCAATAGCTTATGTTCAAACGATTCCGCGGAGGAATACAGACGGCTTCTGAACACTCCGCGCTTGAAAACGCTGATAAAATTCTCCGTCTGCTTCGCAAATTCTACGGCATCGCCTACCCTTTCGGCGCGCCCGTATTCGGACAGAGACGGATAGTTTTCGCCCTGAGCTTTGTCGGCGCGGAAGCCCGCCGCGGCGATCGCATCCCCGGCATTCTGCGAAAACTTCATCTCATAGCCCGACAAGACGCCGACTCCGTAGAGCAAAGTGCCCTCGGAGGGGATTATTATTTCGATATTTTTTCCCTCGCGCTTCATAAGCGCGGCCTGGTAATCCCAGCAGATATTGACGGGGGCGTCGATTTTGCCGTAGCTCAGCCTTCCGCTTTTGTTGAGCTTATGCAGCAGTCCGACCGCCTCGCCGGACATATAATTCTTCTCAAGCCCGTAAGACACGGCGGCAAAAAGCATCCGCTCATACCGAGACGTAAAGCCCACGGGACAGGATATATTTTCGAGATCGCGCCAGCCTTTTATCTCCCCGTCAAAGCGCGAGCGGTCAACGGCGATAACGGCGGCGACGGCAAAATGCTCGTACCAAATTCCGCCTGTCCCCGCGTCTTTCGAGGCGCGTGCCTGAACGTCAAAGAGGGCGAACGCCTTATCCTCTCCGTCAACGGACGAGAGCAGAGATGAGAGACCTTTGCCGTCGCGGACGGTGCAGTCGGGCGCGATGTCGCGGAGCAGGTCAATATAGTCGGGGTCCGTATCGCGGACAAAAACAGTCTTTTCGTCCGACTTTATATTACAGCCAGAAAAGCAAAAAACGGCGGCAAAAAGCAGGAGCACAGCGACACCGAGTCTGCCCTTGTGCATCCGCCTCACCTCCGTCCGTGCGCCGCAGCGCAAAATTTCCGATACAGTATACCGAGTTTATTATATTATACTCAACCGTTAATTTCAACAAAAAGCGTTCTGTTTTTGACATAGTTTGCACAAAAAAGACAATTTGCGGGCGGAGTGTTGAAATAAATCGCCGGCGCGGAAAATTATCTTGATTTTCGGAATGATATCGTGTATAATACTTGCGTTCAGAATACCCGCCGGTGTGATGGAATTGGCAGACGTGCCGGACTCAAAATCTACTTCGCCGTTTCATACCACCGTTCCGTAAACCCTTGATTTTACAAGGTTTTTTGAAAACTGAATATGTAACTTGCTTTTAATGTCCCTCCACGATGTCCCTCCGATTTCTCGGACAGGACATCGGGAGACGACTTAAAAATATAAATGCCGGTGTGTCGGAATTGGCAGACGAGACAGACTCAAAATCTGTTATCCGCAAGGGTGTGTGGGTTCGAGTCCCACCACCGGCACCAGACCTTAACAGCTCGTAAACCCTTGATTTATCGGGGTTTGCGGGCTTTTCTTTATGCTCTGCTCCGGTTATGTAACGCCCCTCCAACAACAGAAAATTCGCCGTTTTGCAGCTCATTTTCAGGAGGGACATTGGAGGGACATTGCGATTATTTGGAGGGATATACACCCAAAATCGCATTGGCAGACGCAACCTTTGAGGCGAAATTCAAGTGCGTATAAATGTTTGAAGTGGTCGAAATGTCGCTGTGTCCTAACCACTCCTGAATTTCTTTCAAGCTGACACCGTTTGCATACAAAAGGCTTGCGCAGCTATGCCGCAAATCGTGGAAACGAATCTTCCGCATACCGTTCTTTTCAAGCACCAGCGGGAAATGCTGGGTGATATAGCCGGGTTTTACAAGCTCTCCGATCTCGTTGACATAGATATAATCGGTGTATTGCCGGCAATACGACCTGCCGCACAGCTTTCGGTTTAGCTCCTGCTCCGCTTTCAGGCGGTACAGTACTTCCTCAAACGGTGGCACAAGGGGCAGGCTGCGATAGCTTGCTTTGGTCTTTGTCCGATCCTTTTGGATAATCTTGCTTTTGCCGTCAATGGTCGCCTGCGTTACTGTGTGCCGTATGGTGATTGTTTTCTTCTTGAAATCAATCGCATCCCATTTCAAGCCTACAGCCTCGCTGCGGCGCAGTCCGTAAAATGCGCCGAGGATAACGCCAAGCTCTATGGGGTCGCCCTTTACCACCTCAAAAAGACGGTTTAGCTCATCTTCCTCATAGGCGCTGCCGACAAACTTTTCCTTTTTCGGCCGTTCAATGCGATCCGCCGGGTTCGTGTCAATCAAACCAAGTTTGAAAGCGTGCTGCAACGCCTTTCGGATATTTGCGTGGCGGTGTATCACCGTGTTTGCGGAAACGCCCCGCACCGTCAGTTCATAGGTGTAATAGTCCTGAATGTGCTTTGGCTTTATCTCCCGTAAGAGCAGGCCGGGGTGGTGTTCCTCAAAGTATGGGATAATTTTGCTCTTAATTCCCATAGAATACGCCCCGTAGGTCGTTTCCTCCACATTCTTTTTTATCATTTCCAGCCAGTCGAGCAGAAATGTTGTAAAGAGTATGGAATCGGTGGAAACCTTGCCTGTACTGCGTTCTAATGCTCTTGCCTCCAACTCTGCTTCTTTGGCTGAACGGGCTTCTATGAGCATTTTTTCGGCACGCTTTTTGTTGCCCTTTACAGGGAGCCCCGTGGATTTTGACGGCGTGTGCCGTTTACCGTATTCATCCACATAGTTGAGTACGATATGATAGTACCCGTTTTTCTCTCGCAGATGTCCTGCTACCATAATAAAACCTCCTTTGAATGGTACAGCGTAGATTCATCTGCCATTGACATTTATATTGTAGCAGAAAGAATCCCACAGGCCAAATGTGCAAACAAGGTTTTACGCATTAGATTTATCTATCAGTTCCAAGTATTCCAGAATGTTGAGCTTCGGGATTCGATAGCGGCGGCCGACAATGAAACTTCTAATTTCCCCAGACCGCAAAAGCCTGTAAGCGGTTTTGTCGCAAATACCGCCGAGCATTTCACGCATCTGCTCAACATTGACTACATCGGGATAATCGGCAAATAGCAGTTTGTAGGCTGTTTGTGATTCCATAGGCAGCCTCCTATCTGTTTTTCGGGATAATCTCGTAGTCGTACCCTGTACGCTGATTACAGTAGGTACAGGTGTCTTTTTCGGTTTGCTGCGGGTCGATCCGGCGTAAAGAATAAGCGCCCGAACCGTAGAAATTGTCGGCACAAGCGCTGCAAAGACAAAGAATTAACTTTTTCGGTATGCTCTCAATCAGACCGATACTGACGGCAAGAGCATGATTGATACCGCGGATATGCTTATCGGACAGATGACCGATAAAGTCACCCAAACGGCGTTTATCAACGGTTCGCAGTTGTTCAAGCAAAACAATAGAGGGCAGTTCTAAACCGTCCTCTGCGTTGATGTAGTAATGGGTAGGCAACTTCGGCTTTGCGTCCGTTTTGCTTGTGACAGAAGCAATGATAACGGTGGGACTGTGCTTGTTTCCGACATTGTTTTGGATAATGACAACGGGACGATAACCCTCTTGTTCCGAGCCGATCCCTTGTCCCAAGTCAGCGTAATACATATCACCTCGTAGATATGTTTGATTCATAATGTTTGACCTCCTTTGAATTTAAGGCGAATATTCGCCTATGTAGGAAATCAAACAGCGGCACAGAATTAAGGTCAGGAAGATACAAACATTCTCCGTTTCAGCAGACCCGTCCCGCCGTATGATTTCATATTTCAAAAACGATCCTATTTGTCCTCGACACCCCGGATCGTTATGGGAAGTCATCAAACGGCTGGCGGCTCACCAGCTCCACGGGAATCTCACCCCCGGTAGGTTCTCTATCGGCTGCTCTCATTGCCTGCGACGGCTCACACACGAAAAATGCTGCTCGCTCGGACTGTGACTGAACAGGAGTATCATTAGCCCTATTGCTTATCATCGCCATACCGGGAGCCTCCCGATACTTATAGCCGGCTGTTTATCGCTCCTTGCCGGAAATCAGAAAGCCAAAGACCGTATAATCAAAATAGGTGTAATCTCGTTGCTTCTGTTTTCCGCAAATCGTGGCGCAGCCGCTAATGTGGCTTATGCTCATCACAATAGCAATAGGAATGTGTTTGATGAATGGGTATTCAGTTGTAAAAGAGCAAACCCATTCACCGCACAAAACGGAAAACAGGCAGAGAGTTTTCGTACCTCTCCACCTGTTTCCTCACTTAAAGCCTAAAACACAGGGACTATTTCAAAATTTTTTTCAAATTATTCAGAGCGGCATAAATCGAATCCTGCACCGTCTGATATTTGCATCCCTCCATTTCTGCAATTTGGGAGTATGTAAGTCCATTGAAATAATACAGTATGAGCCTGCGCCGTTGTGTTTCGGGCAGTTTGTTTATAGCGTTGTGCAACGCCTCATACCGCATATTGCGAAGAACCGCATCCTCAACCGATTCCGGGAGAACAAACGCCCGGTCATATAGAGTAGCTTCGGTAAGCTCTGAATGCTCGTAATGCCGATCCACTTCATTAAGAAATGAAAGATCGTCCAGTTCAAAGCAATTCAGAAGCTCAAACAGTTCTTTATTTATCAGCAATTCCCGCAGTACACCTTGTCCGTCCCGAAAGGAAAGATAATGCTTGTCCTGCCGTTTGGAAAGTGTATAGGGGTTGTCTTTGTCTTTTCTGCGTTTTGGACGCTTCTCGTCCATAGTCGTTTCCTCCGATCGATCTGAAATTTGAGAAATTCAGATTGACGGAGGCGGTGAACGGCAACGTGGTAACGGGGTTTTGCTATATACAAAAACGCACCTGCATAACGGCAAAAATCGCCGTAACACAAGTGCATTATAGTTTATGTCATATAAAATATGGTCTGTGGGTTCAGGGTAAGAGCCATAATATCCCGATGCAAAATTTAGACTTTTTTTGACCGTGTACCATCGGGGCATAGGCGGTCTAAGTCATACAATTATACTCGCTGCTCATAATCAGCAGCGAAGCGTTGGCGGCAGTCCAGCGCATAAAAAACCTCCAAACCAAAACGCTGAATTGGAGGGATAGGCATAACTACACACCCCGGCAAAACCTCGTTTTTTTATTTGTCGGGGCTGTTATTCTATTCAGTTCAATAATTTACGAACTGCCCGTTCATTTATAATTGAATTACCATGCCATTATCAACATGACATAATTAGGTACAATTATATGTGGAGGTGAACCGACAGTGCATAAAGAACCTGAAACGCTTGGAGAAATCCTTAAAACTGCTCGTATGCGTGCCGATATTACAATGGAAACGCTGGCGGAAAGAGTTGATATTACCGAGCGATACTTATATCGGATTGAGAACGAGGGAAAGAAACCCAGTTTTGATGTCCTCTATAAACTCATCCGGGAACTTGCAATACCAGCGGATTCGATTTTCTATCCCGAAAAGCCGTCCAAAGATTCCGAAATAGAAAATCTTGTCCGTATGCTTTACGGCTGTAATGAGCGTTCAATGGAAATTATCAAAGCAACCGTAAAAGCCACATTGGAAAGTCAACCAAAAGAACAATCATAAAGCTGCTTTTCAAAAAACAGAGCCGATGATCTGCGAGGTATCTCACAGGTCATCGGCTCTGCGTCTATGCGTCCGGCTCTTTGATGACAACTATATTCAAATTTTCAACTTCGATCAAACTTTCCTGCTTGCATTTCGGACAGTAGAGAGGAAAATTCTTTAATACTGTGTCCTCTCTGATTTTGTCACGCGTTTTACTACCGCAGGTTGGGCATAAAATCCAATGCTCATTTCTAATTGCATCACCGCCTTTTCATACAATCATTTTTACATCATCACACAAAATCATTTCTGACATCCGCAATAATATCTCCATTTTTGATTTTCCATAGCCCATATAGCGATGTAAGAAACATAATAAGGAACATAGCCAATGAAGATATTACAAATGCTCCAAGCGGAAATACAAAATCAATTACCGCACCGACTACAATGCTTTTATATATCAGATAGCATAACGGCAAAGAAGAAATGCCGCCGATTAAGATCGCAAGCAAACCATTCCGCAGGTTTTCGATGCAGAGCATAGCAAACAGCTTATTTACCGTCATTCCTACCGAACGCAATACCGCAAATTCACGCTTACGCATATTGAGGCTCGTAGTTATGACATTGAAAACATTTGCACAGGATATTACGGTCAAGAGAATTAAAAAGGAAGTTGAAAACAGCTTTATCATTGCGGCAAAGTTTCTCTGCGATTCATAGCTTTCAGCAGAACTGAATATTGACACATCTTCGGCAAGACCAACGCTCGTTAAATAATCCGTTGTGTTTTTTTGAATGTTCGCATAGTTTGGGGATTGTATCATTATTTCCTTGCTTGTGATTTCTGCATTAAACTCAGGCATACGGCTTTCGGGAATCAAAATACTGATGCCTCCGTAATTCGGTCTGAATTCAAGCGGAAAGTCATAGTTGCCAACCGTAAAATTAACGCTGAAAAAGGTATCGTAATAATTCTCATAATCAAAGCGGTCATTTGGATTTGCGTTAATATCTTGGCTGAGCCGTTCACTCGCTGCTTCACTCATATAACGCACATCGGCGTGATAGCTTCCGTCTTTCAAGATAGGAAAACTCGTGCTTTTACTATCCTCGTCGATTTCATCATAAAAGGCACTCGCATAAACGGAATTATCATTTTTAAGTCCATTTTGCGAAAGGAACTCGGAATAGCGTTCATTTGAAATAATGAATATATAAAACGGAGCTTTATATAATTCGGAGCTTTCTTTAAGTGTAGCCCAATCCGAGCCTCGGTAGCTGTCAGTTATCCATTCCGAATCAAGTAAAACACTATGGAAATGTGAGGGACTTTCCGCAAACCAACCGACTTCATCAATGCCGTCCTGCGATTTTACAAAGCTGTATAGCTCATCAAATTCTTTCGTGCCAAACTCCATAGAATAGTTCATACGCAGATCGTAGCCTATGTTCTTCCGTTCTGCTTCTACAAATGAGAGCATATACAGGCTGAACGCATTTGCAGACACAAAAAGAAAGATACTGATTGCAAGCGAAAATGTTATTGCACGAAACGCTTTCTTTTCTCGTTTTATAGTACGCTTTGCAAGCAAATTTTCAGCAGAAGAAGTAAAGTTACTGCACTTTACTTTCATCACGCCTTTTTCACCTTTCAGATTGCCTATTATCGAAATTTTAGAAGCAGCGCGAGCAGGAACACCGGCGGATAGTAACACCAACAGATAACCGAAAATTGCTGTCATCATAAGCAGCCATCCGTTTATATGCAGCCGCATACCAATGTTCACATAGAGTACTTTCCCCATATATGCTCCGAAAATATCAAGCAACGCCCAAGAAGTCAAAAGACCGAGGACTATACCGATCGGTATCGCAACCGTCCCAAGTAAAAGAGCTTCGGAATATACAATCGTGCGAATATCTTTTTGGGTTGCACCAATCGAGGATAAAAGTCCGAGTTCTTTCGTCCTTTCGGAAACGGATATAGCAAAGGCATTGTATATCAAAGAAATTGCACCCACAGCGATGATAAGAAGCAAAGCGGCGGCAATCCCCATTATTAGGCTCTTAATACTCTCGCTTTGTGAAATCCCGAGATAGGAAAGCAATTCCGTGTGATACGAATATTCTGTTGTTTCACTTAAATATCGGCTTGCAAATTCGTACACCTCGTCTGGATTTTTAAGTGTAATGCGGAATACATCATTTTCGTCAATGGAGATCATTTGGGTGGATAAAACGCCCTCTGCCGCTTCAAGGTCTGCTATTTGTTCTGCGGTGGTGTTATACACGGCAATATGCCAATTTCCGTCCTTTTCGATAATGGAATCTATCGCAGAATCGAGCATAGAATTTAACAGCGTAAAAATCGTACACACCATGAGGACGGACAATACAATTCCCATAAGTGTTATCAGCGTTCGCCCTTTATTTTTCCGCAAGCTCCTTGTTGCAAGTTTAATACAAACACCCATAGTTATCCCTCCGAGAGCTTACCGTCCTTGATGATAAGCATACGGTCTGCCAACTTTGCAAGCTCCAAATTGTGCGTAATCATAATGAGCGTTTGACCGTATTGTTTATTTGCACTCCCCAGAAGCTCCATTACCTCTGCTGCACTTTTGCTGTCAAGATTTCCTGTCGGTTCGTCGGCAAGCATAAGCGCAGGATTTGTAAATAAAACTCTGCCTATGGCACAGCGTTGTTGCTGACCGCCTGAAAGCTGGCTCGGCAGATGACTTCTTCGCTCTTTCATTCCAAGCGTATCCAGCAATCGGTCAAGCGTTTCTTTGTCGGTTTTCTTTTTATCAAGGCGGCAAGGGAGCGTTATGTTTTCCTCAACCGTCAAAGTGGGAACGAGATTATAAAACTGATAGATTAAGCCCGCCTTTCGTCTGCGATAATAGGCAAGCTCCTTTTCGCTCTTGGCATATATATCCTCACCATCTACATACACCTTGCCGGAGGTGGGGCGGTCAATACCGGCAAGGATATGTAACAAGGTCGATTTTCCCGATCCCGACGGACCGATGATAGAAACAAATTCGCCTTTTTCTACGGTAAAAGATACATTGTCAAGTGCTTTAACCTCTGCCTCTCCCGCTTGATATGTTTTGCATAGATTACAAACATTCAGTATCGGCATATAAATCATTCCTTTGTAAGGCTTTCTTGTATTTTAGCTTCTGCTTCATCAAGATTGGCAAAGCTGGTAATTGCACCGTCAAACAGATCAGCATTGAAACGAATCGCTCCGTCGGACAAGATAACAGCAAAATGATCTTCTCCGAACATAGAATATTCGCAAATATCGTCATAGTAAAAAGTTTTTCCGTTGATTTCCGCACAGCTCTGTTCTGTTACTTCTTTCAAAAGGAAAATGCCCTCTGTTCCATTCTCCAAATGCGAGATTACAACAGACGAGTCATTTGCAGAAGCGTTATCCACACATTTCGGCAGCAAAACCGTTACCGTGCTGTCTGCTTTTGCATTTCCCGAAATAACCTTTGTGATTTTTATGGTAGCAAGTGCTTTTTGAGCAATTTCACCTTTGCCGTAGTCGATTTGAATATTGCGTACTGTTTCTATTGTACCTCGTACAATCGTATCGCTGTAACTGTTAAAGATTTCTTCCGAGGTCAATGGGGCGGGCAAGATTGTTGTTTTTTCAAATTCGTCAATGTAGGTAACCTTAATTCCTTTGGATCGCTCCAATTCAAAATCACCTTTGGAAGAACAGCCTGTAAAAATAAGGGTAGCTGCGATCAGCAAGAGCGAAAGTGTAAAAATGGTCTTTTTCATAAGTTTTGCATCCTTTCATAATTTGTTTTAGGCTTTCATGCCTTACTTATATAAACACAAAAGGCGAAATATCGGATGCAAAAAAGCAGGCATTTTTCAAAAGAAAACTGCCTGCTTTGCGGTGCTGATTTTATATTGTTAATCAGTTACTATTTTTTCAAAATAGTAAAATTGCCCATCGCCCTGCAAAATGATAACCTCGTCACTATATGGATATATCTTGGCTCCGATGATACTGTCTTTGTCGATCACGCTATCTGTCTGTATAATGTCCGTTTCGGTTAAAATTCCCGTAAATAAATCCGGGTTCTGTTTTAAGTCCGAAATATTGTTAAGTCCGTATTTGTCAATAACCAAGCGATTTGAAAAATAACCGTATTGCTCATTTTCGTATGAAATAGTGATTGAATAAATCACTTCTTGAACTATATGTTCCGGTTCTTTATTGAGAACAAATACAGCAGTAATGCTTAAACTGATAATCAAAACAAAAGTGGCAGCTAACGCGCTTATCTTTCTAAAAGACCATACAGCAGCCGTTTTGTGTTTATTTTGATTTGTGCCGAGCGTTGCATAAACCTTTTCGTCAAGAGAAGTAAGGTCGTGCTTTTCTTCTGATTCAGACGAAATATTATCAGCCTGTGTTTCGATATACTGTTTCATTGCTTCTTTGATTTTTTTATCGTTCATATCCATCCTCCTTTAATCGAGCTTTCAGCAGCTTTTTTCCACGAGTGAGTTGTGATTTTACGGTGCCGTGCTTTCTGTTCAGAAAATCCGAAATCTGCGATGTGGATAATTCGTAATACAAATGGAGGATTAGCACATCCCGATATTCGGCAGGCATACTTTTTATATTCTGATAGATGATTTTACAGCTTTCGTCTATAATAACACTTTCAGCAATGCTTTCATCACTTGCAAATTCATACTCAATGTCTGACAAGGAGACCGTTTGAATATGTCTGTCCCGTATCATATTAAACGACATATGTTTTACCGCCATTGTCACATAATATATACAATCTTTGCTGTCAACATCTTTTATCGCATCTAAATTTCGCATAATCGGGGGGATTGTATTATGTACTGCGTCCTCTGCGTCCTGCGGATTTTTTAATATTTTCAATGCGACTGCATACATTGTGTTTTTATGCTTTTCATAAATGGCGGTCATTTTTTCAATTTCTTTACTCATACGACCTCCTAAATTATAAGACACTCTCTCAATAATCTATAACACGAAAAAAAGAATTTCGGATGCATTTTAGATAGTAGATTGAAAATTTATTTTTTCACTGTTTTTAATTCCTCAATAGCGTTCCTTTACTGCCGTATCGTATATTTTAACACATAAAAGTTAAGAAATATAGTCTGCGTTTTGTTTCCTGATAATTATGTACCAACCGCCCCAAAAAAGGCGGTTGATTTTTTAATACGCAGGCACTCCGTAACCGAGGAATTCATAATGCCCTACGGCATAATGATTTTCCCGGCAGGAATCCCCGGAATTGCCCTCTATGGTATAAATAATTCCGTCCTCAACTCGTTCGACAATTCCTACATGGTCGGATAGCCCGTCCTGCGGACCGGACGAACCCTTGTTGTTCCAATCGAAAAAGATAATCATACCCGGCGACGGCGTGGCGCTGTTGTCAATCCATTGACCTCTATCCTTAAACCATTGCACGCCGTTTGTGCAGCCTGCAAATTTCGGGATAATACCACTATCAATATACCCGCACTCATTCGCCGCCCACGAAACAAAACAGGCGCACCATTCCACACGGCTGTCAAAGCCATACCAACTCCAATACGGCTGACCGCCCACATTGCCAATCTGCGAGAGAGCAACGGAAACAATTTGTCCGTCCTCGGTGTAAATGCCATAAAGAACCGCGCTCCACATACTGCGGTTTTCTTCGGCAAGAAGTTCCGCAAGCTGCTTGCGCTGATCTGCATTGAATCCGAATTTATCTGCCATTTCTCCGGCGGTCTTATGAGCCACCGATATATACAGATAAGTCCGTGTGACCGTCGTTTTCGTTTCAACAATATTGCCGTGACCGTCATCCGTTTCGGTGATAATTTCCTCGGTCTTTGTTTCGGTTCGTGAGGATATGGTATTCATCTGCCAGAATATATCTTTTAGAATCGCTTTTTTTGAAGCGTCCATAGTGGCGACATCCTGCGGATTATTCGGATCGGTAGTAGTCTTAACCGCATAAACAGCCAAAACCTCCGGCCAGACGGCACGGGAGCCGGACATTTCCAAAACATCATAGGAGATATTCGTTTTGGTGGTGTCAAGCTGCGTTTGGTAATCGGTGTTGATTTCCTGTACCACGCTTTGCATTGTCATACTGCTTCCCGAATCCTCGCCCGAAAAAAAGATACCGAAACACGAGCCGACAATCAAGGCAATCAGGCATACCACAATGATAATCACAACGGCAACCCAACCGCCGGCGGCGATAGCGGAAATCAAGGCCTTTGTTCCGGCTATAATCGCCTTGACCGCCGCAACCGTGGCTTTGGCTGCCGCCTTTATCGTGGCAACGGTCGCTTTGGCGGTGGCTTTCGCCGCCTGTGCTGCCGTCCTTGCCGCTTTAGCCGAAGCCTGTGCGGTTTTTTGAGCGACTTTCGCTGCCTGTTCACTCGTTTTAATCGCAGTTCGGGCGGTCTGTTCGGCAGTCTTAACCGTTTTCTGTGCGGTCTTAACTGAACCCTTTGCCGTTTTAATTGTAGATTTACCCGTGGATTTTGCCGTCTGCTTGATCGTTTTTTCGCCACGCTCCAGCGTCTTAATGGATTTTTGAGCCTGCCGCTGCCGAAAATGCTCTTTTGCTTTGGAGATATTGTTTTTGGTAGATTGAACCCCACGGCGGCCTTGTTTGTCAAACTGCCGAACAGCCTCACGGGTGACGGTATCAGCACAGCCGGAAATACGGTCTGCGGCATATTCTTCGGCTGAACCCTCTGCAGAATAAACGCCGTGCTCCGCTTTGTCCTTTGTGCGGATATAGGCATCTTTCATCCGCTCTGCGGCAACCGCCGATTTATGAATCGTTTTTACTGTTCCTTTGACAACATTTTTTGTTTTGATGTCCGGCATAGCGTCACCTCCGATCCGAGCCGGGATAATTCTTTCCGTAAAGCAGCGTGAAACGCTTTGCTTCGGATATTGCCGCCTGCGGCCTGCCATTTAGCTTCAAAGACAAACCGGGCGGCAAGCTGACGGACAGAATAATTTTTGATAAAAGTCCTCCAAGTGCTTTCGTCCCATTCTTCAAGTTGCCGCCATAAATCCGGGAAAACCGATATAGCTTCCGCAGTTCTTCTAAACTTTGGAGCGGGCAGCACCAGCAGGAAACACGGCTGAAAATACGATATAAACCGCCCCAATCAAAACCTCTTGCATAGCAATAATCAAGGCAGTCCTTTTCGGACATTCCCCATTCCACAAGAGGATAGCAGGCAGTTTTTATGCGTTGGGTTTCGTCTGCGGCAATACCCACATACTCCATAATTTCATACTGTTCTTTCAGATCACGGAGATAAGCGTCAATGACACGGGTTTTGAGAATACCCGTACACCAGCGGTTGCGGGGGCCTGCCCAACTCATTCCCCGGTATTTTGAAAGAGCAGGATTTTTTCTTTTTGGGGTGTAATCGTAAAAGTAGTATTCAAAATCGTGTTCTGCTTTCAGACGGATAATCGGTCTGCCGATATATGCCTCCAAACGGTTCAGGTGTTCATACATCTGCGGGAATTCAAGCCCGGTATCACAGAAGATAATCAGATCAACCGGGCGCTGTTCTTCCAATAGCCGCAAAAGCATAGCCGTCGAATCCTTGCCGCCAGAAAGCGAAACAACATATTTTTTAGGTTTCATCGCCGTCCACCTCCACGGCGGGAGGAATAACCTGTTTTGCAACAACGACCATTCTGCCGTTTTGACGGCTGTATTCGCAGGTGGAAAGCGTAATCAGCTTATCGCCGTATTCGGCAGAAACGCCCGTATCGTATAAAGCAAGCTCCTTGCATTTTGCGATATAGGCGTCGAAATCCTCCGCGCTGTCCGCATTGACAAAGTGGTAATACTTGAACCCTTGCTCGGAATAGGCGGCGGTCTTGAACGCCGCCACAATTTCATACTCGCCAAAATCCGAAAGCGTATCAAATCGGATTGTTTTGTGCTGCCTGTAAAAATCTTCGTCGGCATACTTGCAGAGATCGGCAAACATACTGCCGTTGTTCATGTGGTGGCCGTAAATTACGCAGTTGTCGGATAAACCGAGGTCGCAGTTTTCCTGCACATAGGGCACGCCGTAATCACTGTACTGCTTTTCAAAGCTGTGTTTCAGGTAGTAGTTCGGGTTGTCAATCGTCTGCATAACGGGATAGTCGATGTTTGTCCTCTCTATCGAAATCCAGCCCACAAAATCGCTGTTCTGTTCATACACCACAGCGTACTTTTCAAAAGCGGTTTGTTCAGGCTGCGGAGGTTCAGATTCCTGCGGCTCGTCGGCGGACGGCGTTTCGGCCTCCACAAGCGCGGCGATCTTGTCAAAGGCTTCGGCGCTCTGCTTTTCGTCTGCATACTGCCGCCAGAGCATAACGCCGGAGAAAAGGAAAAGGGCGGAAAAAAATGCCGCCCCGATCATCAGATATTTGCTTTTCATATTCGATTGTCCTCCTGTCAGTTTGATGTGTTCCCGCCGAAAACACCCTCGCCGGGTTTCGTCGTCATAAGCTGATATAATTTTGTATCTCTTGGAAAGCGGTTGATAAAGGGTACAAGCGCCGAGCCGTATTTGATAAGTCCGCAGCCTGCGTCGGCATTGGTAACATAGCTCATCTGCTCGTCGGAGATATTGAGCAGCTTCGAGAGCTTGGCACGGTCGGAATACGCCTGATTGAGCATAACCACAAATTCCGAGTTGGAAAGCATGGTGCTCGCCTGTACGGAATCGAGCAGATATTCCACATTCTGCGTAATGGCCGTGGGATAACCGTTTCTCTTTCTGAACTGCCTCCATGCGGAGTTAAAGAAAATACCGCTTTGCTCGTTCTCAAAGACCACATGAAATTCGTCGATAAAAATATGGGTGCGCTTGCCCTTTTTCCAGTTGAGGGTAACGCGATTCAGAATGGTATCGGTAATAACCAAAAGTCCCGTGGGCTTTAACTGCGCACCCAAGCTGTGAATATCAAAGACAACAATGCGGTTGTCGAGATCGACGGTACTTTCATGTCCGAAAATATCCAGCGAACCCGTGGTGAACAGTTCCAGCGACAGGGCGATTTCCTTTGCTTTTTCTTCGGGCTGTTCCAACAGTTTGTTTCGCAGGTTGCAGAGAGTAGCGGTCGTGCCGTTTGCCTCTGCCTCCTGATACACAAGGGCGGTGCAGCGGTCGATAATGGATTTCTGCTGCGGGCCAACGCCTGTTTTATCAATCTGCTCTACAAGGGACATGATAAACTGCGATTTCTCCACAATGGGATTGTTCTCGCCGTAGCCGTCTACCATATACATTGCGTTCAAGCGATCCTTGCCGCCTGCCGCCATATGAATAACGGTTGCCGTTTCCTCGCCCAAAGCCGCCGCCAGTGCGCCGAACTCGTTTTCAGGGTCGCAGATCAGCACATCGTCCTCGGTGTTGAGAATCAGAAAAGCGATAAGCTCTTTTGCGGAAAAGGATTTGCCCGAACCGGGAACGCCCAGCAGGAAAGCAGACTGATTGAGAAGATTTGCTTTGTTGCACATAATGAGATTGTGAGAGATGGCGTTTTCTCCGAAATAAATACCGCCCTTGTCCTGCACCTCCTGTACCTTGAACGGCATAAACACCGCAAGGCTTTCGGTAGTGAGAGTACGAAACGCATTGATTTTTCTTGTACCGATAGGGAGAACCGTATTCAAGCCGTCGAACTGCTGGAACTTCAAAACGGCAAGCTGGCACATATGCTTTCTTGCAACGGACAGCACCGTTTCGGTGTCGCTGTCAAGCTGTTTCTTATCGTCTGCGGTAATTACCATCGTAATCACCGCAAACATCATGCGCTGATCCCTCGTTGTCAGGTCGTCCAAAAATTCCTTTGTTTCTTTTCTTTGCAATTCCATATCATAAGGCACGACCGCAGAAAAATTATTGTTGGCGTTCTGCCTGCGCTGCCAGTTGGTGATGTTCGTGTCAACGCCGAGCAGACGGTTTTCCACCTCCCGCACCGCCTCGTCGGTGGGAACGGGGACAACATCAATCGACAGCATCATATTGCGGTTAAAGTCGGTGAGCTCCGTTACCATGCTGTCCTTGATATAGCTGGCGTAGTCTTTCAGAAAAAGAACCCGGCAATATTTCTCGCCGAGCTTCAGATAATCGCTATTCTTTTCAATGGAATCGGGGCAGATATAATCTTTGAAATCGTGCCCCTTTTTCATCATATCCTGCGGGTCGAAATGAAACGCCGCTTCCTCTCCCTGACGGTAGAAGTCGTGGAGGACGCGCAGCTTTTCCCCGGCGTCCAGTTCGCTGCATTTTGAGCCGAGGGCGGCAAAGTGGGAGATCAGATCAGCGCCAACACGGGAAAAGTAAGTGCGGGCTTCCTCAATATCTTTTTTGGCAACGGAGATCGTAATATATTTCTCCTGCATAATGCTGTTTGCGCCCGTGACCTTGTCAAGCAGCATTTGATTGTATTCCCTGCGGTACACATCGCGGGAATCGCCCCGCATAGGCATTAAAATAGACTGCTCGAAATTTGCCTTGTTCAGCCTACGGTTATTGATTGTAATTTTCGTAGTCGCCCCGGAATCCAGACTGTTGAGCAGTTCAGAGTAGGCAAGAAACATAGATTCCTTGTCCTCACGGCTCGCCACAAGGTAGTTTATATCGGTGAATTTATAGGTCTTGGAAAAGCGGCTGCCCACCTGAAAGATACCGTCTTTCCAGATACGCTGAATGGGGATAACATCCTGCACCTTGCGTGGGACGGAATATCGCTCCTTGTCCTGTTTCAGCAGGTTTTTTAAGGTCTTAATCATGCTTTACCTCCTGTATCAATTTTGTCTTTGAGCGCTTCATAGTAGAAATTCGAGGATTCAAAACGAATCTCTTTCGGCTCTAAAAACTCCGAGCGAATCCACGCCCAGATGAATTTCTCTGCGGTCATGCCGTGGTAGGTGATAAATCCCATAGCCGCAAAGGGCGCGGCGCCGAGAACACACATCCACGACACCGTTTCCGTCCCGACATACGGCTTTAAGAGAAAATACAGTCCCACGGCGACAACGACCGCCAGCAAAGAAAAAACGAACTGCCGCATAGACAGTCCGAAAAACATGGATTCCGTATAGTTTCGGATTTCACGGTTGATCTTAACTTCCAAAATATCGCCTCCTTATCGTTCCTGTTCGTCTTTGGCTTTGGGCTTCGGCTGCAATTCACGGGGCGTTCTGCCGTCAAGGGGCTTTATAAAATCAATCTGCCCGGCGGCGTAGATGGCGTTACTGTTTAACTGCCTCTGCCACGCCTTATTGGACGGCGACCAGCGGAAACCCCAGCCTTTTAATTTGCTGCGCTGTTCTTCGCTGGGCTTTTCATCAAAAAGTAGCTGCAAGCGGTTTTCCTCCGTGTTGGCAACAGCTTCGCCGCCCTCAAACTGCCAGCCGACAAAGCCGGTTTCCTCCCGGCGTTCCAGACTTTCGATCCGCTTTTTCAGACGGTTAATTTCCGCATTGTTGTTCGACAACTCATAGGGCGCATAGGGGGCGTTAATCCACGAATAATCGCTTTTCACGGCCTCGTCGATTTCCGCCGCTTTTTCGTCGGAAATACCCTCAAAGCCTTTCATCGTACCGTTTTTGCGGTAGTAAGCGTTGACCTTTTTCATATAGCTTTGCTGTTCCTGCCGCTGCTGCAATTTTTCTTTCAGTTTCGTAACAGCTTCGGGATCGTCGCTGGAAATAGCGGAATTGTTTTCAGCGGCCTCGGCTTTGCTACGGTAGTAGTCCGCTTTTTGACCTGCCTCAACGGATTTCTCCATTTTGCCCCAAGCGCGATCACGGTAGTTCTTATCCGATTTGTAGGAATAGTGATCGGGCATAAGCGGCTGTCCCATAGGGATCGCCTCAACCATTTTGCTTGATTCGTGCGCAAGGCGGCTGCTTTCCTGTTCAAACTTTTCCGCTTTCTCGTTGTAGTAGTCGATTCGTCTTTGTTTCTTTTCTTCGTATGAGTTCATAGAATATCGCTCCTTTACATATAAAAATAGCCTCCTGCGAATATCCGCAGAAAGCAATTACAGTCCCATCATTTCACGCACAACACGGTCGGCCATTTTAACCGCGCCCACGAGGACTAACATATTAAATACAAGCTCCCCGATATAGCTCCATACCATAGAAACCGCCGCGGCGTTCGGGTCAACCACGGGCGGGGCAGAAGCGAATAAGGAAAAAACAATGCAAGCCAGTACAATAATCGCGCCTTCCAAGCAGACAGCGGCGTAGGATTTGATAAAGCTCTTTCCCACATTCTGCGAGGGTTCGCCCGCAAAAGCGGAGAGAGGAACCGGCGCAATCGCCGTGTAAAGATACAGCTTGAAAAATCTGCCGTATACGGTCATTATCATAATGAAAGACAGTACCGTAATGAACAGACCGCCGATCAGCGTAACCGCCCACAATGGGATAGATTCAAAAAATCCGCAGTCCTCAACCGCCGTCACGATTTCAGAGGGCAGAACCGTTCGCCCTGCCGTCCCGAATCCCGCGGCGGTCATGATGGTGGAGATAAGCCCCTGCACGATATTGAACAAAGCCATCATCAGTTCCAGACCGTAGGTGACGGCCGCCTTTGCCAATGCAAAGCGGATAAAGACCTTTAATGCGTGCTCCGGCTTTTTCAGTTCTGCAAACGATCCGCAGGTTTTCATCACGCCGACGACAAAGAACAGAACGAGTAGGGCAAGCCCTATCGCTTGTACTACGCCGTGAATGTTGACGATCACATTCCAGATCGTGCCGCCCTTAAATTGCGTGGGTGATTGCGTGATAAGCTGCCATATCTCGGCAAGTTTCTGATTCCAAGTTTCAAGGGCGTTTTCAAGATTTTGTACGACCCAGTTATCCGACAACAAAATCACCTCCCGTCTTTTCACAATAGCCCTCGATTTCAAGGTCGCAGTCAATCTCGTTGCCCCAAGCGTCCCAGCCGTCCGCTTTTTCTCTTGCGAAAAGCTCTACGCGGGGCAGATCGCCCACAAGCTCAATAATTTTATCCCTTGCCTCGTCGGGCTTCTGACTGTGCCCCCGCAAAGGGCTGATAATGAATTGGTGAACACGGTTTGATTTTCTTTTTGGATGGCCTTTTGTAGCAAGCAGACAGATTTCGGCGTTTCCTCTCGTCCAGAAGCCTAATCCGTAAAACCAGCCCTTGCCGCTTTTGTTGAGTTTGAGCTAGACAAAGGCAACGCTTTTATACTCAAATCCCCACGCCTTAATTACCCGCAGCGCTTCTCGTAGCTGCGGAAAAGTCGTCCAAAGAAAAAGAATAGAATCCTTTTCGGAGAGTTCGGAAACAGGCAGACGGCAAAGCTCGTCAATGCTCATCGTGGGATAGTGCTTTTCAGCCGCGCCCTGTACGCCGTTTCGTTCATACCGCCACGGCGGGTCTGCATAAATAATGCTGTATTTCTTCACAGCGTCCTCCTTTCAGGCATAGTAAGGGCAGGCCGCCTTTTGCAGCCTGCCCCGTATGCCGTATCGTTTCGTTATCTGCTGTCCCTGTCGGGCGCATTGCGTATAACGCCGTAGACATCATCCACAAAGTACCGTCCGGCAAAGGGATTGAATATGGCGTGACACTTCACGCCGTTATACTCCGCCAGATAGTCGTTGTCGCCCAAGCGCTTAATGATTGTCGCCTCACCGAGAACATGGGTTTCTCCCTGTTTCAGAGAGTGGATATAGCACTCGCATTTTTCCATATCGTTTTCCTTTCTGTCAGCCTGTAATCAGCGTCAAAATCTCTTTGGCAAAGGTAATGATAATGCCGCCCGCAATGGTGAGGAATCCGTTGGAACGCTGGCTGGGGTCGTGGGACTGAAAAGACAGCCCCACCTGCACGATACCCCAGCCGAGCAGGATCAGGCCGACCGCGCGTATCAATCCAAAGATAAAATCACTCAAATTGTTTACAACGGTAATCGGGTCGCCTGCGGCAAAGGCCGTTACCGAGCAGCAGAGAGTAAAGGCGAGAGCCAAAACTGCGGCGCAGTACAAGCGGAATCCCTTTTGACCTTGCCGGGGACAGGTAGCTTTTTCGTGGTCTTATTTTTGTTGGTGTTTTTCATTTTTGCAATACCTCCTTAAATTGAAAACAGAGCTTCGATTTCCTCATCGGAAAGAAGCTCGTAATCGGGTTCTGTATCTTCCATATCGGGAATGTCCTCTGCGGGGATTCCCGCAAGGGAAAGTGTGGCGACGGCGTGTTCCGTCCCGCCGTGTTCATAAGGCGCTGCGCCGCCGTCTGTGGTAAGTGATACATTCGGATGTTTTAAGATGTTGTATTTCTCATCCATAATCGGCGGCTCTCCGCGGATAAATAAAAGAGCGTAACGGTTATCCAGCATACGCACCTCGTCGGGCGTCATCAGTTCGCGCCCGGAAATCTGATAGTTCGTACTGTAATTGCCGTTACGCCCCGACGATCTGCCGTAGGTGTTTGTGTCGATGGTCGCCTTGCCGAGAAGCTCCGATACATATTTGTGCGTAGATTGTTCGTTGCCGCCCAAGTAAAGAAACTCGTCGCAATTACCTAAAATGGATTCCCATTGCTTTTCAAACAAGGCCTTTAACTGCGCCAAATTTTGCAGGATAATCGAAACAAATACCTGCCTTGAACGCATAACGGACAGTATCTTGTCGAAATCATCCGGCAAGCTCACATTGGCGAACTCGTCCATCAGAAAATGGACGGGAACGGGCAGACTGCCGCCGTGCTTGTGGTCGGCAAGGTAAAAGAGCTGTTGGAATAGCTGCGTGTATAGGATTGATACAAGAAAGTTGAACGAGGTATCGTTATCGGGTATCAGCGCGAACAACGCCACTTTCTTTTCGCCTAAGCTGGGCAAATCCAACTCGTCCGCAGCGGTCAGCGCCGCAAGAGAGGACAGATTGAATTTCTCTAAGCGAGCCGCCAAAGTGATCTGAATACTTTTCAAGGTCTTTGCCGAACCGGAATGATAGTCCTTGTAATACTTCACGGCGATATGCTCCGGGTCGCGCATTTCCAGCCGTTCAAAGAGCTCGTCCAGCGGTGAAGCGTATTCGTCTATGTCCTCTCTGACATCTGCGGCGCGCAGCATTTCCATAACCATTGAAAAATTCTGTTCATCGGGCGGCGCCTCATATTTGAGATAGAACACAAGCGCCAACAGAAGCATACTCGCCGCTGTGTCCCAAAAGGGATCGTTGGATTGACTGCCTTTCGGCGTGGTACTCTTGAACAGATTTGTAACCAAGCGCTGCACATCGTTGTCGTCCCGCAAATAGACAAACGGATTGTAGCAATGGCTTTTCTCCATATTGAGCAAATCCAGCACCCGCACATCATAGCCCCTTTGAGCAAGCAGATAGCCCGTATCTCGCAGCATTTCGCCTTTCGGATCAAGCACCACATAACTTGTTCCGTGGCTTGCGGCATTGGCGGCTTGGCATAGGTTCGGTTTTGCATAGAACCTTGTTTTTCCTGCGCCGCTTCCTCCCACAACTACGGTATTCAGAGAACGGCGGTGCTTTTTGCCGTCAAATCCCATACGGACATTTTGTGTGAGAATCTTATTTTCCTCCGGGTTTGCCGCCTGATATTTTTTGTTCACGGCTCTTGCATTGCCCCATTTTGCCGAGCCGTGTTCCTCACCCCTGCGGTAGTTGCGGCGGGAGGAAAGATATACGCCGATAGCAAGCCCGTACACGCAAAGCAAAACGAGGACAGTTTTCAGACTGTCCCCGCAAAGCTCTATTTTGAAGGGGTCGTTCATTGCCGCAGGAAACCGGGCAAGGATTTCGGGCAGTCCCCCGCCTGCGGCCGGGGCAATCAAAAGTCCCAGCCACACCACGGGGAGAATCCCGAACAGGCAAAGCACAAGAGGATTATTCCCGCGCTTCATCGCGTCGTTTCTCCTTTTTTGTAGGCGCGTCGATTACTTTCAAAAGAACCTCGTCAAGAATATCGGTGGGGCGTTCTTCTTCCAGCAGATCGTTTCGCATTTCGTTAAGGGCATTGATAACAACGCCATGTTCGTAGCGGTCGAGGGTCAGCACTCGTTTTTCTGTTCTTTCCATATTCAGCGCTCCTGTTCCGTATGGCGGGGCGATTTTTCTTTTTCCAGCGCTCTTGCCATTCGTGCGGAAATGTCGTAGGCGGTATCTCGGATTTCGGAAAGCTCGGTGCGGATTTCCTGCGGATCGTCGGTGCGGAGAAAATCAGCGGGATTCTCAAAACTGTAATCGCTCACATCAACGCCGAACTCTTTGCCGAGAATATACGAAACGCAATGCGCCTTAAAGCTCGCAGTTTGCGGGTCGTATTCTTCGCCGGTTTGAGCAAGCTCTGCTTGTGCCAATGCCTTTGATACCTCGCAGAACAGATCGTTTGCCTCCATTCCGCGGCAGACAAAAATTGCCTCCTGTTCATGGTCGTACAGTGCGCCCAAACCGTCAGGCAATTCATCGACAGACTGAATCGGCACGGGCTTTTTGTAAATGAGCGCGCCGAGCAAAGCCCTTGCGTCGTGGGAAACGGGCGGCTGTGCTCTCATGCGGGAGGTGGTCTGTGAAATGTCATACACATGCTTGATGTTATACGACACGCCGATACTGCCGTCGTCGCGGGTGTATTCGCCGTTTGATTCTACGATCTTGATAGGATGGCCAAATTCCTGTCTTTTGATATACACGCCCTGATCGCGCCAAAAATCCTTGTCGCCCAGCCTGCGGGCGTCCGGCTTCGCCGCCAGAATCAACAAGGCGTTGGTAGCGGAATAGTGACGAAAATTCGCCTGCACATCCAGATATTCACGGAACTTGCCGCCATCTGCGCAGACTTCCTCGGCGGTGGCGTCGGCAAGGGCGTACACCTCGTCACGCTCCGCCTTTTTCTTTGCCGCCCAAGCCTCTTTGTCAAAATCCTCGGCTTGCGGGGCGGGTTCAAAAATATCGTCAAAATTGTTGCTCATAAATCATCGCTCCTTTACTTTTTTGCTCTTTTTTCGGGACGGCTGCTTGTGGGCAGTCGTCTGCTGCTTTGCTGGCTTTTGGGAAACGGTGGGTTCTTCGTTTTTGGTCGCCGCCTCTTGCTGTTTCGCCTTGATTTCCCGCAGTTCTTCACGGACAGAGGGGCGTTCTTCGGGCGGTTTAACAGTACCCTCGGCGGTTCTGCTTTGCTTCTTTGAGGTAGGCGCGGACGGATGGGATTTCTCCGCCGCTGTCCCAAAAGACGCGGTTTTTTCCGCTTCGGGATTTGCCGCTGTGCGCTCGCCCTTTTTCACGGGCGCACCCATCAGATCGTCAAGCAGTCTGTCGTCCGCTTCTTTGTCGGGTTTCTCCTGTTCGGGTACAGAGGGGGCAGCAGATTTTTCGGTTTTGGATTTTTCAATATCCCGTTTGATAGAAACGGTATCGACCGCAGCCAGCTTGAAGCGTTCTACAATGCGGTTGATCTTAGAAGCGTCCTCGGCACGCACCATAATATCCACCATGCCGTCTGCGGATTTTTCTTTGCCCCGCAGAGCGCAGTAAACTACGCCGTAGCGTTTCGCCTCGGTAGCAAACTGTTTCAAATGTTCCTCTCCGACGGTAAAAACTTTCAGTTCCTTTCCACTTTTGAGCATGGCGGTTAAACGCTGGCGACCTTTGGTCTTGTTTTTGTCCCTGTTTTTCAGCACAGCGTAAATCATGGCGGCGATATTCTTTGCCGCTGAGCCGGTCAGCTTTAAGGCGACTTCCGTACCCTCCAAGCTGATCCTTACGATCTGTTCCGCTGCGTCACCGGAATTGTACATGGTCGGTTTTCTCCTTTCTTTCAGGTTGATTGTCCTTGCGGACAGCTTTGATTTTTTCCTTGATAACGCCGGAGCGTTCGGCTATACCGTCACATAAAACCGCCTCCCGTCTAAGTGCGGCCAGTTCCTTTGACAATGCGGATATTTGTTCTTTTATCTCCGCCGCCTTTTCGGGGTCTGCTTTGACCGCCGCCGTCCGCTGTAATTTGTAAAGCTGTTTTCGCTCGTCGGTCAGGGCAGAAATTTTGTCTTTCACACCGTCACGGTATGAAAAAAGCTGCTCGGAGGTATCAATGCGATACTTTACAAGCAACCTTGTTTCGGCGGTGATGGTGTCCAGCTTTCGCAAGTCCTCACGCAAGAGGAAATGAAGCCGCCTGTTTTGTTTCGGTTTGTTTTCCGGGAAGATCCCCAGCAGATAGCAGTAGTGGAAATACAGCGCCCGAAACCCTGTAATCTTGCGGGTTTTATAAAAGCTGCCGATCAGCCGTACCCGCAAAACCGTTCGGGACGGTGCGGACGGTTTCCTTTCAGCTTTTGTCTGCGATAAAATCCGTCTGCGGATATTTTCAATCGAATAGTCCTCGCCGAAATTCCGTATCAGTCTTACAAAACGCTCTTTGCCCGGCGGTCTGACCGAAATATCCTTGCCGATTTTTACCTCATAGCCTTTCTTTCGGAGTGTATCGAAAAACTGCCGTTCGGTCATTGACTGACGGATTGCTTCGTCGATGTCGGCGCGTATCAGCCCCCGCCAAGTGGGGCGCTGTTCCTGCTCGGCGCGCCATTCGCCGTACTGCTTGGATTTCCCGTACTGCGGATTTTCAATCACCGATAGACGGTACTCACGGCAAAGCTCGTCGGAAACGGTCTGCATATCGTGATAATCCTTTTTAGTGCGGTGATACTTGATCCCGTCTACAAAGGACACCGTATTCAGCACAAAATGATTGTGCAGGTGATTTTCTTTGTCAAGGTGGGTCGCCACAATCACCTGATAACGGTCGCCCCACAAACGGGCGGCGAGCTTCATTCCGATCTCGTGCGCCGTTTCGGGCGTGACCTCGCCGGGAGCAAAGGATTGATACCCGTGGTAGGCCACCGTCCCGTTCTCCTTGCCGAACCGCTTTTTTACCGCAAGCATTTCGTCGCGGGCGGTAGCGGGAGAGCAGTTGATCCCCGATACAAAGCGGTGAACGACGGTACAATCCTCGTTTTCGGCCTGCTGTGTTTTTTCTGAATTGACGGCATATCGGATAACATCGGAAAGCTCCCGTCCGTCTCGCTCGGTCATATCTTCCTCCGTGTAAAATTTGGGATTGGTCGTTTTGTCGGGATTCTCCACATAGATAACGACTTTTCCAAGCCAGCCCTTTACACGCCAGATAGATGTTGTAGCCATCGTGTTACTTCATCGGGCGGGGCAGGATAACCGCCTCGGTGATTTTCTTAATAGCCGTATCGATCTTGCGGCAGGCCTCGTCATACCTCTGCACATCCAGCACATTCAGAGTGTGCGCCTTAACCGCAATCTGATTGAGATTGTTACCGATCCCGTGGAGCTCCCTCATCATAGCGTAGTAATCGGGCGGCGGAGCGTCCTGCGGTTCAAGACCGTTTACCAAGTGCCGCAAATACGCCTCACGGGAAAGACCGCTGCGTTTGACTTTTTTTTGAAACGCCTCGGCTTCCTTTTTATCCAGCCAGAATTGAATGTGAACATTGCGTTTTCTCATATGCCCTCCTTGTTCAGTTCATTTTGAATTTCGACGATCCGTTTGCCGACAGCGTACACAACGGGGATTGTCACGCCGTTGCCTGCCTGCTTGTAAAGCTGGGCGTCGGAATTGACGGCGGCCGCCTTATCAAACATTTCATCGGAAAAGCCTTGCAGCCGCCAGCACTCACGGGGCGTCAGCTTGCGGATTCGTCCGCAGCCAAGCGGTATTTTCGGTTTATTTTCGGATTTGCTTTTATCCGCGTTTGCCGCTTGCTTTACGGGTAAAGCGTGTTCGCAGGAATCGCAGGCGCAGAGGTAAACGCCGTGTTTGTCCTGCGTGTTCAGGCAAAAGGCGGGTTCGCCGCACTCCTTGAAACGGCGGCCGTTCTGTCTCTTATTCTCACGGTCGGGGGTGAGTACAGCGCGGCAGCCGTAAAAAACGCCGGAGCTTTCGCCACGGTTGCTTACCCCAATTTTGTTGTAGCCTGCGATCAGGCATTTGGTGTAATCCTGTTCCCGTATTTTCGCCTCGCCTCGTTTTAGCTGAATCAAAGCTGTTTTCTCGGTGCGGTCAGGACAATCGGCGCTCATACAAAGCACGCCCGAATTATCAGCGCTGCGGTTGCCGATCCCGCTGTCATACCTTGCTTTGATACAGCGGGCGTGTTCCGTCAGCTTGGGATTGCCTTTGCACAGATCGATGAAATACATTCCCGTCCTGCCTGCAAAACCGCCTCCTTCGCTCATCAGCGTGCAGCTTACTCCTGCAGGGTCGTAAACGCGCTTACCCTGTGTGCCACCGATTAACTGTATAAGAGCCTTGCCGTCGCCTGCGGTGACAGGAAATATTTTTCGTCCACCTCCGGCTCTAAAATGTCGATAAGCGACAAGGTAGATTCGTTCCCTGTTTTGCGGAACGCCGTGGAAGCGTGAATTAAGCAGTCCGTACTCGATATGATAGCCGATTTCGGCCAACGAATTGAGAACGGCCGCAAAGTCCCATCCCCGATTAACGGAGAGCAGATTTTTAACATTTTCAAGGACAAGCCATTCGGGTCTATCTTCGGTTTTTGTGCCTTTGAGCAGTCTAATGATTTCAAAAAAGAGAGAGCTTCGTTCTCCGGCAAGCCCTCTTTGCCGGCCAGATACAGAAATGTCCTGACACGGGAATCCGCCCGCCCAGAGGTTGACCCTCGGCAGATCGGCGGGGTCGATTTTGGTAATATCTTCTCCATACCATTCGTCCTCCTGTATATCGTGTATGGCGCGGTAGCTGCGGTCTGCGAATTTATCTATTTCGCAGTGGCCTTTACAAACCATTCCGCAAAGCTCAAAGCCCTTGCGGAAACCGCCCACGCCGCTGAAAAAATCCAGAAATGTCATCGGTTCATTCATTTGTAGTCGTCCTTTCCTTGCAGGCGGTTGATCTGCAACAGGCACATAATCACAATACCGATACAGCCGCCGAGCATAGTTCCGATGATAAAAAAGAGCAGTTCGCTCATACCATACGCCTCCTTTCAGCGCATAAAAATATCGCCCTCCGTTTGTAACGGGGACGAGCAAAATTAAGGGTTTCAGGGGCTACCCCTGACAAGGTTTTGCCTTTGTGGTATCACAAAGGCGATGCTTGCTGGTACATCGCATGGCGTTCGTCCCATCGGCCGAACATTTTGCCACCGACTGAAAAAATTCAGCGTTCATGCTCACGCTGCGGATTGAACGGGATTCCGATGAGCTTTCCGTTCAGCCTTGCCAAGTGTTCGGGATAGCGGAACATTTTAGTATAGCGGGCAATCTGTTCATCGGAAAGACTGTCAAAGCTCTCGCCCCGGCAGTCACATATAAAAGCGGGGCCGAAAATGAAATCGACCATAACGCCGTCCTTGTTTTTTACGCTTCGGTTTGGCAGCATACCGTTGATCTTTCCCTCGTCGTTGCAGACAATACACACCTGTTCCTCAAAGGGGTAAAAGGGTTCAATCAGTCCGTCAACGGCATTTTGCAAATCTTCAATAGAAGTGCCGATTTCAGCGGTGCGGGCAAGTTTACCCGGTTCCAGCAGTACAACCTTGATTTTCTTTTCCTCACTCATAGCGGAAATCTCCTTTCAGCGTTCATAATCACGGCTTCGCTCATTTGACCTTGCGGAGAAATCTACGCCGACAAAGGAATCCGCGTCGAGGATATATTCGCTGTCATTCCAGCGGGCTTCGACCATTGCTTCGGCTTCCGCTTTGGAATTTGCCTCAATCTCTACCGTCTTTTGCAATGTTTCGGTAATTGTTACTGCATAGGTTTTCATCGTTTGTTTCCTTTCTTCATTTAAAAATGTTGTTCCGTATTCATCTTCCAGCGCTGATAACAGGCTGCTCAATTCTTCGGCATTTCTAATACGAGGGACGGCAAGCGCCGAGGGAGTAATATCAAGCGCCTGCGCCATACGGCACAGCAATTCGTGTTTCGGCGTTCTCGTGCCGGATTCGTACTGCGCAATTCGTATGTCGGCGTTCTCCTGCGGGAAACCAACCGCCACGCCTAACGCCTTTTGCGTCAACCCGCACGAAATACGGAAACGCCGTATTCTCATGCCCGTATTCATTAAATCGCCCATTTCATCGTTCTTTGCTCCTTTCTTTTCGCTTGGTAACGGGAAGTCCGAGCCGCATACATAAACAATCGTTGTAATCCTTGCCCTGCGGGGGCGGTTGAATTGCCACCTTAACCGCGTATCTTTGGGACAGCAGCGTTTTAATCGTGTCTGCGGCGATCCGTCCCGTATAGTCGTTATCCAGCCGCAAGACCGCTTTTCGGATATGGGGATAGTCCGCAAGATACTGAACAAGGGCGGCGGGCAGGCTGCTTTCCTCAATCTTTGCTTTCGGCTTATACACGCCTGCAAGGGAGAGCAGGTTTTCTCGCCGCCAGTCCTTGCCGTCCAGCTTTTGCATTGTCCCGTAGGACAGCAAATCTACCGCCGATTCAAACAGATTCAGCGTGTCGCTCTGTGCTTCTGCGGAAATCCCAAAGGAATACCGCTTGTCGCTGCCGTTTGCGTCTCCGATAAAGTCTGTACCGATACCGCGCAGATTGGCATAGCGGGGCTTGCCGTCCAGATCCTGCCCGACGAACACAGCGTTGTAATGGGGATAGCTTTCATACAACCGTCCTGTGCTGATACAGAAGTCGATCAACTCATAGTCGATTCCCCGCCCATGCAGATATTCCACGGCGTGGGCGGCGCAGCGGTTCGCTTTTGGCAAAAGCAAAACTTTTTCTTTCGGCTTGCTCGGCGCGGGGGAATAGGTCGGCGGCAACACCGCGACATTTCCCATAATCGTTTCCACCGCCTGCGTAAAGGGCATTTCTTTGACCTTGATGAGATAGTCCAGCGCCGAATAACCGCCGATCCCACGGGAAAACCAGCACCATTTTCCGTTGGAAATCTTCAAGCTGTCATGCTCTCGGGTGCAGTAGGTGTTACCGCCGAAATGAACAAGCTCCTGCGGCTCATAATTTTTAAGATAGGTCAGCAAGTCCATTTCACGGGCTTTCTCCACCACCTCCGGCGGGATATATGGCATACTTTTTCACCTCCGTTCTAAATAGAAATAGCCGAGGGGCTTTCTAAGTGAAAACCTCTCGGCTATGTAAAAAACGGCACAGGTTATCTCTGTACCGCTTTCATCGGATATTCATTTTACAGTGCGCCGACCTTTTTCAGATAGGAAATGCAGTCGGTATGTCCTCTGAAATAGAGCCGTTGGCGCTCCATGTCGTCGAGCCTGAACCGCAAACGAAAATACTCGGTCAAAACTCCGTGTTCCTCGGCGCTCAAAGAAATTTCGCCGTTGCCGTCTATCACCTTTCGGATAAACGGATTATTTTCTTTCAGCCTCAAAATTTGCTGATACAGTGCATTGTATTCTTCGTCCGTTTCTCTGAAATCGGAAATCGCCTCGTCCTCAATCTCGGCAAAGGATTCTTCGATCCGCTGCGCCAAATCAGTATAAGAGCTGTTGTCGCTCACTTGTAATCACTTCCTTTTCCCATGATATATTATACTATACCCAACAGCCGAAACAATATCAAATGTGCAAATTATCGCTCCATATCTTTTTCCGTTCTCCCGACAACGGCGCGTTCATATAGCTTTGGACTTTTGATACGGTATTCTTCGGGGATATTCTCAACCTTGCCGTCGTAGATGTCAACAAATCGACCACCATTTGAACGCACATAGCCGTGATCGGCAAATACGCCGCTTTCATCAAAGCGAATATCCCTGCCGAAACTCTCATAGTCGATATAGTTTGAGAGTACGCCCAGCCTGCTCGTATCATAGCAGCCGCTTTGTTCAATCCAGTAATAGCCGAGGTCGTAATCGCTTTCCACACCCGACAGATAATCAAAGCAATCCATGTTTTCGGTGAGATTGATTAGCTCTTTTATGCTGCCCGTATTCTCGCCCAAATCTAAAACAGCCTGCCAAAATTCTTCACTTTCATCAAGCTCCATGATCTGCCCCGCAAGGTAATTGAGCTCGCTTAAACTTTCATACTCGCCGAGTAGGTCATAGATAGAGGAATCGGGACACTCGTAATCGGTGATAAACCATTCTTCATAGCGACGGTTAATGCCGATCCGCTGAAACACCGCCTGCAATTCTTCGTTGGTAACGGGAAATTTCACCCATTCGCCTATCAAATATCCCTCGTTGTATTTGCCGAGATTGGTTATAAAGGCTGAAAAAGCGCAGTCCCTTGAAGCGGATAAATCCTGCATAGCTTTGCCTCCTTACCGTTCCTGTTCAGCGGCACGCCTTTGACGGGGGATCGGAAACCCGTGTACTTTGGCAATCTCGTCGCCGAGCCTGCGGGTTATTCTTGTAATGTCCGCACGGGTCGCCGTACCGCGGTATATCTTTTCTTTCAGATTGTCGATTTGCGTTTCGGAAACGCCGTCCTTGTAGGCGCGGTAGAGGTAGTGGTTTGTGCCGTCGTGATGAATCGCCTCGCAGCGGAAATCGCCGTTTTTATCCACAAACCAAGTGGCGTTGTCAATGTCCCGTTCCGTATAAAGGCAATCGCTGATATTGCCGCTTTCAATTTCTTTGTACCCCATACGGCGGCCGTGCCAAAGTCCCAAGTCCCCGACAACGAGAATCGGACGGGAAAGCTGAATATCCAGATTCGTTTTCTCGTCCTGAAAATAAGTGCCGTTGATTTCATACATCAAATTCATACGCTCGTTTGCGGAAAGTTCGGGGTACTGCGCCTCTAAATCCTCTTTCCAGTCGTCGTAGTCAAGATAATCCGTCCAAATAATGTGCCTGCTGTCTTTCATCTTGCGTCACCTCGATCCTTTGATTTCGGTCGGCGTGGATTGCCGTTTTCGTCATAATTCTTTGCGTCTGCGGCGGGTACGCTCCAACCGAACATGGAACCGGCAAGCATAGCCGCCTCCTGCGCTTTGGAAACGCCGAGCCTGCGGTTCATATCGTCCGCATACTTTCGCGCGGTGGCAGAATCTATCGGCATTTTCAGTGGGATATAGCTGCGATCTCCGCGAAACACCTTGATAACCTCACCGCTTGACGGTAAAGTGGAATAGCACATTTCCGGGATAAGCGGTTCGGCAGGGGCATAGGTTGCCCCACAATCCTCCATATGCTGGGCAAATTCGCAGATGTGATAGGTGTTCTTTCCGATCTCTGCGTGGGTTTCGTCTATATAGCGGCAGTAGGCTTTGATTTTCTCACCGTCCGTATGGGTAATGACAATATTCCCGCCGTCAGGCAGACGGAAAAGCTCTTTATAGCGGCTGTCGATAAAGCGAATCCCTTGCGCTGCTTTTTCCATGTGACTGTTCAGCAGGTCGGAAACATAGGCATAGCAATAGAAATTGTTGTCGCCGGGCGCGGGAATACAACGCAGAAGATAGGTGTATTTGTCAGTATCAACCCGATACCCGTATTCGCGGCTGAAATTTCCCATAAACCGCCCGTCGGGACGGGCGCAGCAGTATTCGAGCATAGAATCACGGTCAGCCAAGATACCCACCTTGTAAAATTCCTTGATGACGGAATCAAACTCGGCGGCAAATTCATCGGTTCGGTATTGCTTGATCTGATCCTCATAGTCGGGATAAAAGGTTCTGCCGCCGTTTCCGAAATCGCCGCGCATAAGGGCAATGCAGCCGCTTTGCGACATAAGCTGATAGCTCTGCGTATAAGCGTAGTCCCGTTCTTTCGGGAGCATTTCACGGATATTCAGATTCATTTTGTCTGTCCCTCGCTTTCTGTCATAAGAAATTGTCCGAACTCGGTAAAGGCGTACCAGTTCGTGCGGTCAAAGCAGCTTTCGTTGAAACGCCCCTTTGTGAGAACACGCGCCCTTATCAGCCGTTTCAAGGCATAGCGGATTTCGTCGTAGGAGAGGAACGGAAAGAACCCCGTCATCATCTGCACCGAGCAGCGAACCCAAACCCTGCCCTCGTGAAGCTGCGGGGACTGCGTGCTTTTTTCTTCTGCACAGTCCCAAAGGAAACCCGCCAGTACCGCCGCATTGACCCCATATTTCTGCGCTATGTGTGAATCGAAAAAGTGTACCATAAAATAAGAACCTCCTTTTGTTTTGGATATGTAAAAGGGACGGCCTATTTCAGCCGCCCCGGTCGTTATTTCTTCTTGCCTCTGATTTTCAGGAAAATCAAAGCACCCACGATGAACACGACCAGTCCGATTGCAACGATTGTTTTCAGTTCCATTATTCAGCGTCCTCCTTTTTCTTCTTCATAGCATAAGCGATATACCCACCGCCGCAGGCGGCAAAGCCTAGCATGCCGATAGCGGTCAGCCACTTCCAGAGTGCGGGATTGCTGTCGTCGCCTGTTTTCGGGGTATCGCGCAGCTCGTTGTGCATTTCTACCTTTGTAACAGCGCCCTCAAACACGCTCGCCGTCTTGTCCGCGGGGAGAATATAGGCGACAGAAGCGCCGTCCGATACCTCGCTTACGGTGTAGTCGCCAATGCGGAGATTTTCAATGAGAATTTCGCCGTTTTTGTCGGTGGTAAAGACTTCGGAATACCCATTAGGCCCGGTCACACGGAACGAAAAGCCCTCAATCTTTCCGTCAGAAGATGTCTTGATGATTTTGAGCGATCCCACCTTTGCCGTGTTGACAAAGCCTTTGCCCGCCTCGTTTTCCACGGTGACGGTCTTGCCGTTTTCGGTGATTTCAAAATAATAGGCGTTTTCGTCGAGATAGAAACCCTCCGGCGCTTTCTGCTCCTTTACAAAATATCCGCCGTAAACAAGATCGGACATTTCATAAACGCCCACGCTTGTTTCGGTGAGCGTACCGAGCAATTCATCGTCGGCGTCAAGCGCCTTGTTCCCGTTGCTGTCACGGTAAACAAAAAATTCTGCGCCTGTCAGCTTGTTGTCGGGATAATCCTTATCAACCTTTGTGATTTGCACCGTACCACGGATTAGCGTATTTTTAATCTCAACCTCTATTACTGCGCCGTCCTCATTGACGGTTACAGCAAATGCTCCCTCGGACAGCACAAAGCCGGTCGGCGCTTCGATCTCACGGACGATCCAGTTCCCATAAGGCACATTGGCAAAAGAAAAACTGCCGTCCTCTGCGGAGGTGGCAGTCAGAATAGCGGTATCGGTTGTAAATTCTTCGGTATCAGGCTTAAACAGACCGATCACTGCGCCGCCAAGCGCATTTCCGTCCTCGTTCTTTTTCAGTCCGTGGATTTCGCCGTAAATCAGGTCGTTGCCGATGGGCTTGCCGTCGTTTGCCTTGATTTCCACAAGGGCGGTTTCCTGTCCGGCGTACTCAAAGACAATCGTGTACTTTTCGTCGGAGAGGATATAATGCTCGTCGGTGGAAAGTTCTTTGAGATAGAAGCTGCCAAGCGGCAAATCAGTCTTGCAGTCGGCGTGTCCGTTTTCGTCAACGGAAAGGATTTCAAGCAATCCGTCTGCAGGAATAACAGAGCCGTCCGCTGCGGTCAAATCCTCGGCAGCGAACAAGCCAAAGGTTACGGCAGACATTTCACCGTTTGCACCGATTCCGAACTGCTTGTTCTGTTCTAAAATCTTGTCAAGAGAAACAGCGGCTTTCTGTCGCTCGTTGTAGAAGCCGGCAGAGGTTTCGGTGATCTCGATTTCCTGTCCCGCATACACAAGCTCTGCGGTGCGGATTTCGGGATTCAGAATCATGCCGTAGGGTGCTGTGATTTCCCTGATCTCATATTTTCCAAGATACAGCGGCTTACTCTCGGCAAACCCTGTTTCGTCGGTCGTTACGGTATCAACCACTTCTCCGGCAGAAGTGCGCAGCGTGCCATCCGGCGTGATGATGTCCTCGGCGGCGGTGATTTCATAGACCGCGCCCGGCAAGCCCCGAACGGAGAAAACAGGCTGATACAGTCCGTCCGCTTCGATGACGGAGGAAAAGACCTCTCCGGATTTGCTGATCCTGATAACGCCTTTCTGCGCCATGTTCGGCTTGACAACCTCGATCACGGCAACGCCGCCCTCGTCGGTAGAGGCGTCCTGCACAACATCAAAATACATGGGATCGCTGTTGAGCGTGTAACCGTAGGGGGCAAATATTTCGACCAGCGAGTACCCCGAACCGTACTCAATCTTTTCGGGGGTAATCAAATATCCTTCGTCGTTGGTGTAGAATGTGTCGATGGTAACGGGGGTCGGATAGGTGAAAGACTGCGTAATCAGGCTGCCGTCCGGGCGGTAAAGCTGAAAGCCTGCGCCTGCATAGGGAATCGTTTTACCTGTTTCCGCGTCCACCTTGACGATCTTGATATACGATTCAAAGTTTGCGTTGTTAGCAAGGTAGCGGTAGGTTTGCCTATTCTTTGCGATATACACATCAAAATCAGGCAGCAGCTCTCGACCGTCCCAGCCTTTGACCTGATGAACAGTGTAAATGCCGTAGGGCAGGTCTTTTGTTTCAGCAAAGCCGTTTTCGTCGCAGGTGAGAATATCGCGCTCGGTATCTTTGGTAGCGGCATAGCTGCCTGCGGATTTCAAGAATACCTCAAATTTCGCACCCACTTCCGGGGTTTCAAGCTGCGTTTCGCCGTCGTCGGTATGCTTAATCAAAGCAATTTTGCCCTTAATAACCTGTTCGGTCACATCGTTTGCGGTGGAATTGTATTCCACGGTGTAGTTTTTGGCCTCCGCGCCGATATGGTGTGAGGATTCATCCAGCAAATAGCCCTCGCTTGGTGTGATCTCGCGCACGGACCAGTCATCGCCGCAGACATAGTATTTTGTGGTGAATTGCCCGTTTGCGTCGGTGGTGTAACGGTCGATAAGCTGTTCGCCTTTGTAGATACCGTAAACCGCGCCGCCGAGAGAAGCGTCGCCCTGCGGCGTTCCCGTTTCGCTGTCGCTCTTGGTAACGGTGACATTCCATTTTTTCAAAATGTTTGTAAAGCTCTTGCTTGTTACCTTGTTCCATTCAATCGCCGCCGTCTGATTTTCAGGAACGACATAGCGGATGGCGGTCTCGACTTCCTCCAGCGTGTAGCCTGTGCCGATCAGAACATCACGGAAATGCGCCTTACCTGTGCTGTCGGTAACGGCGTATTCGTCCACCGCAAGCCCCGAAAGCGAAGTGCCGAACAAATGAAATTTTACGCCCTCATTTAGTCCGTCCTCCGAGGTTTTGGTGACGGTGAGATCGCCGCGCTTCAGAACATTGCTGAAATTCACGGTAGCGACCTGACCGCTGACAACGGTAACGCGGCGAACCTCCTGCGGCTCGTACTTGTCATACGCCTGCTCGATCACGGTGTAAACGCCGGGAGTGAGATTATCAATCTGAATAACACCGCCTTCGCCTGTCTGAACGGTTTTATTCACGCCGTTTCCTGTAATGGTAAAAGAAATGCCCTCAACCTTGCCGTCCTCGCTGGTTTTCACGATCTTTGCCGAGCCGTAAGAGACCTTAATATTCAAATAGCCTTTCACGGGATCGTTGACTGACTGCGCATAGGTGACAATATCTTGCAGTTTTCCATTCGGGCCGTAAACGCCGTCCGTCCAAGTGATAACGCCGCGCCTCTGTGAATTTTTCTTTTCGGCTGTAATTCTGACGGTATCGCTCGGTGCGGTATCGGCTGTGATTACCAACTTTTTCCATTTACAGAGAAACGGATTCCCGAAACGCTTGCCGAAAAAGTGTAATTGGAAAGGACATTGTTTGTGTCGGTGAGTGTGGCGGTGTACTTTTCGCCGTCCCATTCAAGTTCAATGTTTTTGGCCTTGCCTGTGGATTTTGCAAAGAAGCTCGGCACTTTGGAATGGGTTTGAACGCTGGCGGCAATGGAATTGTAGTAGCTCATAATTTGGCTATACAGCGGGTGGCCTGTGCTGACCTGATCGCAGATTGCGTCCTTACCGCCTGTGCCTACCTTGTTAAAATCGGCGTCGCGTTCGCCAACGATGGTTTCTCAAACTAAAAGCTGTGTGGCAACGGCGTGAGCCAGCTTGTCGCCGCCCTCATTCTGCGAACGCCAAGAGGTCGAAATTGTACCCGTATAGCCGTACTGAAAGATACGGCCGATAAACAGCTTAATATCATCGGGCGAAATGGTGTGGTTATAGGACGAGGGGTAATTATCCCAAAAGTTCTCGCCTTTTTTGGTGTAGCGGTCGCCCGATTCCTGCGGCACGCCGGGTTCAATGCAGTAACAGATATTGCCGTCATACGAACCCATTGCTCGGACGGTGGTATAGCGCGAAGTTTGTGCGAACCATCCGTTCATAAAATTAAAGCTGCCGTGCCCCCATTCGCCGCCGTAGTTGGCGTCCCCGTCACGGGGAAAGGAAACAAGGCATACCTCGTCGGTTTCCTCTGCGGCATAGGCAGTCGTTCCGAACCCGACAAGGGTAGTAACGCAAATCAAAGCCGCCAGAAACAGCGACATCATTCTTTTAAGTTTCTGCGTTTTCATTCTGTGAAATCCTCCTTGAAATGAAAAAACGCACCGTGTTATTACACAGTGCGCTCAAAGTGAAATATTCGGTTTTGATTTGGATTTAGGCGTAGCCGATATACAGATCGTAGCTCCCGTCGGAGCGAGCCTGCGCCCATATCCAGACATCGGTAATATCCTCGTCCCGGCTGTACCGATTCAGCCTGCTTTCAATGTCCCGGTCAAGGCAAGCGCTGTATGCTCCTGCGGTGATGGGATTGTCCCAGCAGTCAACCGCCGTACTTTCAAGCCGCAGTCCCACGCTTTCCGCATAGCTTCTCGCATAACCGATCCAATAGTCGATATTGAAGTCGGGTGCGGTAGGTTCTGCGGGCGGCGCGGTTTCCTGCGGTGATTCAGTCAGTGCAGGTTCCGGCGTTGGTTTTTCTTCTGCCTGTTGCTGTGTTGGCTGCTGCGTTGGCGTTGGCTTTGGTTCAGTGGTAGGCTCAACGGCTTTCGACGATTCGGGTTTCGGCGTATCGTTTGAAACGACTGTCTGCGGCGATTGTATCCCCAGCGCAGGGCTTTGTTCTGCGGTAGGCTGCGGCGTTTCTGCCTGTGACGATTCCGTTTCCGCCTTAACATCAATAACGCTATCGTCGGAACTCGTTTTACTTTCCGAAAAAGAATCGGTTAGCGTTTCCTTTGGCACAGCGTTTTCGTCAATCTCGCTTCTCAATGCCTCTATATCCGAACTTTCCCGTATTGCCTGCGGATGATTTGTATTCGCACATCCCGATACAGAAACGACAAGCGCTGCCAATAGCATGAATTGTATTGCTTTTTTCATATCGCAAGACCTCCTTTGCAGCTTCATTGTACGGATTTTTGCGTTCTGCTGCAAAGGTGTGAATTGACAGCCCCATAGACATCTCTTTTTTCGGGTAGTGCAGGTAGTTTTTGAGGGGGAGAGGTGTGGAGAGGGGGAACAAGCGAACACCGCCGCACCTTGCCTTATTTTAGGGTATAGATACCCCTTGTTAGGAAAATTTTATCGTTCCATATCTCTTTGCCGTTCACGCTTTCGGTACATTTCCAACGCCTTAACAATGGTATCTTCGATCTTCTGCGCGGGCGTCCCCGGTGCAAAATATTTGCTGATACGCTCTTTCGGCATTTTGAATTGTTCTTTCTGATTTGGCTTTTCCTCCTGCATGATGGAGAGAATCACCTCGTCGGTCAGTCTGCCGTCCTTGCTGAACTCTTTCATTTTAATAGCTTGCGCCAAAGACGGGGTGCAGTCCTCACATTCCATTGTGTCGTGCAGAGATTGCTGCTGGTCTTTGGAAAGATAGGACAGCTCCACGGCAGGACGGAAAGCAATCTTTCCGTCATCCACCATTTGCAGGACAGGCGGGATCAGTTCGGTCAAGCGGATAAAGCGATAAATCTGCGGTTGGCTGTCTCCACTTTTCTGACTTAACTGTTGAGCAGATGTTGTTCCACTTAACTTATTATCCAATGGAGAAGAAGTTAAATCCGTCCTCTGACCCTGCCTTTTCATAGCTTCCAGCTTCATTTTATAGGCAAATGCTTTTTCGGACGGTAAGATCGTTTCCCTTTGAAGATTACTGTCTACCATAATAATGGTAGCTTCATCGTCAGATAGGTTGCGGACGATACATGGAATCTCCGTCAGCTCAGCCAGAGCAGCCGCAAACTTTCGCCTGTGACCTGCGACCATTTCATAGCCGCCGTTCTCTTTCGGTCGGACAAGAGCCGGAACTAACACACCGTATTTTCGGACGCTCTCGACCATTTCAGCCATAGCGTCATCCTGTTTGACCTTAAACGGATGATTCGGAAAGTCGGAGATTTCAGCGGGGTTCAGCGTCACGACCTTTTCAAACTGTGATTCGGCTCGGCTTTCGTCGGTAGAAAACAAATCATCTAACGGCGTCATTCCTAAATCTCTCGTTTTTACGCTCAATCTCCAACACCTCCTTTGTCAACGCGTGATAGGCAGCAGCCACCTTGCCGTTTTTGTCGTGGGCGTAGATACTCTTGCCCCTGCCGCTGGTTTCGGCGGCTCTCACGGAAAAGGGTATTTCCGCCCCAAACACACGGATTTTCTCACCGTAGTGGGCGCGCAGAGAAGCAATGATTTCCTTTGCCTCGTTGGTTCGGCTGTCTACCATCGTAAAAAGAATCCCGTCGATTTTCAGCTTGGGATTGATCTGCCGCTTGACCTGTGAAATGGAGTGCATAAGCAAATCCAGACCCTTTGCCGAGAGAAACGACGGCTGCGACGGTATGATAACGCTGTCCGCTGCCGCCAGTGAGTTCAGCGGCATAATACCGAGCGACGGCATACAGTCAATGAGGATATAGTCGTAGTGAGGTTTGACCTCACCCAGATATGTCCGCAGCGCCCGTTCACGGTTCATAGCGTTTATGAGCCGGATTTCCATACCCGATAGGGTAATGTTTGCCGGGAGCAGGTCAACGCCCTCGCCGTGGTGCAAAATACCGTGTCCGTCGGGAATCGGCGTGTCGTCGATTACACTCTGCATAATGTCCGTCAGGGTAACGGGCAACTCGTCGGGTTTGGCATAACCGAGGGAGAGCGTCAGAGAAGCCTGCGCGTCCGCGTCGATCAGTAGTACCCGTTTGTTTTCCTGCGCCAGACCGATACCGAGACTTGCGGTTGTTGTGGTTTTACCCACGCCGCCTTTTTGGTTCGTCACCGCTATTACTTTACAGTTCGCCATTTTGGGGTTTCCTCCTTTACATAGATTTAGCCGCCTGCGGCGAAGCAGACGGCTATGTACGGAAATGAAAAAGCCGCTTGATTTCTCAAACGGCTTGCAGTTCAGACCCTTGCTTTGAGTGTCTTGCTGTATTTTGCATAATCCTCGCTCAATACATAATCGATCACACAGGCTTTTGGAATCATGTATGTACTTCTTATATAGAAGTGTTTAACTTTGTTTGCCCTCATTATTTTTCGGGCGGTACTGTCACCGATACCTCCGAGCATTGATTGAAATTCGGGGAGGGTTACAACATCGGGAAAAGAAGAAAACAGTTTTTCATAATGTGCGCGTGATTTCATAGCGATACCTCTTTTTTTGAAAATATGTTGTCAATGGCAGAGAAATACGCTATAATATGTTTGCGATTTATAAATCTATTGCGTGTGCTGTTGTGCCCCGTTTTGGGGTTACATCCCTCCGATGTCCCTCCAAAATCCAAAATTCCCGTCAAAATTGAGAAATGCGGAAATGGCAGACGAAACGGAGCTTTTTAACACATCAGTTTCAAAATAATTAGTAATTGCGGGCTTTTAGGTGTCCGTTGACGACCTCCATAGGGGTTTGAGTTCGTTTGTATTCCGTATGAAGCAAATAACTCAAAATCCGGTGGTGGCGACACCGTACCGGTTCGACCCCGGTCACCGGCACCAATACCCCGTTCTTTCGGACGGGGTATTTTTCTTTGCAGAACAAACTTTTCGCAGTCGGGCTGCGCGGAGACGTTTTTTGTCCTTAAAGTTTCGTCTTGGGAACACCGAGCAACGTGCGTCGGTATTTTGACCAAATTGCCGCCGCTCCTTTTGTGAAACCTGCTCAAATATATCCGTGTACTTGAAAAACCTTTCTACATATGGTATAATCCTTTAAAATTATGTGTAAAATTTTGCACATGAACTCGCACATGAAAACCGTATCGAAAAACCACACAAAAGGAAGGTAGAAATGAGCAAAGGAAAAAACAAGGCGCCGAGCGGAGCTATTAAGCACAACACCTACACCGGCAAAGAGCTGACAGGTTACTTAGTAGGTCTCGCAGGACAGAACATCATCTACAACATCATCGCAGGCGGACTCCAGTACTACTGGCAGTCGATTATTTTTTTGCCGGCGATGGCCATCTCGGTAATATTCTTCGTCGCCCGCGTTTGGGATGCTATCAATGACCCGATGATGGGTTCGATAGTTGACCACACCAGAACAAAGTGGGGTAAGTGCAAGCCCTACCTCATGTTCGTCCCGATCCCGATAGGAATCATTACCATTCTCACATTCTGCAACAAGACGTACACCGACTACACCTCGCCCACAGCGCACGCTCTTATCATCGCCTGGGCGGCAATCTCCTACATTCTCTGGGGTATGTGCTACACCGTCGGCGATATTCCGCTCTGGGGTGTGACCTCGCTTATGACCGACGATGAGAACGACAGAGCAAAGGCTCTCTCGCTCGCCCGTATCGTCGCCAACGTCGGCGCTATCGGTATGCTTATCACCTTCGCCGGAAAGGCTCTCTCCCCCATGTTCCAGGAGAAGAAAGGCCTTGACCTTATTCATGCGGACAAGATGTCCTATATCATAATCGCCGTTATCCTTACGATATTCGCAACCATTCTCTTCCAGTTTGCCGGCTTCTCTGTCAAAGAGAGAGTTCAGCAGTCCGAAAAGAAGTACACCATGAAGGAGAACTTCAAAATTGCGATCTCCAACGATCCGTTCAGAAGACTCCTCATCTCGGGCATTCTCAGAAGCCCCATCATGCTTCTCTCGATCGTCGGTCTGTCGCTCGTTATGTACTACTTCTTCGACAACAACCTTGCCAATCTTGTTGTTGACGGCCAGCTTCAGATTATAAAAATCGTTCAGCTTCTCGTCATGGCTATCGGACTTCTCGGCGGTATGCTCATCGGTACTGCCGCCACTCCCAAGATGAGCAAAAAGTTCGGCAAAAAGCAGCTCTACAATTTCTATTCAATCGCCGGTGCAGTCCCCTACGCAATGATCTTTGTCGTCTATAAAATAGCCGGCGGCAACCTTATGCAGAGCATGGTTTATGTCGTTTTGATGGCTGTTATGATGTTCGCGGCTTCCTGGGCAATGGGCTCGATAAACATTCTCCAGTCGATAATGATAGCAGACTGCGTTGACTACGAGGAGTACAAGAACGGCGTTCGCACCGACGGCGTGTTCTTCTCCGGCCAGTCCTTCATCACCAAGCTTGCAATGGGCGTTTCCTCGCTCATCTCCGGCTTCATTTATTCGGCTGTTCACTACACCGCCGAATACATCGAGACTCTTAACCTCGACCTGGCGGCAGGAAAGTATCATTTCTACGAGGCAAACGACGGAAAATATGCTATGGCGATGTTCCTGCTTATTTCCATTCCGCCCGCAATCGGTATGCTTCTCTCCGCTATCCCCACTCTCAAGTATTCGCTCACCGATAAGGAGCACACAAGAATACTCAACGAGCTTATCGAAAGACGCGCAAGCAAGAATAACGGAAGCAACGACTGATTGTCTCCGACAAATCAATAAGCACGGCGGTGCAGCTCACTCGGGCTGCACCGTTTTTGATATGCATAAAAAATAACGGAGCAGGCAAAAAACCTGCTCCGCTATTTTCTTTCGGGTTATTCGAGCGCCCCGTCTCCGCCCATGAGCGCCGTCAGCTCTCTTATGCGCTCTATCGGAAACGGCGGGAAGCACAGCGGCTTTAATGCCATGCTCATCAGCTTCATCGGGTTATCGTCCGCGGCGATGCGGTTTGAGGACAGTGCGCCGCATATGCGGCAGCGGTGGACTATCGCCCACTCGCCGTTTTTCCTCACCCAGACCGCTATGGGGTCCATAATGCCCCCGCAGTCCGCGGCTCTGTCGCCCGGCTCGATGTCGACGTGCAGGCTCGAGAGGCAATTCGGGCAGTGATTTCTGTGCTCGCTGCCCGCGCCCTGCGGCACTGCCGTGCGTCCGCACACCCTGCAAACAAAAGCTTCATTGCAGGCGTGGGTCTTGTAATAACCTTTTTCGTACTGTTTGCGTTTGTTTTCGCGATTCATTTTTCCTCCCGGGGATTGAGCTGCGGGAGGACGGCAGAGTGTGTTTTATTTGCCGGCCTCCCGGTCAGCGCACACTCTCCGATGATTTTGTGATAAACTTCAAACAAAATCTCCTTGTGTTTTTATTCAAGAAACGGTCAGATGACCGATATCCCGCGCATTGCGAAATAAAAGTTTATTTACCGAAAAAGCTTCTTGAAGAGGTTGATTATCGCGCCTTATCAGCCCAATAATCAGCTTAAATGGTATTTAGCGAAACCTTGAAAAGAGACGTGTAAAGAAACGCTTAATGGAATATGCAATCTTGTGAAAAAAAGCTTTAAGCTTTCCGAAGAATGAGGTACCATGGTTTTTTCCGCATAATTTACAAATATTATTCGATTCGGCATTTTCATATTTTTCAATCGCAGATTCAATCTTATTAACTTCCTCATCAGTTAATTCATTTTTTCCAGAAAGAAGCTTTTTCATTTCTTCAATATCCTCTTTGTCAACTTGTACAGCCTCTTGGGAAAAAGTAAAATCACTCGATTTACCATCTGAAACAATTGAACAGGTAATTGTATATTCGTCGGACAAAATATTTTTTGTAATGGGGACAACAATGCGTTCATTCTCGATTTTATCTCTTGAGCCAGGAATCGTTATTGATTTTGTATAATTGTCAAAAAGTGATTTGCATTGAATATTAACTGTGAATGTTGTTTCATTTGCAGACATATTTCCCACTTCAAATTCCAAGCTTTGACCATTCAAATCAGTTATTAAACTTGAGGGCAATAGCTCAACATAGCCTGTCCCGCTTGACGCCAAAGTAGAAGTTTTCAGCGCTTCTTCAAGCGTTTTTTCTTGAAGTCCTGTATCATTTATTTGGAATGCTATACCACTTGAATTGCCATTTGAAGAATTATTATGTTCTCCAATTGCTCCGCTTTTATATACAATTCCGCTCCAGTCTTCGTGTCCTTTTAGTACCGCAATTGGTTTATCATAAACATTACCATTCGGATTTAAATCGAGTGAAATATCAGTCTCCAAATTCCCATTATTATTAAAATCTATTGCAGCTTTGGAGATCGGAATAACATTTCTTTGATTTGAAGCCCAATAGAACAATGTTGTACCCAACCCGGTTCCCACCGTTAAGCCGGAAGGATCAATTCCCAACTTCTCGTTAATGTGCGCTTCATTTATATCGGGTAGTTTGTAGTCGGAGTAGCCAACCATACCTGAGCCAACCAATCCTGTTGTTTGAAACGCATAGTTCATAACACTCAAATAATTTGGCTTATAGTGTTCATGATCACATCCGCCATGGCGTAACCCCAAAGTATGACCAAGTTCATGCATAAAAGTGCCACCGACAGAAATATTTCCGCCATTAAATACCCAATCTTGATTTGCAACAATAAAAAACTGACCGGGTATATTGTTCGCTATACCAGACCTTATGCCATTATATTGATCCACAAATAAACAATGTTTGAAAACATTATGTCTCGCCTTCGAAAAATTGGCATTTACAGTACTGTTCCAAGATGATTTGATATTGAACTTCTTTTTATATGGAATTTCATTACCACCGGAAAGCTTTCCCCATTTTTTGCCCGTCACGAAATCTATTGAGTCCGAACCCACATCGATATGGAGATTGATTCCATGTTGCTTAAATGAGTCATATACTAATTTCATAGCATCCTCAGACGGAGCCAAGTTTCTGTACTTACTTATTTCCCACCAAAGAATCTTTTTTTGCGGTCTCACCATCCAGTCAACTTCCACAAAAATATCGGGGATATTCGGATCTGCTCCCATGGCGGGGAGGTCTACATCAATCTTTCCGTCGCCATCATAATCCAAACCTTCCTTTTCCCACACATCGGGCAGACCATCTCCGTCAGTATCCAATAAAGTCTCCGGATTGCTACCGGGTTCAGATATCGCAGATGCCAGATTTGAAATTTTTATAGCAGGACGAACTCCATCGTCAGTATAGTCAACATACCCGCTGTGGTCGAGGTAGACGATGCTGTCGACTATGCATACATAGTTAGAATTGTCACCAGCAGACCGCAAACGGTAATCTGAACATTTGTTTGATGGGTGAACCCACAATCCCTGACATTTTGCATAATCGGTGCCCTTCGCATGACGGGTAGAGCTTGGAGCAGAGATTGGATTTGTATTTGCGGGGAAGCCGTATGCGGTGTTCTGTATCTCGCTCCATGAGAGCAGGAAAACCTTGTCGTAGGTTGTCTTGCTGTCGTATTTAATGTATGAAGTCGAATATGCTTTATTATCTAATTTGGATGTCAAAATGCTCGCCTTCTGTGAGGAGGAAAAGGCGGTATTAAAGAAATCATCGTTGAGCCATGCCCTGATGCTGCTCGTGGCATAGTCGTTGGAATATCGGGTGTACTCTGCGTTGTTCCAGTAGACTGTACCGCTTTCATTTGTGCCGTAACTATATATCGTGTTACTGTAAGCCTGAGAGTCGATTATACTCTCACAAAGAACAAGACCCGTCGAGGGGTCAAGGACGCGCCATTCCAGAGGCTTATATTTAAAATAGTATATATTGTTTGTAGTATAGCCGTTATCGTCCTGATATGTATAACTTGAACAAGACGAGCAACTTGTATAAAACGGTCTGTACTGAGAAAAGGTGACGGCACGATATTTTGTGCCGTTATATGTAAAATCGGCATATTTCATCCAATCGCCCGGCTTCATTGAACCATAGCTGCCATCACCGCTGTAATAGCCATAGCTGACCCAGGTTTTTGAAACACCGTTGAGGGCGGAAACGAGCGACGAATCCGTGACCTTGCTCTGCGGATAAGAGCCGAATTCGACGATGTCGCCGACTTTATATGTTTTGCCCACCGCTTCGGCTTTGGGCGCAAAAAGGCTTGCCCAATCAACGCCCGCAAGCTCGTTCAAGGGCGCAACGCCGAGCACCATGATGAGTGCAAGAGTCAGAGCCAAAAGCGATTTAAAAATGTTTTTCCGCTTTGTTTTCATTGTTTTTTGCCTCCGTTTTATTTTTTACGGCAGTGCCGTTTTATACCTTGGTTGTGGGGTGCGGGTCAAGATATTTTGTGCGGATTTCGCGGGCGGATGATATCCGCCCCTACCGCATAACTTTGAGCGAAGCGAAACAACCCCTCAGTCTTGGCTTTGCCAATCCAGCTCCCCTGCAGGGGAGCCTATGGCGGTGTGATTTTGTGCGGGGTCGGTTGTAGGGGTCGGCGACCTCGACGACCCGTTGACGTGCGGGTCAAGATATTTTGTGCAGACTGCGCGGGCGGATGATATCCGCCCCTACCGCATAACTTTGAGCGAAGCGAAACAACCCCTCAGTCTTGGCTTCGCCAATCCAGCTCCCCTGCAGGGGAGCCTATGGCGGTGTGATAATTTTGTGCAAGGTCAGTTGTAGGGGTCGGCGACCTCGACGACCCATTGACATGCGGGTCAATATATTTTGTGCAGACTTCGCGGGCGGATGATATCCGCCCCTACCGCATAACTTTGAGCGAAGCGAAACAACCCCTCAGTCTTGGCTTCGCCAATCCAGCTCCCCTGCAGGGGAGCCGCGGCGATGTAATTTTGTGCGCTTTATACACCGTCGGAATTTCTTCAAATATATAATAGCACTCTTATTTTTCCTGTCAACAGAAATGGAACGAAACACATTTTAAGCGGTATGAACGCGACGTTTGATTCTTAAATACAAATCAGATGACCGATATCTCGTCCGTATATTCCGCTCCGCACGGCATTATTGAGGGCAGGGCGAGGGAAAACAGGTCGGCGGCGCGCTCCTCGATAGCGGAAATGTGCTTTGCGCGGTCGTTCAATTTTTTTATATCCGCCGCGCGCATGACTATCGGCAGCTTCGCGGTCGAGCGCATGGCGCGGAGCTTTTCACGGCCTATCGCATTGAAACCGAGAACTCTGATATACGGCGGTATGCCCTCGCAGTCGGACGCATCTATCCCGAGCAAAAGCGCCGCAATCACGCGCCTTATACGCGCATGGGAATAGCGCTTAGTCTTTGTGAGCGAATAGAGCTCCTCGAGCGAGGATGCGCTGCGCGAGGCGGAATATATGCGGTTTTCGAGCCCCTCCGAGATGTCCGGCACCGCCGCTATTCTCTCCGGAGTCGAGACGCGCAGGCAGGCGAGGATAGCTTTTTCGAGGGCGCGGATATCGGCCGGCGCTCTGCCCGCTTCTATCTCTGCTTTGAGTATCGCGGCGGCATTTTCGGGCATGAGGTCGTCAAAGTCCTCCCCCTCCCTCACGCGGGTGCGTATGAGCGAAGCGCTCGCAAAGGAGTTCACCGCCTCGCCGCTGTCGTGACCCGCTCCCTCGCGCTTGACGGCGAACGGGGTTAAGTCCGACTTGAGCTTATCTATAGCGCGGATATATTCGACGGCGAGCGTGTCGTTGGGCGACGAGAGCACGGACGCTACACGCGGGTCAAGCTCCTCGACGGCGCGCTGTCTCGCCGAGGCGAAGCTCACTCCCGAGAGCAGGTTTGCCCGCAGGCTTTCGCGCACGGTGTAGTCGTCAACGGCGCGGGACGCGGCTCTGAGCAGAGTGACGTCGGCGCACTCGCTGCCGAAGCTCAAAGTGTCCACGCAGCCCATGGCATCGAGCAGACCTACCGCTCCCCTTGCAAAGGTCTGCGCCGCGGCGCACGCCCACGGTACGGGGAGAGACACTACCAAATCGGCGCCGTTCATAAGCGCCATACGTGCGCGGGCGTTCGGGTGCATGAGCGCAGTCTCCCCGCGCTGGACAAACCAACTGCTCATCACGCAAACGACCGCCGAAGCTCCGTTTTCTCGAGTTTGGGTTATATGATAAGCGTGACCGTTATGGAACGGATTATATTCGGCAACAATGCCTGCTGTGCTCATTTTTCAGTCTCCTCTCCTTTTTTCGCAATTAGACGGGTTAATTATGCAAGAACCGCTTGAAAAATCCTCTTGTAGTATATATAATATATCAGTAGCAAGCTTGTTTGCAAGCAAATCTTTTATTTGGAGGCAATACTCTTGAAAATTCTTGTTATCAACGCCGGAAGCTCCTCGCTTAAATATCAGCTCATCGACATGGACGGCGAGAAGCTTATAGCAAAAGGTGTCTGCGAGCGTATCGGAATCGACGGCAGAATCAGCGGAAGCACATTTGACGGAAGAGAGTTCAAATACGTTGTTGAGCTCAAAAACCACACTGCGGCTTTCCTCGAGGTCGAGAAGGTTCTCACTTCGACCTACAAGGTCATTGACGACCTCTCCGAAATTTCCGCCGTCGGTCACCGCATAGTCCAGGGCGGTTCTCTGTTCAAGGAGAGCGTGCTCGTTGATGAGGACGTTATCGCCGGCATAGAGAGCCTGTGCGACCTTGCACCCCTTCACAACGGCGCTCACATTCAGGGCATCCGTGCCTGCCGCGAGGTCTTTGGTGAGGATGTTCCGGAGGTCGTTGTTTTCGACAACGCCTTCCATTCGACAATGCCCCCCGAGGCATATATGTTCCCGCTGCCCTATGAGTACTACGAGAAGTACAAGGTTCGCCGCTACGGCTTCCACGGCACCTCGCACCGCTTTGTCAGCGCGCGCTGCGCCGAAGTCATGGGCGTTGACCTCAAGGACATAAAGCTCATCACCTGCCACCTCGGCAACGGCTCTTCCATAACCGCTATCAAGGACGGCAAGGTTATTGACACGAGCATGGGCCTCACTCCCCTCGACGGCTTCATCATGGGCTCGCGCTGCGGCGGAGTTGATCCCTCGGCTATCACCTATCTTCAGGAGAAAGAGGGCTGGACTCCCGCAGAGACAGCTGAAATCCTCAACAAGAAGTCCGGCGTTCTCGGCATCTCCGGCATATCGAGCGACGACAGAGACGTTCTCGCCGCCGCAGAGGCAGGCAACGAGAGAGCCGCTCTTGCAAGAAGCATCCAGCGCTATCAGATCCGCAAGTTTATAGGCGCATATGTCGCCGCCATGGACGGCGTTGACGCGATTGTTTTCACCGGCGGTATCGGCGAGAACACCTGCGACCTGCGCGAGGACGTCTGCAACCATCTGACTTATCTCGGCGTAAAGATAGACAGCGAGAAGAACCTCGAGCTCAGAAAGGGCAAGGAGGGCGAGCTTTCGACCCCGGATTCAAAGGTCCGCGTCTTTGTTCTGCCCACCAACGAGGAGCTGCTTATAGCCAGAGACACCAAGGCTATTGTCGAGAAGCTCTGATATGAACGGCTGCAACACTTTTATATTTGACAGTTTACCGGAGAAGGAGCTTATCCCCCGGTTCGAGATAAGCTCCTTCCACTGGGAAAAAGACGGATATTCGCGTCCCGACAGCTCCGTGCGATTCTGCGCAGTAAAAAATGAGGGCTTCTGCGCCTTTCTCGAGAGTTCGGAATGCCCCGTGCTGGCGAGATACACTCGGCGCGACGATCCGGTATATACCGACAGCTGTCTCGAGGTTTTCATCGCGCCCGTCGAGGGTCGCCGCGAGTACATAAACTTCGAGATAAATCCGAACGGCGCATATCTTTCGCAGTTCGGAGCCGAGAGAAACGGACGCGTATTTATAAAGGAGCTGACCGCCGAGACTCCGCGTGTGAGCGCGGGAGTTTATCCGAACGGGAGAGGCTGGCACGCTGAGCTCTTTATCCCGGAGAGCCTGATATCGGCGCTCTACGGCTGCGAGTTCTCGGTCAAGGAGGGCGAGATTCGCGGCAACTTCTACAAATGCGCCGACGATTCGCCGACCCCGCACTACGGTGCACTCTTCCCCGTCGGCAGCGCCTCTCTCGGTTTCCACAATCCCGAAAAGTTCGGAACTATCAAAATAATCAAAAGGTGATACAGATGCAAACGCAGAACACTCCCTTTCCTCTGCAGCAGATAATCGATGAATTTGGTTTCGAGGGAGAATATACGGGCTACCGTGTTTCAAACGACGGCCACATAAACAACACTTTTGTCGTTGACTTCAAAAATGCCGACGGCAGCGATGTAAGCTACCTTGTTCAGCTGATAAACACGAATGTTTTCAAGAATCCGGACGAGCTTATGGAGAACATCGTCGGAGTCACCGCATATCTTCGCAACATCGTTATCGAGCGCGGCGGCGACCCGGAGCGCGAATGTCTCAACGTGTTCTTCACAAAAGAGGGCAAGCCCTACTTCAGAACGGACGACGGCGAATGCTGGAGATGCTATAACTTCATCACCGACGCGCACGCCTGCCAGTCCATTGACGACCCGAAAACATTCTATAACGCCGCAAAGGCTTTCGGCACCTTCCAGTGCCTGCTCGCGGACTATCCGAGCAACACCCTGCACGAGACTATCCCGAACTTCCACAACACCCGCTCCCGCTTCGCCGACTTCAAAAAGGCAGTCGGCGACGACCTCAAGGGACGCGCGGCTGGCGTGCGCAAGGAGATAGACTTCGTCCTCTCGCGCGAGAGCGACACGGGCATTCTCGTAGATATGCTCGAGCGCGGCGAGCTCCCGCTGAGAGTCACACACAACGACACGAAGCTCAACAACGTCATGTTTGACAACAAGACGGACGAGGGCATCTGCGTTATCGACCTCGACACCGTCATGCCCGGTCTTTCTCTCTACGATTTCGGCGACAGCATCCGCTTCGGCGCAAGCACCGCCGCAGAGGACGAGAAGGATCTCGGCAAGGTGAGCTTCGACATTGAACTCTATAAAGTCTACACCGAGGGCTACCTTTCGGCTGCGGGCAAGAGCCTGACCGACGCGGAGATAGAGTATCTCCCCTTCTCCTCGAAGCTTATGACGCTCGAATGCGGAATGCGCTTCCTCGGCGACTATCTCAACGGAGACACTTATTTCCGCACCGAATATCCCGAACACAACCTTGTCCGTTCCCGCACGCAGTTCAAGCTCGTCGAGGACATGGAGAGGCAGCTCGACGAGATGAAAAAGGTCACGCGGGAGATATATTCAAAAGTATAAAAGCCATAAGGCACGGAGGCTCGGAGTTATGCTTTCTCTGATGGACGAGCGCCAGCTCACGCACAGCCTTGCCCTTTGGACAATGAAAAACAGCCGCTTCGCGCCGCAGCCCGGAAGCTGCGAGGAAGCGGCTTTTATCAAAACCTTTGCTGTGCCCGAAACGCGATTTGAGCGCGTCAATTCGGCTGTCTCGCCAAACGGCAGACCCGTTTCAATATTTCGCACCGCGGTGCGCCTCGCCGACTGGCAGTCGCGCAGCGGGCAGGAGTGTCTGTTCGTCTATCTCAAGGCTGTTGAGACGGACACGGACAGTCTCAGTCTCGGCAACACCGCCGAAATCACGCTGGGCTACTCGGTAGTCAGCAGGTGATATACTTTCTTATGGCGGGATAGACGCGCTTTGCTATAAACGCGAGCAGCAGACAGAACACGGCATCCTTCGGGAAAGTCGTGAACACGCAGGCGCTCATCATTTTCATAAAGCCCGGATATGTGTTGAGATACAGTCGGGTAACAAAATAGAAATACACGGTGCCGATAACATATATTATCACTGTGCCGACCATAGCGGCCAAAAAGAGCTTCCAAAATGTGCGCTCTTTAAGATGCTCGACTATGTATCCCGTGACTACGGCTGCGACAAGAAAGCCGATTATGAAACCGAACGACGGCTTCAGCACGCAGGCGATTCCGCCGCCGTAGGTGAACACGGGCACTCCGCAGAGACCGAGAATTATATATGCCGCGACGCTCAGCCCCGAGCGCCACGCGCCGAGGAGCATAGCCGAGAGCAGAACAAATTCGAGCTGCAGTGTTATCGATATCATCGGCAGGGGTATCTTTATGAATGCGCCGAGGATTATAAGGGCGCACGATAGAGCGCAGACTGCGGCGGTCATCGCCCTGCCCTTTGAGGTCATTTTACTTTTCATGGTATCACCTTCAAAAAAAATCCGATCGCATTAGATTATAACACAACAGCCCCGCCGCTAATTCAACAAATCGACTTTTCAGCGTGAAATTACGCTTAAAAATACAGAATAAACTAAGAAGCCGGAGGACAAACCGATGCAAGAGCTGATTAAAAGAAACACACCGGAAATAGCCGATAAATTCGCGCTCGAAATTGAGGACAGGCGCGAGGGCAAGAGCTTTTACGAGATAGAAGCCCGCGACGGCAAAATAGTTCTGCGCGGAGACTGCAAGATAAGCCTTGCCATGGCATATTACAGATACCTGAAGGACTGCTGCAATGTAAACCTTGCGCACTGCGGCAACGACAGGATAGGCAATATCACCGACGCTCCCCTGCCAAACGGCAAGACCGTTCGCATAATCGAGCAGGATAAACGCGCCTACATGAACTACTGCACGTTTTCGTATTCCGCCCGCTGGTGGGATTGGGAGCGCTGGGAGCGCGAGATAGACTACATGGCTATGCGCGGAATAAATATGCCGCTGAGCATAGTCGGCTACGAGGCGGTGCTCTTTTATACCCTGCGCGACCTCGGCTACACGGACGACGGCGCGCTGAATTTCATAAGCGGCCCGGCATATTTTCCGTGGCAGCTCATGGGCAATCTCGACAGCTATTTCAGCCTGACGGACAAGGGATATGTTGACAAGCGCCTCGAGCTCGGAAAGAAGATAATAAACCGCGAGCTTGAGCTCGGCATGACCCCGATTCAGCAGGGCTGCTCGGGTCAGGTGCCGTCAACTATCCTCCGCGTGCTTCCGCGCACAAACGCCTACAATGTCCCGTCGTGGTGCGGCTTCCCCGTGACCTATCAGATAGACCCGCTCGACAGGAATTTCAAAAAATTCGGGCTCGCTCTGCTCGAAAAGCAGCGCCAGCTCTTCGGCGCGCACCACTACTACGCCTGCGACCCGTTCCACGAGAACAAGCCCCCGATAAAGGGTGACAAATATCTTCAAAACGTCGGAAAGGCTATTTCGGAGCTGTACACGTCGTTCGACTCGCAGGCCGTCTGGGTCATGCAGGCATGGTCACTGCGCGAGCAGATAGTCAAGTCAGTCGACAAAGACAAGCTCCTCATTCTCGACATTGACGGCAGCAAATGCGAAGCGACCGACGGCTTCTGGGGATATAATTTCATCAGCGGCACACTCAACAACTTCGGCGACAGAAATACTCTCCACGGCTCGATAGACGCCCTTGCCGAAAATAAATTTACGAAAGAAAAAGAGAAATATCCGAACATAGTCGGCACGGGACTTTTCATGGAGGGTATCTTCCAAAACCCGCTCTACTTCGACCTCGCCTCGGATATGCTCACGCGAAGCGACAGACCCGAGCTTGACCCGTGGCTCAAGGCCTACGCCCGCCGCCGCTACGGCAGCGACGAGGAGTGCCTCTTTGAGGCGGTCAAGGGTATGCATGAGACCTGCTACAGCAAGAGCTGCACGGGGCGCGAGACCGCGTCGATAATCTGCGCCCGCCCCGCATACGAGCAGCGCCACACCGCTCCGAATGATGTGTTCGAGCTGAGATACGACAACAAAAAGCTGCTTGACGCGCTCGAAAACCTGCTCAAGGCTCAGCACGCCGACACGGACGGCTACCGTTTCGACGTCTGCGACCTGACGCGCCAGGTACTCAGCAACTACGCAAAAGAGCTCTACAAGAGCAGCATCCGCGCATTCGACAGTAAGAACATCGCCCTGTTTGAAAAGAGCGTCAACGCTTTCGTGCGCCTGCTTGAGGACGTTGACAGGCTGCTCATGACCCGCCCGGAGCTGACGCTCGGCGAGCACGTGAGGCAGGCAAACGCCTATGCCTGCACCGACAAGGACAGACAGAATTTCGAGCTCAATGAGCTCTATATGCTGACCATTTGGGGTCCCGCGCGTTCGTCGCAGCTCTACGACTACGCATGGAAGGAGTGGGGCGGCATGATAAAGACCCTGTATCTTCCGCGCTGGTATTCGTTCTTTGAGCAGATGGCGATAGATTTCAAAAAGCGCAAATGCACATTTACAGCCACAAAGCGCCGCCACAACGACCGCGAGGACTTTGACGGAACGTCTTTCTACAGGAGCGTTGAAAAATTCGAGAACAAGTGGCTCTCGACCTACAAGCCCGAGCAGCCCTCCGAGGAGGACACGCTCGAGGTCGCGCGCGAGCTGTTTGACTTCTATGCGCCGACGATAAGAGGTGTTCAGGCATGAGCGTTCAGCCGCAGAGAAAGGGCGGAGACAAATTAGACCTCTATGAGCGACAGATAAAAATGCTCGACACGCTCTTTGAGCACGGGGCGATATCCGAGGCTCAGCGCGATAAGAGCGCGGGCGATCTGAAAAAGCTGATGTTTCCGCAGGGAGTGCCGAAAAGATAAAAAATCGACCTTCGATTCGTAAACCGAAGGTCGATAATTTTTTGTTTATTTGTCTTTCTTGTCACGCGAGCCGGCATGACCGCCGTAGCCGTAGCCGTAACCGTAGTGCTTGCCGTAGCCGTATCCGTATCCGTAATGCCTGCCGTAACCGTAGCCGTATCTGCGGCGCGAGACGGAATAGCTGCCGTAGCCGCCCCTGCTGCGGTCGGTCGAGATATTGTAGACGCAGCCGGCAAGGTCGGTTCCGCCCTGAGTGAGGTCGCTGACAGCCTCGAGTATCGCGGGCACGGGGAACCTGTCCTCACGGATAACGAAGATTGACGAATCCGTATATTTGGCGCAGATAGCTGCGTCCGCGACTATTCCGGCGGGAGGCGTATCGATAATGATATAGTCGAACTTCTCCTTTGCCGCCGCGATAAATTCGCCCGTCTTGGCGTTCGAGAGCACCTCGGTCGGATCCGCTATGCACTCATCGCCCGCAAGAACAAAAATCTTATACTTTTCAATATATTTTATCGCATCGCTCGAATTTTTAACCCTGCCGACAACATCGGCTATACCGTTGCCGGAAATATTTGTTATACCGAGATTTTTGAGCACGGACGGCTTTCTGAGGTCTGCGTCAATGAGCAGGACGGAATAACCGTTTTGTGCGAGAGCGAGAGAGAGGTTGACGGCGACCGTCGTCTTGCCCTCGTTGGCTCCTGCGCTCGAAATAACAAAGCTCTTATAGCCGCGTCTGCCGTTGAGAAGCTCGAGCTTCGTGCGCATCGCCTTATAGGTCTCGATAAACGCGAAGCCGCAGGCCTTATCGGTTATCAGCAGTTCCCTGCCTCCGTGGGCGGACTTCTTATAGAAGCGCTCGCCGCCGGGCACCTGCGACACCTCGCCGATAACATTGAGCTGGAGCTTGTTCTGAATATCCTCCTGGCTTCTGACGGTGTTGCGTGCGGAATCCCTGATTATTATAATAAGCGCGCAGATGACCGCGCCCGCAAGTGCGCCGATAATGGCGTTGCGAGTAATGCCGACGGACTTGTCCGGCTCCGTCGGGAGCTCGGGCATATCGCAGAGATGAATGCTTCCGCCCGAATAGACCTGAACGACATCCTTATATGTATCCTTGACGGCCTGCGCGAGCTCATAGGCCTCCTCGGGCGAGCCGGCGGTGACGGTCATATCGATAATGCTACTGTCCGTCTTGCGGGACGCGGCTATCATCTCCTCAACCTCATCCGCGGTCTTGGGATAAGCCTTGCACTCGGCGGCAATGGCGTTGCACATGGTGCGCCCCGTCATAAGATGGACGAAGGTATTCGCCATATAAGCGGAGGCGGACATATCGTTATAGGAGACGGAATTGTCCCCCGAGGACGAGAGATCCTTCTCGGACTTGTTGTTGACGATAAAGGTCATGCTCGATGTATAAGTCGGCTCCTCGACGAGCTTGGTTATCCCGGCACAGGACGCGCCGACTATCAGCCCGACGAGCATCAGCAGCCAAAGCCTCCTGATAAGAAGGCCGAACACATACATTATGTTTATTTCCACTCCGTCGTTGTCGGTATCCTTTTTAACTATCCTGTTCAATCACTTATCCCCCAATTTATCAAATCTCATAAGAGAGTATCGACTATCCTTCTTCCTATTGAATCGTAGAACATTTCGCTCTTTTCAACATCGGAAAGCCTGTAGCAATTCCTGCCGTCGAAAACAAGAGGCTTCTTCATATATTTTTTGTAGTTGTCGAGCGGATATTCAACTATCTGCACCCATTCAGTCATTATGAAGCAAACATCCGCGTCTGTCAAGGCTTCGTCTATATCCGAGGCAAATTTAATTTTGCACTCTGGATAGCAGCTCTTGAAATTGTCCGCGCCGAGAGGATCCCACGCGACTATGTCCGCACCCTCGTTGAGAAGTATGTCTATATTCTGCTTTGCGGGCGCTTCGCGCAAATCGTCCGTACCGGGCTTGAAGGTAAGTCCTATTATCGCCACGCGCACGTCTCTGAAATTAGGGAAAAATCTGCGTGCCTTGTCGATAAGCCTTGTCCTCTGCTCGCGGTTGACGTCTATAGTCGCCTTCACGGTCTTGAGCTTCACTCCGGCGTGGTTGCTTTGGAAATTGAGCGCCTTTGTGTCCTTCGGGAAGCAGCTGCCGCCGTAGCCTATTCCGGCATTGAGGAACTTCGAGCCTATTCTTCTGTCCATTCCCATTCCCTGCGCGACTTCCTCGATATCTGCCCCGACTATCTCGCAGAAATTGGCTATCTCGTTTATATAAGAGATTTTCAGCGCAAGGAAGTCGTTCGAGGCATATTTTATCATCTCGGAGCTTCGCACGCCGACGCGGACTATCGGCAGCTCGAGCGGCGCGTACATTCTTTCGACAATCCCGAAAGCCTGTTCGTCGTCCGCACCGACAACTATTCTGTCGGCATTGAAGGTATCTCTGACCGCCGTGCCCTGGGATAGAAACTCGGGGTTCGAAACAACGTAGAAGCGAAGTCCGGGGCGGCGCTCGCCTATTCTGCGGCGCACGCTCTCGCAGGTGCCTATGGGCACGGTCGATTTGACAACCACAACCGTTTCGTCGCTGCAATTGTCGGCCACACTGTCCGCAACGGCGAACACTGCACCGAGGTCGGCGGAGCCGTCCTCTTTTTCGGGAGTTCCGACGCCTATAATAATGACCTGCGCCTCGGCGTACCTCGTCACATCGTCCGTAAATGTGAGACGCTCGCGGTTTTTGAGCATAAGCTCCTCGAGACCGTATTCATAGATGGGAGAGACTCCCTCATTGAGCATTTTCAGTTTGTTTTTGTCTATATCGAGGCATATTACATCGTGCCCGATATCGGCAAGAGTGACTGCGGTAACAAGTCCCACATAGCCCACGCCCGCAACGGCGATTTTCATAACAGACGCACCCTCATTCAAGATTCATATATGTTTTCTTTTTCTCGTCCTTGAGCTTCATCGCGCAGAAGCACAGAGTCAGCATAATTTGAACATTGTAATCGTAATACGAGACTATCGCAGTCTCGCCCACGGCCGTTGCCGCAAGCAGAAGAAACATCGTAACACAGAGTCTCTCGCCCCTATAGGCTCTGCGGCCCAATCCGACAAGGAGATATATATAATACCAATAATATGTTATCAGTCCGACGATTCCGAGTCCCGACGCCAGCTCGAGATAGTTATTGTGAGCATAGACGGAAAGCCCGTAGGCCTGTTCTATCGGATGAGCGTTATTGGCAAGTCCGATACCGATAATCGGATGAGAATAGAATATCTGCGAGGATATCTCGCCGAAGCCCTTTCGCAGCGCAAGGCTTCCGTCGGCCATGGTATCGTTATTGACAATATAATTCAGCATTTTTTCGAGCCTGAAGCCCGCCGCGTTATAGAGCGCCGGAACCTTCAAAAACGCTATTGCTATGCCGACAGCAGCAGCAATCATCAGCGCAAGCCTCAAAAGATAAAAGCGCTTGTTGACATAGAATATCAGCATGGCAAAGAGCAAAAACGCCACGATAAAAAGAGATTTTCTCGACGACGAGAGAACTATATAGAGCAGCTCAAACGCCGTGCAGAGATAGTAGGCGCGTTTCTTATAATAGTATGCCTTGCAAAACGATATCGCCACGGCGACGACACAGATATAAGCGAGCGTGTTTATGTTGTTGCCCGTAACATTTTCGTTGTTTATGCGCCCGAAGAAGCCAGAAAACCACAGGGCATACGGCGTTCTGACAAATACGGAAAAAATCATTATCATTACAGCCGCCGTAAAGAGCATTGTAAAACGCTCAAAATCCTCGCGCGTTTTTATATAGAGGGTAATGCAGAAGCATATGAACAAGACCTGAACCATTCTCGAGATATATCTCAAGGATAAATTCGGGTCATAGAGAGCCCAGACCGATGAGAGCGCGCAGAGAACGATGAACACGCCGTACCATATCGTCGGCAGCTTCACGGAGACGGTGGCTCTGCCGAGTATACTCACAAGAAAACTTAGACCTATTACCGCAAAAAATGTGATGTAATAGATATAGTTCTCTCCCTCTACCTGCTTGTTAAACGCAAACAGAACGGTAAGCATTGCGACGATGGAAATGTCAAGCAACGCCTCCAACGCGGACCGTTTCGAGTCTATTTTCAGTTTTCCGTCCCTAAACTCTGCCATATATGTCCCCGATAAAGTATCTGTAAAATGAGTATAACATACCGAACAGCTGTTTTTTACTCCCGTCAAGCACAATGAGGTGCTTTTTTAAACAATCGGTTATTTATAAAGTCAGTCGGCAGTGACATCGCAAAAATCCGCTTTGACAAAAGCGGCAAGCTCCTGCGGGTTGAGGCAGAGCTGAAGTCCGCGCTGACCTGCGCTGACATATATCTTTTCGTAATCGGCTGCGGTCGAGTCTATAAACGTCGGATACTGCTTTTTCATGCCTATCGGCGAGCAGCCGCCGCGCATATAGCCAGTCAATGAAATAAGCTCCTTGACATGGATCATCTCAAGGCTCTTGACTCCCGCGCATTTAGCACTCTTTTTGAGATCGAGCTCCGCGCCGACTGGGATGCAGAACACAAAAAGTCCGCTCTTTCCCCCGCGCGTGACAAGGGTTTTAAATACCTGCTTCGGGTCGAGCGAGAGAGCCGCCGCCGCATGGACGCCGCTGAGGTCGCTCTCGTCATAGTCATATTGAAGCACATCGTATTTTATTTTCGCTCTGTCGAGCATTCTCATTGCATTTGTCTTTGTCATGATTTTCACACTCCTGCCATGATATGCATAGTCCGCAGCTGCGTTGAGGATATTCTATCGTTGACGGAATAGGCGTGCTTTTCAAGGTCGCCGCATACGGCGTCCGTCAGCCCCTGATTTTGAAGCTCCGTTATTATCATCGAGGCTATGTCCTCGACTATGTCGGCCTTTGCAGACGCGGTCGCGGGCTCATTGTCCGACGATATAAGAAATTCAAATGTATCGGCAAGCTCCGAGAGCTTTTCAAGCTCGCGCATGGCTCTGAACGTCCATTTATAAAACGGACGGTATTTTCTGTTGAGCAGGAACACCGCAGACATGGCGTGATCGGCAAACTCTATCATGGAGAGCTGAGCGCCGCCCGTCTCGCCGTGGGACATACAGCGCTTGAAATTATACTGTCCCGCCTGCGCCGCCATTATCAGATGACCCGCAAGCTTCTTCAGCCGGACATCCTGCGGCATATCGAGAAAAGCCCGACGTATGCGCGAAAACTCGCCGAGATCGTCGCGGAAAACCTCACCGTTTGTCGCCGCGGCAAGGCAGCTGTCGGGCACGGTCATCCACTGCTCAAGGGTAGTAAAGCCCGTGCGCGAGCCGGTTTTTGCCAAATAGAAGTCGCCCGTTTTTATCACTCCGTGGCGGCTGCCGCCGACGGGACTTATTTTAAGCCTGTCCACACCCTCAAAGCTCTTGGGGAGCTTCGCATAGGCGCGCTCGAGCCGAAACTCCGTGCGGCTGTCGATATCATCCGGGACAAAAATGCAGAAGCCCGGTTCAAAATCATGGTCGCGCGAGATATCGTCGTCATAGCCGAAGCACTCCGAGCCGTCGCCGACAAGACCTATGGCAAGCTTATCCTCAAGCTCGGGGAACTTCTCGCTAAGCATCGGCGCGCCGTAGGTTTCATAAAACCTTTTTGAAAGCTCAAGTCCTTTCATATATCCCGTCCGACCTCCTTTTCAGTTCTTCGGCTGTCATAAACCAGCCGTAATATTCAAAAGTGGGGGCGCATTTTTCGCAGACGAAGGCGTAGTTGCCGTCCTGCGCGTTTGACCCGTCGAGCAGAAGCTCCTCCGCCGTTCGCAGGCAGTCGGAGATAAACCCGTCAGCCTTTTCAAGCCCCTGCTGCGCCTCTGCGGCGTTTGCGAGATTGAGATAGGTTATCGCCGTCTCGGGCTTGCCGCCCGGCAATGCGCTCATGACCTCAATCGCCTTTTGATAGAGCTCCCTCGCGCGGTCGTATTCCTTGAGCGACACGCACGCGAGCGCCATATTGTTATAGAGTCCGCCGAGGCGCGAATCCGTGGGCTCCAGAAAGTCCTCATATATGCTCTTCGCCTCGCCGTAGCGCTCGAGAGCCTCATGCGGGCGGTCGAACGCCTCGCAGACGGTGGCTGCATTGAGGCTGACCGTGGCGGCGGTTATCGAGCCGCCGAGGGATAAATTTTTTACAAGCTCATCCGCCTTTTCCGCGCTCTCAAACGCTTTGTCCTTCAAGCCCATTTTGCGGTAGAGCCCCATAAGCTCGTTGAGCACCGCAAGCTCGCCGCGCTTATCGCCGCCCATGCGCGCCTCGGAGAGCCAATATTCCAGATGTCTGCGAGCCGCGGGCATATCGTTATGGGAAAGCAGGATATCGAGCCTGTCCACCACGCGGTCAACGGGTATCGGAGTCACATTGGCGTTTTCGTCCGGATAATAGAAGTCTGTGCAGCTCAGACATCTCGGTTCCTTGTAATCTTCGGGGTTAAGGCTCATATCGAAGCTCCTTTCATTCATCACTGATGCGTTTTAAAATAGTCGTCCGAAACATCGCGCAGGAATTTGTACATCGGCGCGAATTTTTTATATATACCCTCAAGGCGGGTTATTATCTCGTCACTCTCTATCGCGGAGAGCTCGTCGGAGGAAAATATAAAATAGAAATATTTCGCGTTATAGAAATCCTCGAGCCCTGAGGGGCAGCCGGGTTTCGGGCGCTTGTAGCACTCGGCGTCGAGCACTGCTCCCGTGCCGAGCACCGACCTCGCGGCCTTTTTGAAGCCCTGCGGGTCATTTCGCAGATGCTCCCTGAAAACCTCCATGTAGTCCGCCGAGGTCTCGAACGTGCCTACGCCGCACGACCACGCGCTCGGCGTAACCTCGAACCACATACACGGATACATACGCCACTCTTTTTTCGGGCGCATGAACATTATCCACATATTCTCGCGGTAGAGGTGCTTGTCATGGGTGTAGCGCGTATCGCGGCGCACCCTTGACACCATCTTTGTGGGCACGGTGTTCATAAACGGATCGATTTTCAGCATCATATCGCCGAACGCCGCCGCTATCTGGCGCATAGGCACCGTCATATCCGCCTTTATCTTCTCTTTGTTCTCCTCATAGAACGCCTTCGAATCGTTGAAGCGGTTCAACTGCATGAGAAAAAGCGTATCGCGGGTTATTCCTTTAAAATCACTCATCAGATAAGTCCCCTGTCATGCATAGCCTGCGCCGCGAGCATAACGCTCGTCTTGGCGCTGTGGAAATTGAAGCCGCCCTGCATCCATGCGGCATAGGGCTCTCTCAGCGGAGCGTCCGCAGAGAGCTCAATGGATGAGCCCATGGTGAACGCGCCCGCCGCCATAATAACCTGACTGTCATAGCCGGGCATATCCCACGGCTCGGGCACGACGAACGAATCGACCGGCGCGCCCGCCTGCATTCCCTGACAGAAAGCGATAAGCGCCTCGGGCGTTCTCAAAAGAACAGTCTGAATGATGTCGAAACGCTCCTCGCCGCTCGTCGGGGTGACGGCAAAGCCGAATTCCTCAAAGAGCGCGGCGGCAAAGACTGCGGTCTTGAGCGCCTCGCCGACTATATGGGGCGAGTTGAATATGCCCATAAACAGCTCTCTGTTCTGGCCGAGCGATGCACCGACCTCTCTGCCGAGTCCGGGCACCGTGGCTCTGTAGGCGCATTTTTCAACGAGGTCCGCCTTACCCGCTATGTAGCCTCCGTTTTTGGCTATTCCGCCGCCGGCGTTCTTTATGAGCGAGCCCGCCATTATATCCGCGCCGACCTGCACGGGCTCGACGCGCTGGACAAACTCGCCGTAGCAGTTATCGACAAAAACTATGGAATCCGACACGCTCTTGACGGCCTTTGATATCTCCGCTATCTTCTCTACCGAAAGGCTCGGACGCAGAGTATAGCCGCGCGAACGCTGGATATATACTATCTTGGGCTGTTTTGCCTTCACCGCCTCGGTTATCGCGGGGATATCGGGCTCACCGTCCGAATTGAGGTCAACCTGCTCGTACTTCACGCCGAAGTCCCTGAGTGAGCCCATGCCCTCGCCTTTTATGCCGATAACGGGATGAATCGTGTCATAGGGCTGCCCCGTGGCGCTGAGCATTGTATCGCCGGGGCGCAGAAGCCCGAAGAGAGCAACGCCGAGCGTATGTGTGCCGCAGGCGAAGCTGTGACGCACGAGCGCCGCCTCGGCGCCGAATGCGCTTGCAAAAACCTTATCGAGCGTCTCGCGTCCTCGGTCGCCGTAGCCGTAGCCGGTGGTCTCGGTGAAGTGGCTCTCGCTGACCCTGTTTTCTATAAAAGCGGAGAGTACCTTCTGCTGATTGTATTCCGTATTTCTCTCTATGCGCGAGAAGCTGTGTTCGGCGCGTTCGAGAGCTCTTTCGGAGGCTTTAAGTATCTTGTCGTCAAATTTAAAAAATGTCTGTTCCATGTTATATTTCCTGTTCTGAATCGTATTCGGCCCATCTGCCGACGGGCGCGAAGCCCGATTTTTTATAAAACTCAACTATGCTGCCGTCCTTGCAGAAGAGCTCGGCTCTCCTGCCCTCGGATGCATACCTGTCGGCGAGCGTCAGCACCGCCTCGCTTCCGAATCCTCTGCCGCGCATATCCTCACGCGCCGCGACGCAGCCTAAAAACACTGCGGAATCGGCGACAAACAGCGCACAGGCGCAGGCGGCAAGCGTTTCGCCGCCATATATCACGCTCCACCGAGCCGTCCCGGCATTCATGCGCCTTGACACATCGGCTATCCACTCGTTTCGCTCACCGAGACGGTCAAAGCCCGATGCCGTGAGCAGCGAATAAACCTCGCGCAAATCCGGGTATCTCGGCATCGCAGCCTCGCCGCGCAGAGGGCGCAAAAGGCGCTCGAAGCGAACTATGTTGCCGCTTCGAGTCGGCAAAAGTCTGAGCCTTTTGCACACGCTCTCCTCGCACGAGAGCGTCGAGAAGCCTATCATGCGGAGAAACTGCAAAAGCTCCTCGAAATCGGCTTCGGGCGCGGCGCTCAGAACCACGCTGTCATAGGCGCGGCAAACTGCGGCGGTGACGGCATTTCCGCCGTTTTCCTGAATCCAGAAGCGAACGCCCGGAAAACCGTCCGAATAGGTTTTAAAATATCCGGCTATTTTCGTGCCGAACGCATCGCGGCGGCAAAAGTCCGAAAGCTGTTTTTCCTTAGCCTGTTTAAGCATCGGCAAGCTCCTCGAGCATAACCCTTGCAAGGCGGAGAACCTCGTCTCCGTCGCTGAGCTTTATCACGCAGGAGGGCGAATGGAGATATCTGCACGGGAGCGAAATCGCAAGCGTCCTGACTCCGCCCGCGCTGACATGGATGGTCCTTGCGTCGTTTCCGCCGGCAACCATCGTCTTTGTCTGTATCTTTATGCCGTTCTCCTCAGCTTTTTTAAACGCAAGTTCATAGAGTGCGCTGTCATAGATAGTTCCCCTGTCCATAAAGCCGACTACCGCGCCCTCGCCCAGCGCGCAGACGCGCTTTTCGCCTTCGACTCCGGGGATATCCGCGGCTGTGGTAGTCTCAAGGACTATGGCGTAATCGGGTCTTACGGAGAAAGCCGCGGTCTGTGCGCCGCGCGTGCCTATCTCCTCCTGAACGCTGAACGAGAAGTCCGCGTCGTACTCGAGCTCGCTCTTTATCAGCTCTATCATCACGGCGCAGCCCATTCTGTCATCGAGCGCCCTGCCCTGAACGAAGCCATCGCCGAACTGTCTTATTCCCGAATCGAACACGACCGTATCGCCCAAAGAGACATATTCGCGCGCCTCGTCCGCCGGCTCCGCGCCGATATCTATATACATCTCGTCGCCCTTGGGCATATCGAGCTCCTCTTCTTTTGAGAGCATATGAATCGGCTTCAGGCCGATAACGCCGCTTATTCCTCTGTCCCCGACCTTAACGCTCCTGCCGAGATACACGCGCGGGTCGATACCGCCGACTGCCGAAAATTTCAGCATACCCTCGTCGGTTATATAGGTGACTATCATGCCGACCTCGTCCATATGGGCGTCAAACATGACTTTGTTCTTCGCGGGGTTCTTTCCTTTTTTGTGCACGATAAGATTGCCGAGAGGATCGACGCGCCAATCGGCAAAGCCGTCTATCTCGGAGATTATGAACTCGCGCACCTTATCCTCCCTGCCGGATACGCCGCCTATCGAGCAGAGCTTTTCGAGCAGTTCAAGCATTATGCGCGCCCCCTTTCAATTATATATGCCGCCATGAGCCTTGCAACCGATTCGATATCGTTGAGGTCTACTATCTCGGCCGCCGTGTGCATATTTCTCTGCGGAATGGAGATAAGTCCCATGCGAACGCCGCTTCCCGCCGTCTGAATCCCGTCGGCGTTGGTGCCCGTGCTTCCGCTCATAATCTCGCTCTGGCGCGCTATGCCGTTTTCGTCGGCGATGCGCTCAAGGGTGCGGGACATAGAATAATCGAGCGAGGGCGAGAAGCCTATCATTGCGCCGCCGCCGAGCTTTCCGCACTTCTCCTTTTTGAGTCCGGGAGCCATGGCGAAGCTCACGTCAACGGCTATTGCCTCATCGGGAGCGGCCGCAAAGCCGCCGGCTATCGCGCCGCTGCCGCCCGTCTCCTCCTGAGACGAGAACAGCACGCTTATGCGGCAGCCGTGATTTTTGCCTTTAAGCAGCTCAAGGCAGCGCAGTATCGCCGCAACGCCCGCTCTGTCATCGAGTGCGGCGCAGCTGACCCTCTCGCCGAGCAGCTCTTTCGGAGTGCTGTTGACTGTAATCCGCATTCCGGGGCGCACGATTTTTTTGACCTCGTCGGCGGTCATGCCCACGTCTATGGCGAGGTCGTCTGTTTTCTTCGCCTTTTTGTCATCGTCGCCGGAGGCGAGGTGCGGCGGGGTCGAGATTATAACGCCGAAAAGAGGCTCGTCACCCCAAACGGTGACCTGCTCCGCGGCGAGGACGCGCGCGTCAATTCCGCCCACACGCGCAAATTTTATAAAGCCGCTGTCGTCAACGGCGGTAACCGTCATTCCGATTCTGTCAATATGCGCGTCGAGCAGGATATGCACTCCGTCGCCGCCCGTGTCTCCGCAGACGCTACCGAGCACGTCGATATGCGCGGGCATATACTCCTCGAGCATGGATTTTGCAAGCAAAGCCGCCTCGTTTTCGTTGCCGGAGGTACCGTTTGCGGCGGCGAGCGCCAAAACTACGGCTTTTAAATCTTTATTTTTGAGCAAATTACATCTTCCTCTCTATTTTTGAGTTGAAAATTACGAGAATATAGAGTATTATAATAAATGGCAAAATAAGTAGAGTATTGGAGAGATAGCAATGAGTCAGTCGCATCATCACCATCACCACCATCACCGCAGCCGCCGCAAAAAGCAAAAGATGAAGAACAGAGCTCTGATTATATTGGGCGTAGTTCTTCTCGTCATAGCGATTCCGCTGACTGCGGGAATAATCACGCTCAACCACTATCTGAGCAAGGTCAACTACGAGGAGGAGACCAAGGAGATAAATCCCGAGCTCACCGAGAACATCTCCGACCCCGAGGCGGACAAGGATATATCCGAGAATATAGACGATCCGCGTATGTGGTATAACGACAATATCATAAACATCCTGCTCATAGGACGCGATCTCGGTCATGGGTCAAAATATTATCCCCGCGCCGACTCCGTAATAATCGTCTCGATAAACAAGCTTAAAAACGACATAAAGCTCGTCTCCCTTTCGAGAGCCACTTATGTCTCAATTCCCGGCCACGGCAACGCCCGACTCAACGCGGCGCACGCCTACGGCGGAGCGAAGCTGCTCATTGACACTATAGAGCAGAACTACAAGATAAGAATCGACCACTATGTGAGCATAGACTTCAACGGCTTTATCAAGGCCATTGATGCGCTCGGCGGAGTGGATATCGCGCTGACGGAGGCGGAGATAAACGCTCTTGCTCCGATACTTCGTCAGAACGGCACCGTAATAAACGGCGCCGGAACATATCATCTCAACGGCAACGAGGCTCTGGAATATGCCCGTCTGCGCGATATAGACAGCGACCGAGCGAGAACCGAGCGCCAGAGAACCATTCTCCTGTCCATATTCACAAAGTTCAAGAAGATGTACTCGACAGAAAGCTACTCTACTCTGCTGAGCAAAGGCACAAAATTCCTCGACCAAGTCCTCCCGCTCGTAAGCACAGACTTTACAAAGAGCGAAATAATCGGGCAGGCAACGACCTACGCGGGATATCTCAAGTGGCCCGTCACCGAGGCTATTATACCCAGAAACAAGACCCCGCTGACAAAGATAAACGGCGTTGAGGTTCTGATAGTCAACTGGGCGAACATCAAGCACGACATTCACGAAGTCCTCTATCCCGGCATTGAGCCCCAGGAGCAATCCTGAGGCTCATCAATAGGATAAATTACAGCTCTACGCCGCCCACCGGGCGAACCGAGAGAACATAGCACGAACCCGAACCGAATACTCTTTCCATCAGGTCTTTGTACTCATCAAGCTTATTGAGCGGTACAAAGGCCTGAATTGTTCCCGCGAAGCCGCCGCCGTGGACTCTCCACGCGCCGCAGCCGTCAAGGAGCTTTTCGCTAAGCGACAGCGCGAGTGAAACGGGCTGCTCGGCTACTTTTTTGCATGAATAGACATTTTGGTTATACATATAAGAGGAGCGGCCGCTCTCGATTATATATTTCATAAAGGTTTTGAAGTCTCCCGCTCTGAGCGCAGCCGCCTGCTTTTCGACGCGGGCATTGTCGCCGTAGAAATGCATGGCGCGAAGCACGGCTCTGTCTCCGCAGGAGGAACGGATATCGGCGATGTTCTTCATAAACTCGCTCTCGTCAACCTCGCGCAGAACGCTCTTGCCGAGATATGCCGCAACGCTCTCCATCTCCTTGCGCACGGCGGCGTACTCGTCGGTGAGGTCGGAGTGGCTTCCGCCGGTGTCCACTATGCACAGGGCATAGCCGCAGGAGGCAAAATCGAAGTTAACCTTCTCGATAACGGGCTTTGCGGGGTCGGCGAAATCTATCTCGACAAACGAGCCGACGGAGCTTGTCATCTGGTCGAGCAGACCGCAGGGCTTGCCGAAGAATTTGTTCTCCGCCGCCTGCGCTATCTGCGCTATTTCAACGTCGCTGACCTTTCCGTCGTTAAACAGATGGTTTACTATAGTTCCGAGTAAGACCTCAAACGCCGCAGAGGACGAAAGTCCCGAGCCGGAGAGCACGTCGGAGGCAGTAGTTGCGTCAAATGCGCCGACGTTGTAGCCGCGGCGCTTAAACTCAGAGCATACGCCGCGCACAAGGGCTCTCGACTTGCCGAACTCCTTTTCGTGCGGCTTAAGGTCGCTGATATCCACTGTGTCCATGGCGTAGCCCTCGCTCTTGACATTGACTACGGTGCCCTCGCTCTTTGCGGCGACGGCTATAGCGTCGAGGTTGACGCTCGCGGCGAGCACTCGGCCGTGGTTATGATCGGTATGATTTCCGCCTATTTCGGTTCTGCCGGGTGCGCTGAAGAGTCCCGCCTCGCGGCCCTCTCCGTAGAACTCCTCGAACTCGCCGATAACGCGGCAATAGCGCTTTCTCTGGGCATCGATTGTGCCAGCGGGATAGAGCCTCGTCAGCTCTGCGTCATAGGCGCCGTCGATCATTCTCTTTTTCAAAACATCTGTGGTATACATAAACCTACCTCGTTTCCGTGATATTAATTATCTTTATTTTTCTTTGAGCTTGAAACGCTCTTTTCAACTAAAAGCCATATGAGGTTGACGCACAGCAGAGACACTCCGCTTATGGTCAGCACTATCACCAGGGGCACAAGGAACGCCTTGGAGAGAGGGTCGAACACATTTGTACCCATGAAAGTATAGGACAGCAGCTTCGGCGCAAAGCCTGCCGCGGAGAGCAGAATGAACTGCCAATACGGGAACTTCAGCGAGCCGTAGATTCGGCTGACGCTCCCGAGAGGAAATCCGGGGATGAGACGCAGGGCAAAGAGCAGAGCCTTGTTGACCTTGCCCGAGTTCTCGATTATCCTGCGCGCCCGCTCGTTTCGGCTGATCATCTTCCACGCGTTGCCGCTGCCGAAGCGTTTTCCCTCGAAATATTTTATGGTCATCATCATGATGATACCGAGAAAGTTGACCGCCATAGCCCAATAGGACGGCAGAACGGCGCCTGTAAAAACGCAGATAGCCGAGACCGCCAAAAACGGGACGAAGGTACGCACAAAGAATACAGCCAGCATAGCGAGCACAAACTTCCAGCTTACGCCGAGCGACTGAATGAACTGCTCAGCCTCGAGCAGCTTTTCCTGATAGGCCTTATACCAGAGCCACAGCTGATCGTATCTCAACAGATAGACCACCACCGATACGGCTGCGGCGGATATAAGGAGCGCTAAGCCCGCGGCATTCATTATGCCGCTTCGTGTCCAATGCTTTTTCAAGCCTTCACCTCAAAAAAAGTTTACATATAATTGTATAACATATTTCAAATCTTTTCAACTCAAACAGCATAAATTTAACGCAAATATCTTTAACATATGCCCGCATTATGATATAATAATATCATAATCCGTAAGAACGGATAAAAAGATCGTCATTACATCACAACAGGAGGAATTTTCATGGGCAAGAGGGCTGTTGTTCTAAGCGGCGGCGGAGCTAAGGGCGGCTATCAGATAGGCGTGTGGAAGGTGCTTCGGCAGATGGGCTTCACCCCCGACATAGTTGTCGGCACATCGGTCGGCGCGCTCAACGGCGCACTCATGGCGCTCAACAACTTCGACGCGGCGCTCGACATCTGGGAAAACATGAGCATGGACAGCGTGTTTCAGAATTTCGTCAATATGTCCGACGAAGAAAACCCCGACCGTGAAGAATACATAAAGGAACTCGCAAAAGAGGCTATTTTCAAGGGCGGAGCGGACTATACCCCGCTCCAGGAGCGCGTTAAATCGCTCATGGACGAGGAAAAGCTTCGCACCTCGCCCATACGCTTCGGGCTGGTTACGACGATGTTTCCGAAGATAAAGCCCGTTGAAGTATTTATCGAGGATATCCCGGAGGGCAAGGCCGCAGACTACGTGCTCGCGAGCGCGGCTGCGTTCCCGTTCATGAAGTCGTATAAAATCGGAGATTCCTCTTTTGTCGACGGCGGATATTCCGACAATATGCCCGTCAAAATGGCCATTGAAGCGGGCGCGGACGATATTGTTGTCGTCAACATCGGCAAGAACCCCGGCGCGAAATTCGGCGAGGCGGACAATGTCTCGTTCAAATACATCAGCAGCAAGAAGCCGCTCAACGACGTTTTCGGCGGAATGCTGATGTTTGACGGCGATATGTCGCGCGGAAATATCCGCCAGGGCGAGCTCGACGCATACAAGGCTTTCGATTTGCTCGACGGTTATTACTATGCGTTCAAGAAATACGAAAAATACAAGATTGCTCCGTTCGAGCCCTACTGCGCGAAGAAATTCGACGCTGTTTTCTCGGGGCTTCCGAGCGCGGGCAGGATAGAGAAAAGCGGGCGCGAGAGCGTACTGAGCTTCCTGCGCGGATATGACGACAGACCGTTCGAGTTCAACTCCAACGTCCTCTACTGCGCGGAGACTGCCGCCGATATCTTCGGCATAAGCACGCGCGAGGAGTACACCGTCGCAAGCCTCGACAAGCTCATAAACGAAAGCGCCACGGCACTCATCACCGAGGAATACGGCACGAAGATAGACGAGCTGAGCGAAAAGCTCGACAAGGGCTTGAGCCTCGACCTGCTGAAAATGGTGGCGAACAATCTCGACAAAAAGTTCCTGCTCGCCTACACGCTGAAAATATTACTCGGCGACAGCATTGAATATGCCGACAAGCGCAGGCTCTGGCTGGTCGGAGATATTATGCCGCAGGTTTTCTGCGCCGCGCTCTACTGCTGCGCGTCGATACTCAACGCAAAAAATAACGGAAAGGAAACACAGAATGAAAATAGTAATTCTTGACGGCTACACGACAAACCCCGGAGATCTCAGCTGGGATTTTCTCAACGAATTCGGCACCTACACGGTCTACGACCGCACGCCCAAGGAGAAGATAGTCGAGCGCGCAGCCGACTGCGATATTATCATAACCAACAAAACCCCCATAGACGCGGAGACTATAGCCGCTCTGCCGAAGCTGAGGTTCATCACCCTGCTGAGCACGGGCTTCAATGTTGTGGACGTTGATTTTGCGCGCGAAAGGGGTATACCGGTCTCTAATGTGCCTTGCTACAGCACCTCGGCGGTGGCTCAGCTCGTGTTCGCTTTCATCCTCGAGCACACAAACCGCGTCGCTCTGCACAGCGAGGCGGTGCACGCCGGCGAATGGAGCAGCTGCCCGCATTTCTGCTTCTGGAAATCCCCGCTCACGGAGCTTCAGGGCAAGACCTTGGGCATAATAGGCTACGGCAAGATAGGAAAGGCGGCAGCCAAAATAGCGGAAGCTTTCGGCATGAACGTGCTCGCAAACTCGCGCTCCGCGAAAGTCGGAGACCGCGACGGCGAAGTGAGATTTGTCGAAACAGACGAGCTGCTCGAAAAGTCCGATTTTGTGACCCTCCACTGCCCGCTGACCCCGCAGACGACTGGAATGGTGAACGCACGGTTCATAGAGAAGATGAAGCCGAGCGCATTTCTGATAAACACCTCGCGCGGCCCAGTTGTTGACGAGCAGGCGCTCGCCGACGCACTGCACTCCGGCAGGATAGCGGGAGCGGGAGTGGACGTTCTCTCGACCGAGCCGCCGAAAGAGGATAATCCGCTGCTCAAATGCGATAACTGCCTGATAACCCCGCACATCGCATGGGCGGGATTCGAGACGAGGACGAGGCTCGTCGGAATAGTCGAAGAAAACCTCAGAGCGTTCGTCAAGGGCGAACCGATAAATGTGGTAAATAAATAATAAAGAAAGCGGACAGGGTCTGTGCCTTGTCCGCTTTCTTTATAGGAGTATATTTGGAGGTAGGATTCGAAATTCATGCCTCTTTTTGAGGTAGCTTAATTTTAACGTATTCGGAGCCGAAAGTGGGAATTTTTGCAAAAACGATGAGTTTTTTGGCAAAAACGATGTTTTCAGGAGCTTTAATTTGCCGAGGCCGCAAAATTTTATTCAGGGGTGTGACCGACACTCCGTAAACAATAATGCTTAACGGCATTTCACGCTTTTCCTGTTTGCTTTTTCGGCAAAATATGCTATAATATTTGCAGGAGCGTGATTCTTTTGATTGATATACTTGTCTGCGACGACAGCGCGGAAATAGTCGAGCAGGTGAAAAAGCTGCTGTGCTCATGGGAAAGGGAAAACTCGGCCGGCTTCAACATAGATTGCCGCCAATCGGGAAAGTTTATACTTGACGGTCGGCATAAATACGACATTGCATTTATCGATATCGAGATGCCCGACATGAGCGGGCTCGAGCTCGCCGCAGAGCTCAAGAAACAAAATCCCGATGTGCTAATAATCGTTCTGACCTCGTTCCCGCGATATCTAGACGATGCGATGCGCATAAACGTTTTCAGATATCTGTCAAAGCCCATCGATGTCAACCGCTTCAACAAAAATCTTTCCGAGGCGGTTCAGGAATACCGAACGCTGAGCAAAACGATAATTCTCGAAACTCACGATATAGTAAAGAAGATAAAGACAAAGGACATACTCTATATCGAAAACAGACGTTACGGCGCATTGCTCGTGACCAAAGACGCCGAATATGCAACCGCAGTCAGGCTCAAGGACTGGATAGCCAAGACCGGTCAGCCGGACTGCTTCATATATTCGCACGCGAGCTACATAGTCAATTTGCAAAACGTCATCGACTTTTCAAAAGACAGCGTAACGCTCAGAAAGGGCGACGGCAAAACGGTCAGCGTGTATATGTCCCAGCGCAAATATCCCGCCTTCAAGAAGGCTTTCTTCAACTTTGCGGGAGGTATATTATGATGGATGCACTGTATAATTTTTTTGCCTGCGCTCTCGGTCAATTCGCCGCATATGTTTATTTTTCGAGCCGATTTGAGCTAAAACGCCCGCGCGCTTTGGGAATTGTTTTTCCTGCGGCAGCGGCCGTTCAATTCGCTCTTAGCTTTGCGGGGCTTACCGCATTAAACGTAGCTTTTATGTTTGCGTGCAGTCTTTGCGCCGCGCTTATCATATACCGAACAAATATAAAGCAGGCTCTGCTTCATTCCGCGCTGCTCGAAGCTTTTGCGGCTGTGTCCGCGCTCGCCGTGCTTTTCGCCGTTCCGAAAATTTTCGGCGCTCCGGCCTCCGAAAGCGCGGCTTCTCTGCTCGGGATATCCTCCGGCACACTGTACTTCACCTTTGCCTATGCAGTATCGAAGCACCGCAGGGGCACCTTCGCATATTTCGTACTGCTGACCGCTCTCTCGCTCGTCTGCGCCGCGGTTATTGCGGGGCTCGCGTTTTCGACGGGCTGCAATATGTTTTTTGCGCTGATATCCGTTGCCCTGCCCGCGCTTACGGTAGCAATTTGCCTTGTGCACAGAAAGGAAATCGAAAACTTCGCGGAAGCCACGGAATCGAGCCTCGAGATACAGAGGCAGAGAATGAACAGAGAATACTATGCCGAGCTCGAGCATCAGTATGACCTGCGCGACATTCTCATTCACGACATGAAAGGGCGGCTTCGCACGATAAAACAGCTCTCGCAGGGCGGAGAATGCGAGCGCATAAGCAGCTATGTCGACTCGGTATACGATTCGGGCGCGATGGGCGCCGTGAAGCAATTCAGCGGCAACAAGCTTGCGAATGTGATAATCAGCAGATACGCTCACCTGTGCGCAAATTCGGAGGTAAAATTCAGCTGCGATGTTCGCAGTATCGACTTTTCGTTTCTTTCGGACAGTGACCTCACCGTTCTGCTCGACAACATTCTTCACGGTGCGTACAAACAGGCCGTCAGATCCGACAAGCGCTTTATTGACATAAATATCGGCAGCTTCAACGAGGTCTATGTTGTGCTGAACGTCAGCAACAGCACAGACGGAGCGCCCAATATAAAGAAAAGCGAGCGCGCCGAGCGCATAGGTCACATAGTCGAAAAATACGGCGGTCAGGTGTCGTTCGAATGCCCGGACGAAAAAATATTCACGGCGAAGATAATACTGAAATCGCCTGTTTCAAACATAAAATAATCGACTGAAAATGGGTTGCTTTAAGAGAGGCTCCATAGGAAGAAGGCAGCACGGAATTTGTGCCGCCTTCTTTTTGTACTATTCCAAAAAGAATCCATAAGGGATTTTGGTGACAAACCCGAAGCTTGCTGTACCTATGGACAAAAGTGATATTTTCCTTTCGGAAAGTGATATAAAAGCCTGCCGGCTTTCGTGATATTATATTCGCCGGTTAAACTGCCGCAGACAATATAACTCGCCGTCAGGCGAATATAACTGAGGCGCACTTCCTTACGGGTGCGCCTCTCTGGCGACCCTTTTTGTCGTTTTTCTTAAATTATATTGACACTCATATTGACAAAGGCGTATACTTAATAAGTATTTTCAGGCAACATCAAGCCTAAAAGGAAGGTGCGGAAAATGAAGGAAGTAAAGTCCCCGAAGAAGCCTCTGATTTTCTATTACGGCATTGCGCTGCTTGTCATCGTGCTCTTCAATGTTATTGTGTCTCCCCTGCTTATAAAAGCGAGGGTAGTCGAAGTTGACTACGGCACATTCATGAGTATGATAGAGCAGAAAAAAATCGGAAATGTCGAGGTCAAGAACGATCAGATAATCTTCACCGAAAAGGACAATGAAAAAGTAATCTATAAGACCGGCGCGATGAACGACCCGACGCTGACCCAGCGGCTCTACGACTCGGGCGCGAAGTTTTCGAAGGATATCGAAACCACAACCTCGCCCATTGTCAGCTTCCTGCTGACCTTCGTGCTCCCGCTGCTGATTTTCATCGGACTCGGTCAGTATATGGCAAAGAAACTGATGGAGCAGGCGGGCGGCAAGGACTCCCTGGCGTTCGGCTTCGGCAAGAGCAACGCAAAGGTCTATGTCCCCTCGACGCAGGGAATACATTTCAGCGACGTTGCGGGTGAGGACGAGGCTAAGGAGAGCCTTGCAGAGATAGTCGACTATCTCCACAACCCGAAAAAATATTCCGACGTCGGCGCGTCCATGCCCAAGGGCGTGCTGCTCGTCGGCCCTCCCGGAACGGGTAAAACCATGCTCGCAAAGGCTGTTGCGGGCGAAGCTAACGTGCCGTTTTTCTCGATGTCCGGCTCGGAATTTGTCGAGATGTTCGTCGGCATGGGCGCTTCAAAGGTCAGGGATCTTTTCAGCCAGGCAAAAGAAAAAGCTCCCTGCATAGTGTTTATCGATGAAATCGACGCCATAGGCAAGAAGCGCGACGGTCAGCTCAGCTCCAACGACGAGCGCGAGCAGACCTTGAATCAGCTGCTCACCGAGATGGACGGCTTCCAGGAGAACATCGGCGTTATCATTCTCGCGGCGACAAACCGCCCCGAGACGCTCGATCCCGCGCTCACCCGCCCCGGCCGCTTCGACAGGCGCGTGCCCGTTGAGCTGCCCGACCTTGCGGGACGCGAAGCGATACTGAAAGTCCACGCAAAGAAGATAAAGACTGCGGATGATGTTAACTTCCACACGATAGCACGAATGGCATCCGGCGCATCGGGCGCGGAGCTTGCCAATATTATAAACGAGGCGGCTCTGCGTGCGGTCAGAAACAACCGCACGGTAGTCACCGAGGCGGATCTCGAGGAGAGCATCGAGACTGTCATTGCGGGCTATCAGAAGAAGAACGCAGTGCTCTCGGATGACGAAAAGAAGGTTGTCGCCTACCATGAGATAGGTCACGCGCTCGTTGCGGCGATGCAGTCGCACTCGGCACCCGTGCAGAAGATAACGATAATTCCCCGAACCTCCGGCGCGCTCGGCTATACAATGCAGGTGGATCAGGGCGACAAATATCTGCTGACAAAGCAGGAGCTTGAGAATAAAATTGCAACGTTTACGGGCGGACGCGCCGCTGAGGAGCTCGTTTTCGGCGAGGTGACGACGGGCGCATCGAATGACATCGAGCAGGCGACTAAGCTCGCCCGCGCAATGATAGCCCGCTACGGCATGAGCGACGATTTTGACATGGTGGCGCTCGAAACGGTGTCGAATCAGTATCTCGGCGGCGACGCTTCTCTCGCCTGCTCCGCCGATACGCAGAATGAAATCGACCGCAAGGTCGTTGAGCTTGTAAAGCGTCAGCATGAGAAGGCTTCCAAGATTCTCGCGGACAACCGAGCAAAGCTCGACGAGCTGGCAAAATATCTCTATGAAAAAGAGACTATCACGGGAGAGGAATTCATGTCCATTCTCGATAAAGGAGGCGAAAAGGAATGAAAAGGCGTTCCGGCTTCGGATGGATGGAGCTCATAATCGGCATTGCGCTCGCGGTGCTCGGAATATTTACTTTTGTCTATCCCGACAATGCCGTGACTACCCTCGTTGTTATCTACGGCATAATCGCCATTATAACGGGTATTGCGGATGTTGTGCTCTATGTTCGCGTTGAAAAGCACATCGGCTTCGGCCCGACCGTCTCGCTCATCTCGGGTATACTCAGCGTCATGGCGGGCGTCATGCTGCTCGTCTATCCCAACGCGGGCAAGTGGGTAATCTCGCTGCTGTTCCCGATATGGTTCATCGCGCACTGTATCTCAAGGCTCTCGCACCTGAACACAATAAAGTACATTGCCGGCAACTTTGTCTATTGGTTCACGATGATAGTCAATATTATCGGGCTGGTGCTCGGCGTTGTGATGATATTCAGCCCGAACATTTCGATTGCGGCGGTCGCTTATATCGTCGGCGCATATCTCGTGCTGTTCGGCATCGACTGCATAATAATCGCGTTCAGCCGCATCGGCGAGGGCAAACAGTACTGATATAAAAAACCAAGGTCAAGCGCAGTTTTGACCTTGGTTTTTTCTGCTTTCCAAACAGTGCCGCCGACGGCGGCATAGGGTCGTCGAGTCGCCGACCCCTGCAAAGAATATCAGCTTCAAATTCAACATTTGAGCCGCATTGACAAAAATGCCGGAGGCGAGGGAAATCCCCTGCCTTCGGCATTTTTTATTTTTATGAAACGGATACGATGTTTTTAAGCACCTCGACCATCTTTGAAAGGGCGTAAACGGGTATCGCCTCATAGATGCTGTGGAAATTTATGCCGCCCGTTGAGAGGTTCGGGCACGGCAGTCCCTCAAACGAGAGACGCGAGCCGTCCGTTCCGCCGCGTATCGGCACTATCTCCGGCACGATCCCTGCATCGCGCATGGCCTTTTCGGCGCGGTCGACTATGTCCATATGCTCCTTGATTATCTCGAGCATATTGTAGTAGCTGTCTTTAATATTCAGCTCAAAAGTGCCCTCGCCGTACTTTTTGTTCAGAAAATTCACGATATCGGCGACAAACTCCTTGCGGCGCTCAAAAAGGCTCTTGTCGTGGTCTCGGATTATCAGATGTGCGCTCGCCTCGCTCTCGTTGCCGGCGATACGCGCCAAATGATAGAAGCCCTCGCGCCCCTCGGTATGCTGCGGCGTCTCCCAAACGGGGAGCATATTGACGAACTCCGCAAGGTACAGGGCGGCATTTTTCATCTTATTCTTGGCGGTTCCGGGGTGGGTATTTATGCCGTGAACCGTGATATCCGCCGCAGCGGCGTTGAAGTTTTCGCACTCTATGCTGCCTATCTCGCCGCCGTCAACGGTATAGGCAAAATCGGCATTAAAGCGCTCAAAATCGAAGTGATCCGCACCGCAGCCTATCTCCTCGTCGGGAGTGAAGCAGATGCTCAGCGCACCGTGACGAATAGTTTCATCGGCGGTAATCTCGGCGCACAGGGCGACTATCTCGGCGACTCCCGCCTTATCGTCCGCGCCGAGTAGGGTCGTGTGGTCGGTGACAATCAGCTCGCGCCCGATGTACTTCGCGTCTACCATGGGGGCATTCGAGCCGTCAAAGGTGATTATCCGCGGCTTTACATTAGCGCCGCTGACATCGGGACAGGTGTCCATATGCGCGATAAGTCCGATTTTCGGGCAGTTCTCGCAGCCCTCGGACGCGGGGATATGCCCGTAGACATAGCCCGTTTCGTCGCGCATGGCATCAGCGACTCCCGCGCCGCGAAGCTCCTCGACGAGGTAATCCGCGAGGACGAGCTGAACGAAGGTCGAGGGCACGGTGTCGCTCGACTCGTCGGAAGTGGTTTCAATAGTCACGTATTTAAGGAATCTTTCGGTAACGGTCATTTCTCTTATCATCTCCGTTTTTTTATCTCATCAATGATAGCACAAACAGCGGAGTTTGGCAACAGCGGAGAGGAAAGAGCGTGTATAGATATGTTTTGTGCCGTGAAAATCGGCGAATCCGTGCTGTAAGATTCAAAAATCCTACCCATGGAAAAACCGTGGGTAGGATCTGCTCTTTAAACCGCAAAAGCGGGCGTTTGTTTTTTATCAGAACGAGAGAATGACCTTCAGCTCGAGCTTCTTGTATTTGGGTATCTTATACGGCTTTTTGAGCGTCGCTATTGCGGGGATATCGCCGCCGACTCCCTGCTGTCTGCCGTCGATATTGACGGTCAGGTTGGTGCTTCTCTCAAGCTCGCAGGAGTGAGCCGCATTGTAGAGCGCCTTCTTGGTATAAGGATGCACGCTCATCTCGAACGGAGTGTCCGCCGCGGAAACGGTGACTCCCCTCTCGCTGCCGACCTTGAGCCATCTGACATCGCAGCGGTTCGCGTTCTCCTGCGGGAACAGATAATCGTGAATGAAGCTCTCCGCGCTCTGGAAGCGGTAGACTCCGAGACGTGCGCCCGTCTTGCGGTCGCAGTAGTTCTCGTGCGGGCCCTTGCCGTAATACTCTATTCCGTCGACTCCGTCGGTCAGCTCAAAGGTCAGACCGTAGCGCGGCAAATTGACCGGAGTGATGTTCTTGCAGGTAAGCGACGCAGAAACCGTGCCGTCCGGGAACACGAGATATTCCGTGACTATGCCGGACAGGTACTTCGTGCGCCACTTGACGCTGAGCTTGACGCAGTTGCCGAATTGCTCCGCCTTTATCGAGGTCGGGCGCATCATGCGTTCCGCGTTCTCGAAAGCGTGCAGTCCGATAAAGGTCTTGACCCACTCGAACGGCACCTGAGCCATACGCTCGTTGTCCGTATTTGCGCGGGAGAACTGCGGACGGATGCCGCGGTCGATATGCTCGACTCCGTTCTTCTTATACGAGCAAAGCTCGCCCGTCTTTTTGTTGAGCCTGACTTCGAAGTTCTCACCGGTGACGATATAGCAGCGGTCTCTCTTCGAATATTCAAACTTAACCTTCTTGCCGTCCGCTTTCGGGGCGACGGAGGAATAGTTGTATTTGCCCAGAACAAACTGCTCGCACGCCATGGTATGACCCGCTTCGAGCGCCATTATGTCGCGGCGCAGGATAAGCTCGCAGTCGAGTGTGCGCTCGCTCTCGGTTTTGAGATCGAACGGGACATCGACAACCGCCTTTTCGAGATAGCCCTTGTCGGGAAGCTCAAGCTCTGCGGAGTCGATAAGCTTGCCCTGCTCGCGCAGCTCGAGACGGAGCCTGAAGTTATCGAGAGAGGTGAACATAAAGCGGTTGAGAACGGTTATCTTGCCGCTCTTGAGCGAGAAATCCGCCTGCTGATAGCACTTGACGACCTCATAATAGTGCGGGTTGGGCGTGCGGTCGGCGCGGAAAACGCCGTTGAAGGCGAAGTTAGAGTCGTTTGGCTTGTCGCCGAAGTCGCCGCCGTAGTTCCACTTGTCTCTGCCGTCTGCGGTCTTTGTTCTTATCGACTGGTCGGCAAAATCCCAAATATATCCGCCGGCGAGACGGTCATATTTCTTGAAATCCTCCCAATAGTCGGCGAAGTTGCCCATGCTGTTGCCCATGGCGTGGGAATACTCGCACTCAATAAACGGCTTGTCGACATAATCGGAGGGCTTGAGATGATAGCCGAGACCGAGGTTCCAAAGCGCGCGGCTGTGGGTATGCGGCTTGTTCTCGCCTATGCTCTTCATCGCGGTCTGCACGGTGTACATCTCGCTGAACAGGTCGCTCGTCTTGAGCTTTGCGTCGGGCTCATAGTGAACCAGACGGGTCTTGTCTATCTTCAAAATCTCCTTCTTCATCTCGGCGAAGGCGTTGCCGTTGCCGGACTCGTTACCGAGAGACCAGAAGAGGATGCAGGAGTGGTTCTTATAGCTGTTGACCATATTGCGCACGCGATAGCAGCACTCGGCAGTCCAATGCGGATCGCTGCGCGGGACGCGCGTGGCAAGGCCGTGAGTTTCGAGGTTGTTCTCGCTCATGACGAGAATACCTATCTCGTCGCACAGCTCATAGAAGCGGCGCGAGTTCGGATAGTGGCAGGTACGCACGTTTGTTATGTTGCTGTTTTTGAGCAGCTCGAGGTCGCTTCTTATAATGCTCTCCGGCACGGCATGGCCGTAATCCGGATGGAAATCGTGGCGGTTGACGCCGCAAATCTTGAGCGGCACGCCGTTGAGCAGGATGAACGGGCCTCTGCCCGTCTTGCTGTCATAGGGCGTTATTTTCACTTCTCTGAAGCCGAACTTATGCTCTCTGCGGTCGGTGTAGTCGCCGCCGGAAAGAGTGACCTGAACGGTGTAGAGATAGGGGTCCTCATGGCTCCAGAGCTCGAAATTTTCAACGGGCATTTCAAAGGTCACATTGCAAAACTCGCCGTCCGCAAGAGCCTTCACCTCCGCCTCTGCCGAAGCGAACTTTGCGCCGTCGGCGCGGAGGATATCGACCTTGAGCTTGCCGCCGTCAAACTGAGCGCGGCGCGCCTTAACAACACAGTCGAGCTTGAACACGGCGGACTTGAAGTCCTCCGCCATCTCGCTGCGCATATACATATCCTCGATAAAAACCTTCGGCTCATAGACGAGCGTCACATCGCGGAAGATGCCCGAGAGACGCCACATATCCTGATCCTCAAGATAGCTGCCCGAGCAGTAGCGGCGCACGGTGACGGCAAGGCGGTTGACACCCGGATGAACAAAGTCCGTTATATCGTACTCGCACTCGTCGAAGGTATCCTGAGAATAGCCGACGAATTTTCCGTTGACGAACACTTCGCCGCTCGAATTGATTCCGCCGAAATGAATGAACACGTTGTCGTCGGTATCCTCAACCTCAAACTCGCGCACATAGAGTCCGCAGGAGTTGAGCTCCGGCTTTATGTAAGGAATCCTCGTGGTAGAGATAGCCTTGGGATAATTGATGTTCGTATATATCGGGATATCGTAGCCCTTTATCTGCCATTCGGACGGAACCTCCAAATCGTCAAAGGAGCTGACATCGAAGTCGGGAGCATAGTAGCCCTCGATAATGTCGTTGACGCTCTCGCAATAGCGGAATTTCCAAATTCCGTTGAGGCTGACGGTCTTTTTCTCCCATGCGGCGCTGCACGGAAAGCCGGCTGCGCTGCGCTGCTCTGTGTTGACAGAATATACATCTATATCCTGCCACATTTCTTTCTTTGCATTTTTTGCCATGATTACCCTCCGAGGATATAAAAGTCTTGCAATAATATTATCATACAGCGGGCGCTGTAGTCAAGCGGGAAGGGCTATTAAAACGGCGTGCGCCGCTTTTTAAAGCCCGCACGCCGTTAAAAATCAGTTGAGCTTATCGTATGCCTTCAAAAATTCCGTCACGTCGGAAAGCATTTTTGCCGTGCCGCCCTCCGAATTGCTCTCGAGGTTCAAGACGAGAATCGGGTCATGCACGCTCATGCGCAGCAGGAACCAGCCGTCGCCGTTTGACTTATCGGTATTTATCCTGATGCCCTCATAGTTTATCTTCTCGGCCTGCCAGCCGTTACGCTTCTCGGCGAGCGCTTTTAGGTCGGCTATAACCTTATCGCCGTAGGGCTTGAAATCCTCGAGGTCGATTTTGAATCTGCGTTCAAGCTCCTCCGCCGGCTCTTCGAGGTCGGAGATGAAGCTCTCGAGGCTGCCGCCGCTCTTTTTGAGCAGAGCCGCTTTGATTATGAGCTTCGTGACAAGATACGCGCCGTCGTCGAGATAATAGTTCTCCCTGAACGCGGCGTGACCGGAGGTCTCTATCGCAAGCGGGCAATCGACTCCCGCACGGTTCAATTCAATCTGCTTGTTGATGACGTTCTTGTAGCCGCGCTTGAAGCGGATATGCTCGCCGCCGTGCGCCTCGATAAACTTCGTGAGTCCCGCAGAGGTCACGGAGTCGGTGACTATAACCGCGCCGGGCTCGTTTTCAAGAATGACCGCCGATATCATGGCGACAAGGCGGTTGCGGTTGAGCTCTCTGCCGTCGGAGAGGATGCAGCCCGCCCTGTCGACGTCGGTGTCAAAGACTATGCCGAAATCGGCGTGCGTGCTCTTGACCCGCTCTGCGGCGCTGTCTATCATCACGGAGGACTCGGGGTTCGGAACATAGACGGGGAAGTTACCGTCCGGCTCGAGGTTCATGCTCGGCGAGACATCCGCGCCGAGAGGGGCGAGAACCTCGGAGGCATAGAAACCGCCCGCACCGTTTCCCGCGTCAACCATTATGCTCATGCCCGCAAGGGGCTTATCGGCCTCATCGGCGCCTATGCCCTTGCAGATAAGCGAGCGCAGGTGCGCGGCGTACTGCTTCATATGGTCGCAGGACGTTATCTTCGCGGGGACATTGCCGAGCTCGATATTCTCGGCCTTTTCGAGTATATAAGCGATATCGGGCGAGTCGAGGCCGCCGTCAACGGTAAAGAATTTCAGTCCGTTTCTGTCGCCCGGGTGGTGGCTCGCGGTCATCTGCACGGAGCCGTCGCAGGGCAGGTCGAGCACCGCCATAAACATAGCGGGAGTGGAGCTTAACGCGCAGTCGATTATATTGACTCCGCGCAGAGCGAGTCCGCGGACGACCGCCGCGCTTATGCGCTCAGCGGAAAGGCGCGGGTCATGGCCTATGGCAACAGTCAGCGCCTCCGCCGCCTTGCCCGTCTTTTCGGCGAGAAAATCGGCAAAGGCCGCGCTCGCTCGCGCGATAAATTCATCGCTCATATAGAGCGGCTCGTCACCGTTTCCTATGCCTATTCCGCGAATATCCGTTCCGCTCTTGAATTTTTTGTAGATGCCTGTCATGTCGTTCCTCCTGTTTGCAACCCGCGTCAGTCGGCGCAGATATCATTTTTTATTTTTTCATAGGTCTTTTCACCTATTCCGTCAACATTTGTTATCTCCCACGGATATATAAAATCTCCGTGCTCCTCACGGTAGCTGACAATACTCTCCGCCTTCTTCTCCCCTATCCCGGCGAGCGCGGTAAGCTCGTCTTCGTCGGCGGAGTTTATGTCTATTCCGTAAGCGCTGCCGTCTGTATATTGAACCGTGCTCGCGGCTCGGCTCGGAGATAAGCGCAGAGCCAACGCGGCCGTAAGTGCGGCGGCGAGCAGAATAAACGCGGACGCCGCAAGCAGAAGTTCGTTTTTCGATCTGCTCACAGCGCCCACCTCCGGTAATTTATTGAGTTTATTGTAACATATGGCAGGAGGGATTTCAACCGATTATTATTTCAAGAATCCCACCAACTCATCCGTGTCGCGCGGATTGATACGCTTGGAGATTATATAGGTTTTGTCGCTGCCGTCCGGGTTTCTCTCGCCGAAGCGTCCGTAGGACGAGGTGACTGCCGTGCCGTCGGGGAGCACGACGTTTCCGCAGTAGGCGGTGTCGGCGTTGGCTTTAATCTCCGGCTCGGTCTGGCCGTCGAGATAGGTATGGGCTATCTTGATGCGGTAGTCGCCCTCCGTGCCGTTTTTGAGGTCGTCGTAGCTGCCTATCCACGCTATCCAGCCCTCGCTGTACCAGTCGCCGTTATCGGAATAAAGCTTCAGCTTCTCCGGGGCGCGCTCTATCGAGCGGAAGGTTATGAACAGCCTGCCGTCCTTTAAATAGTCCGCCTTGTGGCGCTCGCCGTTGAGCGCGGATGGGGCGTGAACGGGCTCGGACCATGTCTTGCCCTCGTCGCGTGAAAACGAGATCAAAGAGTTTTCTTTCTTGGTGTTCGAGCGCGAGATGAGGCAGAGCTCGTCGCCCTCTCCGCCGTCACTCCTGATAACCTCGACCTCGCACATATTCGAGCGCAGCTCCGCATCTCTGTGGGCGGCGAAATACTTCTCCGGCTTGCTCCAGCAAACGCGTCCGTCGGGGGTAAAGCTTAAAATCGTCTTGTAATTATAAAAATTGCCGTCGTGGAAAAAGCCCATCCATTTGTCAACGAATTTGCCGTTCTCCTTGAGCCTCGTAAGCGACGCCATGGCGACTATCGGTATCAAATCGCAGCCGTCGGCCTTTGAATAGAAGGTCTCAAATTCACTCCACGTCTCGCCCTCGTCGCAGGAGACGGAGCAGTTGAAACCGCCGGGGGTGTCCATATCGGGCCACTTGGAGTTTGCGGAGACAAGAATGAGCTTGTCGGGCGTGCCGTCCGAAAATTCGAGGCGGTAGACAGTCGGGGTCTCAAGCGATTTTTTCCACGATTCGGGCGGGACTGCGATACATTTTGTGTAGCTGAGTCCGCCGTCCGCGCTTATCTTATTGAGCACCGCTCCCTTGCCGTGTCCGTGGGGATAGACGGTTAGAATATCGCCGTTTTTAAGCAGGACGGAATCGGGGTGGCCTAAATAGCTCTCGCTGTCGTCTACCACGGTCTGCTCATAGAGATAGGCGTATTTCTCCGGCGTGTTCTCCGGGCGCTCGCTCAGGTCTAACTGCGGAATATTATAGTTGTTGCCGATAAATTCTTCCATATCTTACTCCGATATTGCTCTTATTCTGAACGCCTTGACGCCGTGCGGCTCAACAAAGGCGCTGAGAGTGGTATTTATAACCGAGGTCTCCTTCGTCCAAAGGTCATAGACCTCGTACTCCTGCGCCAAAGGAGTTGTGACATACGAGCGGCAGACGATATCGTCCATGCGGTGCTCGAAATATCTCGTGTCGCTGCCCTTGTTGAAGAAGCAGACCGCGACATCGCCGTTTTCGAGAGGCTTTATGAGCGTATCGGCTATGAGCGTTGTCTTTATTCTTCTGCACTGCTCGCCGAGCGCATCCTGATCAATCGCTATCATGTCTCTGTCGGTGAGTATTCTCAGCGTCTCATTCTCCGTGTCGGCGGTTCCGTCCTCGCGGATAAACTCGCGCACGTCGTTGCCGAGAATCAGCGGAGCCGCCATGAAGCACCAGAGGGTGAAGTGGCTGCGGTTCTCCTCAAAGGTCAGATCGCCGTTGCCGACCTCAAGCATATCCGGGTCGTTCCAGTTGCCCTTGCCCGCATATTTAAAGAGGTTGACGTTAATCTCGTATGTGCCGACAACAGACTTCCAATTTGCCTGGATATCGGGCGTGGTGCGCCAGAGATTGCCCGCCGCCGCGCCCCAGCGCCACGGGAGATTTCTGCCCCACTCGCAAATCGAATAGACTATCGGGCGCTCCTCGGTGCCGTTTCTGTCGGCATACTCGGCGGTTGCGCGCATGAGCTCTCTGCCCATTTTGGCATACTGCACTGCCGCGCTGTCCTGCCTCGAGGCTATGGGATTCTCAAGCTCTATTGTGTTCGCGCCCGCACGGAGCTTTATCTTCACCTGATGTCTGCCGTCGGCGGTGAAGCCCTTTGTCGGCGGGACGGTGGTCGCGTACTTGTCCTCGCCGTTGACGGTGACCTCGAGATATTTGAAGCTGTTGCTCTTCTTTCTGATTCCGAGGGTCAGAGAATATTCGCCGTTCTCCGGCACATCGACGCCGAACAGAGCCGAGCCTCTGTGCGCGGAGAGCCCCGAGATATATCTGCCCGAATCGAGGCGCTCGTCCTCGAGTATCTTTGCGTCGCCGAAAAGTGACGCATCGTCTGCGGGAATAACCGTTTCAAAAGAGCCGTCCGAATTTGCGACGCTGATATATTCGATATAGGGCGCGCGCATCGGGATGGGCACGTTGTGGCAGAAATCGTATTTGAAATATTCGACTCCCCACTCGGCGAAGGTGTCCGCGTCTGTCGCCTCGTTGCCGAGACTCGCGGGCAGATCCTCGCAGGTCAGGGTGCCGTTTGAGGAATATATGCCGAGCTTGAGTCCGAGATCGTTGACGCTCTTGACAAGCGCGGGCATACCGCTGGGAAAATTCGAAAAATCGCCCTGGAGTCTGCCGTTTTCGTCGCGCATGGAGGACTGCCAGCAGTCGTCGAGGTTGACATACTCATACCCCGCATCCGCAAGCCCGCTCGTCTTCATCGCTTCGGCAATCTCGAGAATAAGCTTCTCGTCTATCCTGTTTCTGAATGCGTTCCAGCTCGACCAGCCCATGGGCGGGGTCAGAGCGGTGCCGTTATAGAATTTTTCGTCGGTAGGAAAAGTGAGCTTGACGCTGTTCAGAGCGTTCTTCGCCATATCCTCGGCCTCGTTTTTACCGGGCAGGATATTCGGCGCAAACTTCTTGATCGCCGCATAAGCTCCCGCGGCGATACCCGCAAGCGCGGTGATTTTAAATATCGATCCCATGAATATCATCCTTTCATTTAAAAGCTAAAAGCAAAATTAAAAATCCACTTCCGCGAGGTTGTAAACCCGAGAAAACTGTGGTATTATTTAATTGAACAAAAGACGCCCTCAAGGCTGCCTTTTGACAGTGCCGCAGTTATCCCTGCAACACTAAAAATATTATCATATATATACTTTTTGTCAAGGCAAAAAGCAAAGATACGGAGGAAAACATGAGCACACGGAGACTTGTTAAAACATTCTGCGACCTCGTTTCGACGGGCAGCGAAACGGGACACGAGCGCGCATTCTGCCTGGAGCTTGAAAAGGCACTTACCGAGGCGGGCTTCGAGGTCGAGCGCGACGAGGAGGCCGGCAAAAAATGCGGCTCGGACGGCTTCAATATATACGGCTATCTTCCCGGCGAGGGCGAGAGCATACTTCTCTCCTGCCACACCGATACGGTAACTCCCGGCGCGGCGGTCACTCCCGTTGAGCGCGACGGGTTCATATATTCGGACGGCACGACGGTTCTCGGCTCAGACGACAAGTCCGGCATAGCGGAGATAATCGAGGCCGTAACAAGGCTCAAAGAGAGCGGCGAGAAAAACAGAGCCGTCGAGGTTCTGTTCACCCTCTCCGAGGAGACCGGAATGCTCGGCTCGCGCTTTGCGGACTACGACAGGATAAAGAGCAAGGCCGCCATAGTGCTCGACAGCGAGGACATCGGCGAGATAGTCAACTCCGCCGCGGCGAATATAGTTATGTCGATAAGCTTCTTCGGCAAGAAGGCGCACGCCGGCGTATGCCCCGAGAACGGCATACACGCACTCAAGGCTGCGGCATACGCGGCGGCGAACATCCCCGTGGGTCATGTTGACGACATAAGCGTGCAGAACATCAGCAATTTCGTCTCCGAGGGTCCGACCAATATCGTAGCGGACAAAGCGTCGTTTGACATGGAGTTCCGCTCATACGACGAGGACACGGTTCAAAAGCATATCGCGGACGCACTCGCCGTTATGAAAGAGGCGTGCGAGAAGTTCGGAACAACATTCGAATACGAAAGCGAGCGCCACTCCGGCGCATTCACGGTCGATCCCGAGTCTCAGCTTATAAAGGACATTTTCGCGGCATATGAGGCGGCGGGCATACGCCCCTATCTCTCAAAGACGCTCGGCGGCTGCGACGCTTCCAACATCGCACTGCACGACATAGCCGTTGTCAACATCGGCACGGGTATGTGCGACGTCCACACAACATCGGAGAAGATAGCTATAAAAGACATGGAGGACAGCACACGCTTCCTTTTTGAATTGCTCAAGGCATAAAGTATCCCGAAAGGAGATTTTGATATGAAGCTCATAACTGCCGTTATCGGCAAAAAAGATCTCAACCCCGTCTGCGATGCGCTCAGAGAAGCGGGCTATTCATTCACGAAGATTCCGACCTCCGGCGGATTCCTGCGCAACAGCAACATGACCCTGCTCATCGGCGTTGAAGACGACAAGCTCGCCCATGCGGTTGAACTGATAAACCAAAACTGCAAGAGCCGCACCGAGCAGAACGAGGACAGAAAGGCAAGGGTCGGCGGCGCAACTCTGTTTGTGACGGATGTTGAGCGGTTTGAAAAGATGTAAAAAACTATAAGCTGCCCGGATACCGGCGGCTGCGAAAGAAGCGAACGGCTGCAGCAAATTGCTGCGGCTGTTTTTTGTATAACGAAAAATATATAATAAAGAGCGCAGGGACAGAAAATGAACAATAGCGAAAACCGGTCGGAGCAAAAACTTCGACCGGTTTTTTATTTGAGATAAGCCGTAAATTCTATTGTGTTGCCGTCCGTAAGCTCGGCCTTTATCGAGCCCTTATGAGCCTCCGCTATGCCCCGCGCTATCGAGAGTCCTATTCCGAAGCCGCCCGCGCTTCGCGCCTTGTCGGTGCGGTAAAAACGGTCAAACAGCTTCTTTGTCTCGTCCGCGTCAACATTTTCGCAGCCGTTTGATGAACGTATAACAACACCCCGTCTGTCCTTTTCAAGCCTTAGCGTTATAGGGGAGCCGGGAGAGGCATATTTCACGGCGTTGTCAATCAAAACGGATACCAATCGGCGCACCGCATACTCGTCGCCCGTATAGCGAATACCCGGAGCGATATCCGTTTCGAGCCTGTGCCCCGGACGATAAGGCGGTGGCTGCGCGTTCTGCGTTCCTCTTTGGATAGCTTCTGACGCAACATCTTTTCTCGGTTCTCAAACTGCCGGATTTTCTTCTTTCCGTCCTCAATCTCGGCTTGCAACTCCTCGCGGGTTTTCTCTCTCGGTTTCGTCATGGGTGGTCGCTCCTTTCTGCCCGTCGGCATAAAAATAGAGCAGCCGTTTTCAAATTGAAATGGCTGCTCGTGGCGGTGTTATTCAGTTCTTGTCAGCTCCCAGATAAACGAGAAGTTGCCGTTGTGAAGGTTATGCTCATTTTGCGTTATTACTGTTTCGAACTCTGTCATTCATTCTTTTCACTTTGCGTTTCCATACAAAATATTGAATGAGCCAAGTGATGACGGAAATTGCAACGAATATTCCTACATATGAAAGAATACCAATGGCATTATGCTTCATCCAATTCGTAATATAGGCAATCGGAAACAACGTAACACATACAATGGCAAAGTAAATTCCGCTTTGCTTTGCAAGGCTCCACGAATCAATTTCCCAAATAACGGAAGCCATTGCGAAGCCTGTACCCAAAATTCCGCAGAGAATTGTTTGAAGAATAACTGCGTTTAATTCATTTTTCATTGTATCAATCAGCTCAGGGGTGACAGGATAGAACGAACCATCTCCTATGCACATTGATATAATCACAGTTATTACAAAACCGATAGCAATGCCGAGAGGGAATCCGAGAAGCCCACGCTGAATCATCTTTTTTTTCATTTTTACCACCTCATATTCCTAATAATTGTTTGATCTTGGCGACAAAACGCCTTGAAACATAAGTAACCGTCCCATTTGAAAGCGTAACACAAATTGTTCCTGCAAAGCTTAAATCAAAACCCTTGACTTTTCTCAGATTGATAATATCCGAGTTTGATATTCGGACAAAAAAGTTGCTGTCCAGCCGCTGCTCCATTTCGTAAAGCCGCAGACGGAGCGTGTACTCACCGTGATTTGTTTCGGCAAACACTTTGCCTGATACAGCAAAAATGCGGTAAATATCAAACGGCTCCAACACTTCGACAATATCATCTTTGAATCCGACAATCATTTTCGGCTGCTCGTCTGAAAGCCTTTTCATGATTTCATTGATTTCGTCGGTCATTTTGTTTGTCACAACGATGATTTTGGGTTCCTTGCAGTTCTCATCTAACTTGATTTCAATTTGCATTTGCTCACCTCCTCTTTGTTACGGTTACAGTATAAGAAAATCGAGAATCGATTTCCACTGATTCTCGACAGGTGGTCGTTTTCAGACCATAGACGGTAGATTATATAAATAATCTTCCTCATCAAATTCGCATTTGTTGCTCTGACAACAGATAAAGTATACCACAAGACTGTGAATATTTCTACCTGCTATTTCAGCCTGTCGGCGGCGTTACTATCTCTGGCATATTGCCGCGCCGCTTTCCGGCGTTCCTCGCTGTATGGGGCGGTCAGACGAAAGGAGAAACGCCCCTTTGCAATATCAAACGCCATACAGCCCGTTTCGGGGTCTGTGTCGGTCTGGCGGCACTGGTCGGGGTGCTGTCCGGCGTAGGCGGCAAGCCGCTTCTTTAAGTCGGTGTTGTGGGTGCGAATATGGATAAGGGTGTCTTTTTCGTCAAACCATATATCGGTGGTCTTTTCCTGCTTGGTAAGCCCTGTTCTCATAAGCTCTCCTTTCTGCGCCCCTGTTACGCAATAGGGTCATTTTTCGGGTGTTTTTCCCGGCTCTTGACTTGGGGAAAATGAGGACAAGGCGGACAACCCGGACAGCAGCCCGGCGACACACCGCCCGACGGCGATCCGCGCCAAAACGGCTCGGGACAGAGCGGGCAGAAATCAAACTCACGGAGCGCTAACCAAAACAGTCAAACGGCATAAAGCGCATAAAGAAGCCCTTCCGTGCAGCGCATGGGAGGGTGAGTTTTGCATATATTCAGTCGCAGAATTCGTTTTCGCCTTTTCTGCGGCTTTTAGTTTGCACGGCGCTGTTCGTTTGAGGGCATCATAATGACGCAAATTGTGGGTTGCACAAAAAGCACGCGGAGACAGCCTTATGCTTAGTCGGCAGATTGGGACTCGAGCCTCTATAGCTCCCGCTTTGACGCTGTCTCCGTACTGTGACAAGCGAAAAACCTGCCACAGGTAGACCGTGGCAGGTTATGTATCGAAAAATTACAGCTCGTTTATCATTGTGAGCAGGTCAACATAGAAAACTCGGACATTATGCTTGACGAGCAGGCCGCCGTTTATCGAGAGGTGGTCGCCGCTGTAGGTCGGCATTATGTTCCACACACCTGCTTCGACTTTTCCGCCGTTATAGATTGTCGAGGGCGCGTTGAACGGCGCGAGGGCAGAATATGTGCTGACAAGTCCGTCATTCTCGAACCACTTTTCATCTACGACGTAACCGTCCTTGGTGGTGCAGGTGAACTTGCCCATTCTTATTGAGCACGCTCTGAAGAGCCTGTTGATATTGCCGTCAACCGGGCTGTGAGTTCCGTCTGCGTTCTGCTTTGTGACGCTGCACGGATAGGAGAAATAATAGACATTCTCAAGCGTCGAGATATTCTTGTTCATCGCCATGGCGTGGTCGATATCCATATCGTACTCCGCACTGTCGGAAAGAGCTCTGTCGAGATGCGGCGCTGTGGCAACGGTGAGCATGGCAATAACCGCACGCTCCTCGGCGGTGGCGTTGATATCCTTGAGTATCGCCTCGCGGATGAGATAGGCGGTCGTGCCGTTATGCGGAGCGGCGAGCGCGGTTACGGAATATATCCAATCGCCCTTTCCGCCCGTGAACAGGTCGGAGACATCGTCGCCCGATGCCTTGCGCTCGGCCTCGCTGCCGTTTGCCATAAGCTCCGCCAGAAGTCTGACCGTTACGCCGCCGAACGAGTGACCGAGAAGATTTATCTTTTCCTCGGCGCTCCACTCGTCAATAAGCGGATCGGATGAGAAATCCTCGCCGTATCTGGCGTGGCGGCAGCGCTTGGAATGCTCCTCGCCGTAGTCGGTAACGGTGCCGGTGAGCTGGGCATAGAGCTCGCAGGCTCTGTCCCACGCGCTTCCCGTGGGGTCGACCGACGCGGAATAGCACTCAAAGCCGCGCGCGTTGAGATACTGCATCAAATCGCCGCCGAACATACCCCAATAGGGCATAAAATCGTCATACCACTCGTAGCTGCCCCAGCCCGCAAGACCGTGAACGAAAACGTTGGCATACTCGGTGTTGAACTTCGAGTCGTCAACCTCAACGTGCGGAATGTTGAGCGCAGGGAAGCAGAACATAATTACGGATACGATAAATGAAATTATTTTTGCCACATAATCATCCCTTTTTGTGATTATAATTGCCGGCGGTTATTCTCCGAACGCGCCGTTAACAAGCTAATTATATATGGAATTTATATCCTTTGTCAATCGCTTTAAAAAAACAAAAACGGGGCAATTTTTCAGCCCCGAATTCAGTCGGTTTTTTACCATTTTTCGCGCACAAGTCGTGAGTTCAGAGCTTTTAGCTCCTCCCTGCGCTCTTTGTAATCCGGACACCGCGAGGCGACAAGCCGCCAAAACGCCGCCGAATGATCCATGTGCTTAAGATGCGAAAGCTCGTGGATTATGCAGTAATCGACAGCGCCCTCGGGCGCCATAATGAGAAACAGCGAGAGGTTTATATTCCGCTTTGAAGTACATGACCCCCAGCGGGTTCTCGCGGAATTTATCTTGACGGAGGTGACGGTTTCGCCGAAGCTGTCCGCGAGCTCATATGTTCTTTTGACGAGGTAATCTTTCGCTATCGAGCGATAGACCTCCTTGAGCGCGGCCGCCGTCTCATCTGGAGAAAGTCCGTCGGGGACAAAGAAGCTGCCGCCGTCAAAGCCCGCTTGCCTGCTTTTGACAACCGTCAACGGATATTCGCGCCCGAAAAGGAGCAGTCCCGTCTCCCCTCCCGGAACAAACGAGTCGGAGATCGCCTTGCGCTCCTGTGCTTTCGCGAGATTTTCGAGCACCCATCCGCGCTTTTCAAAAAGGAAATCCTCGATATGTTTAAGACTCATGCGGCGCGGGGCATGAACCAGCACCTTTGCGTCGCGCGAAATTTTTATGCTCAGCGTCCTGCGGTCGGAGCGCGAAAGCTCATATTGAAATCCAAGCTCCGGCATCACTCTATACCCATGTCTCTCTTGAACTGTTCCGTCAGCTCGCGCATCTAATCTATCTCCATGCGGCGGCTGAGAGTGAACGCGGAGGCGTCCTTTGAGCGGCAGTCACAGCCCATCGGCACGCCCTCGAGGGACAGATAATACTTCGCGTTGACGGGATAAACCTGGCACTCGGCGAGAGATGCAAAGCCGAGAAAAGCCTGAACTTTTTTTGCCTTTTCCGGCTCTTTTTCAAAGTTTTTGCAGAGCCACGAATAAATCTCAGGGTGGAAATTCGCCATAACTCCGGAGAAGCCGGCGCAGCCCATTTTCAGCGTTTCGAGCAGACTCGCGGAGTTGGCGTTGAATATCTTGAGCCCCATGCCGTCAACGGCTCTGAGCTTTTCGTTTATCATGCCGGGGTCGCAGCAGGTGTCCTTGAGAAAGGTGAATCTGCCGGACTCGGCGAGCTTTTTGAGCACGGAGGGAGTCATAACGCGCTTATAGGGATAGGGACACTCGTATATGCCGAAATTGATGTCGCCCACCGCTTCGACCGCCCTGTCGATATTTTTGAGGAACACGCTGTCGTCCTCATCTTCAGACGCAAATCTGTTCGAGATGAACACATAGGCGTCGATGCCCTCCTGAATGAAGGCTTTTGCCTGCTCTATCTGCGTATCGAGGTCGTCCGCGACATGACCCGAGGCGACGACCGAGATATTTTTCGACGTATGCCGCATGACAAAATGCAGCAGCTCGAGCCGCTCCTCGAACGAGAGGAAAAAAATCTCGCTCGACTGGCAGATGGCGAAAATTCCGTCAACCTTCTTCTCCGCATACCAGTTTATGAGCGTTTCGACTGCCGCATAGTCTATTTTATTGTCCTTTGTAAACGGCGTTATCATCGTCGGATATACACCGTTCGGAATCGTATTTTTCATTTTTTATCCCTCCGAAAATCAGTCTAACTAAGTTTATCACATCGGAGAAAATTGTCAAGAAAATCAGGCGGACAGGTTGCGCCGCAGGAGCGCGAGCACGGCTTTTTCGCGCCGCGATACCTGCACCTGCGACATTCCGAGCAGCTCGGCGGTTCGGCTCTGGGTCATGCCGCGATAGTAGCGCAGGCTTATCATCTCGCGGTCGCGGTCGGGGAGCATGGCTATCACTTCGCGCAGGGCTATGAGCTCAGACGCGGCGTTTTCGGGCGACTCGACGGGCAGGTCTATCTGCCCCTCTCCGTCATCGGTGCAGGCGGTCAGGGACACGGCGGGCATGGCGGCATTTAGCAGCTGCGCCGTCTGAGCAACGTCGCTGCCGAGGCGCTGCGCCAGCTGGCCTACTGTAGGCTCGCAGCCGAGCTCGGCAGTCAGCGCCTCCTTTTCGCGCATGGCGGCGCGCGCCTTTTCCTTGAGCGCGCGCCCGACCTTTACGCTGCCGCCGTCGCGGAAAATGCGCTTTATCTCGCCGAGAATGACCGGCACGGCATAGGTCGAAAACGAAAAGCCGCGCTCAGGGTCAAAATTTTCGGCGGCCTTTATAAGCCCGACGCAGCCCGCCTGAAAAAGGTCGTCGTACTCCGCGCCCTTGCCTCGGAATTTGTTGGCGCAGGCGTGGACGAGACCGATATTCTTTTCAACGAGATCATTGCGTTCAGCTCTGTCCATCGCCGCGTCCTTTTATAAGCTTGTCCATGGTAACGCTCGTGCCCCTGTTCGGTGCGGAGCGCACGCGCACCTTGTCCATAAAGCTCTCCATGACGGCGAAGCCCAATCCCGCACGCTCGCCGCCTAATGTTGTAAACAGCGGCTCCATCGCCTGGCGCACATCGGCTATACCGCACCCGCGATCTCTTATTCTGATGCGCACGAGTCCGTCGTCAAACAGCCCTACCCATATGTATATATCCCCCACGCTCTCGGGATAGGCGTGGACGATGCAGTTTGTCACCGCCTCGCTGACGGCGGTTTTGATATCCGATATTTCTTCAACCGTCGGGTCCTGCTGAGCCGCAAACGCCGAGACTGCGACACGAGCGAAGCTCTCGTTGACGGAGCGGCTCTCCAATTTCAGGCTCATCTGATTGACAGGCTTTCTCCTACTCATGTTTATCCTCCTTGTTTCTTTTCTGCGACAGAGTGCACAGCGCCTGCATACCCGCAAGACGCATCATTTTGTAATCGCGCTCGCTGAGATTCGTGACCTCGAGCCTCCCCTGCCAACCCTGCAAAAGCCTGTAACGACCCATGACAAGTCCGACGGCGGAGCTGTCCATAAAGGTTACATTCTCAAAGTCGAGGCGCAGGATTTTCGGCTGCTGAGCCACGGCGGCGGCATCGATATCCGCACGCATTGCGGCGGCGGTGTGGTGGTCGATCTCGCCCGAGAGCAGCGCACTGACGCTCAACGGATTGGAAATTATTTCAACACCCATGTTTTTTCCTCCTTTGGGGTGATATCTGTCAATTAACAGCTTGTACCGAATAACAAAAATTATGCGCGGTGAAAGAAAAATCGCATATATCGCTCAGCCGCGGGGAAGCCGACTCTTTAGCTTGTCCGAAATAAAAAGCGGGACGGACTATTACCAACAAAGATAATAATCCATCCCGTTTGAAAATCCTGCCGAATTGCGGCGGATTAAATATTTTTATTTTCCAAGAGATATTCGCGCACCTCGCCCGCCAGGTAGAACGAGCCGCAGACAACGAGCGTGCCGCCGCTTTGCCTTATATCGTCGATTGCCGCGCGGCACGCTTTTATCGGGCTTTCAACAGGTGTGCAGTCGGCGCAATAGTTGCTTGCGAGCCTGCTCAGAGGCTCGGGAGCCATACTGCGGGGGTTATCTGGAGCCGTCAGATACATTTTCTCAAACAGCGGCGCGGTCAAGCGCAGATAGGTGTCGCAGTCCTTGTCACCCATGAGCGCGCACACGGCGACGCGCCTGCCCTGCGTAAAGCGCTCCAAAAAGGCCTTGAGCGCCGAGGCGCAGCCCTCGTTGTGACCGCCGTCAAGAATGATTCTGTCGCCGATAAGCTCCATTCGCGCGGGCATGCCGGCGTTTGACAGTCCGCGCTCAATCGCTCCGTCACCGACGCTCAGACCGCATTCGCGCACGGCGGTGACGGCCGTCAGCGCATTTTTTATCATGTGGTCGCCCGCAAACGGTATGTGCAGCTTCAGCGAGTCGAAGATAACATCCGTGCCGCGCACCGTCTCATCGACAACGCGGCAGGCGCTCATGTCCGGCACGACAAGCCTGTTGTGCTCGCGCTCAGCGGTCTCGGTTATGACGCTCAGCGCCTCCGGGGACTGCTCGGGATACATGACCGTAACGCCGCCCGGCTTGATTATTCCGCACTTCTGCGCGGCTATCTCAGAGAGCGTATCGCCGAGAATCGCAGTGTGATCCGTTGAAATCGAGGTTATAACGGAGACGAGCGGAGTTTTTATAATATTTGTTGAATCGAGCAGCCCGCCGAGCCCGACCTCGAGCACGACGACATCGCATTTTCGCTCTTTATACCAAAGGAACGCGGCGGCGGTCAGAGTCTCAAACTCGGTTGCGACAATTCCGCGTTTATCGAGCTTGCCGCACGCCGATTTAACGCGCGCGACAACAGCTGCAAGCTCATCGGGAGGAATCATTTCGCCGTCAATTTGCAGCCGCTCGCGAAAATCGATGACATAGGGCGAAGTGAACAGCCCTGTTTTGTATCCGGCGGCGGAGAGCATACAGGCTGTCATGGTGCTCGTCGAGCCCTTGCCGTTGGTCCCGGCAACATGGATAAAGCGCAGTTTGTCCTGCGGATTGCCCACGGCGGCGCAGAGCGCCTCAATGCGCTCCATACCCGGGTGTATGCCAAAGGTCAGACGCGAATGAATATATTCGATTGCTTCGGTTGGGGTCATCGTTTTTCCTCCGTAAAGCGTCAAAGGACGGGACATTTCCCGTCCTTTGCAGGTTAGTTTTTATGAGAGAATGTGCACAAACGCAATAAATTCCGAATTCGCACGGTTCTCACAACGCAGTATCACGCGAAATTACGCATTGGCGACGAAATTTCTTGCACAAGGCAGCCAATAGCGGAATTTTGGGTGAGACAAGGCGTGAGGTTCTGCACGAGAGGAAGCGTACGTCGGTACGTGACCGAGCGGGCACGGTTCTCACAACGCAGTATCACACGAAATTATGAGCCATCTTCCCGAACTGCGAGAAATTGTGCAGAGCAAGGCGTGGGGTTCTGCGGGCAAAGGAGCGCACTTTGTGTGCGTGACTGCCGCCCGCACGGTTCTCACAACGCAGCTATGTGCGATTTCTCCGCGGTTCACACGAAAAGGCAGCCAATAGCGGAATTTTGGGTGAGACAAGGCGTGAGGTTCTGCGAATGAAGGAGCGCACTTTGTGTGCGTGACTGAATTCGCACGGTTCTCACAACGCAGTATCACGCGAAATTACGCATTGGCGACTAAAAAATTCTTGCACAAGGCAGCCAATAGCGGAATTTTGGGTGAGACAAGGCGTGAGGTTCTGCGAATGAAGGAGCGCACTTTGTGTGCGTGACCGAGCGGGCACGGTTCTCACAACGCAGTATCACGCGGAATTACGCATTGGCGATCTTAGAGAGGCTGTCGTTAAGCATAGCAATCTTCTCATTCAGCTTTCTCGCCGCTTCGCGCTGAGCATCGACGACCTGGGCGGGAGCCTTGGAGACGAAGTTCTCGTTGGAGAGCTTCGCGTTGATGCCGTCAAGCTGCTTCTGAGCGGAGGCCAATTCCTTGTTGAGCCTTGCGCGCTCGGCCTCGAAATCGACGAGGTCGCCCATGGGGATGTATATCTTGGCGGCGTCGGTAACGATGCAGACTGCGCCGTCTATCTCAATGCCGTCCTCAACCTCGACCTCGGACGCGCCCGCGAGCTTCTGCATGAACTCGACGGAGAGCTTAAAGGTGTCGACATGGGAGGTGCTGATATATATTTTAGCCTTCTTGGAATGGGGAACATTCATCTCGGCGCGGCGGTTTCTTATCGCCCTGACCGCGTCCATAATCATGTTCATCTGCTCCTCTTCGGCAGCAAAGCAGAGGGACTCCGAATACTGCGGCCATGCGGAGACCATTATGCTCTCGCCCTCATGCGGCAGGGACTGCCATATCTCCTCGGTCACGAACGGCATGAACGGATGGAGGAGCTTCAGGACGTTGGACATGACATATATGAGCACGCGCTTTGCACACTGCGCGGGCTCTCCGCCCTTTTGCAGACGAATCTTCGCAAGCTCGATATACCAGTCGCAGAAAACATCCCAGATGAAATCGTAGAGCTTCTGAACGGCGATTCCGAGCTCGAATCTCTCAAGATTATCGGTAACCTCTCTGACGAGGTCGTTATAGAGGCTGAGCACCCACTTATCCTCGAGCGCAAGTTCTTCGGGCAGTTCCGCCTGCTCGGAGCCGTCGAGATTCATGAGGATAAAGCGTGCGGCGTTCCAGAGCTTATTGGCAAAGTTGCGGCTCGCCTCAACCTTTTTGTCGGAATATCTCATATCGTTTCCGGGACTGTTGCCGTTGGCAAGAGTAAAGCGCAGAGCATCCGCGCCGTACTTGTCAATGACCTCGAGCGGGTCAATGCCGTTGCCCAGAGATTTTGACATCTTTCTGCCGAGCTCATCGCGGACAAGGCCGTGAATAAGCACGGTATCAAACGGAACCTGTCCCGTCTGCTCTATGCCGGAGAACATCATTCTCATGACCCAGAACGGGATTATATCGTAGCCCGTAACAAGGGTGTTGGTGGGATAATAGCGCTTGAAGTCCTCGCTGTCGGTATTCGGCCAGCCGAGGGTCGAGAACGGCCAGAGAGCCGAAGAGAACCAGGTGTCGAGCGTATCGGGGTCCTGATGAATATGGGTGCTTCCGCACTTCGAGCACTTGTCGGGGGCGGTTCTTGCAACGGTTATCTCGCTGCAGTCGTCGCAGTACCATGCGGGGATACGATGACCCCACCAAAGCTGACGGGATATGCACCAGTCGCGGATATTCTCAAGCCAATGGAAATAGACCTTTTCAAAGCGCTTCGGGACAAACTTTGTCTCGCCGTTTTTAACAGCGTCGATAGCAGGGCCCGCGAGGGGCTTCATGCTGACGAACCACTGCTTTGAAACGCGGGGCTCAACGGTAGTCGAGCAGCGGTAGCAGGTGCCGACATTGTGGCTGTAATCCTCGACCTTGACGAGAGCGCCCTCCTCTTCAAGATCCTTGACGATAGCCTTTCTCGCCTCGTATCTGTCCATGCCGGCATACTTCGGATAGTCATCGACTATCTTTGCGTCATCGGTCAGGACGTTTATAATGGGCAGGTTATGGCGCAGACCGACCTCGAAGTCGTTCGGGTCATGCGCGGGGGTAATCTTAACGACACCGGTGCCGAAGTCTATCTCGACATAATCGTCGGCGACAACAGGTATCTCGCGGTGGACTATTGGCAGGATGAGCGTCTTGCCGACGACATCCTTATATCTCTCATCGTTGGGGTTGACCGCAACGGCGGTATCGCCGAGCAGGGTTTCGGGTCTTGTTGTGGCGAGCTCAAGATAGCCGCTTCCGTCCTTAAAGGGATAGCGCAGATGCCAAAAGTGACCCGCCTGATCCTCATATTCAACCTCTGCGTCGGAGATGGAGGTCAGGCAGTGGGGGCACCAGTTGATTATTCTCTCGCCCCTGTAGATAAGTCCCTTTTCATAGAGATTGCAGAAAACCTCGTTGACGGCCTCGTTGCAGCCCTCGTCAAGGGTGAAGCGCTCGCGCTCCCAATCGCAGGACGAGCCGAGCTTCTTGAGCTGCTCGATTATTCTGCCGCCGAACTTCTCCTTCCATGCCCATGCGCGCTCGAGGAAGCCCTCGCGGCCTACATCGTCCTTAGTGAGCCCCTCTTTGGCCATAGCCTCGACTATTTTAGCCTCCGTGGCAATTGAGGCGTGGTCGGTGCCGGGCAGCCAGAGGGTATCGTAGCCCTGCATACGGTGATAGCGGATAAGTATATCCTGGAGCGTATTATCAAGAGCATGACCCATGTGGAGCTGACCCGTAATATTCGGAGGGGGAATAACTATAGTATAGGGCTTCTTCTCTGGGTCGGGTTTGGCGTGAAAGAAATTGCCGTCAAGCCAAAATTTATAGGTTCTGTCCTCCACGTCCTTAGGATCATACTGCTTTGCGAGTTCCTTTGCCATAACATAATCCATTTCTCCGGCGAATAGATTTTACATGAACGCTGATTGCTCCGCGCCGGAGGAGCAGCGTTGATTTTACATTTCAAAAATCGGCGGCGATGCGGTATTTTGCACTGCATACGCCTTTTTGGGGGATTCCCCCTTTTCCGATGAATTACTCTATATTATCACATTCGGAAGCGTTTTTGTCAAGAGATTTAACGCTTTTTGACTTCTTCGGAGGCAAAAATGAAGAACACGAAACGGCTGCTGATAAATACGCTGACACTCTCGGCAACATCCTTTATCATGCGCACGGTCGGCGTTGCTTTCAACGTATATCTGACCGGGCGTTTGGGCGCGGCGGGAATAGGACTTTTTTCGCTCATATCCGATGTGTACGCCATGGCTCTGACCTTTTCTTTCGCGGGTCTGCCGCTCGCGTCGACGCGGCTCACGGTTGAAGATTCCGGGAAAAATGCCGGTCAGGGAGCATGGATAATGCGGCGCTGCTCGCTCTACGGGTTGGCGGTCGGCTGCGCTATGCTCGCCGCGGTGTGGGCGGGTGCCGAGCCTATAGCGAAAATGTGGCTCGGCGATATACGCACGGCATCGGCACTTCGCATACTCGCTTTAAGCCTGCCTGCGGCTTCCGTCGGCTGCGCGTTCGGCGGATATTTTACCGCGCGGCGCACGGTGCTGAAATATGCGGCGGTGCAGCTGTCCGAGCAGGCGGTCAAGATAGCGGTGTCGGTTTTGGCGCTTCACTTTTGGGCGGCAAAGGGTGCCGAATATGCCTGCGACGCAGTGGCACTCGGCATAACCGTGTCTCAGATAAGCTCGCTGATATGCGCCTTTTTGCTCTACAAATTTTCAAAACGTCAAAAGCCAAAGGAAAGGCTCCCCGGAGGACTTCGCGCTCTGCTGCGCATTGCGCTCCCGGATGCCGCAGGCTCCTGCGCGCGCTCGGTGCTGCTGACTCTTGAGCATCTGCTTATCCCCGTCTGCTTTCGCAGGTCGGGGCAGAGTGCCGGCGGCGCGATGACGCTGTACGGAGTTATTCACGGCATGGCTCTGCCGGTTATTCTCTACCCCGCCGCCATTATGACGGCTCTGTCGAGTATGCTCGTGCCCGAATTTGCCGAGTGTGCGGCGCGCGGGAATAAAGGCCGAATAGACAGCATGGCGGCGCGGGCAATAAAAATAGCCGTGCTGTTTTCCATGGGCACGGCGGGGATAATGTTCATTTTTTCCGAGGGGCTGTCGCAGTGCATCTACGGGGACGGGCAGTGCGCCGAATATCTGCGAGTATTAGCGCCGCTTTTGCCGATAATGTACACCGACACGACGGTTGACGGCATTCTAAAGGGACTCGACCAGCAGATCTATTCTATGCGCTACAACATAATCGACTCCGCGATGTGCGTTGCGCTCGTGCTGATACTCATTCCGAAATACTCCGTCAAGGGCTATATCGCAATACTTTTCATAAGCGAGATTGTGAACTTCTCTCTGAGCATACACAGGCTTTCAAAAGTATGCCGACTCGAAATAAATGTAGCGGACTCAATAATAAAGCCGACCGTCTGCGTGACGGCCTCGTTTCTTTCGGGGCTGCTGCTCTCCTCGGCGCAGGGCAGCGGAAAAGCCGCGCTGACAATCATAATAACTGTCAACGCGGCGGTATATGTTCTTCTGCTGGTGCTCACGGGGAGCATATCGGCGCAGGATATTATGTGGTTCAAAAATATTTTTTCGCGCGGCTCAGAATCTGAAAAACACGGGCTCGGCGCTGCTCGGATAAACAACCGTAAGCGTTCCCCGAGCCACTGAAATTTCGCTCTTTGCGCCGATAAATTCGTTGCTGACTCCGAGAGCATAAGTATTTTTTAACGTCCCGTTTTTGAGCCCGTATTTAAGCCCGCTCACAGTCACGCCGCAGGAGATATCCGAATGGGAAAACACGGACACGGTTCCCTTTGCGCCCTCTCCGAAAATTATTCCGCCGTCGGTTATTGAAGTAAACGAGGTTTCGCGCGCGTCGATAATCGCGTTCATCCCGCGGCTCGAAAGCAAAGAGATGAGCTGAATATTGGCAAGCGTATGGTCGGGTCTGCCGCCTGTCGCGCCGTAGAGAATGAAATTTTTATATCCGCGCTCTACACCCTCGGCGACTGCCGCGCCCATGTCGGTATCATTCTTTTCGCAGGGCAGGACTATAATATTCCGTCCGCTCGGAGTGTGCCCGAGGGAATCGAAATCACCTATGACAAGATCGGGCGTTATGCCGAGGTTTTGAAGATACCTAAATCCCTTATCGGCGGCGATAATAAAATCGTCCTCCCCTACGGAACGTATGCCGAAGAAGTCTCCGCCGCCGACTATATGACAAACTTTGTTCATGTTATCACCGTCCGTCCGTTTCTCTGACAATTATATCTCATTTTGTATGTTTTTTCAATCGCAGACATAAAAACCGCCCCGGAAATAATCCGGAGCGGTAATTTTTTATGCTGCCTCGTTTTCTTTCTGCGGCGCTGTTGTGCCGAAATCGGGAAGAGTGAACGGGAAGCGACGGGTCGTGCTCTCCGCCTCGGTATCTTCCGGTGCGGCATCAGAGGTATGCTCATGAACCGTACCGGCTTCGGTATGCGTCACCGTTCCCTCCTCGGCGGGTTTGCTCGCCTTCGCCGAGCCCGAGCCGCGGTTGCTGCTCGGAACTGCGCCCTTCTTGAGCAGGTCAACGGGAGACACGTGGTTGTCGCTTATCTTTATATTCGTATCGCCGTAAAGAGCGAGCTGAAGATCGCGCGCGACAATGGGATAATCGACTACCCAAACGGAAAGGGGCTGATTGATTATCTTGCCGTAATAGGTGTAGAGCTGAGCGGAGGTGTAGTTGCCCTCGGTCGGCATAACAAGCTGCTTTATCTGGTAATCCATCCAACCCTGGGAGAGAGCCTGGGTCATGAGAGAGAGTATCTCGCTGCGCTTATAGTTCGTCACGACATTCGGAAGAACTATATCGAGCGCGTTATTGAGCTGACCCGCGGAGGCGTTCTGCGCGCTCTTGATAAGAGCCATAATGACCGTGCGCTGTCTCGCGGTTCTGCCGACATCGCCCTCGTTGTCAACGTGACGGATACGGCTGTAAACCAGAGCCTGATTACCGCTGAGCTTGACGGAGTCGCCGGAGCTTATCTTGGCGATTTTAGTAGTGGTGCGGTTAATATAATCCGCCTCATACGGCTCGATAGGAACATTGACTCCGCCGAGCGAATCGATAAGCTTCGGGAAGCTCTTGAAATCGACGCTGATATAGTGGTCGATCTCTATTTTATAGTTGTTCTCAAGCGTCTCTATAAGTGCTGCGGGGCCGCCCCAGAAATAGGAGTGGTTCGTCTTGCAGCAGCGCTCGGAGCCGTTGATGTTCATATAGGTATAGCAGTCTCTGAGGAAAGACACGAGAGTTATAGTCTTGGTCTTTCTGTTGAGAGAGAGCAGAATAATCGCATCCGAGCGTCCGCCGGCGGCCTTGCCGGTCTCGCTGTCAACGCCGAGAAGCAGAACATTGATTATGTTCTTGCTCGAATACTTCGCGCCGCCGTTCTTAGCCCAGGCGGTTATGAGGCTGTCGATATCCGAAGCGTCGCTGATATCGTACATGGCGTCAAACTGCTCCTCGGGCGCAAAGGTGCCCTCGGGGTCGCCGTTGCTGCCGTGGTCGATGGTAATCAGCCCGAGCTTCTTGCCGATAAAGATTCCGCCGGCGATTATCGCCAATGCGAGCACTACGCATACAACGGTTATCGTAATCTTCAAATTGCGTTTACCGTTGTCCATAAAAAACTGTTTGAATGTTCTTTTTTCTTTCTTTTCCATAAAGCAACTCTCTTTCAACAGTATGGCGTATATTTTATCACTTTCCGCGTTAAAAATCTATACTAATCTCATAATTTAACCGTTTCTTTATATTATTTCTTTATTTTTACACAAAACGAAGCACAAAATACAAAACGCCCGCCGCGATTATATTACTTCACGGCGGACAGAAAATATTTTTTGTTACTCGTCAAACAGGCCGTCCGTAAGCTCGAGCGCCTCTTTGCGGCGGCGCTCCTCCTCTTCTCTGTCGAGCGCGAACGAGCCGTCCGCAAGTCGGCGCAGAACGCTGCCCTCGCCCGCTCCCTCGGGGAGCAAAGCGCGGCTGATATTGACCATTGTTTCGCCGTCTTTTTCGCAGACTGCGTAGTTTCCCTCTATACGGTCTATGGCGTAATATTCCATGCTGCCGTCTCCTTTTTACTTCTCGGCGGTTTTGTCGGACGGGAACGCGGTTGAAAGATGCTCGCCGTCCGAGCCGACGACTATCGTGCCCTTTATATCTGTGCGCTCATACGGGATATTGTACTTCTCGAGCTTTTCGAGAGTCTCCTTGTGCGGATGACCGTAATCGTTATCCTTGCCGCAGGATATGAGCGCGAGCGACGGGGACACGACCTTGAGGAACTCCTCGCTTGTCGATGTGCTGCTGCCGTGGTGGCCGAGCTTCAGGACATCCGCCTTGATATCCGCGCCGTTTGCAAGTATCTGTTTCTCGCTCTTTGCCTCGGCATCGCCCGTAAAGAGGAAAGAATTCTTTCCGTAGACGACTTTCAAGACGACAGAGGCATTGTTCAGGTCATCCGGCGTGCCGACGGGGCCGACTACCGTTATCTTAGCGTCGCCGAGGGTATAGGTATCGCCCGCCTTGGCGGATATCACCTTGGCGCCGGAGGCCTTGACCGCTTTTATCAGCTTTTGATAAATCGAGGTCGTGGGAACCATGGACTTCGGAAGCTTCGGCATAATAACATTGTCGACCTCTATCCCCTCAATGACCTTGGGCATACTGCCGATATGGTCGGAGTGCGGGTGCGTTGCGACTATGTAATCGAGCTTTTCAACGGAATTCGCCCTGAGATAATCAAGTATTGTTTGGTCGTTGCCGCGCTCGCCCGCGTCTATCAGCATGGCGTGCTCCCCGTTTTTAACGAGAATGCTGTCTCCCTGACCGACGTCGATGACATGGACGGTAAAAGGCGCGTTCAGCGCATCGCCGTCCTGCACGGTCTGCTTATCGCCCGAGAGCAGCTCGCCCCAGGTGGGAATATCGAACGGAAGGTTCATATACGGCGCGAAGGTTATCAGCAGTGCGACGGCTATGACCGCCACGATAACTATAAGTTTCGTGCGCTTATTCTGTGCGGCGGAGCCGCCTTTTCTCTGGTTTGCCATAATTTTCTCCTATCAGATTTCGTCGTCCCCGGGGGCATCCGACAGGGCGCATTTCTCCATCCACTGCTGCTTGGTTATGAGCACCTGGCGGGGCTTGCTGCCCTCGAACGGGCCGATAATGCCCTTGCTCTCGAGCTCGTCCATGAGCCTTGCTGCGCGAGCGTAGCCGAGCTTGAGCTTGCGCTGAAGGAGCGTTGTGGACGCCATTTTTGCGTCGAGCACGACTTCGACGGCGTTCGGGAACATCTCGTCGCCCGGCTCCTCGCCGTCTTCGCTGCTCGCGGCGCTGCTCTTCTTGCTCGAGCCCGCTATTGCGGCCTGCCTGTTTATCTCGTCCATAATGCCCTCATCGTACTCCGCCTCGGCGTTGTGCTTGATGAAGTCAGCGACATTTTCGACCTCCTCGTCGGAGATAAAGCAGCCCTGAATACGGGTGGGCTTATTTGCGCCTATGGGATTAAAGAGCATATCTCCGTTGCCTATGAGCTTTTCGGCGCCCGACATATCGAGTATGGTTCTCGAATCGACGGACGACGATACGGAGAGCGCGAGGCGGCTGGGGATATTGGCCTTGATAATACCCGTTATGACATCGACGGAGGGGCGCTGAGTCGCTATGACAAGGTGCATACCCGCGGCTCTCGCCTTTTGAGCAAGGCGGCATATCGCGTCCTCGACCTCGTTAGGGGCAACCATCATAAGGTCGGCGAGCTCGTCGATGAAAATAACTATCTGATGCATCGGGCGCAGGGACTTGTCGCGCTCGGCTAATTTGTTATAGCCCTTGATATCGCGGACATTCTTTTCGGAGAGTATTTTATATCTGTTCTCCATCTCGTTGACCGCCCAGGTCAGCGCGCCCGAGGCCTTGCGCGGGTCGGACACGACGGGCACGGCAAGGTGTGCGATGCCGTTATAGACGGTGAACTCAACCTGCTTGGGGTCGATCATCAGAAGCTTTACTTCATCGGGGGTCGCGTTATAGAGAATGCTTGCTATCATTGTGTTCAGGCACACGGATTTACCTGAGCCCGTGGTACCGGCTATGAGCAGATGGGGCATCTTCGTAAGATCCGCGCACACGGCGTTGCCCGCGATGTCCTTGCCCAAAGCGACGTTGAGCTTGCTCTTTGCGTTTTGAAACTGCGGACTTTCGATTATCTCGCGCAGATAGACCATTGAGCGCAGCTTGTTGGGCACCTCGATGCCTATCGCAGCCTTGTTCGGAATGGGCGCTTCGATTCTTATTCCCGACGCGGCGAGGCGCAGGGCGATATCGTCCGCAAGATTTGTTATTTTGTTTATTCTGACGCCCGCGTCCGGCTGAAGCTCGTATCTCGTGACGGACGGACCGCGGCTTATCTCGGTTATTTTGGCATGGACATTGAAGCTCTCGAGAGTCTCAAGCAGCTTCTGCGCGTTGGATTTGAGCTCGTCGGAGAAGTTTTCGTTGCCGTCGTGTATAGGCTCCTTTAGGCAGGTTATCGGGGGCTTGCGATAAGTCGGGCGGCTCTCGATAACGGGCTCCTCCGCAGTCTCCTGCGTTTCAATCTCGGGCTCGGGCTTTTTGACGGGCTCTTTCTTCTTGGGCTTTTCGGGCTCATCTGACTTCTTGCTTATATCGAGCATCTCAAGCTCGTCCTTAGCGCTCTCTGTCGGCAGAGGCGGCACGCAGGCGGGTCTGCCCTGCGCGGCGGCGGCGGTCTTTGAAGCGGCTGCCGCAACCTTTGCTGTAGCGTTTGCCGCCTCGGCGCGGCTGACTATATCATCGATACTGACATCGGCCTGAACGGGCTTGCGCGGGAATACCGTGGGCTCGGGACCCTCATCGTCGGCCTTTTTGCGGCTCTTTGCGGGTGCGGCGGGCTCCTCTGTCGGCAGAGGCGGCACGGGGAACGGGCGCGGGCTCACATACGGCTCCTCCGCCTTCTTCCTGCGCGCGTCTCTCGACGGCGCTCTCTCCTGCTCCTCTTTGACGCGCTGTGCTCCGCGCTCAAGGCGCTCGTTCGTGTCCTCGCTCATGCGCTTTAAGGGCTTTGCAATGGACATACCGAGGCGGGACAGGGTGAGTCCCGTCAAAAACATTATGCTGACGGCGAGCAGGATAATATCAATTATCGCCGCTCCGACCTTGCCCGCCATTTTGGCGAGCAATCCGCCGACGAGCGCACCGAGTGCGCCCGCGCTCGGAAAAGTGTCGTAGTCTCTCCACGCGGACTTTATCTGATCGCCGAGGCTCAACGTTGAAAAATATTCGGCGGGGTTCGAGAAAATATGTATCGCCGAGCAAATCAGCAATATTGATATCCCGACGCCGATAAGATTCGACGATATCGAGCCGAAGGTCTTATCCATGGCTAACATGACCGAGACATAGATAAGCATGACCGGCCAGATATATGTACACGTTCCGAACACGCCGAACATAAAATTATGCACGGCAAGCCACGCGTGCTCGCCCTCGATAAAAGCCATTGCTATGAGCAGAGCCGCAACAGCCATAAGCGCTATCGCCGCTTTTTGGCGGCGCGAGGACAGCTGCTCGGGCGTTTTCTCGACACTCTCGGTCTTTGCTGCCGCGGGCTTTGGCGCGGGGGCTTTTTGAGTTGTTGTTTTCTTCTTGGCGGCTGTTGACTTTGCCGCAGTCTTTTTCGCAGCCATTAAGGCCCTCCTTAGAAATTCAAACGGTCTTATCTGACCTTTTCAACTATGCCGGCGACTATAACGACAACGCCCAGAGCGAGGCAATAGTAGCCGAAAATCTTAAACTTATCTATCTTGACGAGCCATTCGAGCGCCTTTATCGCCGCAAAGCCGACGACGGCAGCGGTGACGATGCCTATGACGACGGGCAGGATATCTATCTGCTCGCCGAGAGCCACGGCGTCCTTTATCTCCATAACATTGGCGGCAAGGATAGCCGGGATACCGAGAATGAACGAATAGCGAACCATATATTCCTTCGACACGCCGCAGAGCATACCGGTTGAAATGGTCGAACCGGAGCGCGAGATGCCGGGGAAACCGGCGGCGAATGCCTGCGCCACGCCGACAGCAAGCGCCGATTTAGCGCCTATCTGCGGACGCGCCTTGACCTTTTTTGCGCGCCACGAGCCGATGAGCAGGAGTATCGCAGTGACAATAAAGCAAACGCCCTCGACAAATATATCGTTGTCGTCGGCAAGCGAGCCGAGGACATCCATTATGCGCTTGTCGTCCCCGACGGGGATGAGCAGAAACAGCAGCGGCACGCAGGAGATAACGAACATAAAGAGCATACGCCTGTTTTCGTTCATCTCGCGCCACTTGAACTTGCCGGTAAAAATGTCTTTTATCGTGGCGAAAAACTCGACTATAAGACCCCATATTGTCTTATAATAAACAACGAACACCGCTATCAGAGTGCCCATATGTAGCAGCACCGTAAACAGCAGAGAGCTTGTGCCGCCGACATTTCCGAAGAAGTGCTGAAACACCGAGAGATGCCCGCTTGAGGATATGGGCAAAAATTCGGTCACGCCCTGCAAAAAGCCGAGCAATATCGCTTTGAGTATTTCCATCTGTTAAATTACCTCTTTTCCGATTTTTCGGCGGAGTATAAAGCGCCGGGTGAATAACACTGTTTCAGATATTCAAACGGGTCGGTCGTCACAAGTCTTTCAACAACCTCGCCTTTTTCTGTCTTTGAGCATATCACGCATCCGAACGGAGCTTCGTGCTCGCAGACCTCTGCGGGCGGCTGCATGAATATTTCTGCGGGAGAGACGACAGTATAGAGCATCACTCGCTCTCCCCTTTCTTTTCGTCCTGCTTTTCAATCATATCGCAGAGCTTTTCGAGAGCGTCGGAGAGAGTGCCGAGGGAGTCGATGAGTCCCTCTCTGACCGCCGCCTCGCCGTCGAGCACCGTTCCCACGTCCATAACGAGCTGACCGGTTGCGAGCATAAGCTCACGGAAGCGGTCGGCGGAGATACGCGAATTGTCGGATACAAATCTTACAATGCGCTCCTGCATCTGCTCAAAATAGGACATCGTCTGCGGCACGCCCAAGACGAGTCCCGTCATCCTCACCGGATGTACGGTCATGGTGGCGCTCGGCGCGATAAAAGAATACGCGCTCGAGGCCGCGAGCGGCACGCCTATCGAATGTCCGCCGCCGAGGACTAGGGACACAGTAGGCGTTTTCATTCCGGCTATAAGCTCCGCTATCGCAAGTCCCGCCTCGATATCGCCGCCGACGGTGTTGAGAATTATCAGCAGGCCGTCAATATCGCGGCTCTCCTCAATGGCGACGAGCTGAGGGATGACGTGCTCGTATTTTGTGGTCTTGTTCTGCGCCGGCAGGACATAGTGACCCTCTATCTGACCTATGACGGTCAGGCAGTGAATATAATGCCCGCGCTTATCGACGGTTATGGAGCCTGTTTCGACTATCTGACGAAGCTCTCTGTCCGTGCTGTCGGACGAATCGCCGTCATCCTCGCCGACACTCGGAGTCGGCGCGACGGGCTCCAATATGCTGTCTTTTTGTTCCGCTTGCTTTTTTCTGTTCATCGAATTCACTCCCGACAAACAGTATGCCCGATTAACTGCCCGTCATTCAGACAAAGCACGCGCACTGCGGCAGATTACATTTAATTATACCACGCAGAAGCCCTTCGGGCAACAGAAAAATCGGTATATATCAAATTCACCTATAAAATGTAATACATACGGGCGTATATTTGGCGCGGCGCACCTTGACAAAATCCGCGGATTGCAATAAAATTTAAAGGTAATTTTTATATACGGAGGGATACAGTTGGGCAGCACTATTGCACAAAAGCTTATAAAAAGCCACTTGTTGAGCGGTGATATGACCGTAGGCAGCGAGATAGGTCTCAGAATCGATCAGACTCTCACTCAGGACGCCACGGGCACCATGGCATACCTTGAATTCGAGGCCATGGGAGTCGAGCGCGTAAAGACCGAGCTTTCGGTCGCATACATTGACCACAACACCCTGCAGACCGGCTTTGAAAACGCGGACGACCACAGATTCATAAGGAGCGCCGCGAAAAAGAGAGGACTGCTTTTTTCACGCCCCGGCAACGGCATCTGCCATCAGGTGCATCTTGAGCGCTTCGGCATCCCCGGCAAGACGCTCATCGGCTCCGACAGCCACACTCCTACCGGCGGCGGCATAGGTATGCTCTCGTTCGGCGCGGGCGGACTCGACGTCGCGGTTGCGATGGGCGGCGGCGCATACTACATAACTATGCCCAAGATGACGCGCATAAACCTGCACGGCGCACTTTCGCCGTGGGTCAGCGCAAAAGATATAATTCTCGAGGTTCTGCGCATAATGTCCGTCAAGGGCGGCGTGGGCAAGATAATCGAATACGGCGGAGACGGAGTCAAGACTCTTTCCGTCCCCGAGCGTGCAACCATAACCAACATGGGCACGGAGCTCGGTGCAACGACCTCCGTTTTCCCCTCCGACGAAGTGACGAAGGCTTTTCTCGCCGCTCAGGGCAGAGAGCAGGACTGGGTCGAGGTCAAGGCGGACGACGATGCGGTTTACGACGAGGTCATCGACATAGATCTCGACACCCTCGAGCCCCTCGCGGCTATGCCCCATATGCCCGACAATGTTAAGAAAGTTTCGGAAATAGGCGAGATAAAAATCGACCAGGTCTGCATAGGCTCCTGCACGAACTCCTCGCTCTACGATATGCTCAAGGTGGCGGCTGTTCTCAAGGGCAAGCGCGTCGCTCCGAGCGTCAGCCTCACTATCTCCCCCGGCTCCATGCAGGTTCTCAGAATGCTCTCCGAGGACGGCGCACTCTCCGACATTCTCGGCGCGGGCGCAAGACTGCTTGAGTGCGCGTGCGGTCCGTGCATAGGCATGGGTCAGTCGCCGAACTCCGGCGCCGTCTCCCTGCGCACCTTCAACCGCAACTTTGAGGGACGCTCCGGCACTGCGGACGCCGGCGTCTATCTCGTCAGCCCCGAGGTCGCTGCGGCCTCCGCTCTCACGGGTGTGCTGACAGACCCGAGAACCCTCGGCGAGGCGCCGCACATCACAATGCCCGATCACTTTGAAATAAACGACAATCTTATTGACAAGCCCGCTTCTCCGGAAGAGGCTAAGAATCTTGAGATAGTCTACGGTCCGAACATCAAGCCCGTACCCAACGGCGATGCACTGCCCGAGAGCATTGAGGCAGAGGTCGTTCTCAAGGTCGGCGACAATATCACGACCGATCACATCATGCCCGCGGGTGCAAAGATTCTCCCCTACCGCTCGAACGTGCCGTTCCTGTCAAACTTCTGCTTCAAGCAGTGCGATGAGCACTTTGCCGAGCACTGCAAGCAGGCAGGCAAGGGAATCATCATCGGCGGCAGCAACTACGGTCAGGGCTCTTCGAGAGAGCACGCGGCACTCGTTCCGCTGTATCTCGGCATAAAGAGTGTCATAACAAAATCCTTTGCTCGCATACATCAGGCAAATCTCATAAACGCCGGTATCGTGCCGTTCACTTTCGCAGACCCCGCCGATTATGACCGCATAGAAAAGGGCGACAGGCTCGCACTCGACGGCATAAGAGAGACGATAGAAAACGGCGGCGAGGCTGTTCTCAAAAACGAGACAAAGGGCGAGAGCTACAAGCTCTGCTACAGCTTTTCCGGCAGACAGAAGGATATAATCCTTGCGGGCGGTCTGCTCAACTACACAAGAGAATCACACAAATAAGAGAGGAAGATAAGCATGACAGAGGCACAGGTCAAGAACGCCGTTGAAAAATTCGAGGCTCTCATACGCGCTCAGAGCGACCGTTCGGACAAGATAAAGACTCAGGGCGATTTCACCGACTTCAAGGCGCTCGACAAAATAATCATCGGCGTCTGCGGCGGCGACGGCATAGGCCCGGTTATAACCAAGGAATCCGCAAGAGTTCTCGAATATCTGCTCGACGACAAAGTTAAGGCGGGCAAAATCGAGTTCAAGGTCATTGACGGACTGACCATAGAAAACCGCGTCAAGGCTAACAAGGCTATCCCCGACGACGTGCTCGAGGAGCTCAAGAGCTGCCACGTTATTCTGAAGGGACCGACCACTACCCCGCAGGCGGGCGATCCGTGGCCGAATATAGAGAGCGCAAACGTCGCTATGAGAAAGGCTCTCGACTTATTTGCGAATCTCCGCCCCGTCAAGGTTCCCGAGCAGGGCATTGACTGGACCTTCTTCCGCGAGAACACCGAGGGCGCATATGCCGTAGGCTCTATGGGCGTAAATGTCACCGACGACCTCGCGCTCGACTTCGTCGTGACCACCACCGAGGGCTGCGACAGAATCGCAAGGCTCGCCTATGACTACGCGCGCCGCAACAACAAGGGCCGCGTCTCGATAATCACAAAGGCAAACGTCATCAAGACAACTGACGGCAAGTTCCTGAACCTCTGCAAGAAGGTCGGCGAGGAATATCCCGATATCGTGACCGACGAGTGGTACATCGACATCACCACGGCGAAGCTCATCGACGAGAAGCGCCGCCGCGACTTCAAGGTATTCATTCTCCCGAATCTCTACGGCGATATAATCACCGACGAGGCGGCGGAATTCCAGGGCGGCGTCGGCACTGCCGGCAGCGCAAACATCGGCAAGCGCTACGCGATGTTTGAGGCCATTCACGGCTCGGCTCCGAGAATGGTTCGCGAGGGCAGAGCGCAGTACGCAGACCCCTGCTCGATGCTCAGAGCGAGCGTCATGCTGCTCTCTCACATCGGCGAGCAGGAGAAGGCCGATCTTCTCGAAAGAGCGCTCGACATCTGTATGTACGAGGACAAAAAGCTCAAAATCACAGGCCGCGAGGACGGCTGCACCTGCAGCGAGTTCGGCGACTATGTCATGGAGACGGTCAGAAAAATCAGCGAATAAAAACACCCGCAGGAGACTGCGGACACAGAACAGCAACAGCTGCGGCGATTTGTTTCGCTGCGGCTGTTTTGTGTTTTATGCTGTTTGATGATATGTAAGCGTATATTGGGAATTACGCGGCGGCAGCGGTGTGTCGAGGTCGCGCACCCTACAAGGACATTGGAAAACAAAACAGTCGAGACAATGTGGGCAAACCCGTGCGATAAGCCCTTCAGTCTCGGCTTCTCTGCAGGGAACGTAATGAATCCCCCAAAAATCCTGCTTATCACCGTCTGCGTCTTGCCACAAGCGGCAAAAAAATCCGCCCGTGATACGGACGGATTAATGTTACTTTATGAGGGTATCAACCGTTTTTCTGACGTCGGCGGCGACGGCGTCTATGTCGCGCACTGCATCGATAACAACGATGTTTTCGCTGTCCTTGAGCAGTTCAAACGCGCTGTAATACCGCTCGCGTATTGCGTTCACCTGCTCCGGGTCGCGCTCGAAAATTTCGAGATACACGCGCCCATGCTCTATTCTCTCGTGGCAGCTGTACGGGTCTACATCGAAGAAAATACAGATGTCCGGCTTGATTATTCCGGGGCAGTTGAGGTTCATGTCAATGACCCACTGCTTGTCCTCGCCCACCGCCTGATATGCTATTGACGAATAATAATATCTGTCGCACACGACGTCTATTCCCGCTTCGAGCGTCTTTTTTATGCCGTTGACGGGGTTCAGATTGTGCGCCACACGGTCTGCGAGAAAGAGCGCGGCAAGCTCCGACGAGGTGCGCTGCCTTGCGCCGCTCAGAACGTCTCTTATCATGCCGCCCGTCACCGACTCCGTAGGCTCGGCGGTCGGATACACGCTTCTGCCCCGCGACTTCAGATAATCGCACAGCAGAGCCATCTGCGTGCCCTTGCCGGAGCCGTCAAGACCCTCGACTACAATAAACTTGCCTCTCATAATACGCGGTAATCCTCCGTATAGATGAATGTGCATTTATCGAGCTTTTTGTCCGATACTTTTATCTTCGACGGGAAGCTCGACTTGACGGCCTTAGCCATGTCCGCCTGCTCGCCTGTGAGCGATGCTCTCGCATATTCGAATGCGGCGTCGGTCATAGACACGGCGGTGAGGTCGTCCCAGACGATGAACTGATTCTTCGTGCCGCCGTTTTCTCTGATTGCGGCTCTGACCTTGCTGAACACCTTGGACTTGTCGTCCCATTTTTTGCCCATTTCGATATTGAAAGCGGCGGTGTAGCCGTCATAGACGCTCGGGAAGCTCGTGCCGGCAACGATGATACCGTTCGGGCAGGCGTTCTTTATGAGCTCCGCCTGAGAAGATATGTCGGCGCAGTAGGCCGCTATCTTCTTGCCCTCAAAGTTCTTGAGCTGGCGGGCGATATCCTCTTTCATGAAGCTCTGCGCACCCTTTATGCCGAGGGTCTGCGTGACATCGTAGCAGTTGACAAACTTATATGTCATGCCGAGCTCATCGCACTTTTGCTTTGCTGCTTCGCGCGACTCCCTGACGCTCAGGGTGCTCTGCTGAACTCCCGTGGCGTAATAAACAAAGACCTCCGCTCCGCGGCCGTGAGCCTCCTCGACCATCATGGCGGCGTCCTCTGCCGTATCAATGGCGAGTATCGCGTCGGCGGACTTCGCAAGAGTCTCTATATTCTCCACAGGTGCTGTGCAGACGATAATTTTATCGGGATTCTTCGCCTTTGCCGCCCTGACCGCCGCAACAGCGCCCAAATTCGCTCTCGCTATAACTATCGCGCCGTAGCTCTCGTCGGCGGCGACATCGTTGACGCGCTTATAGAAATCGAGAATGCCCGAGGTGCCTATGCGCGTGTCGGTATAGACAACGTGCTCGACATAGGAATATTTGCTCGCAAGCTGAGCCGCGCGCCGATATTCCTCGGGATTCTGCGACAGGGTCGCGGTGACTATGGCAATCTTCTTGCCCGGCGCTTTTCCGCCCGCTCCGCCGGAGCACGCGCACAGTCCTGCGGCGACAGCCAAAATAAGAAGAAAGGCCGTTGCGGTTTTTAATAACTTTTTCATATTGTCCACCTTATTTTTCCATGAACGCTTCGGCGATTCGCACGGTGCTGTGCCCGTCGCAGGCATCCATAAAATTGTTTCTGAAGTTTTCCGTCACCGCCCTGTCAAAGCCCGACTGAGCCTGCCTGACGGCCGAGATAATTTCCTCGGTATCCCGAACTATCGGGCCGGGCACAAAATCCTCATATTTGTTATAAAAGCTGCGGTCGCGGTCATATTCTTCGAGATCATAGGCGAAGAATATCATGGGGCGGTCGAGCAGCGAGTATTCGAATATGACCGAGGAATAGTCGCTTATCAGCATATCCGCCGCGCACATGGCGAGGTCTATGCGGACATCCTTCGAGACATCGAACACGAAATCCGCATATTTTTCCCGCTCCTCGGCGCTTAGCGAAAAGCTCTTCGCCGTCTGCGGATGGAGCTTGTAGAGCAGGACAAAATTCTCGGACAGCTCCGCATTCATGCGCTCGATATCGAGCTTCAAATCCATATAGGACTTGAGAATCGAATTGCCGCGGAAGGTCGGAGCGTAGAGGATTATCCTCCTGTCCCCTATCTGCGGGAATTTTTTGAGCATTTCTCCGCGGGCTGATGAGACGAACTTCGAATCGAAATATATGTCCGTCCTCGGCACGCCGAGAGGTTTTATTATGCTTTCGGGGCAGTTGAACGCCTCGGCATAATACGGAATAACACTCTCGGCCGACACGGTAACGGCGGTATAGGTGTTGTGGATAGGATAGCGCTCGAGGCTCTTTCTGTCCGCGCCCCACTTGAGGTCGGCGGTGGAATAGCCCCATTTTTTGAATGCGCCGCAAGCGTGCCAAAGCTGAATGACCTCGGTGCCCTTTCGCGGATAATTGGCGAACAGCGGAAAGAACGCATCCTCGACAAAGACGAGCCTGCTCGTCGCGTACTCGCGCTGAAAACGGATATTCTGCCTGAACTCCGCCGCCCTGCCGCTTAAACTGCCCGCTCCCGCGGGGATGAGCAGCTCGGTGCAGTGCATCCCGCGTGACTCAAGCTCGCGCTTCATGCAGGACAGGTTATCCGGAAGAGTGCGGCTGTTAGACGCCAAAAGAACCTTTTTTTCGTCTATCGGCTTTTTCGCCGCGCGTCTGTAAACCGCAGGCCAAATGCGGTAATAGAGCAGTCGGCGGCGCATATCGCCGAGTTTTTTTATCAGTCTTTTAATCAGTGACTTCATCTGTCGCTTCTTCCTTAAAGGTGCAGCTTGGAGTTTATTTCCTGCACGGTTTTTTCGTCGAGCTTCAGAACCTTTCGGTCATATGTATACATTCCGTTGACCTCGAACTCGACGTCGCTGACCTGGGTATATACCGTGGCGCAAAGACCCTTTTCTATCAGCGGAATAACCTGCTTCTCGTGCAGCTTTTTATATGCCGCCGAGAGCTTCTCCTTCGACCTGAACATGATATAGCCGAAGCTCTTCTTTCTGTTCCAGACGTGACCGTCCGAGATCATGCTGTATCCGCCGTATTCGCTTATGACGAACGGTCTGCCGTCAAGCTTGGGCATACGAATGGGCAGGATATATTTGTGCATACTCTTGAGGTCGCGCCCCTTTTGGTCATACCAGCCGCTCGCGTGGTCAACTATTCTCGAGGGGTCATATGCCTTGACTGCGTCGCCTATCTCCTTGGCGTCGAACTGACCCCAGCCCTCGTTGAACGGCACCCAGCAGCCGATGCAGGTGCAGTTATAGAGATTGTCTATCATCTCAAACAGCTCACGGCGGTAGTCATCACGCCACTCTTTTTCGCCGCGGCTGAACCAGTTATATTTATCGTCCTTGACGCCTATACCGAGATTCGGAAGAACGCCCGCAAGGATGTTTCCGATATACTCGCCGCCGCTGACCATATCCTGCCAGACTATCATGCCGAGTCTGTCGCAGTGATAATACCAGCGCAAAGGCTCGACCTTTATATGCTTTCTGAGCATATTGAAGCCGAGACGCTTCATCTCGGAAATGTCAAATATCATCGCCTCGTCGGTAGTCGGAGTCAATCCGCCGTCGCTCCAATAGCCCTGGTCGAGCAGGCCGCGCTGGAAATACGGCTCGTTGTTGAGCATAAGGCGCGGCATACCCTGCTTGTCTTTGCCGATGCCGAATTTTCTCATGCCGAAATAGCTCTTTACGGTATCGACCGCCTCGCCGTTCTTCTTCACGGTGAGCACAAGGTCATAGAGAGTCGGGCTCTCGGGGCTCCAAAGCTTCGCGTCGGGCACGGGAAGATGCGCGTTGAGGCTCATCTCGCCCGAATAGACCCGCTCGCCCGAGAGCGAAATCTCGGCGTCTATCGTGCAGCCGTCAAGCTCCTCGCCCGTACAAGAGACAACTATCTCGCCCGCGTCGATATCGGGAGTCAGACGCACGCAGGTTATATGGCTCTGCGCCACGGGCTCAAGCCACACGCTCTGCCATATGCCGGAGGTTCCGGTATACCAGAAGCCGACGGATTTGAGAACCTGCTTGCCCCTGTTCTGCCAGCCCTTGTCGGTCGGGTCGTAGACCTTGACAATAAGCTCATTCTCGCCGTCGACAAGATTGTCGGTTATATCGAACGAGAACGGGCAGTAGCCGCCGGTATGCTTGCCCGTCAATTCGCCATTTACAAACACCTTGCACTGCCAATCGACGGCTCCGAAATGCAGAATGCAGCGTTTTCCGTCAAAGCGGCTGTCAAGGGTGAACCTCTTTCTGTACCAAAGGCGCTCGTCGGGCTGAAGCACACGCTGAACGCCGGAGAGCTGACTCTCGATGGCGAACGGCAGGATTATCTTGCCGCTGAAATTCTTCGGGCAGGGCTCGCCTGCAGGAGTTATCTCGTAATCGCACTCGCCGTTTAAGCACATCCAGTCCTCACGCACGAGCTGCGGGCGGGGATATTCCGAATGGGGGCAGTTTTTGTCCACACTGTCAAAGAATCTTGTTTTAAGATCGTTCACTTACTCAACCTCCGCATTTTATTTAAAAATCCACATAGTATTATACAATAATTTATGCGTTTTGTCTATATTGTCTATATAATTTATTCCCTGTGCCACTTCACGCCCTGGGCGGTATCCTCGAGGACGATGCCCATTTCCTTGAGCTGATCTCTTATTCTGTCGGCCTCAGCCCAATTCTTCTCCTTGCGGGCGTTTGTGCGCGCTTCTATGAGAGCCTCGATGTCGCTGTCGAGCGTCTCCGTCTTGCGGTTATAGACGAGTCCGAGCACGCCGGTCAGCTCGTCGAACACTGATATTGCGCCCTCGACAAGTGCCTTGGAGGGGGTTTTGCCGACAACGTTTGTATTGATGTCGCGCACAAGCTCGAATATCGAGGCTATGGCGTCGGCGGTGTTGAGATCGTCGTCCATGGCGTCGATAAACTGCTCTCTGTATTTGCCGAAGCCGTCGATAATCGCCCTGTCGCCGTCATGCTCCGCGTCCGAAGCATTCTTCAGCTCGAAGTCGAGCGAATCGCGGCAGGTATAGAGTCTGTTGAGCGCGGAAATGCACTGCTCGATGATATCGGTGCTGTAGTTTATCGGGCTTCTGTACTGGGCGGAGATGAGCAGATAGCGTATGGGCTCATATCCGTATTTTTCGGCGACGTCGCGCACGGTGAAGAAATTGCCGAGAGATTTCGACATCTTCACATTATCGACGTTGATATAGCCGTTGTGCATCCAATAATGGGCGAAGGGCTTGCCGGTGAAGCACTCGCTCTGCGCTATTTCATTCTCATGGTGCGGGAAGATAAGATCCTGACCGCCGCAGTGGATATCTATCGTGTCGCCGAGATAGCGCCAGTTCATCGCGGAGCACTCGATATGCCAGCCGGGTCTGCCCTTGCCCCACGGGGAATCCCACGCGGGCTCGCCGGGCTTGGCGGCTTTCCAAACGGCGAAATCCATGGGCTCGCGCTTGACCTCGCCGACCATTATACGGGCGCCCGCCTCAAGGTCCTCAAGCGGCTGATGCGAGAGCTTGCCGTAGTCCTTGAACTTCTCGGTGCTGAAATATACATCGCCCTGTGCCTCATAGGCATAGCCCTTTTCGATAAGGGTCGAAATTATATGAATGATAGCGTCGATATTCTCTGTGGCCTTCGGATTAACAGTCGCGTGTCGGACATTGAGTCCGTCCGCATCCGTCCAGAACTCTTTTATATAGCGCTCGGAAATCTCGGAGAAATCGACGTGCTCCTCGTTTGCGCGTCTGATTATCTTATCGTCGATATCCGTGAAATTCTGAACGAATGTCACTTTATAGCCGCGGTATTCGAGATAGCGGCGCAGGATATCGAAGATGCAAAGCGGACGGGCGTTGCCGATGTGGATATAGTTATACACGGTCGGTCCGCAGGCATACATCTTTATCTCACCCGGGGTAATCGGGACGAGCTCTTCCTTTTTTCTTGTTAAAGTGTTGTAGACTTTCATTTATATCTTCCTTTCAGTCAATTTCCTGTGTATTTTCCTGCTCCTCAAGCTGTTTTCGCAGCTGGGACAGCTGATGCTCGAGTCTGCAAAGCTCCTGCGCGACAGGGTCGGGTATATGCACCTGGTCGAGATCGTCGACTCTTATTCCGTTGCGGCGCACGACACGAGCCGGCACGCCGACGGCGGTACAGTCGGGCGGTATCTCCTCAAGAACCACAGCGCCCGCGGCTATATTCGAGTTGTCGCCGACGGTAAAGGGGCCGAGCACCTTTGCGCCCGCGCCGATGAGGACATTGTTGCCGATGGTAGGGTGACGTTTGCCCGTGTCTTTGCCGGTGCCGCCGAGCGTCACGCCCTGATATATCATAACATCGTCGCCGATAACGGCGGTCTCGCCGATAACGACGCCGGTACCGTGGTCGATAAAAAATCGTCTGCCTATGGTTGCGGCCGGGTGTATCTCTATCCCCGTTTTGCGCGCCGCCCTCTGCGATATCCATCGGGCGAGGAAAAACAGCTTATGGCGGTAGCACCAATTGGCTTTGCGGTGCATTCTTATGGCCTTGAGGCCGGGATAGAGGAAAAAAATTTCGAGCGAGCTCCTTGCGGCGGGGTCGCGCCGCTTGAAGGTGCTTATATCCTCTTTGAGCCTGTCAAACATAAATATCAACTCCTTGGGCTCGGATAAAATTGCTGCCGCGATGCGGCGTTGGTTGTTTGGAGTGCGTATGCGCTGTTAATAAGTCTGTGCATTTTCGCGGGCGGATGATATCCGCCCCTACAGCCGCTCAATATACAAATAACATATAAAAAGCCTCCGTTATCCCGAAAGACAACGGAGGCGCTTGAGCGCGGTTCCACTCCTGTTTATATCTCTGCGCGCCAATACGCGCACGGCCGATAACGGTGCCTTCCGCGCAGAGATACTTCGGTTCCCCCTGCGTGCTGACGGGTGCATTTCGCCTTCATACGGCAAGGAGCTTTCTCAGCTTCGGGCTCCCTCTCTTTTGCCGCTTGTATCCGGCTACTTCTCCCGGTAAACGCATTTCGTTTTTTGGTTTTCGTCAACAGATACGCATTGCATATCTACTAATCATTATATTGAAATCACTTGGAAAAGTCAATGATTTTTTTGCTGTCCACAAAATATGTGACGCCCGAAACCACGGTCAAAACGGCGGTTATCCAAAGCATCATATTCGACACTCTCGCAAGCGTGAACCAGCCGGTATTGGCGAAAACATTGAACGAAGCATCAAGCTCGGCAAGGAGCATGATGATTATCGTGAACACCATCTGGCTGACGGTCTTTGCCTTGCCCCAATAGTTGGCGGGGATGACAACGCCCTGCGCCGAGGCGATAAGACGGACGCCTGCGACGGCGAACTCGCGGGTGAGGACTATCATAATTATCCAGATGCTGCACCAGCCCTCGCGCATGAACGCAAGCAGGGCGGCGGTGGTCAGCATTTTATCGGCGAGCGGATCGAGGAGCTTGCCGAACACGGTTATGATATTACGCTTTCTCGCAATTTTGCCGTCAAGCAGATCGGTAATCGACGCTATGGAGAAAACTGCGAGCGCGGCTAAGTAATGATAAGGAAACTCAATAAGCATAAGCGCGAGATAGACAGGCGCGAGAAACATTCTGATGACCGTAAGTTTGTTGGGCAGATTCAGCTTCTGCATTTCTATTCCCCTTTCCCGGGTTGTTATACTGTTCTTCCGAGCAGGTCATATTCGTTCGTGCCAAGTATCTCGACATCGACGAAATCGCCTTCTTTTATGAAATCGGGCGAGGTGAAGATTATCTTGCCGTCGATATCGGGCGCGTCCATATAGGAGCGACCCGAATAGCTGTCGGTATAATCATCATAGCTCTCGGTGAGCACACGCAGGGTTTTGCCGATCATTTCGTTGTTCTTTTCGCTCATTATCTCATACTGATCCTGCATGATGACCTCGGCGCGGCGGGCTTTCACATCGTCGTCAACCTGATTTTCCATCTTCGCGGCGGGAGTGCCCTCCTGCGGGGAATATTCGAAGCAGCCGAGACGCTCGAACTCCTGCTCGTTGACAAACTCCGCCAAGGTCTCAAACTCGCCGTCGCCCTCGCCGGGGAAACCGACGATGAACGTAGTGCGGATAACGATATCCGGCATACGCTCGCGCAGCTTTCCTATGACCTCACGGGTCTCCTCCGCGCTGCTGTGGCGGTTCATGGCCTTGAGTATGCTGTCGTCCGCGTGCTGGAGCGGCAGGTCTATATAGTGGAGCACCTTGGGCTGAGAGGCCATGGTGTCTATAAGCTCGTCGGTTATCTTATCGGGATAGCAATAGAGCAGGCGTATCCACTCTATGCCGTCGATTTCGCAGAGCAGATTCAGCAGATGGGCGAGTCTGTATTCGCCGTAGAGGTCAATGCCGTAGGACGAGACATCCTGCGCTATGAGCACAAGCTCCTTGACGCCCTGCTCGGCGAGAGTTTTCGCCTCCTCGACTATGCTCTCCTCGCCGCGGCTGCGGAAGGCTCCGCGGATAGACGGGATAGCGCAGTAGGTGCAGCAGTTTGAGCAGCCCTCGGCTATCTTGAGATATGCCCAATAGTCGGGTGTGGTGAGCACACGCTCGCCGCACATGGGAAGCTCCTTTTTGTCGGGGAACACGTTGACCTGCTTGCCGTCGAGAACCTCGTCTACTATCTTGGCGATATCGCCGTTTGCGCCGATGCCTACGACGGCGTCGACCTCGGGAATCTCCTTTAATATTTCCTCGCGGTAGCGCTCGGCGAGGCAGCCCGTGACTATGACGGCGCGCACAAGTCCGTCCTGCTTGAGGCCGACCATTTCGAGAACGGTGTCTATCGCCTCCTGCTTGGCGGAGTCTATAAACGCGCAGGTGTTGACTATAACTGCGTCAAGGCGCTCGAAATTGTCCGCGTTTTCAAATCCGGCGTCCTGAAGCTTTGCAAGCATCAGCTCGCCGTCAACCTGGTTTTTCGGGCAGCCGAGAGAAACGAATAAAACTCTTCTTTTTTTCATCAAACAGCTCTTCCTTTCGCTTGATAAAGAGAATTATACACTATTTCTTCCTTTTTTTATCTTCTAACAGGAAAATTGGTCGTCCGTATCTTCATATTCCTCGTCCGCCTGCCGCATGGCCGAGCGGATATCGGAATAGCCGTAGCCGAGGCGGGTCAGGGCGTTGAAGGTGCGCCGTCTCCCCTTTTCGTCGGAAAAACGCCCTGCGAATTTAGTTTCGAGCAGCTTTTTTATCCGCTCTGCATCGTCGCCGTCAAGCTCCTCGGTGCATTCGCAGGCGGTCTCGCGCGATATTCCGCGCTGACGCAGCTCCTGCTCTATGCGCTTTTTGCCCATACCGCGCCGCTCATAGAGCTCCTGCGCCAAGGTGTGGGCGTAGCGCTCGTCATCGACATAGCCCAGCTCCTCCAGACGTTCGACCGCCTCGCGCGCAAACTCCGCGCCCGAGCGCCGAGCTACCTTGCGCTCAAGCTCCTTTGAGGAGTGGTCGCGCCGCGAGAGTATATCTACCGCCGCGTTAAATGCACGGCAGGAGCCTGCCGCCTCGCAAAAGGCAGCAAACTCCGCATCGTCAAGTTCATCGCCGGAGCGTATATTCTGACCCGCCCAGAAATCCCGGGTCACGGTCAGGCGGTACTCCCCGTCGATGAGTATATGTATTTTTTCTCCTCTGCCCCGCTGTGCCGTTATCTTCATCAGTCGTCATCATCTACAACGATGTCGAGCTTCGCCTTTGCGCCGGAACGGCTCGTGGGCTTCTTGGGCTGCACGACGGCTGCCGGCTCTGCGGCGGGTGCGGGTCTGTCGGCGG